>MDTE01056040.1_pt1 | contig 15479 bp, 11 predicted proteins | sample 811231 | NCBI WGS metagenome assembly MDTE01 (sample SAMN05326651, study PRJNA326480) | marine metagenome | isolation source: seawater | place: Indian Ocean: Red Sea | collected 2010 | reverse complement strand
GGAATGCGAGTGCGGTCTGCAGGTCGTCTGGTCGATAATTGTGGAGACCGGAAATTCGCAACATTCGTCGGACGATCACCTGTGGGTCGAGAGGGATGGGCGGGGATTCGAATACGCTGCCAACGAGGATGGCCTGCCCTCCGATCCGGAGCCATCCGAGAGCGGCTTCGATTGCCGATGAGGCCCCCGAAACATCGATCGCCACATCCACGCCGTGGCCCTCGGTGAGGTCGTCAATCACTTCGGGTTGTTGGGTGGCTGTTTCGCCCGTTGAGGCGTCAAGCAACAGAGGGATGCAGCCTGCAATCGTTGTTACCTGTTGGAGACGGTGAGGACTGATGTCGGCGAGGATGACGCTGGATGCGGAGTTGTGCAGTGCGAATTCGGCAATCGTCAGGCCGAGAGATCCGGCGCCGAGAACCAGCACTACGCTACCTGCGATGGGCTCGGCCATCCGAACGGCCGCGACGGACGTCGCTGTGCAGCAGTTGGCCGGGACCGCTTCAAGGTCACTGAGTTCATCCGGAAGGCGAAAGATTGCGGTTCCCGCCAGTAGTCGACAGTGAGAGGCAAAACCTCCAAGCGGTCCGTTTTGAGTCGGGTCGGCGTGGCCGTACTTGGTCAGATGTTCACATTTTTGCGGCAGGTCTCTCGCGCAATAGAAGCAGGAGCCACATGACGCGGCGATGGACCACGTGATGCGGTCTCCGGGTGCCAGTGGTGTGCCCGACCAGTCGGCGACAGTCCCCTGGGTGTCCACGACTTTGCCGACAATCTCGTGGCCGAGGATTGTGTGCTGTGGACAGGGGCGTCGGCCGGCAATTGTGTGCAGATCGCTTCCGCAGACTGCACACGCCGTGACCTCGACCAGCACTTCTCCGGCGTCCAGAGGTGACAGGTCCATGGTGTTGAGGGAAAACCCGTGCCCGGGGCCCTCGAACAGCGCAGCGGTGCATTGGCGGGTCATCCAGGTGTCCGGTCGCCGGGTGATTTGGTGCTTGGGAACAGGCTCATGAGTTCCGTGACCTCGGCGATCGCATTGAGCAATCGTTCAATGTCCGGTGGATGAACATCGCCGATGTTGCCAATACGAAACGTGTCAGCGTGAGTCACTTTTCCCGGATAGATCACGAAGCCGCGTTGTTTGAGCAGGCCGTAGAATCGGGCGAAATCAAAATTGGCCACCGGGTCATGGAACGACGTGATGATGGGCGATTGCAACGACGTCGCGAGAAGTGGGCGAAATCCGATTTCCACCATTCCAGCGACCAATCGCTGCTGGTTGGTGGTGTAACGTTCCGCCCTTGCCGTGACGCCTCCCTCGGTTTCCAGTTCTTCGAGGGCCTGGGCGAAGGCCAGGACGGTGTGGGTGGGCGAGGTGAAACGCCATTTGCCGTGATGCGCCTCCATCTCGGTCCACTGGTCGTACAGGTCGAGGGAGAGTGATCTGGAATTTCCGGAACAGCTCTCCAGTGCCTGTCGCCTGGCGACTACGAACGAAAACCCCGGAACCCCCTGGATGCACTTGTTTGCCGAAGAGATAACGAAGTCAGCCGAGAGGCTGTCCAGTGTCATCGGCATTCCTCCGAGCGAGGACATGGCGTCGACGATGAACGACATCTTGTGTTTGGCAACGACGTACCCCAGCGATTCAACCGGGTTGAGAATGCCGCTTGTGGTTTCACAGTGAACGGCGGCGACATGGGTGGTGTCGGGGTTTTCAGTGAGCAACCGGTCGAGATGTTCGGCCGAGGCGGGTTCGGTTTCACCAAACCGGGCTTCGATGCTGGGGATTTCCAGCCTGCGAGCGATCTCCAGGATCCTCGCTCCGTACGCGCCGTTATTGATCACCACCAAACGCCCGGCGGGTGGGACGACGGTTCCGATGGTGGCTTCGACACCGAACGTACCACTGCCCTGCATCAGGACTGAGGTCGTGTCATTGCCACCTCCGAGCATCGTTACGAGGCGCTGGCGGATTGTCTGTACGATGTGATTGTAGTCAGCGTCCCAGGTCGAGAGGTCGCGGTTCATCGCACTGCGGACGGTGTCCGAGGTGCTCAAAGGGCCGGGAGTGAGCAGGATGTATTCGGGATCCATGGCCGTGACCCGCAATTGGACTCATGCGCCGTACTGATCAATCCAGTCCGGCAGTTGGGCGATCGAGGACAGTATGGCGTCCGCACCCGCTTCCTGCAGAACTCCGGCGGCTCGATCCGTCGCCTGTTGTTGTTCATCGGAAGTCAGTCGGCCCCACTCCTCCTCGCCCAGGCCCACTTCGCTTCCGGTGGCTGTGATCCCGATGGTGCGGACACCTGCGTTGATTCCGGCCTGGATGTCCGGGATGGTGTCGCCGACTTTCAATACCGCCGCGGCGGGGTACACCCCGAGTTCTTCCATGTTCCGGAAGATCATCCAGGGGGCCGGTCGTCCGGCAGGGACATCGTCGGCACAGACCGTCGCGGCGGGCTGATAGCCTTGCTGTGCTGCAGCGGCGATCGTTGGGGCTGCGACCACTCGGGGATAACCAGTTGAGGACCCGACGTGGATGCCCCGGCGTGTGAGCTCTTCGAAACATTCACGGACCCCGGGGATCAGGTCCGAGAGTTGTTGGGCCTGTTCAATCTGCAGAGGCATGAACGCCTGGTAGAGCCGTTCAACGTCATCTTCTGTCCACTCACGGCCGTGAGCCTGTTCCCATTGGGTGGCGGCGGTTTCGAGCCCGAAGAGTGATCGGATGTGGTCCTTCTTGTGGAGGCCCATGGGGCCTCGGATGTCGGCATGGGACAACTCGACTCCATGGGCACGGAACGTTGCGTCGAAGGCGTGTACCGGCGCGAGGCTGCCGTGGTCCACGGTTGTCCCGGCCCAGTCGAAAATGACAAGGCGGACAGGGTGTGGCGTGTGTTCAGGCCGAGCGGGGGAAAGCGTCATGTTGGTACGAACATCGAAGGGTCAATGAGGCTGAGGAAATGCTGAAGCGAGGGGGTGGGCAGGCCGGGGATCTTGGCCTTGTCGTCCCAGGTCCGAAGCCGAACCGCCGACTCACTGTAGGGGGTTTTGCGGAAGGCGGCCACTTCGTCATCGGTGAACGGCCCTCCCTGCAATGAGAGGCTGAGTTGTGATGCTTCTGAAAGGCTTGCGTGGTAGTCGGCGTCGACGGCACACAAAAATCGTTTTGCTGGCACGTGCAGTCTGACCGGCTGTGTTACAGCACCGTGGAAGCCGGCTTCGGATTCGAGCCAATCGGAACCGGCCCGCTCGTGGATGTCATCGATGCCACGCTCCGCACAATCATCACCAAGGTCGTGGATCAGATGGCCGACGTCGTGGAGCAGTGCGGAAACGATTTCGTGCGAGGGGCGGTCTTCCTGCTCGGCCAACTGGGCGGCCTGCAGGGCATGCTCCAACTGTGTGACGGCTTCGCCGCCATAGAGTTCGCCTCCCCGGTCGGTGAAGAGTCCGGCCAGGCGTTCGACGATGTCGGAAATGCGTTTTGGGGACGAATCGTCTGATGACATGTCTAAAGGTCCTCGGCATCAGTTGGCGGAGTGCCGTCGCCGAAACCCGGCAGGCTCGGCACGTGGTGGACAGAAGTTGTTTGGGCGGTTGCACGGCCCGGTTGGCGTTCATTGAGACGCCAGTAGATCACCGCCGTGGCCAGCGCGAACAGCGAGACGCCCGCCAGGCCCAGGAAGGCGGTGTTCCAGCCGTAGCGTTCGGCAAGCAAACCAACCGTGTAACCAGAGAGGATGGCGCCGCCATATCCCGCGCTGTCACTTAGACCTGACACGGTGCCGCTGGCCTGTTTTCCCCCGATGTCCAGGGCCATCACTCCAGAGAGATAACTGTACGGGCCCAGCAAGAAGAAGGAGACAAAGCATAGGAGCAGGACCGCAGCCCAAGGTTTTCCCGTCAGGTCAACCGTGCCCAGCAAGGTCAGTGCGACGATCAGCCCGCAGATCGAGGGGACCATGATTCGGCCGTGTCGCCCGGAAAACCGGTCCGAGAGGACGCCTGCCAGGATGGCGGAAACGGCCCCGACGAGTGGGAAACTGAGGCTCGCCGTGGCAGCCAAACCGGGAGGCAGTTGGGCGACCTCATTCAGGTAGGTGGGCGTCCAGAAATTGAAGGTCTCGCGAATCAGGGTCAGTCCGAAATTCGTCAGGCAGACGGTCCAGAACAGCGGGCTCCTCGCGAGGGGGGCCAGCATTTGTCGGAGCGATTTTCGCTGGGGTTTCTGCCCGTCGTCACCGTAAAGATTGACGGGATTCGCCTCCGGTTCAACAGCACCCACATATGACGGGTCAGGTTTGAGCAGTCGGACCAGGGCAAAGCCAATCAGCAGAGTGGTGCCGCCCGCGATCCAGAAGACGGCTCTCCAGTCGTTGAGATAGGGCAACGTTGGGGACGTTTCTCCCAAGCGAATGACGCCGCCAAGGTAGGCGCGTGCGACCGCATCGCCAACAAGAAAACTGCATGACAGGAACGCCATGATCGTGGCATGACGAGAGAGAGGGAACCACCGCGATGCGATATTGACCAGAGCCACCCAGCCGCAGGACTGAAACAGTCGGTTTGCGGCCCAGGCAGTGGCAAACACGGCGACTCCGGCCAGTGACCAGAGACTGCCGGAGACGGCGAAAACGATCGTACAGACGACCGAGGCGAACAGCCCCCCGAGGAACAAGGGGCGGCCGCCCAGGCGATCCGACAGGAGGCCGTTGATGATTTTGCCGATTGCGTAGGTGGCGACTCCCGCTGAGGCAATCAGCCCCATCCCCTCCTTGTTGAGTCCGCGGTCGGCGTATTCGGCCAGAAGCAATGGCGTTGCGACCGAGAGGTTCGCTCGGCAAATGTAATAGGCGGCGTAGCCCGAGAAGAGTGAACTGGCAGTGATCCACTGCCACCGACGGAGTGAGGAAGGGGTGACCACGGAGAGCCTTGTGCAAATTGATGAGGGGCGTGCTCAGGCCAGGAGTTCGTCGAGCACTCGTCCGTGCACGTCGGTCAGGCGAAAGTCCCGGCCGGCATGGTGATATGTCAGTTCTTCGTGGTCGAAACCCATCAGGTGAAGCATGGTGGCGTGCAGGTCGTGGACGTGGACTGGCTTGTCCACAGCCCGGTAGCCAAAGTCATCAGTCGTCCCGTAGGTCATTCCGCCACGTGTGCCGCCGCCGGCCATCCAAACTGTGTACCCGTGGTGATTGTGGTCTCGACCCGTGGGTTTGCGGTTGGCCCCCAGTGGGATTTCCACGGCGGGCGTGCGTCCGAATTCTCCTCCGCAGATGACCAGGGTCTCGTCGAGCAGTCCTCGCTGGGCCAGATCGGTAAGCAGTGCGGCGATGGGGCCATCTGCCTCACGTCCAAGCTTGGCGTGGGCGTCAGCGAGCCCTTCGTGGGAATCCCAGGGTTGAACGTCGCCGTGGTAGCACTGCACAACACGGACGCCACGTTCGACCAGGCGTCGAGCCATCAACATCTGCCGGCCGTGAAGTTTGTCGGTTCCGTAGAGCGTGTGGGTGGTTCGTGTTTCGCTTGAGAGATCCAGCGCGTCGGTGGCTTCCAGTTGCATGCGGAATGCCAACTCGAACGAGGCGATGCGAGCTTCCAGGAACGGATCTTCCTTTCGCGTCTCGCGATGGCGACGGTTGAGTTTTGCCAACAGGTTCAACTGCTGACGCTGAGCGTCCAGAGGAAGAGTTTTGTTGCGAATGTTGGCGACGAGGCTCTCGGCCTCTTTTTTTCGAGTGTCCAGGTATGTGCCCTGGTAGACACCCGGCAGAAAAGAGGATCTCCAGTTGGAGAAGTCGGCGACAGGAAGTCCGGGACACAGGGTGACGAAACCGGGGAGATTCTGGTTTTCGGTCCCCAGTCCGTAGGTCAACCAACTGCCGTAACTGGGGCGCGAGAGCCGTTCGTCGCCACAGTTCATCAACCGCATGCTCTGCTCGTGATTCGGGGTGTTCGAATGCATCGAGCGAATGACACATAAGCGATCGGCGTGACGAGACGCCGTCTTTTCGAACACGGTGCTGGCCCACAGGCCGCTGTCCCCGTATTGCTGGAAACGGAATGGGGATGCGAGTGCGACACCCGTTTCGCGTTCCGTGGTCAGATTGCCCACCGGGATGGGCCGCCCGTCGTGTCGATCGAGGACGGGCTTCGGGTCCCAGGTGTCGACCTGGGACGGGCCGCCGTTGAGGTAGATGTGAATGATGTGCTTGGCACGTGGCTGATGGTGTGACGAGCGTGGAGCGAGTGCGGTCGTGTCGGCGTCGAGCAGTTCAGGAAGTGCCAGGGCTCCGATGCCGGCCCCAAGTGACAGAAGGGCGTCGCGGCGGGAGCCAGCCGGTGTTGAGAGGGGGTGAAATCCGGACACTTCTGGACCCTCAGTCCACAAACATCAGTTCATTGGTCATCAACACAACCTGGGCAAACTGGTCCCAGCCGCGGGCGTTCACGAAGGCTGTCCCAAGTACAACCTCGTCTTCTGTCGCTTCTCGTCGCAGGGCCAACCGGTAGATACGGTCAACGCGCCTGGCTATGTCGGGATCCTGGGATTTACTGCGTGAGGCCAGCGATTGGGCCGAACGAAGGACGAATTGCGAATTCAACATGAACAGCGCTTGCTGAGGGACGGTGGTCACCTGACGGCGCGCCGAGGAACAGTCTGGGCTGGCGAAGTCGAAATTGCGCACGACGTCGGGGATGTTCTGCCGTTCGACTATCGCGTAAAGCGTACGGCGGCGGTTATCCGGTGACGTGATTGACGTGGGGCGTCCGAACATCATCGGATCCAGGCGTCCGGAAACAGAGAGCAAGGTGTCTCTGAGGGATTCGAGGTCGAGCCGTCTGCGGTTGGCTCGCCAGAGAAGACGATTGTCGGGGTCGGAAGTCAGTTGGGTGGTGAACGGCCGTGTGGGGGGGACAACCGAGTCGCGTTGCCATGTCCGCGAGGACACGATGAGTCTGTGGAGCGGTTTGAGCTTCCAGCCGTCTCGAATTAACCGGTCTGCCAGGAAATCCAGGAGGGCCAGGTGTGTGGGCCGCTCGGACTGGAGCCCGAAGTCGCTGGGGGTCTGGACGAGCGGCTCTCCGAAATGGTGCATCCAAATCCGATTTGCCAGGACACGTGCGGTGAGTGGGTTCGTGGGGGATGTGATGGCGCGTGCCAGGTCGTAACGGCCCGACCCGTTGGGAAACGCCTTTGCCATCGGGCCAGAAAGCACCTGCAGAAACCGTCGGGGTACCGGTTGCCCTGGAAGCGTTGGGTCGCCTCGGCGAAAGATCACCGGGGCGTACAATTCGTCGCTGTCGCGAAGGGTCATCGCGCGGCCGGCAGCGTTCGGTGACTTGACGGCCAGAATGTCCAGACCTCGGACCAGTCCGCGATACTTGTCCTTGTCGGCGCGTGACATGTAGTACCAGGTCTGCCTGAGTGGGAACCAGGTGGGGCTTTGCCGTCCGATAAGTGTCTTGCGAAGCGGGTCAGAATCAGTGAGCGTCTTGTCAGCAACGGCAGCGAGCAGCACTCGGGCATAGAGATCGGTGACCTCTTGGACACGTGTGGGTGGCGAAGTGGTCAGCGCGTCCAACAGGCGCGGGTCAACACCGCTCGCCTTCCACGCAGGCAGAAACTGCGTCGATTCGGGGACTTCGTCAGAGTTGGGCGGCCGCTTTGTCAACAGGTCGTGCCACGGCCCGAAAACGGGGTCGCCAACTTTGGCGCGAGCGGCGACGAACAGTCTCCAACGGTGAAGGATTTGAGGCCGAATCTGTTTTGGAGTGAGCGAGAGGAAGAAAATGGAGGTTTCGTTGATGTCCGGCTCGGTGGTCGCGACTTTCAGCAAGTAACGAGCAGTCCGGGAGCGGGCCGTGGCCATCAGCGATGTGTGCTGGGATGAGAGCATCTTCCGGACTTCCGACAGTTGCTTCTCGTGCTCGGCCTCGTAGCCCAGGCCGTCCTTCCCGGGAATTTCAATTCGAGGCCGATCGACAGGCTCTTCACTGCTGGCGAAAACTCCGTAGAGCGAGTAGTAGTCGGCTGTGGGGATGGGGTCGAACTTGTGGTCGTGGCATCTGGCACACGAAACCGTCAGACCGATCAGGCCCCGAGTGACGACGTCGATCTGGTCGTCGATGACATCGTGCCGGTTGCGATCAAACATGCGACCAAGTGTCAGAAAGCCCATCGCCGCCAACTCGGGAGCATTGTCGGGAAGGCCAAGTTGGTCGGCGGCGAGTTGTTCGTGGATGAAACGGTCGAACGACTTGTCCTGATTGAACGAGCGGATGACATAATCACGATAGGTGTAGGCGAACGGGCGAATCCGATTGTCGCCGTACATCAACACTCCATCCTTGGTGTCGGCGTATCGAGCGACATCCAGCCAGTGGCGCCCCCACCGTTCGCCGTAGTGTGGAGAAGCGAGCAACGATTCGGCGAGTGCGTTCAACCCGTGTTGGGCAGCCAGTTTCTGTTGGTGACGGCTTGGGGGAAGGCCGTGGAGGTCGTAGCACAAGCGGCGGACAAGAGTGGCCATGTTGGCCTGTCCTACGGCGCGGACGCCGGCGGCCTTGAGATGCTTGTCTACAAGGACGTCGATTGGATGGGGGCCGGCAGGGACACTGGGCGGCTGAATGGGCTGGAATGCCCAGTGGTCATCCGCATGGACAAAACGCCGAGACGCAGCGGCCGCCAGGATCAATGCCGAGACCACGAGGATTCGACGTGGCGTCATCATGATTGTGATGCCGTGGGCACGAAACGGATTGTGTGGCGACAGGCTGATACGCGTTCGCTCACGGTATCTTAGTGCATTGGGAGGTGCGATGAGAGTCGCCGAAGTTTTGGCTGGCGACCGTGGCAACGCGACACCAATCCCCGGTAAGGGGGGCGTGTCGCGAAGAGACGATTTGCCATTGAGGGGCGTTCGATGGAGGATGTCTGTCCGGATGGTTGAGAAACGATCGTGATTACCGTCGAGAGCGCCACGATGCCAGATACGGCTGTCGTACTCGGTACGGCCCAGGACGGAGGAGTGCCACAAGCGGGTTGCGGCTGCGTGATGTGTGAAAAAGCCCAGGGGACTGCCGGGTTCGTGCGGCGTCCCAGTTGCCTGGGCCTGATTGACGGTGTGACGGGAAGTCGCTGGATGATCGATGCGACCCCTCAGTTCCCCTCACAACTCAGTGAACTGTCCCGGGTTGATGGGGCTGCGGATTCCGGATCTCTCGACGGTATCCTGTTAACACACGCCCACGTCGGTCACTACACCGGGCTGCTGCATCTTGGGCAGGAGGTGATGTGTGGGCACGAGGTTCCCGTGTGGGCGATGCCACGCATGGCAGAGTTTTTGGAGGCGAATGAGCCGTGGGCTTCCCTCTTGGCTCGCCGCCACCTGCTACTCAAGGACATGTCTGCAGGGACTCCAGTGACACTGGGAGAACGGATCACGGTGCGTCCCCTGCCGGTTCCGCATCGTGACGAATTTTCGGAAACCGTTGCGTTTGAGATTGCCGGTGCTTCGCGTCGAGTTCTCTGGCTTCCGGATATCGATGCTTGGGAAGGACGGCTGTCCGAGTGGGTTGCGGGTGTGGACGTCGCCTGGCTGGATGGGACGTTCTATTCCGATTCAGAATTGCCTGGCCGGCAACTGGATCAGGTTCCGCACCCTCGCATCAGCGACCATCTCGCGGAATACGGCAGGTTGGCCAACCAGGTGGGTGTGGACGTGCGATTGATTCACCTCAACCACAGCAATCCCGCTTGCGATCCGAATTCGCCGGAGGCGCGTCGCATTAGTGACGCGGGTGTGCGGGTGGCATCTGAGGGTGAGCGCGTCGCGTTGTGATACCTGGCTCTATGTCCGCCAAAACGTGGATTTGCGGGTGGACTTGTACTTTATGCCCAGGTGCGGGGTGTCGAGTCGCTTTTGCTTCTGGAACAGCGATTCCACGCCAGCAGCCGTCATCCCGGTGGTGAGCAATGTTCGCTCGACCGGGTACGGAGACTTTCCGGTTCGGAACAAAGTCTCGATGTGGTTGACGAGTGGATTGAAGAAATTCCGCATCGAGTAGTACGGGAGATAGACCAGTGTTGAAAATATGTCGTCGTTCTTCATGCGAACCGTGATAGGCGTGTCGCTGAGGATCCGTCCCTGTCTCTCCTTCTCCCGAAATGCCAGCGCCGTGGCACGAGTGCCATCCCGGTATTGGAACCGATAGGCGTAGGATCCAGGCGCCATTCGTTTCAGGTCGGCGATTTTGGGGAGTACGACACCGTAATTTTCGCGCACGACCTGGATCGTGTTGCTGCGGGTAAACCCGGTTTCCATCAACTGGCGGTCCCAACCGCCCTTCTCCCACGATCCGGCCTCCATCGCTTTCCAGAAACGGTCTCCTTCAAGGGCTTCGACCCACGCGATACCGGTTTCGCCATGGTTTCGCCGCTCAATGATGGCCTGAAGCGCTTCTATGGTGTGGATGTCGCCACCGTCGAGCCACCCTGGTCGCATGACCAAGGATTCACGAATCTTCGATTTCCACGGAAGATCGATCGCAGGCATTCGTCTGGCGACCGGCAGCGACGAACCGGCCATAAAACCGAAGTCCATCTTGCGGGACGTGTCATACATCTCTCTGGCCCACTTCCAGTTCCACGACAGATGTTTGTCGTTGAAGACCGGGGCGGTTCGCCCGGTTTTGCGATACACGTCAACGATCTTGCGGAAGTACTCGTATCTCGGGTACTGCGTCTGCCCCTTTTCGTTGACCGGGTAAGTGCCGTGTTCGCCGATCAGGAGAACCCCGTCGACAGCCAGTTTGCCTGTGCCGAGCGTCAGCGCCTGCTCGATGGTCTTGGCATGCTTCATGCCGGGATAACGTTTCAGACGTTCTTGGCTCAGGTCGTTCTCACCGACCTGTTCGACGTACAGCGACACGACGTCCATGTCGGGACGATGGTGTTTCCCCTCCCAGCCGTACCCTTCCAGGAAGCGATCGACGATGTGCTGTGCGTGTGAGTATTTGAAATAGATCGTCGTGACCGCCGCGATTTTGAGTCGGCGGCGCCTGCTGGCTGCGTGAACGGTCGGCAGCACAGGAAACGGCCCGGTGGCTCCTGCGATTCCAGCGAGGCTTCCCGTCAGGAATCGCCGTCGAGTGAAGTTCATGAAGTCCCTTTTGGTTCGAGTCAATGAGGCAGGAAGTGATGAAACGGACTGTCCATCTTGATGAAGCGACGCGTCGACAGGCCGGATCGTTGTGGGGCATCACCGTTTGTCGGGAAGTGACCAGCGAATCGCTTCGATGTGGGTTTTGCCTGCCTTATCGCGGTAGCTGTAAACCGACACCAGTCGGCCGTCGGCGGTTTGGATGGTGTTCCCGAATCCCCCTCCGCTGGAACCGAAGTTGACGTCACTGATGACCATGCGATCGTTCCGGAACTCCCAACTCTTTCCGTCATTGTCGTTGATGATCGCCCTGAGCCCGAGATTGTGGCCATCGGTCGAGTTGCTGCGGACGGTGAACGTCAGCAGGATGCGACCATCCTGAAGCTGGAGAAAACGCGGGTACATCTCTCCGTAGGTCCCGAAGTTGCCGATCTTGTTGTGCCGGTGAAAATGTCGGCCGTTGTCGGTGGATTCCCACAGCATCATTCGGTCACCCTGGTCACCACTCTCCTTCTTCAGGCTTTCCGGTGTCCCCGGGATGTGCCAGTGGGGACCAGTGCGGTCGACACGGACCGGGTGGAGGATTTTGCCGGTTTTGGTGCGAAACGTAACCGTCTGAGAAAAGAATCCGTCGACGTCCATCCAGCCCTGGGTGTCGGGACGCAAAGAGCGGTCCCACGTTTTTCCACTGTCGGCGGATCTCCAGATTCGAACCACCTTGGGCGCATTCTTGTGACCATCCTGCATGCTCACGCCGAGGCAGGCCAACAGCTTGCCGGGGTTCTTCGGGTCTGGCATTTCGAAGGCCATCCAGTCAGCAACCGTGGCTGCACGGTCGGGAAAGGCATCCGGGCCGATGCGGGTTTCGGACCACGTTTTGCCCTCGTCCGTTGACCGGAAGATCTTGCTGTGAGTGTGTTTCGAGGGGTTGAAAACATCCCGGGCGAGCCAGTGGCAGGTCATCAGCAGGGAACCGTCTGACAAGGCGGTCAGGCCAAACTCACGGCCTTGGACATCAATCCGTTCCTCTCTTGGACCCCATGTCTTTCCGTTGTCCTTGGATCGCCAGAAAAGGGCTCTTTCGGCGTAGCCCTTCACTCCAGGGATGGGGCCAAAGCAGAATGCGACAGTCAGTAAGTCGCCACTTTTCAGCCTCGCAATGAATGGCTTGTAATCGTTGGGGACACCTAAAGGTGTCCGGACTGCGGAAATCTCCTTGCCGGACAATGTTTTCGGCTTGAGGATCGTGACCCCCTTGCCTGTGCTGGGTGCGGCGGCGTGCGAGGCCCACGGCGCTGTTGTTGCCGACGCTGTGATCAGCAGGATGGCGATGACGCGAGACGGATGTGCTGAGAAGTGAGTCATGGGATTGGATCCTCGGTTTGCCGTTCTGGCTGAAACGTGGCTATCCGGACGATCAAGTGAATTGTGCCGGCCCGATCATCGTGGGCTGAGGACCGGCATCATACACTCTTGCCGCTTGCAACACGTCTGAGGCGTTAATGTGCGGCGGCGTTATGACTGCGAAACGGGAGCATGCGGCGACGCCGAAGGGACCCATTCCCAATGGCCGATTCGATCATACTGTCGCGTGATCGAGAACCAGATCGTCGCCAACAGGGCGCCGATGTTCATCGCAACAGCCTCTCCTGAGCGTTGCGTCTGGATCGTCATCTTACTGCGAAACTCCCAGGCTCCGCTTGAGCTTTCATTCCAGATGGCGACATCCAGGAAATCGGCAAGCTTCTTGGCCTGCGTCATGGCGTAATGGCCTCGTTCCGATTTGACGATGTTGATGCGGGCTCCCGATTCCAGGACCAGGTTCACTTCCAGTCCCCTCTTGATGTAGTACTTGCGAAGGATCTGGATGGCGGATATCTCATCTACCTGTCCTCGACGGATGTTGCGAGGTGGCGGTACGGAGCGGTCAATTTGTGCCGGTTGTGAGATATGACAGTCACGGCTGACAGAAAATCCCTGGCCCCAGTCGAAGTACTGGCGGTTGAGTTTTGCCGGGATTTGGCGAAAGAGTAAGTGCAGTGCGACAAGTGCACTTGGCACAGCGATCGTGAGTCCGAAACAACTGAGAAACAATCGGTTGGCAAAATTCCGAGTCGGTTCGAAGAGTGCTGAGACGCCTGCCAATGCGAGAAAGAGGAAAAGCCCAAGTGCACATCCCAGCCCGGGCAGATTGTCGAGCTTTGAACGTCGTTCCACTCGATCGGCTGAGATGTCTTCCCATTGACGAAGGTCTTCGGCGGCGGTGAATCCGACGGCGCATGGGTGCCAACGCACCCGGCTTGCGACCTCATCTTGCTGCTGCAAAGGGGTGTTGGTCCATCCGATAGACTCGTAATTGTCCCAGGCAAATCGCGGCATGATTGGAATTCATAACGATGTCGGCGCCCAAGCCAGTGGTCGCTGGACCCGAAAAACAACGTATTTAGCGACGCACGTAAGTCCGGCAAGCAGTCACGTGATCAACTCAAAATCGGCTAGGTCAATTCCGCTTGCTTGACTCCGTGGCTTAACGAAACAAAACGAACCGTAGCGGGGGCGTGTCTGCCGAGTGGTTTTGCCGATGAGGGAGACGCCATGACTGCGGGCCAGGCACCCAGGGGAACGCGGTGCGCTATGCGGCATACCCCAGTCGCACGTGCTCTGCAAGGTGGGTAAGAGACGAATCAACTGCCCCTGGCAACCTTCGCATTGATGAACGCCTGGGCGAGGTGCTTGTAACACGAGCGGGCTGCGGCCAGTGGTTCGTAGCCTTTCTGTGACCACACTTGCCCGCTGATTTCGACGCAGATGTCGCCGCGATATCCACCCCGATGGAACTGAGTGATGAGGCGGGAGTAATCGATCCGTCCTCCTTCCCCTGGCAACACAAAGCGCAACCGCTTGTTGCGGCGGACAACGTCCTTCACGGCAATGTGACCGACGTGGGGGAGTGATGTGCGGATGGTTCCCTCGAGTGTCATGTCCCGAAAATCGTAGTGTGAGTAGTCGTAGCACATCTTCAGCCGTTTGGGTTTGCCGAGACCGGTGAGCAACTCGGAGGCTTCACTGGGACGACTGAAGGCGCCCCCGCGGTGTGGCTTGACGGCGATGACCAGATCGTGGGTATCTGCGATTGTCATCCAGTCGGCAATTTCGGCGGCATAGGCGTTCCGTTTCTCGGCCCACTTGCCGCCGCCGCCGATCGTTGTTTGCAGAAGCGGGGGGCGTTGTGGTGAGAGGTCGTGAGCCAGTCCAGCGGCCAGTTTCAGGCGTTCAAGTCTCTGTGCGGGCGTGCGTTTCCGCTCGTCGATATGGAGGTGCTCCATCAGGCTGGTGACTCGCAACCCGGCGTCGGTCAGCCTCTTGCGAATCTCCTTGCGACGTTTTGGGCCCATCTTTGCCGGATTGGCATCCCAGTCGGGCCATATGGTCAACTCGATCGAATCGAAACCGGTTTTGGCGATCATCGTGATCGCCGCCTCAGTGCTCAGGGTTTTCGCTCCATAGGTGCTAAAGCCGAGCGTAAGTGCGGGAGTTGACTGGGTGGCCTCGAGAAGGTGCGGAGTGGAGGCCATGGCCGTGCCGGTCAACACCGCCTTTTCCAGAAAACGCCGCCTGTGAATGAGCTTGTGAGATGTCATGGTGCAATTGAGGTCCAACGGATGGGAGCGGGTGGAATCTATCGGGGGCGGGACTCGAAAACCGCTTCCAGAGGCACCAGTCGCGTCATCGGCCTCTGGCGATCCTGTCGTGGATAACTTCCACGAAAATAACCTTTCATCGAAATCACTTCCGACGACTGCTTGGCGTAGGTCATCACGAGTTCCAGAGTGCCTTCGTAGCCGAAGCCGTCTGTGCCGGAGTCGCTCAGTCGTACGCGACCGATTGCCACCGCGTGACGATGGCGCGAACTTGAGACGGATGGAGCCAGTGACAATTGTCCCGACACTCCCGTGATCACGTACGCCTTCTTGGTGACGGGATCGACTCGCTCCATTACCCCGGGGGGATACACCTGGCTCAACCACTTCTTGAATTTTGAGGCGTCGACAGATCGCCGTCCACTGGGCCAGGACAACGCGTCCCAGTCGGCCGGGGCCATCTCAACCACCTCGACGACGGGGAATCGGTAAGCCGGCATACGGCGGTCGTCGAGTCGGACAAAAATCCTCAGCCCCAGTTTCCCTGGGGGCGGTTCTGGAAGTTTCAACGCGAGCGGAGACTTGGAGAGGCGAGTCAGGGCGGGGAGTCCCAGTCTTCGGGAAGCCCTTTTGAGTTGCTCAACCGTATTCTGCACCAGGT
>MDTE01000609.1_pt1 | contig 15480 bp, 14 predicted proteins | sample 811231 | NCBI WGS metagenome assembly MDTE01 (sample SAMN05326651, study PRJNA326480) | marine metagenome | isolation source: seawater | place: Indian Ocean: Red Sea | collected 2010 | reverse complement strand
CCGAGGGAAGAGCAACGGGATACTTCAGGCATTCGCGCAAGCGGACCGACTGATGCTTGGCCAGGGGGTGAGCACTGGACATCACCGCGTGAAGGGGCTGGCGAATGTGCAGCAGGTTCTGGAATTCCAACATGCGTAAAGGTTCAAATACAAGTGCAAGGTCTGAACTTAAATCTACAAGGGCTTGCTCCGCCTCGGCTCGGTCGCGGAGCAGGACGCCAAATGTGACCGCCGGATGTTCGTTTCGATAGATCGCGATCTGCGCTGGAAGGAAGTAAGGCAGAAGCGCCTGACTGCAAGCAATGGAAACATGCCCTCGCCGTTCACCCGAGAGATCCGCAATCTGACTTTTGACCCGCTCCATGTCCACTAGTTGACCACGAATATGATGGATCAAAATTTCGCCTGCTGTGGTCAGGCGCACGCCGCGCGCCAGTCGCTCAAAAATTGGAACACCAAGTTCATCTTCCATGGCCAGGATGCGGCGGTTTAACGCTGTGGATGTAATCGCCAAATTTTCCGCCGCCCTCCGAATTGAACCGGCTTTCGAAACAGCATTGATATAGGTCAGGGGAAGAAGATGTTTCATCGCAATACTTTGTAGAATGTGATGCAATTTATGCAGCGGACATAGGCAAAACTAGCAGTATTCAGAAGCGCTCTCAATTGTTCTATTCGCTCATGAATAGTATTTCTGTGGACAGCTTATGCTTAATGATTTTCCTACGGTCTACCCCGCCGGGGGTTGAAGTCTACCTCCCTGTTCCTCCGACCCCCGGCACCTCCTAAATACACTATTTGACAACTTTGCGAGCAGATCGCGACAGATAATATCCCACATTTCGGCGGCTGGCGCATTTTTTCAATCTCTCACACCCGACCTTCTATCCCCAACACAGCAAGGATCTACATCATGAAACGGCGTGAATTTCTCAAATCACTTGGCGTCGCCACCGGCGCCTCGGTCATTCCCTTCCTTAAATATCTGCCTGCACAAGCGGCGGGACGTTCCGACACTTTGGTTGTCGTCTCTGGCAGCGGAATCAATTCGCTAGACCTCCATCGCAAAGGCACCAATCGACCCAGTTACCAGGTCACGGTGAACATCTATGATCGACTGGTTCGGTTCGGTGTTAAGATGTTGAAAGATGGCTCGATGGCCTACGATTCGACAAAAATTGAGCCGGAAGTCGCAGAGTCCTGGACCATCGCCAAAGATGGGAAACTGTTGACTTTCAAGATCAACCCGAAGGCCAAGTTCTGGGACGGTACTCAGGTTACGGCGCAGGACGTAAAGTGGTCGTTCGACCGAGCTGTCAGTCTGGGTGGGTTCCCGTTTGTCCAGATGAAGGCCGGGTCGATGACCAAGCCCGAACAATTCGTCGTGGTCGATGATATGACTTTCCAGATTAAAATCCCCAAGCCGTCAAAATTAACTCTACCTGATTTAGCCGTGCCAATCCCGTTCATTATCAACTCTAAGCTCGCAATGAAACATGCGACCACCGATGACCCCTGGGCGACCGAATATCTGCACAAGAACCCAGCCGGATCCGGTGCCTATAAGCTCACCCGGTGGGATCCCGGCCAGCAGTTCGTTTACACGCGTAACGAGAACTGGGCGCTTGGTCCGCAGCCAGGTGTGAAGCGTGTAATCGTTCGCGAAGTTCCCTCAGCCTCGACGCGCCGTGCGCTGACCGAGCGAGGTGACGCCGATCTTTATATGAACGTGCCGCCCAAGGACTCGAAAGAGTTCAAAGAGAGCGGGAAGGTCACGGTATCCGGAGCACCGATTGATAACTGCCTGCACGTTCTGGCACTCAACCTTAATCACAAGCCCTTCGACAATGTGAAGGTGCGCCAGGCGATTGCCTACGCACTGCCATACAGGGATATCATCTCCGCCGCAGCTTACGGCCGGGGCAAGCCCATGTATGGCGGTAAGTCCATGAAGCCTTCGGACATCACTTGGCCGCAACCGTTCCCCTACGACACGGATCTGGTCAAAGCAAAAGCTCTGCTCACAGAAGCCGGCTTTAAGGATGGTTTCGAGACGGTCTTGTCGTTCAACCTTGGCCTTGCTGATTGGCAGGAACCCACATGTCTGCTGATCCAGGAGTCCTTGGCGAAGGTCGGCGTCAAAGTGAAGCTCGACAAAATTCCTGGCGCCAATTGGCGGACTGCGGCCTTGGTCGAGAAGCGGTTGGCCATGCACATGGAGAACTTTGGCGGCTGGCTCAACTATCCAGATTACTATTTCTTCTGGGCATATAAATACGGGCACTTATTCAATTCGTCGAATTACAAGAACCCAGAAGTCGAGAGTTTAGTCGATAATACGTTACACATGGCAGTCGAAGACCCGTTATACGAGACTAACGTCAAGAAGCTGATTGGCATTGCCTTTGAAGACGTGCCGAGAATTCCGCTCTATCAGCCGTATCTGGACTCGGCCATGCAAAAGAACGTCACCGGTTATGCCTCTTGGTTCCACCGCCAGCTAGACGTGCGTGGGATCTCGAAGTCTTAGGCCGGAGATGTGAATAGCTCCAAGCTCATCCAGGTCGGACGGCGTCTAGCGCAAGCCCTGCCGTCCGTCTTCGGCGTGATCGTTATTTCCTTCGTCTTGACCCGAACACTGCCCGGTGATCCGGCGGTTTATTTCGCTGGAGACATGGCTGATAAAGAATCGATCGAACAAGTGCGCCGCGCACTTGGGTTGGACAAAGGATGGGTCGAACAATTTTTCATCTATGTTGGCAATTTAGTAAACGGGGATTGGGGCATGTCGCTCGGCACCGGCAGGCCAGTGACCGAGGAATTGCTTGCCCGCCTGCCGGCGTCGCTGGAATTGACACTGCTTGGGCTTGGCCTCGCAGTCGCGATTGCGGTTCCATTGGGTGTATTGGCGGCTACCCGCCCAGACAGCTGGATTGATCATGTGTGCCGGGTGTTGGTTACGGCTGGCGTGTCGCTGCCAACATTCTTCACCGGCCTGTTTCTCATATATGTCTTCTACTATCTATTGGGGTGGGCGCCGTCGCCACTAGGCCGCCTAGACATTCTCTTTCTATCACCGCCGCAGGTCACGGGGTTTTACACGATTGATAGCTTGATCGCTGGTGATCCGGAGACCTTTGCGGCGGTTGCGGCCCAACTTGTCTTACCGGCAACCACCTTGGCTCTTTTCGCCCTCGCCCCCATTGCACGCATGACCCGTGCAGCCATGCTGGGCGCGCTTGCCAGCGATTTCGTTCGGACCGCACGAGCCAATGGGCTGTCGCGTCGGGTCGTGCTGTCGACTTATGCTTTCCGAAATGCAGCGCTCCCGGTTCTGACGACCCTGGGTATGGTTTTTTCATTTCTGCTAGGCGCTAACGTTCTGGTAGAGAAAGTATTCTCCTGGCCAGGGATTGGTTCCTTTGCTATCGAAGCTCTGGTGGCGTCCGATTACGCCGCCGTACAGGGGTTTGTCCTTGCGATGGCGTTGTTATTCGTCTGCGTCAATCTCGCCGTCGATGTGATTCTGACGCTCATCGACCCGCGGCTCGGTCTGGACGACTGAGGTGCTCGTCGTGTCTCAACAGCACCTCAAACACTTCCGTTATGTGATGGGTGAGAACCCGGTGACAATGTTCGCCTTCTCACTGTTTGCCCTCATTGTCTTCCTGGCGATCTTTGGTCCATTCATCACACCGCATGATCCTCTGGCGACCAATGCCACCAATACACTTAAGCCGCCAAGCTGGAATCACGCCTTCGGCACCGACCATCTTGGCCGCGATGTCTTTAGTCGTGTTATTGCTGCAACGCGGCTCGATCTTGGTATCGCAGTCTCTGCTGTTGCCTTGTCGTTTTTCATTGGTGGTGCGCTTGGTTGCATCGCCGGGTTCTGGGGAGGTTGGACGGACCGGATTGTCGGTCGTTTCTCAGATACGATCATGGCATTTCCATTGTTTGTGCTGGCTATGGGAATAGTCGCCTCGATGGGTAATACGGTGGAAAATATCATCTACGCGACGGCGATCATCAATCTGCCGTTCTATGCCCGCGTAGCTCGCGCCGAGACCAGTATCCGGCGTAATGCCGGATACGTTTATGCCGCGCGGTTATGTGGTAGCAGTGATGCCCGTATTTTGGCGACACAGATCTTCCCGAACATCTTGCCGCCAATGATGGTGCAGATCTCTTTGAACATGGGCTGGGCGATTCTGAATGCCGCCGGCTTGTCGTTTATTGGTCTTGGTGTGCGCCCACCGGATGCGGAATGGGGTATTATGGTTGCCGAGGGCGCAAATTACATTGTTTCTGGCGAGTGGTGGTTAGCCATATTTCCGGGCGTTGCCTTGATGTTGGCGGTGTTCTGTTTCAACTTGCTGGGCGATGGTCTCCGCGATCTTGTCGATCCATTGCACCGAACCTAGAAGAATGACCCCGGCCACCGCGCCCTTCCTCGATGTCAAAGGCCTGTCCGTCCAGTTCCGGACCCGCAATGGAGTTGTGCGTGCCATTGAGGACGTCAATCTTGAGTTGGCGAAAGGCGAAGTTCTCGGCATCGTCGGTGAGAGCGGGTCTGGAAAATCCGTAACCGCTTACTCGTTGATCGGTCTTCTTAACGTGGCAGGGTCTCCTGTAGCTGGTTCGGCGACATTTGATGGAATCTTGGTCACCGGTGCTAACGAGGCGACACTCCGCGATTTACGCGGCCGCGAGATATCGATGATCTTCCAGAACCCGCGGGCGGCATTGAACCCCATCAGGCCGGTGGGCAAGCAGATCGAAGACGTACTGTTGCGCCATGGCTTGGCGACCCGTCAAACAGCGCGTAACAGGGCGATTGAGATGTTGGAAAAGGTAAAGATAGTCGACCCAGAGATGCGATACGGTAGCTATCCTTTTGAGCTCTCCGGAGGCATGTGCCAGCGCGTTATGATCGCTATTGCGCTTGCTTGCAATCCGCGTCTATTGATCGCTGATGAGCCAACCACGGGACTCGATGTGACAACCCAGAAAGCGACCATGGATCTGGTTCGCGAGCTCACCCGGGAACGCAACATGGCCGTTGTGCTGATTACCCACGACCTTGGGATGGCTGGAGTGTATTGCGACCGGATCGCCGTTATGGAGAGAGGTGCAGTGGTTGAAACTGCGCCGGTTGCAGAACTATTTTCTTCTCCAAAACACGCTTATACGAAAAAACTTATTGCTGCTTCACCAGGGCCGAACTCGACACTCACCGAGCTCGCTCCTTTTTCGCCATCACCGCATAGCGCAATCAAGCGCACTCGCCCTGACACCACACGTATAGAAAACGTGGGGACTGGGTTGAAGAACATCCTCGAGGTTTTCAACCTAGTGAAGGAATTTCCTATACAACAGGCCTCTTCTGGCCTTTGGTCTTGGGTTAGGTCTTCTCAAACGAATCGAGTGTTCCGGGCTGTTGACGACATCTCATTCAGTTTAAAGCGGGGCGAGAGTTTGGGTTTGGTAGGCGAATCTGGGTGCGGAAAATCGACGACGTCCAGCATTATTACACGGCTTATAAATCCAACTTCGGGCGACATCATTTTCGATGGAGAGAACATAACCACCTATGGGGCTGAGAGTTTTGCGCGACGTCCGGAACGGAAGAAGATTCAAATGGTCTTTCAGGATCCGACCGAAAGCCTTAATCCGCGCTATACTGCTCACGACTGTATTGGCGAACCGCTGAAACGGCTTTTGGGATACCGAGACCGAAAGCTCATACGCAGCAAAGTTGAGGCATTAGCAGAACGCGTGGGGCTTCAAGAAGAATTACTAGGACGCTTTCCTCACCAGCTCTCTGGGGGACAGAAAGCCCGCGTTGGTATCGCCCGTGCCATTGCGGTTGATCCTACGCTCCTCATCCTGGACGAACCAACATCGGCGCTCGACGTCTCGGTGCAGGCGGTTGTTCTGCAGCTTCTTGATCGCCTGAAATACGAGCTCGGGATGAGCTACATTTTTGTTTCCCACGACCTCAATGTTGTAAGGCTTTTATGCGAACGTGTTGTTGTAATGAACCGCGGTAAGATCGTCGAACAAGGTGTAACAGATGATGTACTGCGGCGCCCCAGCGATCCTTATACGAGAGCCCTTGTCGACGCGATTCCGCGCTTCGAGCTAGAAAAGGTCCGATGAGAATCTCCGGAAAAATAAGCCGCATACTGGGGGTTGAGGAAGGCGATGCTATGCTACCTGACCGAGCCGCCGATACTCTGCACAACCGAGGAAATCATGTCGATCTCGAACCATCAGATCATGCAGGATGTCGAAACTTACGTCGCAAAGGTCAGAAAAGAGATGCTCAATGAAGGTGTCAGACAGCGCCTGAAAGATCAAAATGAGGATCAAAACTAGAACAAGATTCCCTAACCTTTTCGATCCTGATTCCCTAACCTTCTATTCCTCCAACAAAATAAATGACTTAGCTTCGATAGTGCCTAACCTTTTTCGATATAGTAAACAATGAGTTGAATTGAGAACTGCCTAACCTTTCAGAGCGACGCGCCCTGGCAGCTATCACCATCAGTAATGCACCGGCAGTTCTGACATTGACAATGACCATGAACGAAGATCGGCGGCTCGAGGCTTTCGCATTTATCACATCGCTAACTAGAGATCTGTCTCTTTGCGTCTGCGGATGACGAGCCCCCGCATAATGCGCCCTACTGCCCTCCTCCATTTTCAATCTCTCCTCTTACCATGATGGATCTGACGGCGCTCGCGCTGAAGTTCCCGGATCCAATGTTGAATACGAGACTGGCCAGCGCCGACTTTTGATTACGATTTAGATCTTCGGTGTATGGCTGGATGAGCCGCCCGACCGCCCGATAAGCGATGTTAACATCTCAGCGCAGCACTTCGTTAGCGCGCTCCTCGGTAATCGCGGGATGATCCATTGTGACATGCTGAACATCAGCCGCGTAGATAGCGCCAAAACCAAAGGCAGACCCCCACGCCGTGTTACGGGCGCGGGGGCACGAGGCCGAAGCGTGCAGCAACAACCTCTATGGAGACAAAGTCATCCATAGTCGAATTGTACGCTGACTCGACACATCTTGTCTGCGAAAATTAAGTGAATGTTTTTTATACAGATGAATAAAAATGACTATTTTTTACTCATTACCAATTGTTTCCAGAATGGAATTAACGCAACGCAATATACTCTACCAAATAAATTTGGTCTCTATTTCTTATTATTCCCAATACCTTAGTAATTTTTCCCACACCTAAACCGGTTATGTTGGCCTGATTATTGCGAGTTTGTTGCTGTGCAGCAACAAAACTCTATATCAGGAGACAAACTATGCGAAAAACCTGTACTTCCTTGGTCGCGGCCAGTGCGCTGGCGGTGTCGATAGCAATTGGGCCCATGGCGCAGGCAGCCGAGACCATTAAGGTCGGCGTCCTCCACTCGTTGTCGGGCACCATGGCGATTTCCGAAACCACTCTGAAAGACACTGTCGAGATGCTTGTCGATGAGCAGAATGCCAAAGGCGGCTTGCTGGGCAAAAAACTCGAGGCGATCGTTGTTGACCCAGCTTCCAACTGGCCCTTATTCGCCGAGAAAGCGCGCGAACTACTGACTGTCCAAAAAGTTGACGTCATTTTTGGGTCTTGGACGTCGGTATCCCGGAAGTCCGCCCTGCCCGTCCTCGAGGAACTGAATGGGCTCATGTTCTATCCGGTTCAATACGAGGGCGAAGAGTCGTCCAAGAACGTCTTCTACACGGGTGCGGCGCCGAACCAACAAGCCATTCCGGCAGTTGATTACTACCTCCAAGAATTGGGCATTCAGAAGTTTGCGCTTCTCGGGACCGATTACGTATACCCGCGCACCACGAACAAGATCCTTGAGCAGTATCTGAAAGACAAAGGCATCGCTGCTCAAGACATCTTCGTTAACTACACGCCGTTCGGTCATTCCGACTGGTCGAAGATCGTCGCCGACGTAGTTGCGCTGGGTGCGGACGGTAAAAAGGTTGGTGTAGTCTCAACCATCAACGGTGACGCAAACATCGGCTTCTACAAGGAGCTGGCGGCAGCGGGTGTGTCCGCTGATGACATTCCAGTCGTCGCCTTCTCGGTCGGTGAAGAAGAACTCTCTGGCCTGGATACTTCGAACCTAGTCGGTCACCTGGCTGCCTGGAACTACTTTCAGTCCTCGGATACCGATATCAACTCGGCCTTCATCAAAGCTTGGAAAGAACGGATGGGCAAAGATCGCGTGACCAACGATCCCATGGAAGCGCACTACATCGGTTTCAACATGTGGGTCAATGCGGTGACAAAAGTCGGCACCACTAATGTCGATGCGGTCCGTACCGCCATGTATGGACAGAAGTTCCCGAACCTGACGGGCGGAACAGCCGAAATGCTGCCGAACCATCACCTGACGAAGCCGGTTTTGATCGGGGAAATTCAGGCCGATGGCCAATTTGACATTATCTCAAAAACAGAGCCTGTACCGGGCGACGCATGGACCGACTTTCTGCCGGAATCGGCGGTCCTCAAATCCGACTGGAAAAATCTCAAATGCGGGATGTACAACACGCAAACCAAGACTTGCGTGCAGCTAACATCCAACTACTGATCCAAGCTCAAAGCCGGGGCGGTCGCGCCCCGGCCCTTTCCGTGTATGTTTGAAAGTGTAATGCGTTTTTTCATTTTGTGTTTTTTCGCCGCAGGTTTTCTCAGCATCGCGGATCATTCTCAAGCCATTGCCAGCGACCTTCAATCCGTGCTGGCAGAAAACTCCAAATCCATTGAACGACCTTCCCGCCTGACCGTAGGCAAGACGATCAATAAGCTGTTTGATTCCGGTGTGAATGGCGTTCCTAATTTTCTGAAAAGATGGCGGGACAAGCAAGTCTGGTTTCGCAAGAAAGACAGAAAATTCTTCTTCGGACCGGACGAGCGCGGCGAAATCAAGCTCATCGATATCGATACCGGCAAAGTCGTCGGATCGGCCTCTTCGAGGATCTTAAAACAGATCAAGCCTAATTCCGGCGTTCGCTCGGTCATCGGTGCGGCATTGGTTCGCTTCCAGCTATCCGATCCCGATCCGAACGTTCGCGCTGCGGCGCTGCAGACGCTTGAGCGTAATGCCAATGCGGGTCAACTCAAGCCGCTACGAAGCTCAATTCCATCAGAAGCAGATCCTGTGCTTAAGTCGCGCAAGGAACGACTTGAGAGATTGTTGACCATTTCCTTTGGCGAGACGCCCGAGGCGCGCATATTGGCAATCGAGCACTTCAAGGGCGATGTTGGGATCGATGTGCGCGCCGCGCTGAATCAGCTACTTGCGACAACGATGGCGGTTGCGGTTACGCTTCCTGAGGATAAAAACATCGCCCGTAAGCTGCGGGTCGATGTCGACTTGAGCCGAGGTGAAGCCCACGCAAGACTGGCAAAGGCCGGCTTTGCGCCGCCACCGCTTGATAAGATAGCGCGTGATGCGGCCATCATTTCTAAAGCGGTCGATGGACAAGTCGAAGGTATTCCTCTTTCCGAGTTGAATACCGAAACGGCCCGGATGGAGGCATATCGCGCGCTTGCTATCGCCGGGGCAGTGCCGGCCTTTCTATCATCTAACGAACTCGACACGCTTCTCAACACGCATGTCTTTTTTGAGGTTTATGCTGAACCCAATAGGCGCCTCACTGACGCAGCACTTGATAGTCTGGAATCCATCAACCTCACCGTCGGCCTAAACCAAGTTATCGATCTTATTCTCGACGGTATTTCCTTGGCGTCGATCTATTTCCTGGCAGCCATTGGTCTCGCTATCACCTTCGGTGTGATGCGCGTCATCAATATGGCTCATGGTGAGTTCATCATGATGGGCGCCTACACGGGCTATGTGGTTCAGCAGTTCATTACCGATTACACGCTATCGATCGTCGTCGCTCTACCGCTGGCCTTTGCCGTCACGTTTGCAGTCGGTGTTGCCATGGAGCGATTGGTCATCCGGCATCTGATGCATCGGCCACTGGAGACGCTATTGGCCACGTTTGGTATTTCAATCGCGTTGCAGCAATTGGCCAAAAACATCTTCGGAACTCAGGCAGTTCCGCTTACGGCACCGTCCTGGCTCGACGGCTCTCTAATATTTAACGACATCGTGTCGATCTCCTATATCAGGATCGCTATTTTTGTCTTGGCTGCGATTTTTTGCATCTCGCTTCTCTACATTCTGAGAAAGACGCGCCTGGGATTAGAAGTTCGCACCGTGACGCAAAACCCCTCGATGGCGTCTTCGATGGGGATCAACCCGGATCGTATCAACATGCTCACTTTTGGGTTGGGTTCTGGCATAGCGGGTATCGCCGGTGTAGCGATCGGATTGTTTGCCCAAGTGACCTCAGAGGTGGGCGCAAACTATATTGTGCAATCATTCATGACTGTCGTTGTTGGCGGTGTTGGCAGCATTGTGGGCACGCTCGCGGGCGCAGGGATGATCGGTTCGCTGCAAAAAGTGATCGAATGGTTCAACCCCTCGAACACGCTCGCCGCACAGACTTACATGATCATCTTCGTCATCATATTTATTCAGTTCCGGCCGAGGGGCATTATCGCCCTCAAGGGCCGTGCTGCGGAGGGTTGAGGCATGGCCAGCAAACCGACCACCTTGCAGCAACCGCGGTCATTCTTTTCCAAGAATCCGTCTGTTCTGATTTTTATCGCGGCCCTGTCCATCATCACGCTCGTTGCCACCCTATTGTCCGAGGCCTTTGGCGTTGGGGTGGTGTCGACCAGTTTCATCAAGCTCCTTGGTAAAACGCTATGTCTTTGCTTGATCGCCATTGCGATGGACTTGGTTTGGGGGTACTGCGGGATTTTATCTCTAGGGCATTTCGCCTTCTTCGGACTGGGCGGCTATATGATCGGCATGTGGCTGATGTACGAGCGGACCAAGGACATTGTCATCAATTCGCTCTCCGGTCGGGCCTTACCCCCGACGCCCGAAGAAGTCCATGACGCTATCGGCACACAAATATTTGGCGTTGTCGGTGGATCAGAGATACCCGCGATCTGGCTTTTTGCCGATAGCCTCGCTGCCCAACTTGTCCTGGTCGTCTTAGTGCCGGGATTACTTGCGTTCGTATTCGGTTGGCTCGCCTTTCGATCTCGGGTCACGGGTGTTTACCTTTCAATCCTCACCCAGGCGATGACCTTGGCGCTGGCGCTATATCTCTTCCAAAACGATTCGGGGCTGCGGGGGAACAATGGTCTTTCCGGCCTTCAAAATATTCCAGGCCTCAAAGACGCCTCGCAATCGGTCGTTTCGATTTGGTTCCTTTGGGGGTCCGCGTTGGCCTTGGGCCTTGGCTACCTTCTCGCCGCATGGATCGTGTCCGGCAAATTTGGAAACATCATTTGCGGGATACGGGACGACGAGCCGAGGGTGCGGTTTCTCGGATATCCGGTAGAGACCTATAAGCTTTTCATCTTCACGCTAACCGCCGTGATCGCAGCAGTTGCAGGAGCGCTCTACTACCCGCAGGCAGGCATCATCAATCCAGCGGAATTGGCACCGATCGCCTCAATTTATCTGGCCGTCTGGGTCGCAATTGGCGGTCGTGGGCGGCTCTACGGAGCTGTCATCGGCGCGGCGCTGGTATCGCTTCTATCTTCGGCCTTCACGGGCGGCCAGGTTCCCGACCTCCCACTCGGCCTTGCGACGTTGCAATGGGTGGATTGGTGGACGGTTTTCCTCGGCTTTGGCTTCGTGCTCGTTACGCTCTATACCCCGCAAGGACTTGGCGGCCTTATCGACCGTCTCGTCCGAAAGGAAGGCGGACAATGAGCGCGCTCCTGGAGGTGGACAACGTGTCGGTTGCTTTCGATGGATACAAGGCCATCAACAACCTTTCCTTCTCCATCGACGAAGGGGAACTCCGGGCCGTAATCGGACCGAACGGTGCTGGGAAGACCACTTTCATGGATATTGTCACCGGGAAAACCCGTCCCGACAGCGGTAGAGTTGAGTGGGGATGGCCGGCGAAGAACCTCTTGCGCTTGTCGGAGAGCGAAATTGCACGTTTGGGCGTGGGTCGAAAATTTCAACGCCCCACCGTATTTGAGAATCAGACGGTGCAGGACAACCTAATTGTGTCCCTCAATGGCAATCGCGATCCGATGTCTACGCTTCTTTATAAGGCGGGTAAAACCGATTTGTCGAAAGTCGAAGAGCTTGCCATCGAGATCGGACTTGAACAGAGCTTGGATCGCATCGCGGGAGAGTTGTCGCACGGTCAAAAACAGTGGCTAGAGATTGGCATGCTTTTGGCCCAAGCCCCCAAATTGCTTCTCGTGGATGAACCGGCTGCGGGGATGACCCTTGCGGAGCGGAAGCACACGACAGATTTACTGAAACGCACGGCGGGGAAGCATGCCGTCATTGTTGTCGAGCACGACATGGAATTCGTACGTAGGCTCGATTGCAGGGTCACGGTGTTACACGAGGGAGCCGTCCTTGCTGAAGGATCACTTGATTTCGTGACGAACAATCAAGAGGTCATCGAGGTTTATCTGGGGAGATAGAGTAGATGCTGGAGATCAAAGACCTTTGCCTACACTACAAGCAATCTCAAATTCTCTATGACGTAAGCCTCACGGCGGCACAGGGTGCGGTGACATGTGTCATGGGCACCAATGGTGTCGGTAAAACCAGCCTCCTGCGGGCCATTTCCGGCGCTCATCACAGGTCCTCCGGCGCTTACCGCCTCGATGGGCAAGACATTGAAACGCCGCCGTCGCACGTTCTTGCGGCCGCCGGGGTCGGGTACGTGCCGCAGGGGCGCATGATTTTTCCGTTGCTTACCGTGCGGGAGAATTTGGAAACAGGCTTTGCCTGCCTGCCAAGTTCGGAGTGGGTCGTGCCTGACGAGATCTATGAGTTGTTTCCGGTCCTCAAGGATATGATGGGGCGGCGCGGCGGGGATCTCTCGGGTGGACAGCAGCAACAATTAGCCATTGGGCGGGCGTTGATCACGCGACCCAAACTTCTTCTCCTCGACGAGCCGACCGAGGGTATTCAACCATCGATCATCCAAGACATCAGTCGAGCGATCACGTATCTTCGTGACAAAGGAAAGATGGCCATTTTGCTCGTCGAACAATACTTTGAATTTGCCCGTGACCTCGCCGACGATTTTGTCGTTATGGACAGAGGCGAAGTAGTGTTGTCGGGTACAAAAACCGAAGTGGACGAGGCTGATGTTCGACGACACCTCACCGTATGAAACTGTGAATGGCACCGGTTTCCAACGGGCCAATTTGCAAAGGGCCAAGGGGGAAGCCCGGTGTACGTTCAAAGTGCGAGACAATCGAACCGTGCTCGACGTGCTCGGCCAATCGGGGTCCTTCAAGGTCAGGCTGCCGAAACTATCCGTAGCGCATGCCCCAGAAGCCGTCCTCCTCAACACGGCTGGAGGCCTCACGGGTGGCGATCACATGTCGTTCACTGGTGACGTCGCGGCTGGCGGTCATGCGATCTTCACCACCCAGGCCGCGGAGCGCGCGTACCGGGTATTAGATGGGAACGCCCTGGTTGAGACGCGATTGTCGGTTGAGGAAGGTGGGTTTGTAGAATGGTTGCCGCAGGAGACCATCCTTTTCGACGGATCGCGACTGAAGCGTTCGTTTGATGTTGATCTCGCGCCCGGTGCGAAACTTCTCGCACATGAATCGGTGATCTTTGGTCGTGCCGCAATGGGTGAAACGGTAACGTCTGGGACGTTTAGAGACGTTTGGCGGGTTCGTCGAAACGGGACATTGGTTCATGCGGACGCCGTTTCGATCAATGGGAATATTGATGTCGTTCTGGGTCGGGCCGCAACATTAAACAACGGCAAGGCCATGTCGACGGTTCTCTATGTGGCAGAGGACGCTTTGGCAAAGCTAGAGCCCGTTCGGAATGTGATCGCACACGGTGACGCGGATGTAGGTGTAAGTGCCTGGAATGGAAAATTGGTCTGCCGGATCATCGCAATCGAAGGCGCGGCCTTGCGCCACGCAGTCGAACCGATTCTGACGACGATAAGAAACGAACGGGCTCTTCCGCGGGTCTGGCACATATGAGGAGTGACGAATGAACCTGACCCCAAGAGAAAAGGATAAGCTGCTGGTCTCCATGGCTGCCATGGTCGCGCGGCGGCGGCTTGAGAGGGGCGTTAAGCTGAACCACCCGGAGGCCATTGCGTTGATCACGGATTTCGTGGTCGAGGGCGCGCGGGATGGGCGCTCTGTCGCCGACTTAATGGAGAAAGGCGCGCATGTCATCACCCGTGATCAAGTAATGGAAGGCGTTGCCGAAATGATCCACGACGTCCAGGTGGAAGCGACCTTCCCCGACGGCACCAAGCTCGTGACCGTTCACGAACCGATCCGCTGAAAAGGAGAAAACAGATGATCCCAGGAGAAGTCATCCCGGCCGAAGGCGAGATCGAATTTAACGCCGGTGCCGCGACTGTCGAGTTAGAAGTCGCAAATACCGGTGACCGCCCAGTGCAGGTCGGCAGTCACTATCATTTTTATGAAACGAATACAGGGCTCGAATTTGACCGGGAAAAGGCCAAGGGTATGCGCCTCGATATTGCGGCGGGCACCGCTGTCCGGTTCGAGCCCGGGCAGACCAGGACCGTCAGCTTGGTGCCTTTGTCGGGTGGCCGTGCGGTCTACGGATTCAATGGACAAGTCATGGGGGCGCTCGATGCCGGCTAGAATCTCACGCGCGGCCTATGCCGACATGTTTGGTCCGACCACCGGCGATAAGATCCGGTTGGCGGATACGGAACTCTTCATAGAGGTTGAAAAGGACTTCACCACCTACGGCGAAGAAGTAAAATTCGGCGGTGGCAAGGTGATCCGGGATGGCATGGGCCAGGCGCAGACGACACGCACCCAAGGGGCCGTTGATACGGTCATCACCAATGCGCTCATCATTGACTATACGGGTATCTACAAGGCCGATATCGGCCTCAAGGACGGTCAAATTTCCGCCATCGGCAAGGCGGGGAACCCGGATACGCAGCCCGGTGTCGATATCATTGTCGGCCCGTCCACGGAAGCGATCGCTGGTGAGGGGAAAATTCTCACAGCCGGCGGATTCGACGCGCACATCCATATGATCTGCCCGCAGCAGATTGACGACGCCCTGATGTCAGGGGTCACCACCATGCTCGGTGGCGGCACCGGTCCGGCCACCGGGACCAACGCGACCACATGCACGCCGGGGCCTTGGCATATCGGCCGGATGATCCAGGCGGCCGATGCATTCCCGGTCAATCTGGCGTTCTCCGGCAAGGGTAATGCATCGCTTCCGGACGGCTTGCGTGAGCAAATCCTGGGCGGTGCATGCGCCATGAAACTGCACGAAGATTGGGGCACCACGCCCGCCGCCATCGATTGCTGTTTAAGTGTCGCGGATGAGATGGATGTGCAAGTCATGAT
>MDTE01158845.1_pt1 | contig 15481 bp, 18 predicted proteins | sample 811231 | NCBI WGS metagenome assembly MDTE01 (sample SAMN05326651, study PRJNA326480) | marine metagenome | isolation source: seawater | place: Indian Ocean: Red Sea | collected 2010 | reverse complement strand
GGTCGCGGAGTCGGGGGACAAGATCGAACGCTACTGGCGGGAATGACGGGGTCTGGACAGGTGGAAGAATCGCTACGCGAGGACATAGTTGAAGCAGGAGGAACGTAAAAGGCTCGCCACCGGGAGGGAATGGTGGCGAGCCTTCGTTCTCGATCTCGAAACTGCCGTGAGGTCTGTGGAGACCTGACGGCACCTGAGGGAGGAGACCGGGGGATCTCCTGCCGATCGACAGCGGGGTTTATGCGAGAACCTGGGGCCCATGGCGTCCGGGGAGCGACGACCGGCAGATGTATCACGTGCTCTTCCAACGCCTGTAACATTGAAGGGTTCCTGGCAGAAATTCTCCGATGGGTTACGATCGAGCGTCAGACGTGTGACGATCTACGTCCTCGCGAATGTAGAGTGGACCGGCCTCCAGATGGGATGCCGGCCTTTTTCTCGTAAGGTACATTTATTTATATACTTGGTTGGTGTCGTTGATTATTAATCGGATGTCTGGCCGTTTAGATCCGCCGTGACTTCCAGTCGCCCCTGGCAAGCTTCCGGATCGTCAGGATCGCTTGAGCAGCACTGAAAATGACAAGAGCGATCCAGATCCCATTGACGCCATACCCGAGCGGGAAGGCGAGGATGTACGCGGCCGGCAGACGGACGAGCCATTGCGCGATCAGAGTGTAGTAGAGCGGCGGCATGGTATCACCGGCCGCTCTGAGGGCACCGTCTCCAACGATCGCGCCACACAGGAACGGTTCTGCAGCTGCGATGGCCCAGAGGTAGACGATGCCGACGACGAGGACGGCCGGATCCGATGAGAAGATCGACATGTAATAATCACCCAGGAGGGCGATCGGGATCCCCAGAGCAATCATCCCGGTCACTGAAAGGGTGAGGGTGGTCCACGCACGTTTTTCGGCCTGATCGACCTCACGTGCACCCAGGCTGTGACCGACCAGAGAAGTGGTTGCCGTTCCGAAGGCGAGCGATGTGCGTCGCAAAACGCGCTCCATCTGGTTTCCGATGGCGAAGGCAGCGAGCGCGGTCGTCGATTTGGCGGTCAGGGCGACGAGTTTGATGAAAACGAGGTTGGATCCGTTTCGGAACAGCCCCTGGATGGCCGAAGGAATGCCTATCCGCAGGATACGTCGGGCACGATCCCATTCCGGGAGGTATGACCCTTCAGGCGAGAGGGTCAGGCCACATCGCCCGGAATAGAGCGCCAGAATGCTGACGCCCATCCCGAGTCCGGACCCAACGAGCCCGCCCACAGCAGCACCCTTCACCCCGAGTTCCGGAAGCGACCAGACCCCGAAGATGAAACCGTAGCCCGCGATCAGCCGAACGACGTTCGAAAGGACTGCGATATACAGCGGCGATCGAGCGTCTTCTGAAGCGTGCAAGCAGGTCGTGATCGTGTAGTGCACACCCATAAGGGGGAGGCTGATGAAGAACCACTTCAGGTAGGGAAGGCCCAGAACTATGACTTCGTACGGAAGGCTCATCAGCCGCATGGCAGTCGAGGAACCGAGATAACCGATGAGGCTAATCAGTGCACTGACCGCGAAGACGAGGGTGATCGACTGTTTGGTCGTGGTGCTCGCGCTCTGGTGGTCTTTGGCACCGATTGCCTGGGCAACCATCGTCATGGTTCCAGTGGTAACAGCGACCATCGTGATCCCGACGACCATCACAAACTGACGAGAGATTCCGACGGCCGAGATCGCGGCGGATCCGAGAGAACGAACCATGAAAATCTCTGCAAAGCCGACCAGGTTGTCCAGTTGGGAGGAGATGGCCACGGGGCCGACCAGCGCGAGGTAGCGACGGGAGACAGAGAAGTCGAGGTTTTTCAATTTGGCAGTCCGGGCATTAGGACGTGATCATTTCGGCGACCTGAGCCTCGGTCACTTCGTCACGCTGGAAATCACCGACCTTGGTTCCGTTCGTAAGGACGGCGAGACGATCGGCGACTTCGAACACGTGTTGCAGGTTGTGTGTGATAAAGATGACCGACATTCCGCGTTCTCGGGCTGAGGCGATGTAACCCAGGACCTTTCGCGTCTCGCCGATCGAGAGGGCAGAAGTGGGTTCATCCAGGATCAACACCTGTGAGCCGAAATGGACGGCGCGTCCGATCGCGATCGACTGTCGTTCACCCCCGGAAAGCGAACCCACAGGTTCATCCGTGTCGCGGATGTCGATTCCAATCTCGCGAAGAGCCTCGGTGGCACCCCGGTTCATCGCATGGCGGTCGAGAACGCGGAACGGCCCCACTTGCTTGGTCAGTTCTCTGCCCAGGTAGAAGTTTCGGGCGATACTCATCCGGGGAATCAGGGCGAGATCCTGGTAGACGGTCTCAATCCCTAGGTCTCTGGCGACCGAGGGCGAGGTCAACGAGACGGACCGACCCTCGAAGTGGATCTCCCCGGACGAGGGTGCGTACACACCGGTCAACACTTTGATCAGCGTTGACTTTCCAGCGCCGTTGTCTCCCAGCAGCGCAAGTACTTCGCCCTTGTAGAGATCGAGATCGATCTCCGTCAGTGCGGTGATGTGACCGAACCGCTTGCTGATCGACCGCATTTCAACGAGGGCGCTCACGAGCGATCCCTCCGGACATAGGTGTTGATGATGACGGCGACGATCATGATCGCGCCCATGGCGCCCCGGAAGGCGTTTGAGGGGACGCTGATGAGGACCAGACCTGTCCGCAGCATGCCCGTCAGCGCCGTTCCGATCGCCGACCCGACGACGCTGCCGAAGCCACCGGTCAGCAGCGTTCCGCCGATCACCACCGACGCGATGATCTCGAGCTCCAGCCCTTCTCCTCGGAGCGGATCGACGCTCTTGAGTCGTGCGACCTGGATGATGCCGGCCACAGCGGCCAAACCGCCTGAGATCACGAAGTTGAGGATACGGACTCGGTCTATCCGGATGCCCTGCACGCGCGCTGCCTCAGCATTTCCCCCGGTGGCGAACGTCGCGTTACCGAAGGACGTCCGCAGGAGGACAAAGGCGAACAGCCCGGTCAGCCCGAGCCACCAGAGGATCCCGGTGCGGTAGTTCGCTTGGGCCTCGGTGTGGATGCGGCCGTTCAGCACTTTGAAGACGTTGATTTCAGCAGGGTCGAGCGGAGCCAGGCCGTAGACTGCCAGAGTCTTGAAGAGTATGATGATCCCGATCGTGGAGGCGCCTAGGGCTACGACGAATGGTAATCGCGAGCCTCGAAGACCTTTCCTCAGAGTCGGCATCGCCGTCCACAGGATGACCAGTGTGAGTAGGGCCGCTGCCAAACAGATCGCGAAAGAGGGGATGGTGACGATGGGATCCTGACGGGAGTAGTCGGTGTAGCGCACCATCCGCCCACCGGACACCGCTGTCAGTGATATGGCGCGGAACACGAGCATCGTGCCAAGGGTGACGATGAACGAGGGGATCCGAGTGGTGACGAGGAGGACGCCGTTGATCAGGCCGAGAAGACAGCCAGAGGCGATCCCGAGAATGGCAGCGAGCAGGATGTGAACGCCGCTGACTGCTGAGGACAGGAAGACGAGCGACGACACGCCGAGGATGGATCCGACTGAAAGGTCGAACTCTCCGGAGATCATGAGCAGCGTAATCCCGATCGCGGCGATTCCAGCGACAGCCTGGCTGCTCAGGATGGAGGAAAAGGAGCCGTGGGAGAGGAAGGTGTCAGGAGCCGACAGAGCGAAGCAGGCGAAGACGGCCATAAATCCGACAGCGGCGCCGGAGGTTGGGGTCTCTGCGAACCGACGCCGCAGCGTTTGGCCGACGGCGTCCACGGGCTCAACGCACGCCCTGGTTCACGAGTGCGGAGATCCGGTCGACGTTCTGTTTGTTGATGGCGAAGGGCCCGGTCAGCACGTCTTCGGCGAGAGACAGCCCGAATTCTCGGTTGAGGAAGAGAAACGAGACGGTCAGGTAGCCCTGCAGGTAAGGCTGCTGGTCGACGGCCTGCGCTGTGTAACCGTCTTTGATGCGCTCGAAGATGGCTGGGCTCGTGTCGTGGGTGGTGTGAAGGATCTCGCCGGCAGGTCGACCAGACTCGTCCATATACAGGTAGAAGGCGTCGGCGGGAAGGGGACCGAGCGTGGCGATCGCGTTCGTGGTCGGGTGGCTGATGAAGTAGTCTCTGAGGAGGCCGGCAGACTGCTCGACGTTGTTCGAGATGGTCAATCCATCGACCGTGATTCCGGCTGGCTCGAGGATACTCTTGAACCCGGCCATCCGAGCTTCGAGACCGCTGTGCCCGATCTCCTGGATCGGGCAGACGGCGCGTGTGATCCGCGTGCCCTGTTTGCCGGCCTCTAGGAGCAACGCTTGGGCATTGGATTGGCCTCCGAGATACTCGTTCGCGCCAATGTAGAACATCGTCGGAAGGGCATCACTGCCGCCGGCGTTGGGGTCGGCAGTGTTCAGGATGATCAGAGGAATACCGGCCGCACTGGCGCGCTCGACACTCTCACGAACCGCCTCTGGGTCCGGACAAGTGACCCCGAGGCCGTCCACGCCTTTCGCGATGGCATCCTCTAGGAAGTTCGGCATGTCCTCGATCGAGAAGGTCGGGTTGCTCAGCCATTGGACGTCGCAGTCGTATCGCTTGCCGGCGTCATTCATTCCTCGGATAACGACGTTCCAGAATGGATTCCCTGGGCCACCGTGGGTCACGAAGGTGAACTGATACTTCGCGGCGGAAGCGTCTGCAGCCGAGAGCAAGACCAGCAGGACCTGGGCGGCGCGAATTAGTTTTCGTGTTAGCATAAAACGTGTCTCCTCGGTGGTGAGGGCAAGATAGTCGGCGTGCGTGGTTTGATCAATCGGTCACCCTGCAATCGCCTCGACTGCCGCTCGCGTGTGCGTAAGCGGCGCTTTGTGATCCTGAAGGATCAAGTCCAGGTCGGTGGGGGTGTCGATATCGGACCACGGCGGAATCAGGCTAAGAGTGTGACGGGCCGTCTGTATAGCACCTGCTGTCTGTTCGAAGGTGTGGGGCGATGACCACTCGACCTCACCCAGGATATCAGGGAGCTCTACGCGCGTCCCGATCAGGTAGAATCCGCCGTCTGATGTGGGGCCGAGCACGACGTCCGCCTGCTCGAGCCGAGAGAGCGCGGCAGACAGATGAGCGGCAGGCAGAGAAGGGATGTCCGTTCCGATCAGGATCACACGGCTTGCACCCGAACCGATCGCGTGACGCAGAGAGTGGAGCATACGTGACCCCAGATCCCCCTGGGCCTGTGCGACAACATTCCAACCATTAGGGACCAGGTCGTCGACGACATCACCTTGGCCGTCGTAATGGGCAGAGAAACGATCGGCATCGATCTTTTGGGTGGTAGCGAAGGTGTCACGGATGAATGCCCGGTAGAGATCGGCAGCCTGTTCGGGCGTGTAGCGGGACTGGAGCCGGGTCTTCACCTTACCGGCGACCGGCGCCTTGAGGTAGACAATGACATCGGTCATGCGCGTTGGGTGAGAACGATGGTATGCTCGCTGTCACACGTGTAATCGCTACCTCGGAAATCGCCCCATACGGATAAGACGCGAAGACCGACGGATTCGAGCAGCATCTCTAGTTCCGTGAACGCGTAGATCCGGATCGAATGGTGCAACTGCGTCTCTCTTCCATCCGCGAAGACGGTGACATTGACGTGCGTACGGCTGGAGATGGGATCGAATGATCGCTCTTCGATCAGGGTCATCCCGTCCGGTCGGTAGACCTGGTGCGCGGAGGAGTGACGGACAACGAACTCCCGGTTGACGGTTTCGATCAGGAAGTGACCGCCCGGCTTAAGAGTGGAGACAATCCCCTGGAGGACGCGATAGTTCTCGTCCTCACCGTTGAAGTAGCCGAATGAGGAGAACAGCGACAACACGGCGTCGAAGTGCTCGGCCGGAAACGGTAAGTGTCTCATGTCTCCACGGCAGAACGAGGCGGACGACGAGGTTTCCGCCGCACGTCCGAGCATGACGTCCGAGCGGTCCAGGCCGACAAGTCGACCTGCATTCGCCAGCGGATGGGTGTGACGTCCATAGCCACAGCAGAGATCGAGGATCGTGCTGCGCTCTGAGGGGGACAGCACCTGCAGGATAAATTCGACTTCGAGAGCGGTCTGGGGGTGCTCGTCGAAGACGAGATACTCGTGCCGGAAGAATCGATCATACCATGTCTGGTCGTGATCGGGCACGGCGGGGTCAACTCAATTTTTTCTGAATCAGCTGGGTCGCGAGTTTGGGGTTGGCCTGGCCTTTGGTCGCTTTCATGACCTGCCCCATGAAGAAACCCATCAGCTTCTTGTTTCCTCCCTTGAACTTCTCGACTTCATCCAAGTGGTCTGCGAGTACCTGGTCGACCGTCGATTCGAGTTCGCCCTCATCGCTGATCTGGGCGAGTCCGAGCCGGTCTACGACAGCGCTCGGATCATCTCCCGTGTATGCCATTTCTTGGAAGACCTTTCTGGCGATGCTGCCGCTGATGGTGTCGTTGGCCACCAGCTTGATCAAGGCGGCGAGACTATCCGAGGTGACCTTGAGGTCGTCGACGGCTGCTCCGGTTTCGTTGACGAGACGGAGGACGTCGCCCTGGACCCAGTTGGCGGCCTGACGAGCATCGGCTCCGGCACCCACGACCCGTTCGAAGTAGTCGGCGGTAGAACGGTCTGCGATCAGGACCTCGACAATGCCATCGTCGAACCCATATTCTGCTGCAAACCGTTCTCGTTTGGCGGCCGGGAGTTCGGGGACCTGTTCGGCCACGCGGTCGATCCATTCCTGGTCAACGAGAATGGGGACGAGGTCGGGGTCCGGGAAGTATCGGTAGTCGTCCGACTCTTCCTTGCTGCGCATCGGTCGCACATCTTCCCGAACAGGGTCGAAGAGCATGGTTTCCTGTCGGATCTCGCCACCCGCTTCGAGGGTCTCGATCTGGCGGTCCACCTCGATCTCGAGCGCGCGCTGACAGTTCCGAATCGAGTTCATGTTCTTGAGCTCTACCTTGGTACCGAGCTCGGATGATCCCTCTGGGCGAATCGAAACGTTGGCGTCGATCCGAACGTGGCCTTTCTCCATGTCTCCCAGGCTGGCACCTGTGTAAATGAGGATCTCGCGAAGCCGGGTCACATAGGCTGCGGCTTCTGCGGGAGCCCGCATATCCGGTTCGGACACGATTTCGATCAAAGGGACGCCGGTTCGGTTGTAGTCGACCATCGACTCACCCACCGGGACGAAATCTTCGTCGTGGATGCTCTTCCCCGCATCCTCCTCCATGTGGATCCGTACGAGCCTGACGAATCTCGTACCTCCGTCGGCTGTCGGAACCTCGATCTCGCCCCCGGTTGCGAGCGGCATTTCCTCTTGAGACTGGAACTGGGAAATCTGGTATCCCTTCGGGAGGTCGGGGTAGAAGTAGTTCTTCCGCAGGAAGCGACTGCGCGGCTGGATCTGGCAGCCCACCGCCAATGACATCCGCATCGACAGCTCGACGACCTGTTTGTTGAGGACAGGAAGTGTGCCTGGCAATCCGAGGCAGAGCGGGGTGACGTTGGTGTTGGGGTCGGCTCCGAACTCGACGAGCGCGCCGCTGAAGATCTTGGTGCGCGTTGCCAGTTGGGCGTGGACTTCCAGGCCAATGACGGTTTCCCAGGTCATCAGGTAAGCTCCTGTTCGACGACACGGGCGGAGCGGAAAAGTCGATCTTCTTCGAAAGGGGGCGCGAGCAGCTGGAGTCCGATCGGCAGGCCTGCCTCGGACTTTCCGCACGGGACGGATATGCTCGGAATCCCGGCCAGGTTCACCGAGACCGTGTAGATATCGGACAGATACATCTGGAGTGGATCTTCGACCTTCTCACCGATCTTGAACGCCGTGGTGGGAGCGACGGGCGTCGCCAGGATGTCACAGCTTTTGAACGTGCGCTCGAAGTCCGCTTTGATGAGCGTCCGGACCCGCTGGGCCTTGAGGTAGTAGGCGTCGTAGTAGCCCGCACTTAACGCGTAGGTCCCGAGCATGATCCGGCGTTTGACCTCATCACCAAATCCCTCGCTTCGCGTCTGTTCATACAACTCGATCAGGTCGTCCGTATCCGCTCGGTGGCCATATTTCACGCCGTCGTATCGGGACAGGTTCGACGAAGCCTCCGCCGTGGCGATGATGTAGTATGCGGCGATTGCGTACTCCGGATGGCCGGCCACCGGCAGGCTGACGTCGACGATCTTTGCGCCTCGTGACTCGAGGTGGGCGATGCCCTTTCGGACGGCGGTTTCGACCTCGCTGTCCAGTCCCTCGGAGAAGAACTCGTTCGGAATCCCGACGGTGATTCCTTCGACGCCCTGTTCCAACTGAGCTGCGCTGGTGGGGGAGGGCACGTCGGCAGAGGTGGAGTCGTGCGCGTCGTGTCCGGCGATTACGTCAAAAATGAGGGAAGTGTCCCTCACATTGCGCCCCAGAGGGCCGATCTGGTCGAGTGAGGAGGCGTAGGCTACGAGCCCATACCGGGAAACCCGTCCATAGGTAGGTTTCAAGCCAACGACACCGCAGAACGACGCCGGCTGACGGATCGATCCGCCTGTGTCTGATCCCAGCGTGAGCGTTGCTTGTCCGGATGCGACGGCAGCTGCAGAGCCGCCGCTCGATCCGCCTGCGACACGTTCCGAATCGTGTGGGTTGCGAACGGGACCGGCGATTGTGTTCTCGTTGGACGATCCCATGGCAAACTCGTCCATGTTGAGCTTGCCGACGATGACGGCGCCAGCCGCCTTCAGTCGCTGTGTGACGGTCGCGTCGTATGGAGGGATGAAGTTGTTCAGGATGTGCGAGGCGCAGGTGGTCTTGATGCCCTCGGTACAGATCAGGTCCTTCAGACCGACGGGGATGCCGGCCAGAGGTCCTAGTGACTCGCCTGCGGCGATGCGACGGTCGACGGCATCTGCTTGTTCGCGCGCGCCGTCCGCGTCGATCGTGATGTATGCGTTGATTTGTTCCTGCTGACGCTCAATTGCCGCCAGCACAGAATCCGTCAACTCCCGCGCGCTGACCTCACCCGACTTCAGGGCGTCGATCAGTTCGTGCGCCGGACGCTCGTTCAGGTCGCCCTCAACTGCCAATGAACCACTCCCGTGAACTGTTTATGATTCGACTTTCTTCTCCGGCTCTTGGCTCTGGGGAGCCGTGTTCGCCGGGGGGGGTGGGGGGGAGGGGGGCGCGTCGTCCACGTTCGTCTCGATCTCGTCCTTCACGTCCTTGACGGCGCGTTTGAACTCCGTGATCCCTTTGCCAAGGCCTTTCGCGATCTCGGGGATCCGCTTGGCACCGAACAGCAGGAGTGCGACGAGAAAGATGAGCAGTATTTCCCAGGTACCGATGCCCTGAAACATGGAAGCCTCCAGCGAGGGGACAGCCTCGCGTGCCTTGATTCAATGTGATTGCCTCTCGGCGGAACTGCCTAGTAAGAGTACTTCACGTAATACCAGGCTGATCCGATTGCGATAAGGCTGAGCACGTTGAATTTGATAGAAAACCCGAACGTCAGCGTCAGGATTACCAGGTTGAGACGCATCGGGAAAAACTCATACTCGTGGAGCGGTTCCACGAGGACTTTCTGTACGACGTTGTTCTGGAGTCCAAGGTTGTCGAAGATGAGGCTGAGCCCCTCTCCGATGATGTTTCCGGCGAGCATACCGACGAAGATCGCGACAATCAGAAATCCAACGCTACGTTTACCCATACTTGTAATTCCCCGGTGTTAGCTCAGGTCGACAGCCTCCCGGCCGACGATGTGATGTTTTAGCCAACGGAGGGCGCCCGACAGACAGAAGGCCATCGTTACGGGGAAGAAGGCGGCTTCAGTGAACAAGAAGACGAGTATCATGGCACCCAGTGACAGGGCAATCCGGAAACGGTCCCTAGCGGTTTCAAACGTGAAACGAGGGAAGGCAGGGTAGTCGAACGGACTGATCATCAGGAAGGCGAGCAGGACGCAGAGCGTCAGGCCGACCAGCGGTTCCGGGGTGCTATCCCACACACGCTGTGAGAAGATCACGAAGGAACACAACGTGGCGGCGGCGACCGGAATCGGGAGGCCGACGAAGTCGGGCTTCACTTCCTGCTCTTCGCGGTCATCGTTCTTGACGTTGAACCGGGCCAGCCGGAAAGCGCCGCTGAGGAGGAAGATGAACGCTGTCGTCACGGGACCCCAGGATGGACCGATTATCGGGTCGAAGTAGTGGAGCATCAGGACGGCCGGTGCGACCCCGAAGGAACACACATCGGCCAGCGAGTCGAACTGGAGGCCGAACTCACCCGAGTCTGCTTCCGAATCGATCAGGCGCGCGAGCTTTCCGTCGAAGGCGTCCAGGAACCCTGCAATGACGATCAACCAGGCAGCCGGGACCAGACGACCGGTGGCCGCGTAGTGGATCGACAGGAAACCGCACGCCAGGTTGCTTACGGTGAACAGATTAGGAATGAACGATTTTCTCATTGTCTATGACTCCGATGATCGTCTCTCCAGCCTTGACCCGATCCCCGAGGCTGACCTTGACGTCACTCCCTGCCGGTAGGATATGGTCCGTGCGAGACCCGAAACGGATCAATCCGTATCTTTCTCCCGCGGTGACCGATTGCTGGGGCTCGAGCCGGCAAACGATTCTGCGAGCGACGAATCCGGCGATCTGTTTGACCGCCATTCGATAGCCCGCTCCGTCGATGCGGACGACGGTGTGCTCATTATCTTCGGACGCCTTGTCCAGAAAGGCCAGTCGAAACTTGCCAGGACAGTAGTCCACGGATTTGACCTTTCCGGAACAAGGGATTCGGTTGACGTGCACGTTGAAAACGGACAGGAAAACCGAAACCTGTAACGCCCTGCCTACCCATTCATCTTCTACTTCTTCGATGGCGACCACTTTACCGTCACCTGAAGATACACACAAGTTCTCTCCGGCGGGCGTTATCCGATCCGGATCTCTGAAAAAGAAGGCAATAAACGCTGTTAACACAAACAGTAAGGCACCGAGGCCCTGGAGCCACATCGACCCGTCGGACCGGCCGAGAACCAGCAGGATCAAGCACGGAACGCCTGTGATCAGTAGGAATGGGTATGCCTCTCGTGCAATCAACGGGTTTTTGCTCCTAACTCTGCGGGTCACGCTCAAGGACGAGACGGGTCCTGAACAGGGTCCGGCCCCGAAGTACCATCAGGTCATATGCAGCGCCGACACGCCCCTCGCGGAAGGCCTCTACGACCTCGTCGGCGCTCCGAACGGTGAACCCGTTGACCTGGACGATCACGTCTCCCGGGGTCAGGCCGGCCTTCTGGCTCGGGCTTGCCTCGTTCACGGTGAGGATCAGGGCACCCGAGGTGGTCGCCAGTCCGAGTGCCCGGGCTTTTCGCCGATTCAGGTTCTGGATGACGACACCTGTCCAGAACTCGGGGCTGCCGCCGTCGATCAACTGATCGGCGACCTCGATCGCATTGTTGATCGGGATCGCGAAGCCAATGCCCTGAGAGCCCTTGGACTGCTCGAAGATAAACGCGTTGATGCCGATGACCTGTCCGACGCTGTTGACGAGGGGGCCACCGCTGTTTCCCGGGTTGATCGAGGCGTCGGTCTGGATCATGCCCCGGTACGTGCGTCCGTCCTCCAGGGGCCTGAAGTCACGCCCGCCCGCGCTGATCACACCGACCGTCACCGTCGGGTTGGGATCCTGTATTGTGAGCCCGAACGGATTGCCGATGGCGATCGCCCACTCCCCGATGATAATGCTGTCCGAGTCGCCGAACTCCGGAACTTCCAGGCCATCGATGTCGATCCGAAGGACGGCTAGGTCCTTCTCCCGGTTCACTAGGACATCGTTCGCCACATCAGTTATATCGAACTTCTTGCCGTCCGGGAACGTGACGCTGATTTCTCGCGCGTTCTCCACAACGTGGCTGTTCGTGAGAACATACCCGTCTTCACGGATAACAAAACCGGACCCGATGCCCGGGACCCGCTCGCGAACCATCGACGGACTCTCGAAGAAGTAGTCGAAGAATGGGTCGCGATACTTCGGGTATTCCTTGTAGTGAAACGTGTTGATGCTGACGACGGTCGGTGCGACCCGGTCCACCGCTCGAACGATCCCGGTGCGACGAGATGCTTTGATCTCGTCGTTCGCAGCGGTTGCACCCAGCGTCAGTGTCACGATTAGTGTCGCCAGGGCAGCCGATCTATGTAACCGTTTCGGCATTCCGCTGCTCGATGTCCCCGTAATCAACCTGAACGAGAAACAATCCGTGGGGGGGAGCCGTCGTCCCCGCGGCCGACCGATCCTGCTTACTCAAGATGTCTCGAACCGTGTCCGCTTCGATAAACCCCCGTCCGACATCGACGAAGGTGCCCACCAGACTCCTCACCATCGATCGAACGAACCGGTTGGCGGAGATCGTCAGCCGGATCCCTTCACCGGTCGTGGACCAGTCACACTTCCGGATATCACAGACCCGGGATTCCCGTTCGTGAGCCGCGACGCAGAAGGAGGTAAAGTCGTGCTCGCCGGTGATGTGCGTCGCAGCGTGTCGCATGTCGTCCAGCATGAGAGGGTTCTGGCGCACCCAGGCGTAAGCGCGTCCAACAGCACGATGCCCATACTCAATGTCATATCGATACGTTCGCCCCGTGGCCGAGAAACGTGCGTTGAATTCCGCGTCGACCTCGGATGCGGCGTGGACAACCACGTCGGGGGGGAGCGTGCCGTTCAGCGATTTCTTCAGCTCTTCCGGTTTCGATTCTCGATCAACCGAAAAGTTCACGACCTGGCCAAGCGCGTGTACGCCGGTGTCCGTTCTGCCTGCCGCCGTTGTCCGAATGGCGGTGCTGAATAACTGGTGGAGGCGCGCTTCCAGTTCTCCTTGTACGGTCCGCTGGTCCGGCTGGACCTGCCATCCCTTAAAGTCCGTCCCGTCATACTCGATGTTGAGCCGATAGTGCCACATTTAGCCCCGCGCCATCGTAAAGGCGAGCCATAGGATGATGGTGGTCGTCACGACCGCAGCGAGATCCTTGGGGCCGAGACGGGACATCCGGTATCTGGTGCGACCCTCGGCACCCGAATAGCCTCGAACCGCCATTGCTTCGGCCAACCGCTCGGAGCGGCCGAAGGCGGCGATGAAGAGAGGGATCAGGATCGCGCTCAGATCTTTCAGCTTTCGCGTCAGACCACCCTGCGAGGAGGCGCCACGTGCGAGCTGAGCGGTTCGAATGCGCAAGGCTTCGTCTGAAAGCAGGGGGATCAGGCGCAGGGCGATGGTCGTCGTCAAAGCCAGCTCGTGTACGGGAATCCGCAATCGAGAAAGGGGGGAGAGCATGGATTGGATTCCGTCCGCCAGGTCTAGGGGTGAGGTGGTCAGACTCAGAAGCGCGGTCACCGTGACGATGACAACGAGACGCAGGCCGAGTTCACCACCCCGGACCAGGCCTTCGGCTGTGAGCGGGAGGCTCGGATGGACTCCGGTGCCCGGTGTGTAGATCCCGTTGAGCACGACTGTCAGGATCACGATCGGTGCGAGCGGGCGGAGGTTCCCGAGTAAGTAGCTGAACGGGATACGGGCCCCAACTACCACTGGGGCGAGCGAGCCGAGTGCGAATCCCCACGCTGTCGATGCCGGTGCCCAGAACAATGACGCGACTAGGCCGACAGAACAGAGGACTTTTGTCCGCGCGTCGAGGGCGTGGAGCGGCGAATCCATCGGGAGGAATCGACCGATCGAAATGCGGCTGGTGTGAGTTGTCATGGGTTGAAAAAGAACGCGTAACCATATAAAAAAGCAAGGATTAGGTCGGTTTTTGGTCGCGAAAATATACCACCCCACCTGGTGGGTGTCAAAGCTTTCCTCCGGAAACTCAGGTTTGAAACGTCTCAGTACAGTTACCGGCATCGGTTGCTGAACTTTTCCAACGCAGCAGGCCGTATTGCCTGAATGGCAGGGAATCCGGAGTAGCCAGCTTGTTGCAGAGAGGCTTCCTAAAAGAGCTAGTAGCGGAGGCTACTGAGTGCGTCATCTTGGTTGGGTTCTGTTCCTGGCATTTGGGCTATCTTTCTGGGTAGGGGTGAACTTAAGTGTTCCCCTGGATGCCGGGCTGGCGGTACTGTCGGTCCCTAGGGTCGGCGGGGTATGTGTCCGGACCACCCGTCTGTCCACGCCGTTGCTTCTCTTTCTTGTGGCATGGGTAGGCTTTGTCCACGCATCGGTCCAGACGCTTGCACTTCCCAGGAATCATCTGAGTGCATTTCCGGTGCGTTCCGAGGTTGTCACGGTGGAAGGGTATGTCGTCACCCTTCTCGATCTCATCGGAGAGAACAGCCTGTTCGGGATTGAAGCGACTGTGGTGATCCGCTCGTATCCTGTGTTCACTGTATGTGGGGAAATGCAGGTGACCTGTGCCTTCTTCACGCCGATGGTGCGGCCGGGCGATCGCGTCCGCATTCAGTGCTCGCATACGCAAACCACCGCGGGCGTGCAATATAGGTGGGTTCGAATACTGCACCTACTTACGATCAAAGGAGCTCTTCCTCACTGCCAGTGTGCGATCCGTTTGTGATTTGTGACCTTACGCACCTGTCCGAGGACGACTGGCTGATGAACAGGTGCGTCCATCCGGTTCGGTCGCACGTGCGGGCTGCGATCCGACAGAACCTGACCGGTGTACCTTCGGCGCTTCTGGAGGGGGGGCTTCTCGGTGACAAGAGCGGCATCGATGACGAGGTCCTACGCACGTTCAGCCGATCTGGGGTGAGCTACGTTCTGGCTGTTTCTGGCCTTCACGTCGGCCTGGTGGCGGCGGGCGCCTTTCTGGTTGCCCGTGCGACAGGCGGAGGGATGGATGTGTCCAGCGTGATCACGACGCTCGCTGTGTAGGCGTAGGAGATCGTGACAGGTCTTCTCACCTCGGTGGTCCGGGCGGCCTTTGTCGCGTCGATTGTGGTCTGGGCTTGGGAGCTGCGCCTACGGGTGAACGAACTCAATGCGGTTGGTGTGGCGGGAGTGGTCCTGCTCGTCGTCAGACCTCTGGATGTCAGCCAGCTCGGTTTCCAGCTGTCCTTAGCGGCGACCGGGGGATTCTGCTCCTGCATCGTCCTCTGACGGCGTGGCTAGCGCTGGGTCGAAACGAATGGTGATCCAGATCGGGTGCTTCGCCCATCGCCGTCTCGCTGGCGGCACAACTGTCGACGGTGCCCTTGATCGCGTCGCTACCCACACGCGGAACTGATGACGATACTGGACCGGATAGAGGTTGGGTACTATGTCGAATCCAGTCAGCACTACGCCTCGCGCACAGGAGGCCGGATCCTGAGGCTGATCGCGGCGCGTGGAATCACCCGACACGTGGTGGAAGCGGGAGATGTGATGACGGGGTTCGGGGACGTACGGGTGACCATATTGCACCCACGAGCGTCGTTCGTGAATCGGGATGTCCCCGCGCCC
>MDTE01111880.1_pt1 | contig 15481 bp, 16 predicted proteins | sample 811231 | NCBI WGS metagenome assembly MDTE01 (sample SAMN05326651, study PRJNA326480) | marine metagenome | isolation source: seawater | place: Indian Ocean: Red Sea | collected 2010 | reverse complement strand
GGACAGCGCATAAACGTCGGCAATCCGGTATATCGCGGACGATTCTGTGGGTTCTCGAACTCGGGATAACGTTCGTAGACTGGATTCGACATGATGTTTGCACTCAGAGTGATTTGCGGCGGGTGTGCCACCAGGGCTGCTCACAGATGGTACCGAGAAACTCGATCACGGTATGGGCGCCTAGATAGGAGGTAACACCAGTGCCCACATCGAGCTGGGGATTCACCTCGACAAAGTCGAAGCCGATGATCTCGGTGCGCTCGGCGATGGCGATGAGTGAGTCACGCAGCTCGGCGTAGGTCATGCCGTTGGGTTCGGCTGACACACAGCCCGGCACCAGCGGCAGGTCCAGTACGTCAATGTCGATGCTCACATAACAAGGTGCGCCCTCGGGTACTTTGGCCGGCACACTGGTCGGTCCGATGTCATGAAAGGTCGTCATGTTCACCACGTGATTTCCGTCACCGATCGAGTCTTCCATCATCTCGCGGGTGTTGCGAAGACTGCGTATCCCTACCTGGGTCAGACTCAACACGTGCTCCATGGGCGAGAGATGCCGAAAAGCGTGGCCATTGGTAAACCGAAGATCATGAATGAAGGGGGCGTAATCGAGATGGGCGTCGAAGTGAATCACATGCAGTGGTGTGTCGAATGCTCTCACTACCGGGTAGGTGATGGAGTGGTCGCCGCCCAAGACCACTGGAAATACGCCTTCGTCGAGGATCTCGCGGGTCATCGCGGTGATATTGTCGAAGGTACCCTCGACGTTGGTGGGCAAGATATCTGCGTCGCCGACGTCCACCAGCCTGCTGTTTTGAAGCTCGTGAGCCAGGTATTGCTTGTCGGTCTCGGGGTTGTAGTAGCCCGACGACCCGTCACCCGCGAACCGAAGTGAGTGCTCGCGAATCGAGCGCGGGCCAAAGCGTGAGCCCGGCATGAAGGGGACACCTTCGTCGAACGGTACGCCCATGACCGCAATGTCGGCATCAATGCCGGCGATCTGACTGGGGATGGGGGCGCGTAGGAAGGACGGAATCCCAACAAACGGCATATCCAGTCTTTTCATTAGTAGGTCTCCTCAGCTAGAGACGAAACCGGCCCGTTTGTCGACAATGTTGTTCAGTGGTTCCCCAGCGCGAAATCGGTTGACGTTGTCGAGGAAAATGTCCATCACTGTCGCCATGTGCCCGATATAGTCACCTGACATATGCGGTGACACGAACACATTGTCCATGTCCCACAGCGGACTCGATTGTGGCAGCGGCTCGGTTTCGTACACGTCCAACGCGGCGCCGGCGATCTCGCCCGAGTTGAGTGCCTGGATGAGAGCGGCTTCATCGACCACCGTTCCCCGTGACAAGTTGATGAAGCGTGATGTTTGCTTCATGAGCTGGAATTGAGTTCCGCCGAACAAGTTGTTTGTTGCCGCAGTGCCCGGTGTGATGAGAACGACATAATCGAAACGTGGCAGCAAGGCGTCTAGACCATCGACTGCGTGCACCACATTGAAGTCTGGATCGTCACTGCGCGCGCGTCGGCCAACACCCTCGACCTCGAGACCAAAGGCACGCAGCATGCGCCCGATCTCGCGCCCTATGCTACCTACTCCGACGACCAGAACCTGCTGACCCAGCAGTTGCTCGGTTTCACGGTATTGCCAGTCGTGGTTTTGTTGAAACCGCCAGGTCTGGGTGAATTGCTTGGCAAAAGAAATCATGGCGCCGAGTGTGAACTCCGCCATGGACCTATCGAACACGCCGCGCGAGTTGGTCAATACGACGTCGCTGTCTCTGAGCTCTTCGAACAGCAGTGCGTCGACTCCCGCCCCACACCAATGAATCCATTCGAGTCGATCTCTGAGCGGCCAAGCGGCTCGGGTGGCCTGAGACTTGAAAGCCCAGCCGAGCATCATGTTGGCGCCCGGCAGAGCAGCGCTGAGCTGCTCGGTGCTGGTCGCGTATCGGACCTCAATGTCATCTGGCAGCCGGTTCAGATTGTCGACCTCGTCAGGACCGTCGGCGCCTTGTATCACCAGGACATCGTTCATGTCGTCACCCGTCATTATGGATTCTCGTGGGCACTATACTAGGGTTGGTCTTTCGTACACACCGAAGGTGCGCGAGCTGCACGCTCGGAACTCGGGGGTGACGGGCGATTTGACCCGACATGACCCTTTTTGGGATGAGGTGATGGAGAAACCGGCACCGAGGAAATACAACTGTTGGAAATGCGGTCTCGTGCTCGAAGAGCTCACGCTCCCCATTTCTCGCTACGAGGCCTGTCCGTCATGCCGCGCTGAGCTTCACAGCTGCAGGATGTGCCGACATTTTGATGCCAAGGTCATCGGTCAGTGCCGACACGACCGCGCTGACCGAGTCGAGAAAAAGCACGAGTCCAACTACTGCACGTTTTTCAGGCCGCGACACGATGCGCATCGTGATCAACCTCGGACGCCGGCAGACGATTCCAACGACGCTTTGAATGCGTTGTTCGGACTTTCAGATGAACACAAGCCTGTGAGTGAGACGCTGGACTCATTGTTCGACCTGCCGCCCTCTGATGACCAGAGTGGCGAAGACAAAGATTCACACTAGGGCAAGCCGGATCAACCCAACCGGCGGGACTCACTGAGCACGAATTTTCTGAAGGCGGCTGCTACCGAGGACAGCTTACGGTCCGCTCGATGAACGACGTACCACTGTCGCAGCACCGGGAAACCATCGACCCGTAGCTCACAGAGTTGTTTCAGTTCGAGCTCGTTCGCGATGGTGTGACGTGACACAAAACCCAATCCCAGCCCGGCCTCGACACCCTGCTTGATGGCTTCATTGCTGCTCATCGACAGGCTCGAGCTGACTTCGAGCTGTTGTTCGTCGAACACTCGCTCCATGGTAATCCGGGTCCCCGAGCCCGGTTCACGGAGCAAGAACGTCTGATTGGACAGTGTCTTCAACGCAACTCTGCGTTTCTTTGCCAACACATGATCCGGTGGCGCGATAATGACCAGTGGATTGGTCATGAATGAGTCGGCGACCAGATCCAGATCATCCGGGGGTTGCCCCATGAGTACCAGATCCGGTTCGTTGCAGGAAAGTCTATCGAGCAGCATGCCTCGATTCGTGACTTCGAGATGAATGTCGACATTCGGGTGCTCACGGGTGAACGCCCCGAGCACTGGTGTCAGAAAGTAGTTCACCGTGCTGGTCACACCCAGGTGCAGCGCGCCGCGCTCCAGACGCTTCATTTCCCGAAGTGTCTGCTCCGAGTCGACCAGCTGCGCCATCACCACCCGAGCGCAGCGCTGGATTTCGGCGCCGGCCTCCGTGACCCGAATTCGACGGCCGGTCTGATTCAGTAACGGCATGCCAACCACTTGCTCGAGCTGCTTCACCTGCATGGACACCGCCGGCTGGGTCAAGTGCAGCTCTCGCGCCGCCTGGGTGAAGCTCAGGTGTCGGGCCACGGCTTCGAAAATCTTCAGCTGCCGAACGGTCGCGTTGAGGGCGGCCGGCTTTATAAGGACCATTTATCAACAAATCAAAAAAGGTGAGTTCTCTTTATATATCTCATTGACTAGATTGACGTCCAACTCAACCATTGGAGTATTGTCAGCATGTCCAGCTTCTCTCCCCCAGAACGACTGCTGCTGGGCCCTGGACCGTCACCCGTCACTAGTCGAGTTCGAACCGCCATGGCGGCGCCCACGGTCGGGCATCTGGATCCCACGTTCACCGCGCTCATGGATGTGGTCAAGCGCAAGCTCAGAATCGCCTTCTCGACGATTAATGAAGTCACTTTTCCGCTTTCGGGCCCCGGCTCGGTGGGCATGGAGGCGGCCTTCGTCAATCTGGTCGAACCAGGTGACGAGGTCGTAGTTTGTCGCAATGGTGTTTTCGGCGGTCGCATGGCGCAAGTTGCCGAGCGTTGTGGCGCTCGAGTTGTCCTGGTGGACGGGCCTTGGGGGAGGGCCGTCGATCCAGGTCAACTCGAGCAGTCTCTCAGAGAGCACCCGGAAGCCAAGGTGGTGGCCTTCGTACATGCAGAGACTTCGACCGGCGCGCTGTCGGACGCCGAGGCGCTTGCCGCGGTGGCGCATGAGCACGGCTGCCTGACCATTGTCGATGCCGTAACCTCGCTCGGTGGTGCGGAACTCGAGGTCGACCGCTGGGGACTGGATGTCGTTTATTCGGGCACCCAGAAATGTCTCAGCTGCCCGCCTGGCTTGTCACCCATTACTTTTAACGAGGCCGCCTGTGAGGTGGTTCAAAACCGAACTCATCCCGTGCAGAGCTGGTTCCTGGACCTGGGCACGGTGATCTATTATTGGAGCGGTGAGGGTGGTCGGACTTATCACCACACGGCGCCTGTGAATGCGATTTATGGTCTGAATGAAGCATTGACCATTCTCGAGGAAGAAGGTCTGCATGCGTGCTGGCGGCGGCATCTGAACAATCACGGTCGCCTGGTCGACGGGCTCGCGAACTTGGGCTTGGAACTCATGGTGCCGATCGACGAGCGTTTACCGGTGCTGCACTCCGTCCGTGTGCCCGATGACGTCGACGAGGCGGAAGTTCGCCGGCACCTGCTGGCGGATCACGACATCGAGATTGGTGCTGGCCTGGGCGAACTGGCGGGTAAGGTGTGGCGCATCGGTCTCATGGGTGCGGCCAGCACACCGGAAACCGTTGAGCGTTGCCTCGTCGCGCTTGGTGAGGTGCTGGGGCAGCTTCGCAATGGTTCCAAGGTCGCCTGAGCAATGGATATTCATGAGTACCAGGCCAAAGAGATTCTAGCCGGATTTGGCGCCAACGTGCCGCGTGGCGGCGTAGCGTACAGCCCAGAACAGGCCGCTTACCGAGCGACAGAGCTCGGTGGTGACCGGTGGGTCGTGAAGGCGCAGATTCATTCTGGTGCGCGTGGCAAGGCCGGCGGTATCCAGGTTTGTGCGAGTGACACCGAGATCCGGGATGTCGCCACCGAGTTGCTGGGCAAACGTCTGGTTACCGAGCAGACCGGACCACGCGGTAAAACTGTCTATCGGTTGTACGTCGAGACCGCCGTTGACGTGGAGCAGGAGTTCTATCTCGGGTTTGTCCTCGACCGCAGTGCTGAGCGTGTGGTGGTGGTGGCTTCCGCCGAGGGTGGAATGGAGATCGAGCAGCTGGCTGCCGAGAAGCCCGATTCTATTGTGCGGGTGAGCATCGAGCCGGCGGTCGGCATGCAATCCTTTCAGGCTCGTGAGATTGCGTTTGCACTGGGTATCGATGCCACGCTGGTGAGTGAAGCCACCAAGACCATGCTCGCGTGCTACCGCGCATTCCGTGACTTTGATGCCACCATGGTCGAGGTGAATCCGCTGATCGTCACGGCGCAAGGGCAGGTTAGTGTGCTCGACGCCAAGATCACGTTCGATGACAACGCGTTGTTCCGGCGTCCTGAGATTTCGGAGCTACGCGACAAGTCTCAGGAAGACGCCCGGGAGATGCACGCGGCCGACCGGGGTTTGAGCTATGTCGGGCTCGATGGGAGTATTGGCTGCATCATCAACGGCGCGGGTCTGGCCATGGCGACCATGGACATGATCAAGCTTGCCGGCGGTGAGCCGGCAAACTTTCTGGACATTGGCGGCGGCGCTTCGCCTGAGCGCGTTGCCAAGGCTTTCCGTCTGGTGCTTTCCGACGACAACGTCGAAACCATCCTGGTGAATGTTTTCGCGGGTATCAATCGCTGTGACTGGGTCGCCGAGGGCATCGTGCAAGCCATCAAGAATCTCGAGCATTGTTGCCCGGTTGTGGTGCGTCTCGCTGGCACCAACGTGGAAGAAGGGCGGCGCATCATTGAGCAAAGTGGCTTGCCCATTGTGCAGACCGAAACGCTGGCAGAGGCGGCAGAGCAGGCGGTCAGCGTTTGGCAGGCGCAGCAATCTGCCGCCAGCTGAGACGGGAGTCGGACATGAGTATCGTCATCAACCAGGACAGCCGGGTCATCGTACAAGGCTATACCGGCCGCATCGGCAGCTTTCATGCCGAAGAAATGATTGCCTACGGCACCAACGTGACGGGTGGGGTGACGCCGGGGAAGGGTGGCAGCCTGCATCTGGATCGACCGGTGTTCGACACCGTGAAAGAGGCCGTACAGGAGACAGGGGCGGATACCAGCATTGTGTTTGTGCCATCTCCCTTTGCTGCCGATGCCATCATGGAAGCCGCCGACTCCGGTATCCGGCACTGCGTCGCCATCACCGATGGGATCCCGGCTCAGGACATGATGCGTGTGAAACGATACATGCTGCGCTACCGGCGTGAGCACCGCATGAGATTGCTCGGGCCAAACTGCGCCGGTGTCATCAGTCCGGGTCAATGTATGGTAGGCATTATGCCTGGACACATTTACGGGCGAGGCCGTATTGGCATCGTCGGCCGGTCTGGGACGCTCGGCTATGAGGCGGCCATGCAGCTCAAAGCTCTGGGGCTTGGAGTATCAACCAGTGTTGGCATCGGCGGTGATCCCATCAACGGCAGCTCGTTCAAAGACGTGCTCGAACTGTTCGAGCGTGATACCGGGACAGACGCCGTCATGTTGATCGGTGAAATCGGCGGACCCCAAGAGTCGGAAGCGGCAGCATACATTCGTGGTCACATGACCAAGCCGGTGGTGGCCTATATTGCGGGTCTAACGGCGCCAAAGGGGCGTCGCATGGGGCATGCGGGCGCGATTATCTCCGCAGTCGGAGAAGGTGCGGCCGAAAAAGTACGAATCCTCGAGGCTGCGGGCGTTGCCATCGCAGAAAGTCCCGCCGTGATGGGTTCGACCATGGCCGAGACTTTGCAGGACCGCGCGGCCTGAACAGCGGCTGCTCGACCGACGGTATAAGTCAGATCACCGCCCAGAGATCGTGAACGATGTAGCCACCCAGGCCGATGGTGGCGAGACCGAGCACCGCTTGAAGTCCATTGTTGGCCCAGGTCAGATGAGATCCGGCGACCCGGAACGGGATTGCGATCACAACTGATAGCGCCGCCATGCCGATAATGGAGCCAACACCAAACAAGGCCATGTAAGCCAGCGCCAGCATCAACGAGTCGATACTCGCGAGTGTCAGTACGATGAGCGCTGCGGAGCCCGCCAGTCCGTGGAGCAAGCCGACCGCCAGCGCTCGTCGACGTAATCCCGTTGGATGTGCATGCTCGTGTCGTTCGTGGTCCACATCGGCGCGATGGCTGTGGGCGTGGAAGTGGACTATGCCATCGCTGTGGCGGTGCACATGGTAGTGAACACGGTCGCGAATCAAGCGGCGCAGCACATCGAGTCCCAGACCAATCAGCATGACACCGACAGCAAGCTCGAGAAGGTGCGCAAAGCGCTCGGGCACGGTAGCGTCCAGCACCACGACCGCGGTACCGGTAACGAACAGAGTCAGGCTGTGCCCAAAGCCCCAGACCAAGCCTACCTGCGCGGTCTCGCGCAAACTCGAACGCCGGTTGACCAAGGTCGCAACGGCTGCGACATGATCGGCTTCGAGCGCGTGTTTGAGCCCGATCAGAAAACCGAGCAGCAGCACTGACATGAACACCCCCTCGATGATGAGCGGGTGATTCTATCAGCAACTGTGCGCTCGGCTAGTACAAGGCGGGCTGATCATTGGTGTGGCAGTGCACACCGCCGCCGGATGCCCAGGAACTCAGCATTTTTATCACGTGGACGTCGCGCTCGGGGAAGTAGATTGAGATGCGTTGCCTGGCGGATTCGTCCGTATCTTCGTTGCCAAAGCCCGCCACCAGCACGAAACCGTTGCCAACCAACCAGTTCATGTAGTTGGTGCTAAACGAGTAGCCGTCATAGGAGGCCATGTCTTCAACGGGATCACGAATCACCTTGAAGCCGGCCGCAGCTACCGTTTGCGCCACATTCTCATAAACGCCGGAATCATTGGCCAAGCAGTTGGCGGCGGGCGTGTACTGCGGTACCACGACAGTGGTTGGGTTGATGAAACGGGCCAGGCCATCGACATGGCCTTTGGTGCGATCGCCGTCGGGTACGCCATCGATGAACACCACCTTCGACACCCCGAAATGATGCCTGAGACCGAGCTTCGCTTGCGCGCGGTCATAGTTGGCATTGCGCGCCCGATCGCCGAGCGTGCTCCAGTTGACGATCACGGTGTCGATGCCGTTGAACTCGAGATTGCCGCGCTCGTGCACGATGTCCACACGGTCGACCGGCATGTTCAACTACTGCCCTACGGCGTCCGGGACAGTATTGTCTTGCCGGAACGGGACATCTGAGCCGAACGCGCCACCCCAGGCGTTGAATTCCCAGTTCTGAATACGCATGACGCCGTCTTCGACCACGTAAACTGGACCATTATCACGCATCCAAGCATTGTCGTTACCAATGCGATGCCAAACGAGATTGTGGTGGGCTGGATCAGACCCGACCGATTCGAGGGCGGCGCGAGCTTGACGCTCGATGCGGGCGTCGGATACCAGAATGTGCAGACGCTCATAGCGGACGATGATGTCAGCCATTTTTGCGAATGCTGACTCGTGTGCTTTTTCGTAGGGGCCGGGCCACTGCAGCCAGATGGCCTCCTGCGATTCCCACTCGGCCGGCACACGGCGCTCCGGTGCTTCTGTCGCAATACTGGAGCTGGCCATGAGTATCACCAATAGAGTCAAAAACCGTTGCATGGTCATGGTGCCTGCGGGGAGTCGAAGACATTCCCGGGGTAGGTCGGCAAGGAATCTAGCGTGCATGGTGGTTGGTTACAGAATCCACCAGGTGAATGAAGGAGCCGAAGCAGTTGCCTTGGCGCAGACCGTTGTCTCCTAGAGGCTCCAGGCTAGCGTTGAAGGTCTTGAAAAGTGCCTGGCAAGCGCCTGCCCGTACAGTGCTGGCGAAGTGAAACTCATGGCCGCGAAACACGGTGCCGTGGGGACCGAGCGGTCCATCGTGCTCGAGTTCCACCTGGCGATAGCCCAGGCTGAGCTTTCGACTTGCAAATGTGGTTTCGAGTGGCAGCAGCCCGGTCATCGTGTGGGCTTCGCCATCGGCGTCGATGAGTGATTCACCCATCACCATGTAGCCACCACATTCGCCGTAGATGACGCAGTTTCGGCGCGCACACTCAGCGACGGCGCTTTTGAATGCTCGTGCTGTCGCGAGGCGGCCTGCATGCAGCTCGGGGTAGCCGCCGGGTAAATAGATGGCGTCGCAATTCGCATTGGGAATTGCATCGGCGAGTGGCGAGAAAAAACTGACTGTGCATCCGCGTTGCTGCCACGCATCGATCACATAGGGGTAGCAAAACGCAAAAGCATCATCGTAGGCGATCGCGATGTGCTGACCGAGCACGGGCAGTGGTGACAGCTGACCAGTCAATCCGGCATTTGCCGTGTCGGCGAGATCGATGAGTGCGTCGACGTTCAGGGATGCGCTGATCCGGTCAGCAGCATGTTCCAGGAATTGTTCGAGATTTGGGTGCTCGCGGGCTTGCACCAGACCCAGATGCCGGTCTGGCAAAGCAAGTTCCCGCGCCCGAAGTACACTACCGAGCACCTTGACGCCACTGTTGGCAAGGCTGCGCTCCAACAAGTCCGCATGCTTGTCGCTACCGACGCGGTTGAGTATGACGCCGGCGATGCGCACTTCGGGATCGAAGCTCGCGAACCCGTGGACCAGTGCGGCGACCGACGCTGCCATGCCAGAGGCGTCGACGACCAGCACTACCGGCCAACCGGTTCGGCGGGCAAGACTTGCCGCCGAGCCAGCGCCGTCAGGTGCGCCGTCGAACAATCCCATGACACCTTCCGCGACGACGAGAGCTGAGTCTCTTTCGAGACGATCAATGAGAATTTTCTGGGTGTGCGTGGACATGGCCCAGGTGTCGAGGTTGGTGCAAGTGTCGCCGCTTGCAGCCGCATGATAGGCCGGGTCGATGTAGTCCGGTCCGGCCTTGGCGGATTTGACCACAACACCCCTGCGCTTGAGTGCTCTCAGCAGCGCCAGCGTGATGGTGGTTTTGCCGCTTCCGGAGTTTGGGGCGGCGATGATTATTCCGCGACTCATAGCTAGTGTGCCGACCCACAAATGTCTTTCGTATCGGGGCCCCAGAACTGAGGCTGGGTAAGATCCGGCCCGAAGGCAATGGTCATTTCGTTGTCGAGGACTGCAACGCCGCCCTGGCCCATTTATGAGACTCCCTTCGGGCGAGACATTATGCGCCCATCCGCGTTGTTGCGCCTCGTCAGCATAGCTACGGCTATTCCTCCTCCCGCGCCCAGCGGCTGCGCACATACTGCCTCGCTGATATGAAAGATCTTTGTGGGCGACACACTGGGCATTCTGTCTACAATGGGCCATGGCTCGCAAACCAGATGGACCGCTCAGACGGGGGTGGACGACCGGCGCCTGTGCCACCGCGGCGACCAAGGCGGCCTGCACCGCGTTGCTGGAAGGGGAGTTTCCAGATCCGGTCAGCATTTTGTTGCCTAAAGGTCATGAACCGTCGTTTGCGCTTGCCTGTCAACAGCTGGCGTCTGATTTTGCTTCGGCTTCGATCGTCAAAGACGCGGGAGATGATCCCGACGTGACTCATCTTGCATTGGTCACGGCTACGCTACGCCGTGGTGCGGTCGGGAGTGGCATTGTGTTTCGGGCGGGGCAGGGGGTTGGGACAGTGACGTTGCCGGGGTTGCCTATCGCAGTCGGGGAGCCCGCCATAAACCCCGTGCCTAGATCGCTGATGAGCGCGGTGGTCGAAGATATCGCCAGCCAGCATTCGCTATCGCCGGATTTCGTCATCGAGATCGGCGTCGCCGACGGGGAGGAACTGGCGAAGCAAACCTGGAACCCTCGTCTAGGCATTGCTGGGGGGCTGTCGATCCTGGGCACCACTGGTGTGGTCGTGCCCTATTCGTGTTCGGCCTGGATACAATCCATCCATAGTGGCATCGACGTGGCGGTTGCTGGTGGCGTGGACCATGTGGCGGGCTGCACCGGTTCGATATCGGAAGCGACGGTGCAGCGTCTCCATGGGTTGCCCGACACGGCGATGCTGGACATGGGCGACTTCGTCGGCGGCATGCTCAAGTATCTGCGTCGCCACCCCGTGCCGCGACTCACCATCGGCGGTGGCTTCGGCAAGTTGTCCAAGCTTGCGATGGGCGCGATGGACTTGCACTCGGGCCGCAGCCAGGTGGACAAACAGACGCTGGCCGAGTGGCTGGCAGACCTCGGTGCTACAGCCCAATTGGTAGACGAAGCTCGCACCGCGAACACGGCAAACCAGGTTCTGCAGCTCGCGATGGCAAATGACCTGCCGCTAGCTGACGCAGTCGCCCAACACGCCCACCTGCAAGCCCTGTCAATGCTGGATGGGGACACCCAGGTTCAAATCATCATTGTCGACCGGAACGGCGAACCGGTCGGCCGGGCGGGTGAGTTTTGAAGCCGAAACTACTGATCGTCGGTGGTACGCGTGAAGCCGCAATGCTGGCGAGTGCGCTGGTCGCAAGCGGGGCGTGCGAGATTTGCACTTCTCTGGCGGGTCGAACTAAGTCACCCTCTGACATCGCTGGCCGCGTCAGGGTGGGTGGCTTCGGCGGCGTCGAAGGCCTGCTCAAGTATTTGCGTCATGAGGGCTTCGATGCTGTGGTGGACGCGACCCACCCTTACGCCACCATTATGTCCAGTCATGCCGCCGACGCGTGCCGGCGAGCGACGCTACCTCGGGTGCAACTGTGGAGGCGCGCATGGGTGGCGCACGCAGATGACCAATGGACCGGAGTACCGAGCCTGACCGCTGCTGCAGCCTGGCTCGACCAGATGAATCTGCCACCCAACACCACAGTCTTTCTCTCCACTGGCAGCAAAGATCTGCAGGCATTCCAGGCGCTCACCCATTTGCGTTTCCTGGTCCGCACCGTCGATCCTCAGCCCATTGAATCAAACTCATCATGCCCCTCTTCTAATGGTCCAACACACCCGGGCAATTTGATTAACGCGGAGATGATTGTCGGAAAAGGTCCTTTTGAACTTGCAGAGGAGCATGCATTGCTCCAGCAGTATGCCGTGGGTGTCCTGGTGACCAAGAACAGTGGCGGTAAAGCGACTTACGCCAAGTTGCTGGCAGCACGCAATCTTCGTTTACCCGTGATCATGATTGCCCGTCCACCCGCCGAGGTTGGTCCAATCGTCCACTCGGTCGACGAGGCTCTGGCCTGGGTGCGCGAAATCTTCGCTTCTCGCTAGCTCGAGTCACCCTCCATTCCGTGCCCTGGTGCAAAATGCGGGCTGACAGCGCGAGCATCAAGTTCGCCATGCGAACCCTCAGCCGTGTCGCTTCTTCTTCGGTCTCAGCAGATGAAAATGCTCGGCGTCGTAGAGCTTGCTGTCGGGATAGTGGGTGTCTTCAAGTACCGGTCCGACGAGGATCAGAGCAGTGCGGCGGATGCGCTGGTCTTTTATGGTGCGGTGGAGCTCGTGGAGGCGGCAGTGGAGAATCTGTTCGTCGGGCCAGCTGGCGCGAACGGCGATGACAACAGGGCAGTCGGCGCCATAGTGAGGGATCAGAGTGTCCTCGATGTGGCGGGTGTTGCGTGCCGAAAGATGAATCGCGAGAGTCGCTCCGGATTGTGCCAGGGTCTCGAGGTCCTCCTTGTTCGGCATTGCTGAGCTGCGCATCGCGGTGCGCGTCAATATCAGCGTCTGACTCACATCCGGTAGCGTGAGCTCCCGGCCAATGGCCGCAGCTGCCGCCGCATAAGCCGGTACGCCGGGCGTTATGTCGTAGTTGATGTCGAGTGCTTGTAGACGTCTGATTTGCTCACCGATCGCGCCGTACAAAGATGGGTCGCCTGAATGCACCCGCGCAATCGTCCAGCCCCGTGCATATGCCGCACGCATGGCCTCGATGATCTCATCGAGCGTCATATCGGCGGTGTCTGTCACCTCCGCGTCAGGGCGAGCGTGCGCGATGACCGCTTCGGGCACCAATGAGCCGGCATAAAGCACTGCATCGGCGGCCGAGATGAGATCACGGCCACGCAGTGTCAGCAAATCACCTGCACCGGGGCCAGCGCCAATGAAGTGAACGGTCATGCGTATTGCTCCGTCGTGGACTTTATGGCGTAGCCACGCGGCGTATAGACACGCTCATCGAGTCGTTTCGTTTGGGATGAGCCGACAATCAGCAAAGTCATCATGTCAATCCGGTCCTGGTCCAATTGCTCCAGCGTCGTCGCCTCGATGCGTTCCTCATCACGGCCAACGTGTCTCGCCACAATTACCGGCGTTCGAGGGGGTCTGTGAGCTGCCAGAATGTCCATTGCCTTTGCCAGACCCTGACGACGCTTTCCCGAAGCCGGGTTGTAGAGCGCGACTACGAAGTCGCCGACGGCGGCAGCTTGCAGCCGCCGCTCGATGACGGCCCACGGTGTGAGTAAGTCCGACAGCGAGATTGCACAGAAGTCGTGGCCCAGTGGTGCACCGGCAACTGCTGCTGCGCCGTGCATGGCAGAGACCCCCGGCACGATGACGACTTCGCAACGCTTGATGCCGGGATCGTCACGCAACTCAACACGTTCGAACGCCAGTGACGCCATTGCGTACACACCTGGGTCGCCCGAGCAAACCAACACAACGGGCTGCCCCTCAGCCGCAAGGTCGAGTGCGTGATCGACTCTTTCAGTCTCCTCGCCAAGCGGAAACGAGTGGCGTACTTGTCCGGCCCGGTGAGTTACCACTTGCTCGAGATAACCTTGGTATCCAACCAGGTGTTTGGCCTCTCGAATGGCCTGCACCGCGGCTGGCGTACGCCAGTCATTTCGTCCCGGACCCAGTCCCACCACCGTCAGCTTGCCGCGTGCGCGGCCCTGCTCACTTCCACGTAGCACTGAGCTTGCCTGCGCCACCGCACAGGTTGCGCGCGCAGATTTGGTTTTTTCGACGACCAAGCGGCCCTCCCGTCCCGCAGCAGCCAGCGCGGCCGCTTCAGCAACACCATGGCAACCCACTTCCTTGAACACGACCGTAGATGGTGTGGCCAGACGCGGCGTCACGGCCTCCAAGGCCGGGACACCGAAAAACCGACAGGGTACGTCTAGCGTTTTGGATAACGTGTGCACAGCCGGTTCATCGGCTTTCAGATCGACAGAAAACACACCCGCGATGCAGCGAAGGTCTATGTCAGCTTCAGCCAGTGTCTCGACGACAAGCGACGCAAGCTCCTCGCTGGACGTGTTGCGTTCACAACCAACCCCCAGCGCAAAGCAGGCTGGATGAAACACCAAGGTTTCTTCGTCGCCTCGCATCGGATGTGTGGTCGCCACCAACCGTAAACGGGAGGTTGGGTCGATCGGTAGATCGGAAGATTCGAGCCAACTTGCCTGCCCGTCTATGCGACAGCTTTCGCCGGCCATCAAGCGGGCGACAAAGCCAGCGTGATCTTGTGGGTTGGCGAGAGTCCAGCCTGGTGGCGGGTCGTCCAGCGCCAGCTGCCAACGACTGTCACTTGCGGTGGTGACAGCTGCAACCGCGTCCAGCGAGTCGGCCACGGTTCTGGCCAACTCATTGGCGCCCCGGTGGCCACCGAGCAGCGGCACAACACTGCTGCCGTTCTCCGCGACGGCGATCACACCCGGCTCTTCACGCTTGTCGTGCAGCTCGCCTGCGAGGATTCTGATGAGTACGCCGGCGGCACACACGCCCACGATCACCGTGCCATCACGAAACAGGCCGCGCAGATGTTCGCCAGTCGCCTCGAACTCCACATCGGCTCCCGTCACACGATGCGCCAGGCCATGGATTTCGGCACCGTTGAGCACGGTCTCGATGCGCCGCGCGATCTCGAGACCGCCGGCCGTGAGAACCACGATCGCAATACGCTCAGACATGCCAGGCATTGCCTCTACCGTGTACCAGGATCATCGAGAAGTAAGGTGCGCCGTGCTCGGGTACCGCGGCCAGAGGCAGGATTCGTTGATTGCTCATGGTTGCGTGCTCGACATAGCGAGCCCTGTCAGCAAGCCCCAGCTCACTCAACACCCCTCTGACTTTCTCCAGATGTCTCCCGACCTTGATGAACGCAACCGCATCGCTGTCAGTGATTCTGGCCCGCAGCTCGGTCTCTTCCAGGGTTGCAGGGACGACGCTCAGCACATCATTACGAGCCGCCAAAGGGGCTCCCAACGTGGTGGCGCAGGCCATGAGTGACGACACACCGGGCACGACTTCGACGTTGTGTGTCTCGGACATACGGCCGAACAAATACATGAAGGATCCGTAGAAAAATGGATCACCTTCGCACAACACCGCGACATGGCGCCCGGCGTCAAGATGCTCGCCAATTTCGGTAGCCGCCCAATCGTAAACCTCCTGAGCGGGAAATCGAGCCGCGGTCATCGGCATACGGATCACCAGCTCCTGATGATGCCCATCCAGATGCTCCGCGACAATGCTGCGCGCCAGACTCTCCCCCTCT
>MDTE01014373.1_pt1 | contig 15481 bp, 5 predicted proteins | sample 811231 | NCBI WGS metagenome assembly MDTE01 (sample SAMN05326651, study PRJNA326480) | marine metagenome | isolation source: seawater | place: Indian Ocean: Red Sea | collected 2010 | reverse complement strand
CGGACGAGCTCGAATCCCTTGAACCTGCGCTCTTCGGCGGAGTCCCTCGTGTACTTTGCCCTGCGGGTCCACGCGGGTGCGGGGGCGATGAAACGGGTTCGGTCAGCGCGAGCGATGACGCCGATCGGGCGTGGGAATCGTTTGCACGAATCTCGTCGCGTCAAAGATCGCGCGGATGGGTTTGAGGGACGACACGCGATGCGCCTGGCCCGATGGAATCGCGATGGAAACTTCCTTCGCGCATGGCTGGAAAAAAAAAGTCGCGGCGCATCGCGAGACGGCGGGAGACACACCACAGCTCCGCCAGCTTCCTCCGCGTCGGCGATCTCCTGTACATGTGCAGCACGAGGTCGATGACCGCGAGGCCGTGACCCATATCGACTCCCATCGTTGCCGCGTTCTCCGTGACTCCAGCGACTGATCGGCGCAGCCAAGGTAGAACGCGAGTCGAACAGTGTCGCGAAGTTTCAGCGGGCCGAATTTTGAGTGACTCGTTTTCATTTGATCGGAAAACCATGAAGGTCTGTGATTCGCCAAAATCCGATTCGCGAAACCGAAGAGACGCTTCACAGTCTGACGGCGGTTTCATGAAAGGAATCGAAGCAGAGGCCCAGATTGCACCAAAATTGATTCAGTTGTGAAAAGACCCCTTTCGTCAAAACGGTTGCGGCGCATTGTACGACATCTCAGCCGCATCTGCGCCACTCCCAGTCGCGCGAGCGCACGGTCGTACACTTCTCGACAGCGAAACCGCGAAAAAAACATGTCTTCTAACCTTAAAAATGAAAAGGCCGCCGCCGAGGCCAAGGATATCGAGGTCAACGTCGACGCGGTCGGCGTGGAGAACCCGCTAAGCACCGGCAAGTTCGTCGATCGCGCATTCCAGCTCAACTACTGGGATCCCGAGGACAACATCTTCTACGCCAAAGAGGGCGAGGCGATCGCCAATCGCAACCTGATCTGCTCCATTCCCAACCTCTTCCTCGGTTTCGCAATCTGGCTCATGTGGTCCGCCACCGTCGTGGTCATTCAGGAGGCGTACGACTCGTCCAAGGCGGCGTGCGTGGCCGCCGGCGACACCGCGGTGGACTGCCCCACCTACCACTTCAGCGGCTGGATCAAGCCCGGGGACAACTACAAGGCCATCCTCTACACCATCCCCGCCATCGCCGGTCTCGCCGGCGGTGTCATGCGCTGCGTCAACACCTTCATGATCCCCATCTCCGGCGGCCGCGTCACCGTCGTGTGCACCACCGTGGCGCTCCTCATCCCGTGCATCTGGGCGGCGGCGATCCTCAAGAGCAAGGACGCGTCCTTCACCCAGCTCGTCATCTGCGCGGCGCTCACCGGCGTCGGCGGCGGAGCCTTCTCCTCTTCCATGAACAACATCTCCCTGTTCTTCCCCAAGCGCAAGCAGGGCCTCGCGCTCGGTCTCAACGCCGGCTTCGGCAACCTCGGCGTCCCCATGTCTCAGCTCCTCATTGGCCCCATCTGCGGCTACGCGGCGTTCGGCGGTTCCGCCGCTGGTGCGGATACCTGGGGAGGCAACGCCGGCGCCTTCTACACCGTCCTCTGCGCCATCGCCATCTGCATGGCCGCTTGCGGCATGTCCAATATGCCCGCGACGACCCACGAGCTCGTCAGCGTGGCCAACTGCGTGTTCAAGTGGCTCTGGCTTCACGCCATCGGCATGCTCGCCACGGGCGTCGCCACGGGCGTCCTCATCGCCACCTCCGTCTCCGTCACCTCCGCGTTCGACGCGCCCAGCGACTCCATCGGCCGCGTCATCATGCTCGTCATCGTTGCCGTCATCGTCGTGCACGCGCTCATCTGGTACTGCGTCCCCCCTCAGGTCAAGACCAAGGTCGTCGACCAGTCCGTCATCTTCAGCAACAAGCACAACTACGTGATGACGTACCTCTACATCATGACCTTCGGCTCCTTCATCGGGTTCTCTGGCGCGTTCCCCAAGCTCCTCAAGGACCTCTTCGGCTACCTCCCCGACGGCACCGTCAACCCCGACGCCCCCGACGTCCTGTACTACGCCTGGATCGGACCGGCGGTCGGCTCGTTGATTCGCCCCGTCGGCGGGTACATGAGCGACAAGTTCGGCGGCGCGCTCGTGACGCAGGTGCACACCGTCATTCAGACCTTCGCGTCCGTCGCGTGCGGCATCCTCTGCTGGCAGGCGCGCGAGCGCCTGAACGACGGCAAGGAGAACCTCGACCTCTTCCCGCCCTTCGTGTTCATGTTCGTCGTGCTCTTCTACTGCACCGGCGTCGGAAACGGCTCCACCTTCCGCATGATTGCAATCATCTTCGAGAAGCACGAAGCTGCCGGCGTCCTGGGCTGGTCCTCCGCCATCGCCTCCTTCGGCGCCTACATCATCCCGGCGCTCTTCGGCGTCGCCATCAAGCAGAAGTCCCCGCAGACGGTCATGTACTTCATGGCCGCGTACTACTTCTCGTGCATCGGCATGAACCACTGGTACTACCTCCGCAAGGGATGCGAGAAGCCCTGCTAAGTGAAAAAAATAAACGGTTTCAGAGAGAAAAATTTTCAACTCATCAACTGTCTCAACTGTCCTCGTTTGAGTGCTCTGCCCGTCACCAGCCCGCCACGCCAAACTTCAAAGTCAGTTTTTCGCGAGTCATCCAGCATCGCGCAGCCGCGCGCTTGCGGGGTCGAAGTTCAGCTTCGGTCGGAACACCGACGCGTGTAGCGAGACTCTCCTCACAGACATCCGCGGGGCGTATCCGTTCCCGGTTCAGCCCGTCAGCAGGCGTCGCAGAGTAATCCCGAGGCGGAATAATCGCGCGAGCGTGTCGCCATGGCGGGTCGAGGCTACGCGGCCCCGACGAACTTCGGCGAGGCCCCGAAGGGGTACGTCCCGGGCATCGGGCGCGGCGCCGCGGGCTTCATGACCCGCTCTGACCTCGGCGGAGCCGTCGCTCCGGCCCCAGGACAGGTGCGCAACCCCCCTCAACCCCTCAACCCCCGGGGCGGCACCCCCCGACGAACCCTAGACCCTCGCCCGCAGATCCCCGATCGTATCGCCTGAATCTCGAATCACCCCAATCGCGCCCGTCACGCAGACCGGACTCGGCGAGGGCGCGGGCTCTAGGTCCGCGCTCGCCAAGTTTCAACGCGAGAACGCCGAGAAGCAGGCGCTGGCCGCCGCCGAGGGCGGCGGGGGTGACGTCGACGAAGACAAAGATTTCGACAAGTTCGAGGGTGCCGACGGCGGTCTCTTCGCCAACGCCGAGTACGACGAGGACGACGAGGAAGCCGACCGAATCTACGCCGAGATCGACGCGCACATGGACTCGCGCCGACGGGCCCAGAGGGAGGCGCGGTTGAAGGAGGAGCTCGAGAAGTACCGGCGCGATAACCCGAAGATCACCGAGCAATTTCGCGACTTGAAGCGCAAGCTGGGCGACGTCTCGTACGAGGAGTGGGACGCGATACCCGACATCGGCGATTACACGATAAAGAAGAAGAAGGACTTCGCGCAGTTTGCGCCCGCGCCGGACACGCTGCTGCAGAGGGCGCTGGACGAGAAGGGGGTGAGCACCCAAGAGGTTGACGACGGCGCGCTGACCGATCTCAACGCCGTCGGCGAGGGCCGCGGCACCGTGCTCGGCCTGAAGCTGGACAAGCTGTCGGATTCGGTGTCGGGGCAGACGGTGGTGGATCCGAAGGGGTACCTCACGGACTTAAAGTCCATCAAGATCTCGTCCGAGGCGGAGATCTCCGACATCAAGAAAGCTAGGCTGCTCTTAAAGTCGGTCATCTCGACGAACCCGAAGCACGCGCCCGGGTGGATCGCCGCCGCGAGGTTGGAAGAACTCGCGGGAAAGCTCCAGGCGGCGAGGAGCTTCATCCAGAAAGGGTGCGACGCGTGTCCAAAGTCCGAGGACGTGTGGATCGAGGCTGCGAGACTCAACACGCCGGAGAACGCCAAGGCGATTCTCGCGCGCGGCGTGGTATCGCTTCCCAACTCGGTGAAGATCTGGATGCAAGCCGCTAAGCTCGAGGCGGAGGACGACCGCAAGCGACGCGTGCTCAGGCGCGCGTTGGAGAACATTCCCAACAGCGTCAAGCTATGGAAGGCGGTGGTGGACCTGTCGCGGGAGGACGACGCGCGCGTGTTGCTGTCGCGAGCGGTGGAGTGCTGCCCGCAACACGTCGACCTCTGGCTCGCGCTCGCCAGGCTCGAAACCTACGAACAGGCCCGAAAGGTCCTGAACAAGGCTCGCGAGACGTTGCCCACCGAACCCGCCATCTGGATCACCGCGGCGAAGCTGGAGGAGGCCAACGGCAACGGCGCGATGGTGGGCAAGATCGTCGAGCGCGCGGTTAAATCCCTCGGGAACCACGGCGTGTCCGTCGACCGCGAGTACTGGCTCAAAGAGGCGGAAGCCGCGGAAAAGAACGACCCACCCGCGCTCGCCGTGTGCCGCGAGATCGTCCGCGTCACCGTCGGCGCGGGCGTCGAGGAGGAGGACATGAAGCGCACGTGGAAGGCGGACGCGGCGGAGTGCGAAAAGCGCGGGTCGACGCACACCGCTCGTGCCATCTTGGCGCACGCGTGCGGAACGTTTCCCGCGAAGAAAGGTTTGTGGGTGCTCGCGGCGAAACTCGAAAAGTCCGTCGGCGACAGCGCCGCGATGGACGCCCTGCTGAAACGGGCGGTCGTGCACTGCCCGCGAGCGGAGATCTTGTGGCTCATGGCGGCGAAGGAGCGGTGGCTGTGCGGCGACGTGCCGGGGGCTCGCGACGTCTTGGAGGAGGCTTTCGTCGTCAACCCGGATTCCGAGGACATCTGGCTCGCCGCGTTCAAGCTCGAGTTTGAGAACCGGGAGCCCGAGCGCGCGCGCGCGTTACTGGCGAAGATCCGCGCACGGGGAGGCGCGAGCGAGCGGGTGTGGATGAAGTCGGCGATCGTGGAGCGCGAGGTTGGGGACGCGGAAGAGGAGCGGAGGATGCTGGCGGAGGGTCTCGAAAAGTTCCCGACGGCTTGGAAGATGTGGCTCATGCTCGGGCAGCTGGAGGAGGTGCAAGGGGACGCGGACGCGGCGCGGACGGCGTACACCAAGGGATGTCGGCGGTGCCACGACGCGATCCCCCTGTGGACCGCGGCGGCGACGTTGGAGCAGCGAAGCGGCTTTTCGGCAAAGGCGCGCGCGATACTCGAGCAGGCGAGGACCCGCAACCCCAAAAACGAGTGGCTGTGGCTCGCGGCGACGCGCCAGGAGCGCGCCGCGGATCCCTCCGGGGTCGACCCGGAGGCGATCAAGGCGGCGGACGCCCTGCTGTCGAAGGGTTTGCAGGAGTGCCCCGCGAGCGGGGCGCTGTGGGCCGAGGCGGTTAAGATGGCGCCGCGGCCGCAGCGCAAGGCGAAATCGGTCGACGCGCTGAAGCGATGCGACAACGATCCTCGAATCATCGCGTCCATCGCGAACCTCTTCTGGCAGGATCGCAAGGTTGACAAGGCGAGGTCGTGGTTTAACCGTGCGTGCACCATCGATCCGGACATCGGCGATCACTGGGCGGCCTATTACCGCTTCGAGTTGCAGCACGGCGGCGACGTCGCCGCGGCGGCTGTGGCGACGCGGTGCGTCGAGGCGGATCCCAAGCACGGCGAGCTGTGGCAGCGGGTGAGCAAGCGGGTCGAGAACTGGCACGACGACGCGGAGACGTTGCTGAAGAAGTGCGTGGCGGAGATGGGCGCGGGGGAGGCTTAGGGGAGACTCACCTAGCTAGCTAGGGTGTACTTGTAACGCGTGACCCCCTCGGTTGTGGCATTTCGCTCTCCATTTTTGCTTTCCACCCTCTGCTAGGATCTGCCGTTGTTGACTGCGTGACATTTCGAACACGAGGACTACCAAACCGTCGCGGCGCCGAGCGGGTGGTGGCGTCAGGGGCCCGGCAGCATGCGGCGGCGGCGTCGAGGCGGCGACGACGTTCCCGCCGGTCTCCTCGGGATGTTCCGACTCGCTTCGGTGCTCGCGATCCTCGCGTGCGCGGTACCCCTCGCGGGCGGCGCGCGACCCCCCGAGGTTGTCCTCGATCCCTCCGCGAGCGCGACCGGCGCGACGCTGCGCGCGTCCTTCACCGAGGGCGACGCTCCGCTGCGTTTGACGTCCGACGCGCTCCTCGCGGGCGTCGAGGGCGGCGCCCCGCTGACGCGCGCGCTGGTGAAGATCGCCAACCCCACGGACGCGCCCGTCGAACACCTCGGCATCGACGACGTCTACGCCGGATGGTACGAACGACACGGCGCGCCGTTCGCGGACGCCGTCCGCGACGTCGCGCGGGAGACGAGCGGACCGGGCGTCGATCTCGCCGTCGTCGCCGCGGCGGCGGCGGACCCGGCGTCGTGGACCGGGCGCGTCACCGTGACGATCCGGCCCGACGTCGGGGAGTTGGACATCTCCGCGCCTCTCGCGAGGGGCGAAGAACTTCTCGACGCCATCGCCGCCCCGACCACCCACGCCATCCGCGAAGCCCTGCGTCACGTCACCTACCGCCACGGAGGCAAGCGCCCGGACACCGCGACGCGAGGCATATCCTTCGCCGTCACCGACGCGCACGGCGCCGTGTCCGCCCCCGCCGCGTTCCTCGTCGACGTCGTCTCCGTCAACGACCCGCCCGAGCTCGACCTCAACGGCTTGCACCGACCGGGAGTCGGGTACGCGTCCAGCATGGGCGAGCACGAGCGCGTGTTGGGGGTGGCGATGGCGGACGCGGACCTGCACGTGGGCGATCCCGACGGGTCGCTCATCGTCCGCGGCCGCGTGGCGTACGATCCGACGGGATCGGCCACCGGACTCTCCGAGTTTGACTTTCCAGACGGCGACGCCGAGTCGGTGGAGTTGGACCTTCGAGGAACGTCGGTGACTGGCGCGTGGGACGCGCGAACGCGGGCGTTCGAGCTCACCGGACCGGACACCGTGGACGCGTACCGGCGCATACTCGCCTCGGCTCGGTACGTCAACCGCGGCGAGCTGAGGGTGATCGCGACGCAGGCGCCGCCGACGAGCGAGCTGGGGTTCACCGCGGGTGTCCGAAAGTTTACGTTCGAGGTTGAGGACGTCGACGGGTCGGTGACTCGCGCGGTGGCCGAGGTGTTCGTCAGCGAGGTTGTCCGCGTCGGGGACCCGACGCGGGACGAGCTGCAGCGGACGCCCGAGGAGTGCAGCGGGGCGGGGTACAGGGACGCGGAGGACGAGTTGGGCACCGGCGATCCGGAGTCTTGCGTGTGCGACCCGGGTTTTGAAGGCGACAAGTGCGAGATTCACCCGTGCGGATACCGCGGAACGCTGGTGTTTTTGGACCCCGAGACGGGGGAAAAGACGTGCGAGTGCGTGGACAAGTTCTCCGGGGACGTGTGCGACGTGGAGTGCAGCGGTAACGGTAAATACGACGAGGACAGCGGCGAGTGTAAGTGCGGAAAAGGGTGGACGGGGATACTGTGCGACGCCGCGTGCGACGGCTGCGACGGCGAGTTCGGGAACTGTTCGCTGACGGCGTTTTCGGCCTCCACGTGGCAGCCGGACACGCAGGAGTACCTGCTGGTGGACACGGTGTGCTCCTGCGTGGACGATTACATGGGCGCCAACTGCACCATCCCTTGTCCGTGCGCCAAGGGCGGCTTCGGCAAAGGAACCTGCGCGGTGGATTTAGTAAAGCTCGAGAGCGGCGAATACCCCGACGACGAGCTCGGCGTTTGCATCTGCCAGGACGGGTACGTGGGCGCCGACTGCACGATACCGTGCCCCGCGTGCGTATCGGGCCAAGGCACGTGTCGCCCTCCGATCGGGTACGAGGCTGGGGTCGGGGCGACGCTGTTGGACCTCGCGGCGACGTACGTCGGGTCGACGCTCGCCGCGAAAGTCGCGGAAGCCACCGTCGACGGCGCGTGCGCGTGCGACGCGAGCGTCGAGAACGTCTTTGGCGGGTTTGGATACGCCGGCGACGACTGCTCGGTGCCGTGCAGGCCGTGCGACATGGGCGAGTGCCAGGCGGACGGAACGTGTCGGTGTTTTCCCGGATACTCCGGGTGGCGGTGCCAGGACCAGTGCAACGGCAACGGGATCATCCTCTTCCCCGAGTTCAACGAGACGTACACCCGCGCGGATTTCGATAACCTCCCGCTGGTCCCGGGCAACGCGAATTACAACTCGAGCGGGCTGTTTGACGTGTACGAGCTCTACGGGGTGTCGCAGACGCCGACGAACGACACCGCGGCGTATTGCGCGTGCGGGTACAGGCGAAACGCCGATACCGACGCGGTCGAGCCGATACCCGTCGCCGAGCTGCCGTTTAACACCGAAAACGGTCAGGGATACACCGGCCCGTTCTGCGACGTCCCGTGCGATCCGTGCCTGTCGACCAACGGTAAGTGCGAGTACGACGGCACGCGGGGCGTGTGCGACTGCTTCAAGGACGCGCCCAACGCCAAGGGATCGGAGAGTAAGCTTTTGCCCGCGGGTACGAAGGGGTTCGGCTTCGTCGGGCCTTCGTGCTTTTATCCGTGCGAGCCGTGTTTCAACGGGACGTGCTCGTCCGAGCCCGGGTCGTACGGGAAGTGCGTGTGCGCGCCGGGTTACTCCGATCCCGCGTGTCTGATCGAGTGCGGAGACCCCGGCACCGCGTACGCGTATCGGGAGTCGGAGGAAGCCACGTTCGGCATGACCATCGGGCAGATCTCCGCGGGCGAGGTGTACATCGGCAGCCGCGGGGTGGTTAACCTCACGGGCGCGGAACCGGGTGCGGGTTTGCGAGGCACCACGGTGACGTGCGAGTGCGACTACATGTGGACCGGTCCCACGTGTTCGCACCCGTGCCCTTACCCTTACGACGAGGCGCACGGGATATGCGTCGTCAAGGACCCCGGGGATTCCGACTACGGACAGCCGTGGACCGCCGAGGTTGTGTGCGAAGACGGATGGACGGGTTTACCGGAGGAGTCGCTTCGGCTCGTCTCCAGCGCGCCGAGCCGCGGTCGCAACTGCTCGATGCCGTGCTTCGACTGCGTCCACGGCACGTGTCAGGACGACGGCAGCTGCCTCTGCGATTACGGGTACATATGGCAGGGGCCCCTGGCGGCGACTTCGGACATCGGCGAGAGGGAACCCATCAGCCCGTTTCCGGAGCTCTTATACGGACCGTTCTACCAGGAGAGGTACCACACGTGCGCGGCGAAGCATCCGTGCAACATGAACGGCGAGCTATTCAACGCGACGTGCGGCCCGAACGGGAACGGTTTCGTCGATAACCTGACGGCCTGGACGGTTTTGGACGGCGACGGACGGAACGGCGGGTACGGATGCACCGGCGTCATCGTCAACGGAACGCAGTGCGTGGACGAAAACACCGGGGCGCCCGCGCCCAACCTGTTCTCGATGGCGTACGCGGTGTGGGACACGTTCGTGAGTAACTTTGTTCGCACGGACCAGTCGAAGCGGCTCTTCGACCAGTGGGGACAGGTGCAGGGGGGGTACTGCGACGTCGACGACGTCGACCTCGTCGAGGGCCAACCGTTCCACGGGGGGTACTGCGTTTGCGATTCCATACGCAACGGCCGATTCGAACACCCGAGCGCCAAGGGTTTCGAGAGCAAGGGATACGACTACTACTTCCAGGGATGGGCGGGGGATCGGTGCGAGATTCCGTGCGCCCCCTGCAGCGAGAACGGCTTGTGCAACGCGCATACTGGCGAGTGCGATTGCTTCGAGGGTTGGGCGGGGTTCCGGTGCCTCACGCCGTGCGAGCCGTGCGACCACGGCACGTGCCAGTACGACGGAACTTGCCTGTGCGACGGCACGCGGCGGCTTCAGGAGGGCACCTACGCCCTGCGCCTGACCCGCGACCCGTTTTACATCGAACGCGGCGAGCACGTGTACGAGGTTCAGGGCGAGAAAAGGTCTCGTTACGTGCACCCGGTTTACATGCACACGTACGACTTGGAGGATTACATCTGGGAGCTGGAGTACGAGTGCCCGAACCGCGCCGAGTGCCGCGACCGCACGCCGGACACGCACCTGCCGACGCGACCCAACGAGACCTACTTCCGGTACACCACCCCCAACATCATCGAGGTTCTCAAGGTTAACGACGAGCTCAAGGAGCTCCAGGCGTATCGAGACTCCCTCGTCACGGACGTGGAGGGCGTTCCGGGGTCCATGGAAGACGACGAAGTCTGCGAGTACACCGACGTGACCAACGTCGTCGAAAAGGGCAAGTGCCTGGAGAAGATGCGCAGTAAGCTGTTCGGCCGGACGACGCGGGGCTGCGGCACGGAGTGGGACTCGATCCGCCCGTGGGACTGCGACGACGTCGTCAAGTCGCACTTTGTCCGCGAACGCAACCTCGAGCTCGGTAAGGTTGAGGTGATGTCGATGAAATCTGTGCAGTCCACCGAGGCTGAGAACGTGTGGTTCGCGAACAACGTCAACGAGCGACAGCGTCTGATAAACACGATGACGCGCGGCAGGTTCAACGCCTCGACGGGCGCGTTCGAGACGATTCGAGACCCCGACTACCACATGATCTGGATCGTGCATCAGCTCATCCACGGCGTCACCTCCGGGGATGGGTACACCGGCTGGCAGTGCTCGGTGAAGTGCGAGGAGTGCAACCCGGACCACGGGACGTGTCAGTACGACGGGACGTGCGAGTGCGCCGAGGGCTGGTACGGCCCGTCGTGCAACAGGCGGTGCGACTGTTACAGACACGTCGCCGTGAAAAACGCGTTGGAGTTGAGGGACCAGACGGAGGATGTCATGCTCGAGGCGGTTGAGTCGCACTCGGGTTTTCCCATTCAGCCGCACGGGACGTGCCAGCGGGACGGATCGTGCCGTTGCTACGCGGACCCCGACGGCACGCAGTGGACGGGCCGCGACTGCTTCACGAGGTGCAAGCCGTGCTCGCACGGCCATTGCCGGAGCGACGGCGAGTGCGAGTGCGAGTTGGGGTGGACCGGGGAGTCGTGCGATACCCCTCGATTCGTCCTGTGCTTCCCGTGCGATTTCGAGCACGGGATGTGCCTGTCCGACGGGACGTGCAAGTGCCTGAGAGGGTACACCGGGTACGACTGCTCGCTCAAGTGCTCCCCGTGCGTGCACGGGGACTGTCAGATGGACGGACAGTGCTACTGCCGACCGGGTTGGACGCTGCCCGACTGCTCCAAGAAGATTTGGGACGGCGGCATCATCCGATCGGATTTTTCGCTGAGCTCCGAGGGATGGCGCGTGCACAACAACTCGTGCCCCGGGAAGTTCGAGTACGTCGAGGGCGCGGAGATGGACCACGGCGCGTCGCGCGCGGCGACGATCCGCGGGCGGTGCCTCGGCGACGGCGACGGCGACGGCGATTCCGGCCTCGAATGGGACGGCGCCTCTGGATTCCTCTACCTCACCGACAGGCTCCCGAGGGACAGACCGGGCGAGATTGCGTACTTTCGCGCCCCCGCCAAGTTCCTCGGCGACAGACTCGACGACGCGTACAACGCCACGCTGGCGTACGAGCTGTACCTCGCGGGGGGCGGGGATCCGTTTCGAAACGCCGCGGCCACGCCGACGACGCCGCACGAGCCCGGAAGCGACGCGGAACAATCGCCGGATGTCATCCTCGTCGGGGGCAAACCGAGGCACAAGGTGGAGCTGCCCCCGTGGGACATCTGGGACAAGCACTCGGTGTACGAGTGGTCCAGGGAAAACTTCCCGGAGCTCCCGCTGAACGTTCGCTGGAGCAAGGACCGGCTGGTGCGAACCGTGGAGGCGTACCTCGACACGCCGCAAGTCGTCCTCGGCATCCGCGCCCTTCGAGTGCCGCACTATCCCCCCGAGACGTGCGTCGCCGAGCACTGCTCCGTCAACTTCAACTTCGACTTGATCGAAACCGCGGGGTGGTTCAACTTGCCGACGATCCCGCAGGGGTTCGGGTGGTCGGACGTCGATTCGGGCGATCGCGACGAGCGCGGCGATCGCGAGGCTCGCGATTTCGTGTACCAGACGGAAGGGACCGAATACGTCGGGAAAAAGGCTGGCGCGCCGTACGACCCGTTCGCCGGGGTGGCTCGCGAGCGGTTCAGGACCGACGGGTCCGCCGGGGTCCCGAGTCCGGATCCGAGGGCGACGGTGGGCACGAGGGGCGACGGCGGCGAGCCCGAGTTCATCTGGGAACGGGGTGACGGCGCGTCCGTGCCGAACAGGGGCAACCCCGACTTGGCGAAGGTGCTCGAGTCCGTCGCGGAAGCCGGCGGGGACCCGACGTCGACGCGCGCGGTCCTTGCCGCCATAGCGGATCCGTTCAAGCCCGGGTACGACTGGCAAAAGCCCGGGGCGCAGGGTGCGTACCCTCCGGGGCGATACCCCGGCGGCGGCGGTTTCGCCGGCACGTGGAGCAACTCGGAGAATCACCCCGGCTCCAACGACGGCGGGTGGAGGTCCGCGCGCCGAGGCGACGAGCGCAGGCGTTGGGACGTCCTCCCGGAGGTGTACGAGGCCGTGAACCGGAACAGGGCGAGCCGGGTGGGGCAGCCCGCGAGCTTCAGCGACATGGCGTGGTGCCTGTCGTCGCTCACCGAGGTTTTGATCCGAGCCGATTACTACGGCGACGATTTGTACCGGGGACACGCCGAGCGCTTCGCGGCTACGAACGCGATGGGACCCGGCGAGACGGTCCGTCTGGACCACGTGATGATCGCGAAGAAGGACCCGCACGTGGATCCGGAGCACTGGCTCGCGTTGGAGTTTGCGGCTTTCATGCGTTGGGTCGACCGCTACAGTCGCGACTACTCCGTCAAGTATCTCTCCGACTACTTTGCCGACTACAACGAAACCTTGAGGCTGTCCATCTGCAGCGGCAACGGCCAGTACAAGAACGGCGACCCCGCTCTGGGGTGCGTCTGCTACGAGAACTGGCTCGGGGAGGCGTGCGAGCTCGCGTGCCCCGCGTGCGTCAACGGCGTCTGCGCCCCGGGCCCCGTCGACGCAGACGGCAACGCGACGGCTGTGTGCGAATGCGACGAGGGCTGGGCGGGGACCCTCTGCGACGTCGAGTGTCCCCCGTGTGATTACACCCGATCGAAATGTTCCACGGACGAGGCTGGCCAACCTTCGTGCGCGTGCGATCCCGGGTACGGCGGCGCGTACTGCCAGCTCGACTGCCCGCCGTGCGACTACGAAGTTTCGAGCTGCGGGTCCGCCACCTACATCGGCGAATTTCCCGGAACGGCGGCGACGTGCGCCTGCGACGATCCGACCCAACGGACGGGCATCCTGTGCGAGCTGGTGTGCCCGCAGCCCAGCTGCGGCAACGGCGCGTGCGCGCACGCGCTCGAGGGGAGGTCCTACGCGGACACCACGGTGCAGCAGCGCGCGGGGGATAACGCCTTTTGCCGATGCGAATCCGGCTGGGTCGGCCCGTTCTGCGACGATCCATGCCCGGGTGGGTTAAACCACACGACGTTACCGGGGCCGGAGCCGTGTCTCGGCAGGGGCGAGTGCGCCCTCGGGTCGTCGGGCACCGCGGTGTGCAACTGCGTGACGGGGTACATCGGGCAATCGTGCGATCAGGCCATCGGCGTGTGCGGCGACGGTTTACTCAACCCCGGGGAGGAGTGCGACGACGGCAACGCCGATAACCTGGACGGGTGCGACAATGGTTGCCGAATCGAGGCCAACTTCAGGTGCGAGAGCGTGCCGAGGAGCGACGTGAAACAAGTGGACGGGGTCGCGCCGTCGCTGATATCGCAGTGCACGTGTCCGGGGATCCTCTCCCCGGTGCTGGGCTGCCTGGTTGCCTAAAATTTAGTTATTCATTTTACCTTCGTAGTATTCTTTCACATCGATCACGCGGGAGAGTTCGCGGCGTCGTCCCCGACCCGCCCCAAACCGCGATGCCCCACCCGCGCCACCGCGTCCCCGCGCGAGAGCGCCTCCATCTTCGCGCACCTCGCAGCCGCCCGCTGGTACCGCACGTTGACCCTCGCGAGTTCTTTTCTCAACTCGGCGACGGTACCCGCGAGCTCCGCAGAGTCAACTTTAGCCTCGACGAGCGCGGTGACGTGCGCCTCGAGCGCGCGCCTCAGCTCGAACCGCTCGTCCTCCACCTCGCCGAGCGCGTCCGTCAGCTCCGCGATCCTCGCGTTGGCGCGAACGATCCTCTCCTTGTCCACGTCGTCGTTAGAAGCCGCAGCCGTTTGCCATTTTCCCGCCAATTTAATCTCGTACGCGGTGAGTCGCGCGGCGAGCGCTTGCTCCCTCGCCCGCGCGGCGCTTAAATCGCGCCTCGACCCCTCCAGGTCCGCGCTCACGGCCTCGAGCTCGTCGCGAAGGATCCTCGCCTCGGTTCCCGCCTGAACCCTGGCCGTTTCCAACGCGTCGTCGCGCGAATCCCGCAGAGTCTTAGCCTCCGTCGCTAAAACTCTGTTTCTCCCGTCGGCTTCGGCGAGCGCCTTTTCCAGCCGTCGCAGCTCCCGCTCGCGAGTCGAACGTTCGGATTCGCGCGCCTGATCCGCGACGGCGCCCGCCTCCGCGCGCCAGCGCGCGACGTCCGACGCGAGGCGCTCGTTTTCGATCCGCAGCGAAGCGCACTCGGTTCGCAGCGAACTCGTCTCGGCGTCGGCGGCTTCCGTTTGTTTCTTCGACAAGCGAGTCTCTTCTTCGAGCGACGTCTTTCCCATCGGGCTTCGAAGGTGCAGTCGGCGCCGAGACGGCGTCCCCGCCGCGCCGCGAGCGACGTCCGCGTCCATCGCGGGCGGGGACCCGAACGGGGCGAAGACGTCGACGCCGGTTTCCTCGCGAACGCGTCGACGCGTCGCGAGCTCCTCCGCCTCCAGCCTGGCGGATTCCACCGTGCTCGGGTGCGGCTTCGGGTCCACGCCGCCGCCGAAGTCGTCGCCTCCGATCCCGGCGCGTTCGCGGCGCGAGGTCGACGGGGGCGTGGAGAGGACCGAACGCGTCGAGGACCGAGGGCTCGCGCGAGGCGGCGTGCGTTTCGGACTCGTGACGCTCGCGCGACCGGGCGGCACCCACGTCGTCCTCCCGGACGCCTCGGCGGGAGTCTTCTCCGCTCCTTCATTCTCGCGCCGCTCATCCGTTTGCTCCTCGCCGCGTCGCCGAAGGAGCCCCGCCGCGTCTTTCGCAGCCTTCTCCGAGGCTCGCAGCGCCCGTCTCCACTCCCACGCCTTGGCCTCGGCCTTGCTCCGCTCGCGCTGCGCCTCGCTCGCGTCGCCCCTGAGCTTGGCCACGAGCTCGCGTAGCTCCGCCAGCTCGGCGTCTTTTTTGTCCATCTGTTCGCGCGCTCTCGAGGACGCTTCCTCCGCTGCGCGCCTCGCCTCCGCCTCGCGACGTTTGCGCACGCGCTCGCCCGCGAGCCTGGCCGCCTGGAGCGAGTCGGAGCTCGGAAGCGACTGATGCACCGAACGCGGCCGCCGCGATGAGACGCGACGAGAAGAAGAAGGAGGAGG
>MDTE01114413.1_pt1 | contig 15483 bp, 12 predicted proteins | sample 811231 | NCBI WGS metagenome assembly MDTE01 (sample SAMN05326651, study PRJNA326480) | marine metagenome | isolation source: seawater | place: Indian Ocean: Red Sea | collected 2010 | reverse complement strand
TCAATCTTAACTATATCTCCAATCCTAATATCTTTTTTATTTATTTCATCTTCGTTATGTAGTGTTGCATTTGATACAACTACGCCTCCAATATTTACAGGTTCTATTTTCGCAACTGGGGTCAATGCTCCAGTTCTTCCTAGTTGAATTTCTATATTTAAAATCTTAGAAAATGAGGATGCTGCAGAAAATTTATGTGCAGCTGCCCATCTAGGTGCATTTCCAACAAAACCTAATCTTTTTTGAAGTTTTAAATCATTAATTTTATAAACTAGCCCATCAACATCATAATCTAATTCATATCTTTTGGTTTCAAAGTTTTGGTGATTTTTTATCAAATCATCAGTATTTGAAATAATGCTATTATATTTACTTGTTTTAAAACCCCATTTTTTCAAAGATTTTAAAAAGTCTGATTGATTAATAAAATTATTATTTTCGAATAAACCAAATGTGTATGCAATAAATTTTAAAGGAATTTTTTTAGTTTCGGAAGAATCTTTTTGCCTTAAAGAACCAGAAGCTGCATTTCTAGGGTTTGCAAACTTTTCTTTTAAATTTTCAAAATCATTTTTTTCTATGTATACCTCTCCTCTAATTTCAATGCTTGATGGAAAGTCTTTTATTCGAATAATTTTTGGAATATCATTAATTGTTTTAAGATTTTCAGTAATTACTTCGCCTTCATATCCATCTCCACGCGATAGACCCAATATTAAAATTCCATCCTTATAAGTTAAAGATGCTGATATACCGTCTATTTTAGGTTCAACACTATACTCGAAATTATATTTAGTATTTAAATTTAGATAATTTCTAATTTTTTTCTCAAAATTATTTAAGTCTTCATAATCAAACACATTTGAAAGTGATAACATGGGAACTTTATGAGATTTTTTTTGAAAAACTTTGGATGGCTTAAATCCTACTTTTTGTGTAGGTGAACTCTCATGATTTAAAAATTTATATTTTTTTTCTAAATTAAGGACACTTTGTTTTAATTCATCATACTCTTTATCTGAGATAATAGGTTTATCTTTCGAGTAATATAACTCATCGTGTTTTTTTAATTTATTGATTTTATTAATATAATTTTTCTTAATAGATTGTTTATTTTCCATCAAAATATTTTCGTTTTAATTTTTTCAATCAACGATTTGTCCTTTTTTTCTCTTTTGATTTTAATTTGATTAGATGAATAATTTTTATTGAAAACCTTATAAGATTTTTCATACCATTCGCTTGATTGATAATTATAACCTAAAATATATGCATAGTTTTTTGCCTCATCTACTAGTCCAATTTTATAATGAATTTCTACTAGTCTATGAAGTGCTTCTTCAATAAAAATGGACTCATCATAATTTTCAACTACATTTTTAAATCTATTAATTGCCGGTATCCATTTTTCTTTATCAAAATAGTATCTTGCTAAATACATTTCTTTAGAAACTAAAAATTCATTTATTAACTCTAGTTTAAATTTTGCGTCTAAAGAATAATCTGTATTAGGAAAATTTTTTATAACATATTCAAAATATTGTTTGGATTTTAAAATTGGTTCCAAATCTTTTGTTTCGTCGACTATTGTGTCATAATAAGTTATAGCTAATAAATAATATGCATAATCAGTTCGTGGGTGGCGAGGATATGTTTTTAAAAATCTTTCAAGTTCATAAATTGCATCACTATAATATCCCTGAGTATAATATGAGTATGCAGACATTAGTGCAGCTCTAGGAGCCCATTTAGATTGGGGGAATAATAATTCTGCTTCACCAAACTTTTGAGCAGCAAGAAGGCCATCACTATTATCTAATGCCTTTAATCCTTCTTCATAGGCATCGATCATTTGCAAATTTATTTCTTTTTCTTCAATAATTTCAACAACAGGCTCTTCTTTTGCACATGAGTTCAAAAAAACAGATATTAAAATTATTAAAAATGTGAAAAAACGCATATATATTTTTTAACAGAAATAAAAAAAATTTCTATTTTTATGCGATAGATTTTAGATAAGTTCTGTCTAAAATTTGATAAGGTAAAGTTTTTTCCTTAATTTCAATGACTGTGAAGTTCGATTTATCAGAAAAGAGTTTTCTTAAAATTTTATTTGTTAATCCATGCCCGCCTTGGGATGTAGTCAATGATCCAACAATTCTATATCCAGATAAATATAAATCTCCCATACAGTCTAATATTTTGTGATTTACAAATTCTTTTGAATTTCTTAATCCACTTTTATTTAAAATTTTTTCTTTCTCAACTACAATTGCATTATCTAAACTTCCACCTTTTGCCAATCCTGCTTTTTTAAGTTTTTCAACATCTTCATACAAACAAAAAGTTCTTGATTCAAAGATAGCTTCCAATTCATCATTAAAAATGTTTACCTTGTTTCTTTGGGTTGAAATTAATTTATTATTATAACTTATCTCAAAATCTATTTCAGAGGCTACTTTTGATAGATCTAATGAAATACTTTTTTTACCCTCTTGAAGAGAAACTTTTTTATTTATTTTGATTAGTTTTATTGGGGAAGACGATGATTTAATTCCTGAAGATAATATTTCGTCAACAAACATTTTAGCAGATCCATCTAAAATTGGTAATTCTTGGGAATTAACTTCTACAATCAGATTATCTATTCCCAAACCGTAAAGTGCTCCCATTAAATGTTCTATAGTAGAAACTTTAACTCCATGCTCGTTTGATAAAGTTGTACACAAAGTTGTATCAATCACATTATCATAAGTTGGTACTACTATATTGTTTGAAGTAAGGTCAATTCTTTTAAAAATAATTCCAGTATTTGGCTCGGAAGGTAAAAGATGGAGATCTACAGGGTTTCCTGTATGAAGTCCTATTCCTTTAAATGAAATTTTTTTATTAATAGTTTTTTGATTTAAAATTGACATCAATAATTTATATAAAAAAAAAATTGTCTTAAAAAAACAACTTATGTTACAAAAAATTGCTATTTACTTGAGAAATAATCAAATAATTTTTCAAAAAAACCTTTATTTTCAAGGCTGATTGATGGTTTTGGCATATTATTATCCGTATAACTTGCCAAAAATTTCATTGCGCCATCGCAACAATCTTTTGCCTCATCTTCTATTATTGACATTTCTTTAATAAAATTAAATTCTTGTCCAAAAGATAAAAGATTATCATTTAAAACTTTTGAACCATTTCCAATAAAATAAAGTTTTAAATTAGATAAGGGATCAAAATTATTTTTTACAGGACAGTCTAAAAATAAAAGTTCAATTATTTCCTCTAAACGTGAATTTATTATTTTTCTTAATAATTCATTATCCGTATTATTAATTAAATTAACCTCACTATTATTATATTTTGAAAACTTAAATTTTTCTGACTCGGCTTTTCTATAATCTAATTTTAAGACTTTGCTGATATCTTTTGTAACATGATCACCTCCTACGAAGGTATTATTTAAATACAAAAGTTTATTATCTTTAAAAATTGAAAGGCTACTTTTTTTAAGACCAATATCAATAAATGAACTATATCCTTTAATTTCATTTTTATTAATGATTTCTAATGATTTTATATAACTCGTACAGAATATATTTTTAATGGTTATATGTTTTTTAAGAAATAATTTTTTTAGTATATCGCAAAGTTTTTTTTCTATTAAAATAAATTTAAGATCAATTGTAACTTTATGTGCTTCAATCGTAATATCATTTTTATATTCATTTTCTTTATCATCAATTATTATTTGATGTTTTAATGTATGCAGTATCTCTTTATCAATATTATTAATTTTAATTATATTTTCACAATCGTTAATTAAATAATCTATTTCGGTTTTTGTAATTATTTTTTTATCAAAAATTTTTTGAATTGAAAAATCTAATGAGTAAATAGTTGGAGAATCAATTAATAATGTAATTTCATTTAAATGTTTATTTAAATCATTTTCTGCTTTAGTAATTAGATCAAAAATTGGTTGATCTTTTAAAGTGTCCTCAATTCTTGTATAATTAATTTTTTCTTTATAAAAAGAACATTGATTAAAAACTATTTTATCATAAACAGCTAAATGCAAATGTGTCGATCCAAATTCTAATATAGAAGTAGGTGAGTTTATTTTTGTCATGATAAAATAACTTTATTGTTTATTCTTAAATCAATTATTTTTAAATCTTTTAAATTTTTTGAATTAATTATATTTCTTAGAATTTTAATTGCTCTACCAGTGTTATTTATTGGAAGTTTTACAAGTACTTTATTTTGGTAAAGTAAATCCCATCTATTAGACTTAAACGAGTAAAATTTTTCAAAATCACTTAATATAAAACCATTGTCTAATAATTTTTTTTTTAGACTTAAGAAATTTTCAATTTTTACTTGTCCTATTATCAAGGGTAAATCATCATTTGCGAGTTTTTCATTTTTTATTTTTTTACCATTTTCTCCAATTAAAATTTTTTGATTATTATTAAAATAATAAGCTAAAATTTTCGTACCCTTTAATTCAATTTCTATAATTGATGGATATTGTTTTTTTACCTTATATTTTTCAATAATATTGAAATTTTCTAAAATTTTTATAATTTCTTTTTCTTTAACCAAAAAAATATTGAAATTATTAAATCGATTAAGAGAATTGGTTATTTCTTTATTAATACTGTCCTCAATACTGCTGTTTACAATTATTTTTTTTATTTTAAATAAATTACTAATAGAATTATGAGAATTTATATTATGAATGCTTAATAGAATAAAAAGCAAAAATAGATAGAAATAAATTTTTTTTTTATCTATTAATTGAAGCGTCATTAATCATCCATCTAATTAAATTATAAAAACTAATTCCTTTATATTTAGCAATTTCTGGAACTAATGAAAGTTCTGTCATTCCTGGTTGGGTATTAACTTCTAATAAATAAAATTTTTTACCATCATATCTAAAGTCACTTCTCGTTATTCCTCTACACCCTGAAATTAAGTGAGCCTTTAATGCAATATTCTCTACCTGCATAATTTTTTTTTTAGGCAAATTTACCGGAAGTATATGTTTTGTTTTTGCGTTTTTATCGTATTTAGCCTTGTAATCATAAAATTTTCGTTTAGGCACCAGTTCTATAGTGCCAAGTTTTTTATTACCCATAATAGCTACTTGGATTTCTCTTCCTGGAATAAATTTTTCAATCAAAATTTCTCCTTCGTTAGATAGTTTTTTAATATTTTGAATAAAATTATTTTTGTTACAAATATAAACTCCAACACTTGAGCCTTCATTTATTGGTTTAATAACTACTGGAAAACTAAGTTTAGTTTTTACTGAATATATTAATTTTTTATAATTGCTTTTTGAATTTGACTTAAAAATTAAAAATTTAGGAGTAAGGATTTTATTTTTCAAAAATAACTTTTTTGAAATAATTTTGTTTATGCAAATAGAAGAGGCTTTTACACCAGAGTGTGTATATTTTATTTTTTCATTTTCTAAAATAAGCTGTATATATCCATCTTCTCCATATCTACCATGTAAAGCATTAAATATTACATTAGGCTTAAATTTTTTAATTTGTTTAATAAAACCATTTTTTGGATCGAGAGTCTTGCAAACATAACTATTTTTGATTTGTTTATAAACAGCTTTGGCAGTTTTTAAACTGATGTCTCTCTCTTTAGAGTAGCCGCCTGCTAATATTAGTATTTTTTTCCTCATTATTATGAAGTTAATACTATTTCTAATTCAAGATTAACTCCTGTTTTCTTATACACATTTTCTTTTATAAAATTGATAAGATTTTTCATTTCTTCAGAGGAGGCTTTCTCCTCATTAATTAGAAAATTATAATGTTTTTCTGAAATCTTTGCATCTCCAAACATTTGATTTACATTGCTTATATCAACCGATTCTTGTATTAATTCCCAAACTTTTTTATCTGATTGATCGATAGGATTTTTAAAAGTACTACCGCTAGTTTTTACCCTAATCGGTTGTGATAGCTCTTTTTTAATTTTTAATTCTTCCATTTTTTTTTCAATGATATTTTTATCTGATAAATTTCCTCTGAATGTTCCACTAAGATAAATTAAGTCTTTTGGTAAGTTTGATGATCTATATTTAAAATTTATTTCAGATGACGGTATTGTTTGAACTTTTCCCTCATAATTAATTGTCTGAACTGAGACAATAATATCTTTAAATTCTCTTCCATAACAACCTGAATTCATTTTAATTCCCCCTCCTACTGATCCTGGTATACAAGAAAGAAATTCAAAGCCCTCAATATTATTTTCCATTGCAAAATCAGAAAGTTTTTTATCTAAACATGAGCTTCCAGATATTATTAAATTTTCACTTAGTTTTGATATATTATTAAATGCCCTACCAAGCTTTATAATTGCACCATCATAAATATCATCGCTGAATAATACATTTGATCCAGCCCCTAATATAAAAAGTTTTCCTCTTTTTTGATAAATTTTGAGAAATTTTGACAAATCTCTAAGGGAATTTGCCAATAAATAAATTTTTGATTTTCCTCCAATGTTAAACCAGTTTAAACGTGATAAATCATGTTCAAAGCTTAAACGTGAATTATCTAAAAAATCAATATTCTCTAAATCATTTAATTTCATTTAATTAATTTGGGTAAATTTCTAATCCAACTAGATATTGTTCCAGCTCCCATTCCAATTACAATTTTATCTCCATAAATATTCTGTTTGGCAAATTTAGCTAATTCTTTTTCGTTATTAATTAAAATTAAATCGACTTTTGAATTTTTTATAATATCTTTGGCAAAATTATAATAATCAAATTTTAATTTTAAATTTTCACCCGCTTTATAAATTGGACATAATATTACTTGATCTGAATATTTAAAACATTCTGTAAATTTTTTTTTCAGAGCATTTAATCTAGAAACTCTATGTGGTTGAAAAATTGATATAATTTTTTTTGAATTATAAACTTCTCTAGTTGATTTTAATAATTCATTTATTTCTGTAGGATGATGGGCATAATCATCATAGTAAACACTTTTTTTATGTTCAAAAATAAAATTAAATCTTCTTTGTACTCCTTTAAATTCTAAAACAGCTTTTTTGATTAAACTAAATGAAATTCCCATTAAAATCGCAACTGCGATAGATGCACAACAATTTTTTATATTATGAACTCCTACCAAAGGTGTTTTTATGGATTTTATTAATTTTTTTTGTTGGTTGGGTAAATTTACTTCTAGATCGAACTTTGATATATAAGATTTAAGTTTAATATTTTTAATCCTAAAGTTTGATTTTTCATTCAGCCCATAGGTAACAATATTTTGATTTTTAATTTTACTCAAAATAGATTTATTATTTTTATCATCTAAACAAATTAGAGTTTTTCCAAAAGATGGTGTTTTTTCAGAAAATTTTATAAAACTTTTCTTTAAGTCTTCAATAGATCCATAGTATTCAAGATGCTCATCATCGATATTTGTGATTATTGAGTATGTAAACGGAAGCTGTAAAAAACTCCCATCAGACTCGTCTGATTCTAGCACGCACCATTCACCTTTTCCAAGTTTAGCGGAATTTCCTATTGAGTTAATAATACCTCCATTAATTGTAGTAGGCTCTAAACTAGATTTTGAAAATATTGTTGAAACAATTGAGGTGGTTGTAGTTTTTCCATGGGATCCGGCTATTACCACGTTTTTGTATAGCGAAACAATATTTGCTAACATTTCACCTCTTTTATAAATAGGAATTTTTTTTTTCTTTGCCTCCAAATATTCTGGATTATTTTTTTTTATTGCAGATGAAATAACAAGCATGGTTGCATTTAATAAATTTTTTATTTTATGCCCAATTTGCACATTTATTTTATTTTTTTTTAATCTATCTATATTTTTTCCACTTTGTTGATCAGAACCCTTTACATTGAAACCTAAATCCTTCATAATTAATGCAAGGCCGCTCATTCCTATTCCACCGATTCCTACAAAATGAATTATTTCTTTTTTTCCCAAACTAATTTTCATTTAAATGCTCTATTAATTTTTTGTTAATTTTTTCCCAACTAATATTTTCATTTAATTTCTTAAGAGTGTTTTTTTTATCAAAATATTCGTTTTTTTTTTGCATAATTTGATTAATAATTTTGTAAATATCACCAGGATTAAAGTTTTTTTCCTCTAATATCCAGCAACAATTTAGATCAGAGTACCTTTTTGCATTTAAATATTGATGGTTATCAGTTGCATAGGGATATGGAATAGCAATAAATGGTATATTTAAATGAGTAAGCTCTGCTAACGAAGATGCTCCAGATCTTGAAATAGCAATATCAAATTTGTTATCTTTACAAAGAAAATCTTTCTCAAAAAAAAATAAATTATTTTCTATATTATGTTTATCATAATCTTTCTTATAATCATTTATATTAAAATCTTGGGAAATTTGTTGATTTATAGTAATTTTATATTTTTTACTAATGTCAATTATTTCATTCTTTAAATTTTTACTAAAAAACAATGACGCTTGACTACCACCAAATATTAATATTCTAAGGACATTTCCATCATGTACATTATTATTTTTTTTGTATAAACACTTACTTAATAACGGAGGTATCTCTATGACTTTATTTTTGAATTTTTTATTTAATCCTTTAAGATTTTTATCATAGCAAAAAATTTTGTCCGCAAATTTAAGTAAAAATTTGTTTGATCTTCCAATAATTGAATTTGGTTCAAACAAAAATATTTTTTTACCATATATTTTTGATGCTAAAACCAAGGGAAGGCTCATATAACCTCCGGTGCTAATTATGATATCAAATTTATTTTTATCAAGATTTACAATTGATTTAATAAAAGCAAAAGTTAAAAAAAATATCTTTAAAGGTAAAAAGTAAATTTTTTCAGATACCTTTCTTACCTCAAAAATATTTTTATGAATTTCTTTTGGAATAAACTTTGCGCCTCTAATATCTGTATAAATAGTTACATCAAATTGATTTTTTATATGATTAAATAGATTTATAGCAGGAATAACATGTCCACCTGAGCCACCAGTAGATATTAAAATTTTCTTCAATGAATCACTCTTCTTTTTGTTAAATTTAAAATTATCCCAGAAATAATAGAAATACTAATTATAGAGGACCCTCCATAACTTAAATAAGGAAGTGTCATTCCTGTAGTTGGTAATACTCTTAAATTTACTCCAACATGTATAAAGGTCTGCATAAGCATTAACGATATTGATCCAATAAGAATCATCTTTAAGACATTGTCATTTGTATCTCTAATTTTTTTAAAAATGTTATAAGCAAAAAACATAAAAAATAACATAATCAAAAGTATTATGATAATGCCAAACTCCTCAGAAATTACTGAAACTATATAATCTGTGTGAGCCTCCGGAATTTTTGAGTTTAAAGTTCCTTCTCCAACTCCTTTTCCAAAAAAACCTCCATCAATGATTGCTTCGGAAGCTTTTTCAGATTGAAAATTATTATTTGATGAGCTGTTAAAAAAAGATGATATTCTTATTTTTATATAATTAAATTTATCAACAAATAAAACTAGATACGCAAGTATTGAAATAAAAAAACCAAATAACCCAAAAAAAATTAATAAATTTATTCCAGAGACAAAAATTAATGCCAACCATATAAAAATAATTAAAATTGATTGGCCTATATCTGGTTGTGAGATTAATAATAAAATTATTGGAATTATTACAAATACAGTTAATAGATATTTAAAATAAAGATTGTACTTTTGATGATTTAGTAAAGTTGAGAGAAGTACAATATAGAAGGGTTTAATTAATTCGACAGGTTGAAACCTTGGTAAAAAAGGGAGATCTAACCATCTTTTGGATCCTTTAACCTCTGACCCTATAATAGGAACCAACAACAACATCAAAAATGATATAATAAAAAAAATTATTGATACCTTTATTAAATAATCTTCTTTAAATAATGAAAATATAAACATAATAGATAAGCCTAGTAAAATAAATGACAAATGTTTGATAAAAAAATAATAAGAATTAGTATTTAATCTATCTGATGCAACTAAAGAAGTTGAGGCTAAAGAAAAAAATAAACCAGCGATAAAAAAAGAAATGATAAACAATAAAATTGTTTTATCTATATTTTTCCACCAACTATAATAATTTTCATAAAAACTTAATTTATTTATCATGCTTATTATAAAATATGTTTGCTTATAAGTTTATTAAATTTTTTTCCTCTTTCTTCAAAATTTCTAAATTGATCGAATGATGCGGCTGCAGGACTAAATAAAATAGTTTTATTTTTCTTATCATTTTTAATTTCTTTACAAATTGTTAAAATTGCTTTTTTTAATGTAACTAAGTATTTAAATTTTATTTTATTTTTAAACTGCTTTTGAAAGTAATTTTTATTCGATCCAACAATATAAGCAGTAATATTTTTATAATATTTTTTATTTAAATCAAACCTATCTCCTTTTTTAAACAAGCCTCCAACTATCCAATAAATATTTTCATACGTACTCAAAAGACCAGTTGTAGAAGAAAAACTTGTAGATTTAGAATCATTTATAATTTTTAGATTTTTGTCTTGATAGATAATTTGTTTCCTATATTTCAAACCTTCAAATTTATTTAATAAATTAAATATTTGAAAATCTGAAAATTTAAATTTTTTACTAATGAAATATACAAAATGTATATTTTTTAAATTATTTTTATCTAATAAATATGTATTTTTAATTTTTCGTTTAAAAAATTTATCCTTATTATAAATTAATTTATTTAATTTTGATTTAATATTTTTTGTGGAAATAATATTATTTAGAATAGGATTATTTTTCTCAATATATGATTGCTTGTTCTTCTCTTGATCATAAATTAATTTAAGCTTTGCTGATGCATAATTATTTATATTTCCATGTCTTTCTAAATGATCTGGATTTAAATTTAAAATAGCTGCATGATCAGCTTTAAAATATTTGCTATAAAAAATTTGATACGAAGATGCTTCAATAATAAAAATAGTTCTTTTTTTGATATTTTTCTCTAATAATGGTGGATTTCCAATATTTCCTACTAGTCTAACATCTAAATTGCGAGATTTAAAAATATTAAATAACATCTGGCAAGTAGTTGATTTACCATTAGTACCAGTAATTGTGATTTTAGTATTATTTGGAAAGGTTAAAGAGAAAATATCTAATTCAGTAATTATTTTTTTTTTATTTTTAATTAAAAATTTCTTAAGCTTACATCTTTTGATATCAATTCCGGGACTAATGACAATAAAATCGAATTCTACATTATAAATAGTATTTAATTTTTGATGGAATTTTTTACTTATATTATTGATTATATGTTTATCATCATCAAAAACAGTAACTGAGTTATTTTTATTTAGATATTTGAAGCTCGATTTTCCAGAAATACCTAAGCCGTAAATTAATATTTTTTTTTTTTAAAAATTTTTTTGCTAAACATTATCTTAATTTTAATGTTGCAAGTCCAATCATTGCTAGAATTAAAGAAATTATCCAAAATCTAATCACAACAGTAGATTCAGCCCAACCTTTTTTTTCGAAATGGTGATGGATAGGAGCCATCATAAATATTCTTTTGCCAGTTAATTTAAATGAAATAACTTGTACAATCACTGAAACTGCTTCTAAAACAAAAAGACCCCCAGTAATGGCTAATACTATTTCATGCTTTGTTACGACTCCAACAGCTCCCAATGAACCACCTAAAGCTAATGATCCTGTATCACCCATAAATATCTTTGCAGGAGGAGCGTTAAACCAAAGAAATCCAATTGATGCACCGATAATCGCTCCACAAAAGACTGCTATTTCACCTACACCCTCTATGTAAGGTATTAATAAATATTCTGCGAAAATTATATTACCTGAAACATAACTTATAAAGGCAAAACATCCTGCAACTAAAATAACTGGAACAGTAGCGAGGCCGTCCAGACCATCAGTTAAATTTACTGCATTGGAAGAACCAACAATAACAAATAAATAAAAAGGTATAAAAAACCAACCTAAATTTATTATAAGATTTTTAAAAAATGGAAAGTATAGGTTGGTTGTAAGATCAGAGTCTATAAAATTAAATAAAATAAATAATGAAATTAAACCCAAAATAATTTGGATAGTTAGTTTAAATCTTGATGAAATTCCTTTTGAATTATTATTTTTTATTTTTTTATAATCATCAAAAGCACCAAGCATACCAAAAGAAAAGGTTATAAAAATTAATAACCAATTATATGGATTATAAAGATCGGCCCACAAAAAAACTCCAGTAAATAATCCAATTAATATTAAAACACCTCCCATAGTTGGTGTGCCAATTTTTTTTATAAGATGGTCTTCTGGCCCATCTGATCGAATAGGGTTGGTAATTCTTTTTGTAGAAAAATAATTAATAAATCTATCTCCAATTAAAAAAACAACTATCATTGCTGTGATTACTGCCAGACCAGTTCTAACAGTCAAAAAGTTAAAAAAATTTAAAAAAGAGTATGTATCTGAATAGTTTGTGAGTAAATTATAGAGCATTATTTTATAAATTTTGAATAATTTTATTTAAACCTGTTGAATGAGATCCTTTTACCATTAAAAAACTGTTATTGGGCAAATCTTTATTAATAAAATTTAAAATATCCATATTATTGTTTAATATTCTACCTCTCATTTGTGGTTTTAATTTGTTATATGTGTATTTTGTGAATTTGCCATAAACGTACGTTTTGTTGACTTTTGATTTATTTATATACTTTGCTATCTCAATGTGGAGTTTTTTTGTATAACTGCCAAGTTCAAGCATATTTCCTATTAAAAGAAATTTTCTATCAGTTTGTTGATAAGATTTATCAAACTTTTCTAGAGCAAATTTAAATGAAAGTGGATTTGAGTTATAACTTTCATCAATAATTGTTATTTTTTTAAAACCTTTATTAATATTAATTATGGATCCTCTACTTTTAGGAATATTGAAGCCTAAAAATATATTTTTATTTAATTGTTCAATGTCAAAATAGTTAATTAAAATACTAATAGTAGCAAGAATATTTTCTATATAGTTTGATAAATTTTTTGAAACTAGAAATGATTTTTTTTCCCCTTTTATTTTAAGATTGATAATATAATTTGTATCAATTTTTTTCTGATTAAGAAAAATAATATCTGCATTAGTTTTTTTTTTACTATATGTGGTAATTCTAAGTTTACGTTTTTTTGCTCTATTCAATAAATATTTGTAATACTTATCATCCATGTTTATAACCATTGATCCTCCTGGAAGGATGTTGTCTATTAATTCTCCTTTGGCCTGAGCAATTTGATTTAAATTTTTGAAATTTTTTATATGTGCATAAGAAATATTTGTAATTATACCCAAGTTAGGTTTGATTAATTTTGATAAAAAGTCTATCTCTCCCTTTTTATCCATCCCAACCTCAAGAACAGCAAACTTTGTAGTTTCAGGTGTATTAAATATACTTAATGGAACACCATATTTGTTATTAAATGATTTTTTTGAATAATAAGTTTTTGCTAATTTATTTAAACAGAATCCTGTCAATTCTTTAACGGACGTTTTTCCAGCTGATCCTGTAATTGCTATATTGTTTGCGTCTAAAGACTTTCTATATATAGAGCTCATATAATTAAAAATATTTAATGGATCTTGCTCAAATATAATTTTTGAATTTTTATATCTTTTATTTGAAATTGCGTACAGTGAACCATTTTTTAAAGCTTCTTTAGCATAAAAATTACCATCAAATTTTTTACCTTTGACTCCAATAAATATAGAGTTTTTATTTATTTTTTTTGAATTTATTGAGGCAGAGTTTATAAATTTATTTTTTTTTATGTATTTAATTTTTAAAACTTCATTTAGTATGTTTGTCCTAATTGATTTTGCTAAACTTTTATTTTTTTTATTTATTGCCTTTAGAATTTGTAATTTATCAGAAAAAAATTTTTTCCTTTCATATTCCTGATAACTCTCATGTCCTTTTCCAGCAACAATTAAAATATCCCCGGAACACAGTTCATCTACAGCAGTAGATATAGCTTTAGCTCTTGAAGAAATTTCAATGAATTTATTTTTTTTAATACCTTTTTTAATTTGATCTCTAATTACATTTGGATTTTCTAGACGTGGATTATCATCTGTAAGATATATATTGTCGCAATATTTGCTTGCTATATTTCCCATTATAGATCTTTTGTTTTTGTCTCTATTTCCTCCACAACCAAAAACCAATGATATTTTACTTAGAGGATAATTCTTTCTAATATTTAATATTGCGGTTTTTAATGCTTCAGGAGTGTGTGCAAAATCAAGAATAACTTTAGATTTATTCTTTATAAGTCCAACTTTTTCTAATCTTCCACTTACAGATTTAATTTTATTAATTGATTGTAAAATATCATTAATTTTTATCTTTGATAAATACGCAGCTACAATAGCGAACATTAGGTTTTTAATTTGTATTTCGCCAATTAGGGATGTTTTAAATGAATATTTTTTATTACTAATTGAAAAATTTACTTTTTGTTGATCATTTATTTTTTGAATACTTATTATTTTTATAAATGAGTGTTTGCCAAAATTGAATTTTTTTAATTTTCTTTTTTTTGAAATATTATTAAGTTTTTTTGCTTGGATAATATTATCATCAAATACTATATTTCCTCTTTTTTTTAGTAACTTAGTAAACAAAATTAGTTTTGAATTTAGATAATCCTTAAAAGTTTTGTGATAATCAAGATGATCTCTTGATAAATTTGTAAATAAGGCTGTATTAAAATTTATCCCATTTAGTCTATATTGTTTTAATCCGTGACTAGATGCCTCTAAAATTACATTATCAATTTTTAAGCTTTTAAGTTTTTCCAATATTTTATGAATTTTTATTGGATCAATCGTCGTGTTATGAGTTTTAAACTTAAATTTTTTAGATATAACACCAAGAGTTCCTATGGCTGCTACATTTTTTTTATTAAAATTTAATATTTGATAATAAAAATTTGCTATAGAGGTTTTGCCATTTGTGCCTGTAACTGCAATAATATTTCTTGGTTTTAAATTATAATATTGACTTGCTGCCTCAGACAACGATTTTCTAGGATTTTTACTATGAATAAATAAAATTTTATTTTTGTTGAATCCGTTAAATTTTAAGTTTGAAACTATGATTTTGGCACCATTATCAATTGCATTATTAATATAATTATTACCATTTAAATTATTTCCACTTATAGAAAAAAAAATATCATTTTTATTACACTCACTGCTGTTAAATCTAATATTTTTAAATTTAATTAGTTTGTATTTTTTTTTTATATTTTTAAAAACTTGGCCTAGTAACATTTATTTTAAATTCTTAGTATTTTGTGGCTAAAATAGGTCCTATTTTTTCAATTATTTTTCCAGCCACCTCAACAGCTGTCCAAC
>MDTE01200789.1_pt1 | contig 15484 bp, 15 predicted proteins | sample 811231 | NCBI WGS metagenome assembly MDTE01 (sample SAMN05326651, study PRJNA326480) | marine metagenome | isolation source: seawater | place: Indian Ocean: Red Sea | collected 2010 | reverse complement strand
GTGTATAACCGCTAGACCCAAAAGAAAAAAGGGTGTTGATAATAATGGAGCGGCATTACGCCCAACATCACCTAAAAGTCCTGGTATCAAGGACGACAATATAGAAATAGCCAAGGCTATACTCATCCATCCGGGTAGGTTGAAGTTAGAATAAGCTGGTCGAGGCCGGATGGCATAACCAAATCGACAGAGGATATTTTGCGCAAGAGTTGCATTTATTATGGTAATTAATAGCCATACCGATAGAAGCATTCCGGTAAGATATTTTGCCATCACCTGAATTAAAATTGTGGCTTGTGGACTGCTGGCGGGCACTTGAGAAAAAACGTTTTGCAGTAATCGTTTTGATGCGCCCGACAACCCTTCGGCTTCTCCTAAAACTGCAATGGATATTATACCAAGAATTAAAAGTCCGCACCCTGTTAACCAACTTAATATCAAACCAATTGGATACCATTCTATCTCACTTGGCATGATCCCTTGACGAGAAAATAAAGCCTGACGGACGACGATAATCGTAGGTATTACTGCTATTACCAAAAATATCCCGACGGCTTTTGAATGTAGCCCAAAAAAAATACACCCAATCGCTATCGCAGAGGAGATTAAAACCGGGATTAATCCCTTTGATAGACCAACTAACAATAGTGGAATAGCGGATATGTAAGTCAACGCAATGGCTCCGGGAGATCCTGTTCGGATGGCAAGAAACAGTAACCCACAGGCTAGCCCACCGGCGAGGGTAATGAGGAACCCCCTATTCATGTTTCAGCGTACCGGTATTTTTATTCGACAACAAAAGGAAGTAAAGCGAGGTTTCGAGCACGTTTAATAGCACGGGCAAGTTCCCGCTGCTTTTTTGATGAAACGGCAGTTATCCGTCTAGGCACGATCTTTCCACGCTCGGAAATAAATCGTTGGAGCAACTTAACATCTTTATAATCGATTTTTGGCGCATTAGGTGATGAAAAAGGACAACTTTTTTGCCGCCTAAAAAATGGTTTTCGACTACCCCTCATGTTTGTTCTCCTGTCGTATTTTCATCATCTGCATTTTTTTCATCTGCAGTAGTATCAGGATTTTCATTTTCTTCAGGTGTTTCTACTTGAGTTGTCTCATTTGCGATATGTTCGACATTATTTTCTTGGTAGCTTCGCTCATCTCGTGAATGTTTATTTTTCATCATGATTGACGGGTTGTTACTTAACTCATCCACCCTGATTGTCATAAGACGCAGCACATCTTCGTTTAATCGCATATTACGCTCATATTCCTTTACCGCATCGGACGGAGCATCTAAAGCTAACATTGCATAGTGCCCGCGGCGATTTTTTTTGATTCGGTAGGCTAAGCTTTTTAAACCCCAATACTCAGTCTGAACTACTTTACCGCCGCCTTCTACGACAATATTAGACATACTTTCAGCTAGCGATTCTACCTGTGCTGGTGAAATATCTGGCCGTGCAATGAACACGCTCTCATAGTAAGGCACGTTCGAAACTCCTCATCAAAGTACATTTATTAAAATTTAGTCGAACTAAATATATAAAACTTAACTGGTTTGAAATATAAATTAAACCAACTAAAGCCGACTAAAAGCCACTCTAGGGCGCGCATATATACACGAATATAGCTTATACGCAAGTATATCAAATTACCTTGATGAACTTGACAGTTCAGGACACTCAGCTATCACTTGCTATAATTTTTAAGCCTATTAAAGGAGATAAGATTTATGTCCATTGCGTTACTGTTTCCCGGGCAAGGTTCACAGGCCATAGGAATGGGTGCTGCCCTTTCTGAGGCATTCCCTGAAGCAAAGCAAACCTTTGAGGAGGTTGATGATGCTCTGAACCAAAATCTTCGAAAAATAATTTTGGAAGGGCCAGAAGAGCTGCTGACAATGACTGAAAATGCCCAACCTGCGCTAATGGCTGTAAGTATCGCAATCATGCGTGTGCTAGAAAAAGATGGAGGGTTTGAAATTTCAAGGCAAGCTTCCTTTGTTGCTGGCCACTCTCTTGGTGAGTATAGTGCATTGGCTGCAGCGGGGAGTTTTTCTCTTTTTGATACCGCGCTCCTTCTACGACAGCGCGGAAAGGCTATGCAAGAGGCCGTTCCCTTAGGTGACGGTGGCATGGCTGCTTTGCTTGGAGCAAATATAGAGTCCGCTACCGAACTTGCCGAAGCGGCTTCTGAGGGTGAGGTGTGTTCCCCTGCAAATGATAATGCCCCTGACCAAGTTGTTATATCGGGTACTACTGGAGCAATAGATCGTGCTGTCCAACTAGCGCCGGATTTTGGAATTAAGAGGGCTATTCCGTTACAAGTAAGCGCCCCTTTTCATTGCAGTTTGATGGCACCAGCTGCCGCAGTAATGGCCGATGCTCTCCAAAAAGTTACAATTTCACCACCGCTATTACCCTTAGTATCTAATGTATCAGCTAGGGCAATTCAGGAGCCCGATACAATTCGTCGTAACTTGGAAAAACAAATTACAGCTATGGTACGCTGGCGTGAATCTATTTTAGAAATGAAAAAAGAAGGTGTGGATAAAGTTGTAGAAATCGGCTCTGGTAGGGTTCTATCGGGTTTAATGAAAAGGATAGATAAAGAAATTTCAGCCATATCGGTAAACGACCCTGATAGTATAGAAAGTTTTCTCAATTCTATTTAGCTTAATTTGGAGATAGGTCATGTTTGAACTCAAAGGTCGGTCTGCGCTTGTTACCGGTGCCAGTGGAGGAATTGGTAGCGCAATTGCAAAATTATTAATTGAAAGAGGGGCTACAGTTTCAATTTCTGGACGTAATGAGGCTGCTCTTAATAAACTTGCCTTAGATTTGGGAAAACAAGCACACGTGTTGGTTGCAGACTTAAAAGATAAAGGTAGCACGGAAGATCTAATCCATGCAGCCCACAGTGAAATGGGAGGTTTAGATATCCTAGTAAATAATGCAGGTTTAACTCGTGATGGATTAGCAATTCGAATGAAAGCAGAGGATTGGAAAGCAGTACTTGAAGTAAATTTGACTGCGGGATTCAGGCTTGCTCAATCTGCGGTCAAAATTATGTTGAAAGCCCGCTACGGACGTATTATCAATGTTACTTCCATTGTTGCACAGACGGGTAACCCTGGGCAGGTAAACTATGTAGCATCCAAAGCAGGAATGACCGGTTTAACAAAATCTTTGGCAGCAGAAGTTGCTTCACGTAATATAACAGTTAATTGTGTTGCTCCAGGATTTATTGAAACCCCGATGACCGAGGCCCTCTCAGATTCTCAAAGAAAAAATATGCTTGAGAGAATTCCTGTCAGTAGATTTGGAGAACCTGAAGACGTTGCCGCGTGTGTATTATTCCTCGCTTCTATTGAAAGTGGATACTTGACAGGGCAAACTCTGCATGTAAATGGGGGCATGGCAATGATATAGGTGGCCGTTAAATATAATATGGATTGTGCGTTTGGCCCTGATTCGACATAAAATCGCGTATTATGTGTTGATAAATTTGGTTTATTATTTTTAACAAAGGAATGCTGGTATGAGTGATGTAGCAGATCGCGTCAAAAAGATAGTTGTAGAACATTTGGGAGTAGACGAAGAAAAGGTAATAGATGGTGCTAGTTTCATTGAGGATTTAGGTGCAGATAGCCTAGATACGGTAGAGTTGGTAATGGCCTTCGAAGAAGAATTTGGTTGTGAAATTCCAGATGATGCGGCAGAAAAAATCCTAACAGTTAAGGATGCGATTTCCTTTATTAGTGAAAACTCTGATTGTTAATAAATTTACCATTTTCTCTGAAAAGTTTTACAACGTTAATTAGAAAATCCTAATGAGACGTGTCGTCATTACCGGCATTGGGTCGGTTACTCCGCTAGGCTCAGGTGTTGAGTACTCTTGGCAGTCTTTGCTGAAAAGTCATAGTGGTATTGACAAAATTCAAAGTTTCGACGTTTCTGATCTTCCAGTAAAAATAGCTGCGGAGGTTCCCCTTGGAATAGAAAGTGATGGAAATTTTGACTTTAGGCGCTGGGTGAGTGATAAGGATAGACGGAAAAATGATGCGTTTATAATATTTGGAATTGCCGCAGCAACTCAGGCTATAGAAGACGCGGGCTGGAAACCAGAACGAGAAGAAGACCTTTGTCGAACTGGTGTAATTATAGGCTCTGGGATAGGTGGTTTACCCGGGATCTACGATGCGTCCGTGGCCCTATATGAGAAAGGTGCCCGCCGGGTTAGTCCGTTTTTTATCCCTTCAACATTAATTAATTTAGTGTCGGGCCAAGTATCAATTCGATTCGGCTTCAGAGGACCAAATCACGCTGTCGCTACTGCCTGTTCCACCGGCGCACATTCAATCGGTGATGCTGCAAGGTTAATTCAGTTTGATGACGCTGACGTGATGGTAGCTGGAGGTGCTGAGGCAGCAATCTGTCCACTCGGTATAGCAGGTTTTTCTGCTGCGCGTGCGCTTGCTGGTAAGTTCAATGAACGGCCTAAATTTGCATCGCGACCCTGGGACAAAGACCGAGATGGTTTTGTTATGGGTGAAGGAGCGGGTGTTTTAGTTTTAGAAGAACTTGAGCATGCGAAACAACGTGGTGCAAAAATCTATGCAGAAATTGTGGGTTATGGACTGTCAGGCGATGCGCACCATGTCACAGCCCCTGCCGAGGATGGCGCAGGGGCTAAGCGTGCTATGGAAATGGCACTCCTAAGAGCCGGTTTAAACCACGATGAGGTAGATTATATCAATGCACATGGTACATCGACTCCTTTAGGCGATGAGATAGAGTTAGGTGCGGTAAAACGTTTGTTTGAAGATAGCGCTTACAACCTCTCAATGTCATCAACGAAGTCATCAATTGGTCATTTATTAGGTGCTGCTGGGGCTGTAGAAGCAATCTTTTCTATATTGGCCATTAGAGATAATTTGGTTCCTCCGACTCTAAACTTAGATAACCCCTCTGAGGGTTGTGATCTTGATTTGGTTCCCCATAAGGCCAAAGAGCGTTCAGTAAAGATTGCAATGTCCAATTCTTTTGGTTTCGGGGGCACTAATGCCACACTTATTTTCAGAGAATTAAGCTGAAAAAATTTCTAGGGTTTCTGCATCGAAATCTGCTTATCCTAGCGGTCATTATAGTTGGTCTTAGCGTCGGGCTAGTGGGTCTTTTTGAATATTACGCTAACTATCAGGGGCCCCTTAAACAACAAAAAATAGTTATTATTAAAAAGGGTAGTGGGGTCCAGAAGATATCTAGATTTCTTGAAGAGGAAGGCGTAATCCAAAATGCGTTTTTATTTCGACTGTGGAGTTTTTACAAAGGTTTGGATAAAAACCTTTTGGCTGGAGAGTTTGAATTTCAACCGAATTCAAGTATTAACAAGGTAGCGTTGGTGATATCTTCCGGATTTACTGTCAAACGACGTCTTACCATTCCAGAAGGATTAACTGGAGATCAAATTAAAAATATAATTTTCTCGGCACCAGGGCTTATTGGAAAAGTTCCCAATGCATTTTGGCACGAAGGTACCTTGCTACCAGAAACTTATTTTTATTCTTATGGGAATACCCGCTTGTCCATAGTAAGAAGAATGCGTGAAAAACTAGACCAAGAACTAAAAAAAGCTTGGTTGACACGCCCAGAAAACAGTCCGTTGAAATCTCCTAGAGAGGCAATGGTCTTGGCGTCAATAATTGAAAAAGAAACCGCAAAAAATAATGAGCGTTTAATCGTCTCAGGAGTATTTCATAATCGTTTGAGGTCCGGAATGCGCTTGCAGTCTGACCCTACTGTGGTTTACAGCATCACTAAAGGTCGGAGACTTCTCAAGAGAGCATTATTGAAAAAGGACCTTAATTTCGATTCGCCATTTAATACCTATGTCCATAAAGGGTTACCTCCTCATCCAATATGTAATCCAGGGGTGGCATCGATTAAAGCCGCTATAACTCCATCAAGAACGCCTTATTTATATTTCGTTGCAGATGGGTTGGGTGGTCACGCATTTGCTTCTACACTGAAAGAACATATACGCAATGTAGTGCAATGGCGAAAAAAGATACGCAGGGCTAATTGAGGTTAAATTTCATATTTTTTGTGGGGAGTTATTCTTTTGGTGGAGTTTTAGGGGTTAAGAGGTTAGACAAAAATGTTGGCAACAAACTAAATGCCAATGCGATAAAATACATTCTTCTAGGAAAAGCAATTCGTGGATAGTTTTTATTAAGGCCTCGACGGATAATTTTAGCGGCCTTCTCACCTGACATAAGAAGAGGCATCCAGAATAAATTCTTTTCCGTAATTCGACTTTTTACAAAACCTGGGCATATAACAGAGATTTTTATTCCCTTTTCTTTATAGCGTTCCCTGAGGCCTTCTCCCCAAATTCTTACCGCCGCCTTAGTGGCTATATATGATGGCGCTCCAGAAAAACCTCTAAAGGAAGCTAGAGAACTCATAATTGCAATTTGGCCGCTTCCTCTTTTTTCCATGCAGTTTAGGGCTGGTATGACGGTATTTAACACACCCTCTATGTTAGTGTTAAAAATCATGCGAGTCGAATTAATACCTTGTCCATAATCAAATCTGTCTCCAGCTATTCCAGCATTGGCTATTATAAGGTCAAGGCAAACACGTTCATCAATCTCTGATATCCACTCCTTCATCGGCTTACCTTTAGTCACATCGAGTATTTTAATTTCAACAAACGCTCCCTTTTTTCGGCAATTATTTGCTATTAAATTCAATCTACTTAAGTTTCTCGCTGATAGAGCTAAAAATATACCTTTGTCCGCGTATTCAAATGCAAGAGCCGCGCCTATTCCGCTTGACGCACCGGTGATAAGAATTGATTTGGGTTTCATTTAATCATTATTCCTTGGCCTTGTTGCAAATAAATATGACACTTATAGTGGCCTAAATTTAATCTAAAGATTAGGGAATAAAAGTGTCTGTATCTAGTATGACAGGATTTGCGCGTGTTGAGGGTACGGAAAGTGATTTTTCGTGGGTTTGGGAGCTAAGAAGCGTGAATGCACGTTCTTTAGATATTAAACTTCGTTTACCGGCGGGCATGGAGGGCATGGAGACAAAATTAAAAGGTTTGTTGGCGAATAAATTGAGCCGTGGAAATATTTTTGGAAGCCTAACTTTGAACAAAACGAAAAATGGGCAAGACGTGACAATTAATATCCCTGTACTTGAAAAATTGATAAAAGTTGGAAAAGAAATTTCAGCAACCCACAATATTCCTTCGCCGAACGTCGACGGTTTTTTATCAATACGAGGGATCGTAGAGATAAGGGAGTTAGAGTCTAAAGAACAAAGAAAAGCTATAGAAAATGTTAGTCTACGGGAGTTGGAAAAAGCTATTAATCAACTAGTAAAAAGTAGAGCTTATGAAGGAAAAAATTTACACGCCAATGTTGTGGGCCATTTAGATTGTATTGAAGGGTTTATCAAAAACGCATGTGAAATAACAAGTACACAAAGAGGGGTTTTACAAGAACGCCTAATGAAAAAAATACAATCTCTTAATTTTGAAAATCCTGAGTTAAGCGATGAACGTTTAGCACAGGAAGTTGCAATTCTTGCAGTCAAAGCCGATGTACAAGAGGAACTAGATCGTTTGTCAGCGCACATCAAAGGCGCACGTTTATTGCTAAGAGAAGGGTCTCCCCTAGGTCGAAAATTAGATTTTCTTTGTCAAGAGTTTAACCGGGAGGCAAATACGATCTGTTCTAAATCTTCTAATTTGGACTTGACCCGTGTAGGGTTAGATTTAAAGGCTTCTATAGACCAAATGCGTGAGCAGGTCCAAAACATAGAATAGACAGAGAATAATATGTCAGCATTTAGAATAGAGCGAAGAGGATTGATGCTAGTTCTGTCCTCACCTTCTGGGGCCGGTAAAACGACCATTTCCCGCTTATTACTAGAACGAGATAGTAATTTATCAATGTCAATATCGACCACCACCCGACCAATGCGCCCCGGCGAAGAAGATGGTTGCGATTATAATTTTGTAGATCCGACTGAATTTAATCTTATGGTTAATCGCCATGAATTTCTCGAACATGCCAAAGTCTTTGATAACTATTATGGAACACCGAGGGCATCAGTTGAAGAAGCGCTGTCTAATGGCTCTGATGTAATATTTGATATTGATTGGCAGGGTGCACAGCAGCTGGGTGAAGTAGCCGGCGACGATTTAGTAAGGGTTTTCATTCTTCCGCCATCAACAGATGAACTTTATCGCCGATTAAACCAACGGGCACAAGATTCCGACGAAGTTGTAGAAACTAGAATGGCTAGGGCCGCAGATGAAATGAGTCATTGGGCAGAGTACGATTTTATAATTATTAATGAAGACATAGAAGTTAGTGTTGGCAGGGTACAATCCATACTAATGGCAGAGCGTTTAAGGCGTCAGCGGCAAGTGGGCCTATCAGATTTTGTCAAAAGGTTACAAGAAGGTTATTGATTTTACTAAATCTTTTTTGATTTTACATACAATTCAGAAATTTTAAAAAAATCATCAACTTTAAGTCTTTCGGCGCGGTCAAAAGGATCAATTTTTGCAGAATTTAATATATCTATGGGGTTATTAAAAATAGACTTTAAAGAACTTTTTAACATCTTCCGCCTTTGGCCAAAAGCAGCGGCTGTGACAGTTTCCATGGCCTGAAACAAAATTGGATCAGGATGCAGAAAATTCGGTGTAAATTTTACTATGTTGGAGTGCACCTTTGGGGGTGGCACAAATGCTTTAGGAGGAATAGAAAGTTTTTTTTCAATGGTGCAAAGCCACTGTGCGATGACGCTTATACGTCCGTAGGTTTTTGTGCCGGGCTTTGCTGTTAGTCTGTCTGCCACTTCTTTTTGAAACATAAGCGTCATACTATTTATTTTGTGGATTTTCTTAAGATAACTAATGAGAAGTGGTAACGAGATATTGTAAGGAAGGTTAGCCACGATTGTTATTTTGCTTTTATTTATAACTTCGAGTAAATCAAAATTAAGTGCGTCAGCTTCTATAACCTTTAACCTGTCAGGAAAATAAACATTTAAATGGGAAAGTGCAGCTACGCACCTTGGATCCCTTTCAATCGCAAAAACCATTTTTGCTTCTGTTTCAAGGAGAGCACGGGTCAGTCCTCCTGGCCCAGGCCCAATTTCTAGTACAACTTGGTTTTTCAGGTTTCCTACTTCACGTACAATCCGTCGTGTTAAATTCAGATCAAGTAAAAAATTTTGGCCTAGGGAGTGTTTTGCACTGAGGTCAAATTTGGCAATTACATCACGTAAAGGCGGTAGTTGGTATGGGTGCTTATTCTTATATAACAACGATATTATCAGTTCTATTTTTTTTATTTTCTGCCATTTCCCATGCAAATTTAATAGCGTTAATCAAACTTTGCGGGTCTGCTTTGCCACTGCCAGCGATATCAAAGGCCGTTCCATGATCTGGTGAAGTTCTGATTATTGGTAAACCCAAAGTAATGTTAACACCGCCGTTGAAATCTAAAATCTTAGAGGGGATCAAAGCTTGGTCATGATACATACAAATAATAACATCGAAATTTTTACTAAAATCAGCATGAAAAATTGTATCAGGCGCAAAGGGACCTTTTACATTAATTTTTTGGTCTACTAGCAGATTTATAGCTGGCGTTATGATTTCGATTTCTTCTCTTCCTAAATGGCCCCCTTCACCAGCGTGGGGATTTAATCCAGCCAATGCAAATTTAGGTTGTTCTATACCAAAATCAGTTCTCAGAGCGGAATTGGTTGTGTGGATACATTCTATTATTTTATCGGTAGATAATGTGTTTATCGCCTCTTGTAACGATAAATGGATAGTTACGGGAACTACTCGAAGCAGTTTTGTTATTAACATCATAACCGGGGTGGTTTGTACTCCTGTTAGCTTTGCCAAGTGTTCCGTATGACCGGGAGAAGAAAATCCCGATTTATATAAAGTGGCCTTGTGCACAGGGTTAGTCACCACCGCACTGGCTTCACCCAACATAACCGCTTCTACAGCTCTATCAATAGAACTGATGACATTGAACGCATTTGAAGAATTTGGCACTCCGGGCGTCACATCGTCATTTAGCTCTTCTAACAATATGGGCAGTGCATCAGTGAATACTTCTCTCGCAGTCTCTGCTTTGTGAATGAGCCTTAAGGGTAGATCAATATTTAAATTTTTTGCGACTGTTTTTAGACGAATTGGATCATCTATTACAAAAAAAGAATGTTTAGAGCAATGATGAAGGTCTAGCCATGCCTTTATTGTAATTTCACCGCTAATCCCGGCTGGATCGCCCATGGTAATAGCTATTGGTGGCTGAAAACTAATCATGTCGAGTTTATATTCTAATATTAATTACGGCTGCAGATCTTAAATCCCGCATATATCTGCGCACGAGAACTGATAACTTTTGTCGCATTAGACGCTTTCTTATTATTTTCTTACTTGGTAAATAAGTGAGTGGTAAAGTCTTTTGGCACACCATATAAACCGAGATACCTTCGGTTGTAATCAAGGGTTTACTTGCCCTTTGTATTTTCAAATCCTGGATTATACTGCGTAATGGATTGTTTAGGTTCTTCAAAACTAATTTTTCAAATACGAAATTTGCTTTTGGATTAGATACCCTAGCTATCTTCTCCATTTCCTCACAACCAAAAGTATTTTCACTAATATGTTTTGCTTTTTTCATTTGTTTTAAGTAATCATTTTCATAATTCTTTTTACTGATTGAAAGCGTAATGCGGTGCAGGTCTACGATAGCGTCGCCAGGCGGGGCCTCTAAAATTTTTCTTTTATTTACTAAGCGATAAATTTGAAACCCATTCTGTGTGCGGATAGGACCATAAATTTCGCCCTTCTTCATATTTTTGACAGTAAGAGCAAGGTCTTTTTCCAAAACATTTTCGTGTAACCAACCAAGGTCTCCCCCAGTCGATGCTGAGGCAGCTGCAGAAAATTGTCTTGCAATGGCTTGAAAATTAGCTCCTGCTTTTATTTCATCGATTAACCTTTGTGAAAACCTTTTAGTGTCAAGTTCGCGTTTATCATTATTTAGTGAAATAAAAATTTCAGAAATTCTGAATTCTGATTGTCCTTTCTGTTCCTTCAGACGTCGAAGGATTTCTTCTATTTCATCATCTCCTATTGTGATTTTCGGCACTAAGCGTCTTTTTATGAGTTTGGTCCAGGCTATTTGTGATCGCATACGGTTAAAGATTGCGGAACGAGGCAAGTCTCTTTCTTTTAAAAAGGCTGTAAATTTACCTGGTTTAATTTTGTTCTGTTTTTCTAGTAATCTTGTTGCCGTCCAAATATTTTTTTTGGAAATAGAAATATTTCTTCTCTTTGCTTCCTGTAACTGAAGTTTCTCGTCAATTAATGTTCGTAAAACTTGTTGTTTAAGTTTTTCCTGAATGCGACGAGAAGGACGTATTCCTGAGGTGGCTATTACAACCTTTAGACGAGCGCGTAGGTCGAAGGCAGATACGATATCATCGTTGACTATGGCGGCAATTCGTTCAACGCTCTGTGCATGGGTATCGGCATTAGGGCAAACCGTGGCTAAAAACAGCCAAAAAAAATATATAATTGCAGTTTTATTCCTTCTCACTGCCAAAATTAAAGAAATATTTTTCATTTTATTACGGGTATAAAAATTACTTTTTAACAGTTTTATTGTTGTTATGTCATAGTTTACTAGAGCTAGCCATCTCCACTTTCAGTATGGAGAGTGCCTAGATTTTTAAAAATTAATTTAAGAAAAACTGTGTCGGAAGGTTTCACGTCACGATCCTCTGTAAATGTTCGTTCAAAGTTAAGGTCCATAGTGAAACAATCACAATGAAAATTAAGACCAATTTTTTGATTTAGGGTATTGGATAATTGCAAATTCCTCGTACTAGAAGCATTTATCGACCAAGCCTTTGAAATTTGCGAAGAAAATCCATAGGTTATCTCTTCGCGATCTGTAAACTCGCCAGAGCCGGAGCCTTCATCAAAAAAATTGTAGTTCAAGTTGAACTTTAACAGTGGCGGACCGGATTGGGCTGAAAATTCATTTCGTCGGGCTGATAAATTGTCTTTGTCTAATCTAAAACGATATTCAATAGCGGTGTTTTTTGTAGGCCTAATGGAAAGGCCTCCCACAATATCTGAGAAATTTTCTTTTAACCCAGAATTTTCGGCGAAATCAGAATTGCGACTGATACGATAACTTTGTCCAATAAACCCTGTGGAGTATGTCTCAAAACCAATATTTCCTATTTTCAAACCATAGTAAACTCGTTGTCCTCCTTCTACTCGGTCAAGCCCGGTGAAGCGGTTTCGGCTGAAAAAGTTCGTTTCGTCAAACTCAATATCTTGGCTGTCTTCGTTAGGAATTTTTTCTGAATTTGCTCCATTAGGTGCGATTTGTAATCCAATTACAGGTTCGATTAACTGCGTACCGAAACGTGTGCCCTGAGAAAGAGGAAATCTCCAATCAACTCCAACCATAGGAAAAACCCGACCAGAGAAAGTTGAAGAATTTTTATATTTGCTATTATGATAGACATCTGTTTGGAGAGAGCCATAAAAATGGTAAACATCGCCTAGTGGCGTTATGTGGGGTAATTCTATTGAGTTTTTCAGTGAAATACGTTTGCTATCTACTCCTTCGCTGCGCTCCAAAGATAATAAGTTAGCATCAAGTTTCCAAAAGGCGTTTCCGTTCCCTACAGGGGTATGAAAATTTGCTTCAAACATTGGAAGTATTAACGGTATTTTAGCTGGGTCATCAGTGTTCCGTAAGCCACGCCAAAAATAACTTTGGATAGATGCGTAATTTTGACCGCGGAACCCTTCGAGAAAAACATGGCTTTTTAAGGTGTCTGAGTCTTTAAACCCATATCTTTGTAAATAGGTATCATCAGAGGTAAGTTTTACTTCGCCACCCGAACGCCAAGTTTTATTTAGGTCATGTTTAAAGTCTGTAAAGAAGTGGCCGCGGAACCCTTTTCCTCCTGAGACTTTTGTTCCGTTCGTACCACTGCCCCTTAGCCTGATTTCTCCGTTTTTAAATCTTTGTCGAAACTCCCCAGCAAGTACAAGTCCTTCCTTGGTTGTATAAATGGGTCGAATTGTTGCATCTTTGTGAGCAGCAATATTAATATAATACGGAGTTTCTAAGCGAACGCCTAAAATATTATTAGAGCTGTATTTAGGGATCAATAGACCGGATCTGCGTTTCACCGTTGGGTCTGGGTGAGTGAAATAAGGGGTGTAGAAAACTGGAATACCCATGAATTCCATAAACGCATCACGATATTCAATATTTTTGTCTAATTTATTGTGAAAAACATCGACAGCCTTAATTTGCCACAACGGAGTTTTATTTTTTTTTGGACAACTTCGACAAGGTGAATAGACGGCTTTCCGTAATTCTAATTTATTTCCCTCTATTCGGCGACCTCCTGCGGCCGCTAAGCGTGCGCCATCTGACATCAGGATTCTGATATTTTCGACCACGCCATTTTTGAAATCACCAGTTAATTCTGCGTAATCGACAAAAGAAACGCTCCCATCCGATTCCATTAAAACTACGTTTCCAGTTGCTGTAACGAGATCTGTTCTTTGGTTGTAGCTTACCGTATCGGCTCTTAAAACACGCTCACCTTTAATCAATTCAACAGACCCGGTTGCTATTACTAATCCAAGTTCTCTCTCATGTCGGAGGTTATTGGCTTTAAATAAAATATCGCCAGTTTTTTCTGACTTTGTTTGAAATTTGAAAGGTTTTGCACTAACTGATGAGTTCTGGAAGACGAGCAGAAAGCAGCACAGGAAAGCAATATAAAAATTGTGCACTTAATTACCCATCTTCTAAATGAAACAAAAGACCTGACCCTAGTAAAATTCCAACAATGGCTGGACTCCAAGCGGCAAGAAACACTGGTAGTCTTGATGAAAGGCCTAGGGCGTAGGCCACGTCTGTCGAAAAATAAATCAGCACACCAGAGATTACGCCTGTAATAATAGTTAATGTTATTCCACCTCGGCGTGTCGGTCTGAGGGTGAATGCCGCAGCGAATAAAACCATGGCGCATAAAAGGGCTGGGTCCGCAAGCTGTGAGTGCCAATAAAGGCGGTGCCTTAATCCGGGAAAACCGGCTTTTTCTAAAATATTGATAAACTTTGGGAGGGCCCAAAAAGACATTGTTTCAGGTTTGCCAAAGCTATCTTGAATATTTTCCTGTGTTAGGTTTGTGGGAACCGATAGAGTTTTAAGTGTTCTCAGGGGTTTTTCAGGGGCTGTGATCCTTACATTTTTTAAATGCCAATTTTTTAGACCCAACTCAGCTGTATCTGCATCAATACGAGATGAAAATCTCTCAGTACCTTGAAACTTAAATATAATCACATTTTGAAGCGACATTGAGGGTGGGCTTATTTTAGGGGCATGAAGAATATAATTACCCTCTGTAATTTGCTGGCGTATCCATAACCCCTTTTCTGAAATAGACGCATGACTGCGTTTGTTAAAAATTTGTGATTGTAGTTGTTCGAATCTAAACATCATAGCTGATGCAAATGGACTGTATATGGTGATTTTAATAATGCCGATAAAAATGGCGATGATTATCACTGGCGTTAGAAATTCCCAAGCAGAAATACCTGAAGAACGTGCAACAACTAACTCATGGTGCCGATTTAGGCGCCAATAGGCCATCATTCCACCAAAAAGAACAGTAAAGGGTATAGCTCTTTGTGCTAAATGGGGCAGTTTAAAAAGCACTAATGCCAGCACATCTGTGAAAGTCACATTATTAAACCTAGACGTCCGGCGCAAAATTTCTATCGTATCAAACAAACCTATTAAAATTATCAAACCAATAAAGAAACCAATCCAACAAATTAAAAATTGGCGGCAAATGTATCTTGCTAGTGTGGGACGTAGTCGCATTATTTTTGGTCTGGATCAGAAATGTTTTTGGATGAACTAGCACTACCTTTATATGTTAAATTACATAAAAAATATGTACTAATCAAAATTGCCGTCATAGGAACGAGATACATAAGAAAAACTAAATGAATGGCTTTTTCACCTAAATTTTTAAACCCTAAATGACTTGTTTCTAATAAAATAATAATTCCAATTGCTAAAAAAATTCTCCAAAATTGTCCTCTACGATTAAAACTACCGCTAAGAAGCAAGGCTAGCCCCACAAAGGTAAAAGCTAAGGGAAGCAGCGGCATAGATAACCGATGGTGTCCTTCGGTGACGAGTTTGTTGTACCATTGCATATCTTGCTGAACGTTAGGGTTCGGATTTATTAAATTAGGTAAATATCGTTCACGCGGTTCTCTCCAGCGTGTTATCGGATCCTTAGTCTTTTTTCCAATGTCAAAAGTGTATTTGTCAAAATATAACAATGATAACCTTCCATTTTGAGAG
>MDTE01203726.1_pt1 | contig 15485 bp, 37 predicted proteins | sample 811231 | NCBI WGS metagenome assembly MDTE01 (sample SAMN05326651, study PRJNA326480) | marine metagenome | isolation source: seawater | place: Indian Ocean: Red Sea | collected 2010 | reverse complement strand
ATCAGGCGAACCTGTAATCAGCAAATCTGAATTAGTTGCTCAAATCAATGAGCATTTTGGAATTGAACTTCCAACTCTAGTTAAAGCAGGTAAACAAGACCTTCAAAAACTAGTAGAAGTGCTTAATTCCTAAAATGGAAGTTCTCATTGAAATTTGGGAAGCAATCTATGGACTGGGTGGAGTATGTTTAATTCTCCACCTATTCTGCAGATGGTTGGAATGGGTTGCACATTTGTAGAAAATAATTTAAAGTTTTTCTTGACAAATGGTAAAAATTTCTGTATAATAATATATAGAAAATAAGGAAAACCTAAAGAGAAGAAAGCAAGAAGTGACTTTAGGTAGTGAGCGAGATTGAATCGATCACTTTAGAACTTCTTCAAGGAGTAATAAATGACTTCAATTCAAGGTCAAACAGCGAATCTTAGTGGTTCACAGTTTGAAAACGAAGTTGGAAAGCGACTTCAGAATGTGGGACTAGAGTATGAAACCCAAGTCAAGTTTACTAACATTTATGGAAGTAACATGGCGAAGATTGATATTTATGTTCCCTTAATCAACCTCTACATTGAGTGTAAGAACCAAAATGTTGGAGGGAGTGTAGACGAGAAAGTTCCCTTTGTTGTGGAGAATTTGAAAAATATCGTAGCAAAAGACGATAGTGCTAAAGCGATGATAGTTTTCGGGGGAACACATTGGAAAGGCACTCGGGGTAAGAAGATTGTCAAGTGGGCGAAAACGCAATGTAATTGCGAACACCTAGATGCCTTCTACCTTGATGAGTTTGAGAACTTTCTCTCTCACTTGGGTTAAATTCACCACGAGTTTAACCCACCCCACTGGGGTGTTGCATCGAGACATCACAGGTTGGCAAAAATAAATTAAAGTTTTTGTTGACAATTATAAAAAATTCGGTTATAATATATAAATAATAAATAGAGAAGAACTCACTGATAACAAACCAATTTCTTGGTAGCAACAGTGAAAAAGGAAAGGGAAGATTATTAAGTGGGGAACACCCCATAAATCTCCCAAGACTAACCCGACAGGGAGTGTGTTCGCGAAAGAGTTGTAGAACGACACTATGTGAGAGAATTTGTATTGCTCTGGGATAGGAAGTAGCGAGAAAATGCCTAAATATGAGAATGAGAGAGCAGTTCACACAACTTGGTTGAGGGAAACCATGTGAGGCATTGCATGTATAGTAGTTAAACTATGGGAAGTCGCATACGCAAACCCGAACCTAACCTTCCAAGTATACCGATGGAAGTAGCAGTTCAAAGCCGACTGTAATGACAAACAAGGCACTTGTAAGTTGGGCGATACACCAGTAGCAAGTAAAAAGAGTGAAGTATTGGGCGATTGATGCGTAGATACGACCTAAATATCTCGTAGCGTTGAGGAAACCACGCTTTAATAGACAACCATGCTGTAAGGGCGAAAAGAGCTAGCGTAGAGTAGCCCTTACCGATAGCATTAACTTAACGATAAAACGACCAAATGGCAGTTTTTAGGGACTCTTCGGAGTCCCTTTTTTATATCTCAAAAAGCATATCATCAAAATTTTAACCTCTCAAAAAATAGTTCTTGACAATCACTTATAAATCGTTTATAATATATGTATATTTTTAGGAGAACAATATGGATTTATGGAGAATGCTTCAAATTGTAGAAAAGGAATTTAACTGTAAAATTGTTACAGTGCTAGATATTCAAAGTCTACAAGAAGATTTAAGTTATTGGAGTCAATTTGATAAAGACGACAATCACGAGGACTACATCGATTTAGATAGTGTTCCAACAGCACTCTGGGAAAGAGCAATGGAAGTAGCATATGACTGCGACTGTGACTGCAACGATTACACCACTTTGGTTGACATTGTTGGAGAGTATATAATTGACCACTTTTCAGAGTATAAATTAGAGAAAGGAGTTCCATCGGATAACAGTGCAAAACCGATGCAACTTGATATGAACTTGCACAATTAAATACAGGGGTGTATTATGCCAATGAAATTCAAAAAATCACATAGAGAGTATAAAAGAGGTGTTTCTACAGGACAACAACCTATGGTGCACTATTACATCAAAAATACTCCAAAGCAAGAACTCATTGATTACATTAACAGTTCTAATGCGAAACCAAAAATCGTGCAGAAGTGCAGAAACGAACTTACCAGACGAGGCGTTAAGCTAGTGTGGAAGGAGCGTGTATCATGAGGTGGGGAAAAACAAGAGCGTTAGTTGGCGTAAAAAAATCAACATCTCAAGGTGTAGGGGGTAGAGGTAGAAAAGTAAAATGTGCTACTTCTACTATGAATAAAAATAAAAAACGAAGTTATAAAAAATATAGGGGGCAAGGTAGATAATGAAAAAACTTAATTTAGAATTTTTAAAGAAAACCGATAAGCAACTAGAAGAAATGCGTTTAGAGCAAACACCAGAAGGCAAAGCGGCTCGTAAAGAAATACAGCGTAGAAAAATGGTTGGTTATTGGGACGGCACAGCTACAGTTTATGTAGACCCAAATGCAAAGTTTGAAGACGAAAGCAAAGTAGGATTAATTACTATAAATGGAGTGGCACAATGACGACATTTTTAGTAGAAAAAACTCAGTTGACTGCATTTTTAACTCAATCAGAGTATCAAACCTTTAAAAGAAAAGTAAGTGCTCTGAAGTCTAAAGGCGTAGAGTTGGATTTTGATGTATTCCAACCTAACAAAAGAAAAGTGAAAGTTGTCCTTAATCAACAGTATGACTTCGATGAGTTAGACAGATTGTCGGGAACAGTGGTGTAACGATGGATACTAATTTAACTTTATTAATATTAGTGGCAATGTTCTTGGTTTACCTATACTACAATGATAATGATAGGTTTAAGAATGGGTAAAGTAATAGAGTTCCCTACATTAACTGAAGCAAATAAGCTGGTAAAGGAGTTAAAGGCACAGGAAGAAGAAATCAAAATGTGCCTTGACGACTTACAAGCAATGAATGAGTTAATAGTTGATTTAACTCATGAATACGAAGCAATGCTCACTAGATTATGTGAGATAAATGGAGTGCAACTTCCAGAGGAGTTGTTTCCACCAAGTAAGGAGTAATGTTGAAAGACAGTATAAAAGCGATATTAAAATTAATAGCAGTAGTCATTCTACATTATTTGAATGAATTTTTTAACAAGGAAAAAGATGGAAAATATCAATATAAATGATTATAGTAAATTCGTTGACTCTACTACAAGTAGGGAGTCTGCGAATTTTTTGGGTTTTATAGGTCGTGCTTCTGAAATAGAAGTGCAGGACAATATGAACCTACCTCGTTTAATGACATCTGCAATAGGTATGATGGCTGAAAGTGGTGAATTTGCTGAAGTTATGAAGAAAATTATATTTCAGGGTAAAGAATTTAACGAGGACGAACGCTTCCATATGAAGCGTGAATTGGGAGATGTCCTATGGTATTGGTGTCAAGGTTGTATGGCACTAGGGTATAAGCCAGAGGAAGTAATAGAAGAAAATATACGCAAACTTGAAAAAAGATACCCAAATGGTTTTGAGGTTGCGAGGAGTGAGGAAAGAGATGAAGGAGATATTTAAAGCAATATTTGAACCTTATCGCAGTGACGATGAACTAGACTTTACACTTTTATGTGTAGGGTTTGGAATACTTACTTTGTTTATATTGGGGGTGTTTGATGGCTAATCATGTGGATAATTGCATCTCTATTGAAGAACAAGCAGAGAGTATAAAAGTGACGACTTTATGGAAGCCTCTATTAAAATTAGAGAGTTGTCATGAGTTCCCTTTCTACACTGATTATGAAGAAGATAATTGGTATAGCTGGGGGATTGATAATGTAGGGGCAAAGTGGGCTAATATTGAGTATATAGACGATGGTTTTATAAATATATGCTCAGCATGGAGTCCAGTAACACCATTTACTAATAAGTTAGTTGAATGGTTAGGAAAAGCAGACGATGCAGTAGTAATTAGACATAACTATACTGATGAATTCTACAATTTTATAGGTGTAAGTAAGTTCACTTTCGAACAAGGTATGCCTATAGAGTCCAATGACGAAATGGAATGGGACGAAATCCTAGATATTCTAAAAGAGAAGTATGGATTCGATGCTACTGAAGAAGATTTTGATTGGTGGGAATGTGATGAAGATGGCACAACTTACCAAGAAATCCTAGAGGCAGAAGTGGAAGAACTACTTGAAAAAATGTGGGGTGAACTCGTATGACCGAATATAGTGATATAGTAGAAAAACGAAAACTAGAACTCGCCTATGAAGAATATGTAGATGGAGTTAAACAAATTCATTGTTTTAATACTGATGACACTAGAGTATGGTATGACGATAGAGAACCTGAAGGTAGAGTAATCGACACAATGTATAATGACGGAAGGATTAGACGACAGTTATCAGACGATACTGTAATCTGGATAGGTCAAAAGAAAAAGAAATGGCAAATCATGGACGATATGAAGCGTGCATGGGCTGACATGAGGAGACGAAGTGGCGAATAGATACCAAGAAAACCTAATGGAAAAGGAATCTGAATTTTGGGAGTGGGAAAGTAAATACGGACACGCTGAAGCTATAGAAGTAGCTGCAGAAGAGTGGGGTGTTTCAACCTACAAAGTTAAACAAATGATAAAAGAATGGGAGGACTTACTGTGGCAGTAAATTACACAGAAGAACAAGTGGACATTATGGTTGCTAGATACCAAGAAAGTCCCACTAGAGAAACAGTAGAAAGTCTAGCAGAAGAACTCAATAAGAGTATAAAATCGATTATTGGTAAGTTAAGTAGGGAAGGAGTTTATAAAAAGACTGAATATGTTACGAAAACTGGTGAAAAACCAATAACAAAAGCTCAATTAGTAGTAAATATAGCCGAGTTACTAAGTCCCTGCGGGGTTGATGAGTTATCAGGGTTAGAAAAGAGTCCAAAAACGGCTTTAAAAGCTCTACAAACTTATCTGGAGGCTAAAAATGGTTAAGAAAAGGATATGTAAGTTGTCAAAAGATGATAAACTAGTGGAAAAACATGGACTGTATGCTGAAGTGTTAGGACTTATCGAAAGCCCAACGGGTATGCAGGCTAGATTGAAATTCGCTGATGGTCATAGAGAAACAGTACCAGTTCAAAGAGTAAGAATGCTGCAAGACCCAAACATACCTTTATCTAGTGGTAGTATATTCGATGGAATTTGAATAAACTAGGAGAAATCATTGTAAATTAGGGGCTTAAGTGTCCCTTTTTTATTGGTTAAAAAATTTTGGATTGGCGCAAGTTGTGGGATATTGAGACGAATTTTTAGTAATTAGTGATTAATGTGAATTATTAAAGTCATTGAAGTAGCAGAATTGCTTGACTTTATCTTGTTGATATTGATTATACAATCAGCACTTTAATTTTTCCTAGATTAGATGCTCGCCTCATTCTCGCTTACGCTTCATTCGGCTCTCAGCATCAGCTTAGGAAAGGAAAGTGCAATTAGTAGTTTGTATTTGCTATATATCTAATTTATGATAATATTATATCACAACTTTCACCAGAAAGCAAGAACTGTTTTTCTTAGGTAATGGTGGGAAGGATAGTTGTAAGTTCATTTATGATGAAAATAATTTATATATTGGTATGTCCATTGACAATTTGTGAGAAAGTTTATGTTTCGTAGCGTCTATCTTTGAAGCTAGGCATTGCTCTCAACATTCTTTTCTTTGCTAGAATGCGTTGTTCTTCCTTTAATTTGTCGATTTCTCGTCTGCGTTGCGTAGATTTTTTCTGTTCATACCTTTTTCTGTTTGGTTTAGTATAGTGTTGACGCTCTCGCACTTCTTCCTTGATACCTGCCCTTTCAACCTTTTTCTTGAAAATGCGTAGTGCTTTTTCGAAGGACATATTTTTACATTCTACTGATGGCATATATTAACTATTATCCCAAGTTGGTAGTCCGACAGAAATGTCCCTCCGAGTATGAAAAGTCCAACCTCGTTTTCTTAAATATGATACCTGTGAGTAGATTTGTGACGCACTTCTGTCCAGATATTTCATAATATCTTCCGTTGGCATTACATTATAATGCTCTTTGAGAAATGCTTTATCTTCGTCTGTCCAAGTTTTCATAAGTATATTATATCTAAATTTTTAAATGATGTCAAGAACTATTTTTAGTTAGGTTGTACATTTCTCTTGACTTTCGGTAAAAAATCGGTTATAATATTCTATTGAATAATAATAGGGGGCTGTAGCTCAGTTGGGAGAGCATCTGCTTTGCACGCAGGAGGTCGCTGGTTCGACTCCAGTCAGCTCCACCAGTTTTTGGTCTGTTAGTATATCGGTAAGTATACTGCCCTGTCACGGCAGAGAGAAGGGTTCGATTCCCTTACAGACCGCCACGCTCCGTTCGTCTAGTGGTTAGGACACTGGGTTTTCATCTCAGCAACAGGAGTTCGACTCTCCTACGGAGTACCAAAGCGGAATTAGTATAAAGGCGATTATGACTGGCTTCCAACCAGTAGATATGAGTTCGATTCTCATATTCCGCTCCAGAGAATAAGGAATAAAAATGACAGAAGTAGAAGTAATATACATATTAATTTTGGTGTTAGCCTGTGGGTTTTGTTGGACTGAAGGTAGACACACAGGAATACGAGGCACGATAGACTATTTAGAGCAGGAAGGCTATATAGAGTTCGATAGCGAAAAATAGTTCTTGACAAAAAGGTTAAATTTTGATATAATTTATTTGAAAGTAGAATTAACTACTTTCATAAGGCTCTACACCGCAAGGGTAGGGAAAGTAATACTGGAAAGATTATTTGGAGGAAAGAAATTATGAGTATTGACTTAACTAAATTTTGGCTTGGATTAGATAACGACTTCATGCCGACTTATACGGAGAGTAGTTATCCTAGATATAACTTAATCGAAAGTGACAACGGTTTTAGTATAGAAATCGCTGTGCCGGGCTGGGATAAATCAGAATTGGAAGTGATTGCCGACAGGAAAGAACTTCATATAAAAGGGAAAAAAGAACATAAACTAGAAGATGGGCAGAAGTTTGTTCATCAAGGTTTGAGCTTAAAAAACTTTGAGAGGAGATTTATTCTTAACTCAGACTTACAAGTAGACAATGTAAATCTACAAGCAGGAATGTTAACGATAGACTTATCTCGAACTCCAGATGCTTCAAGGAGAAAATTGGAGATTAGCTAAAATGAGATTTTTAGATATAGTTCGAGATGGCATTGAGAAACAAGACAAAGACCTAGAATCTAGGTTCACGACAGTAATGGAGGTGTGCATTCTAGTGGCACTTTTCGTTACAGCAACTATCGCAGTTGCGCCTCTTGTTTAGAAGGCTATCGAGATGTTTCGTGGGGCTATTCGTAGCCCCACAACTTAACAGGAGAGATATGAAAATAAGTAAAGAAGGAATTGCACTAATTAAAAAGTTCGAAGGACTTGAATTAGAGGCATATAAATGTCCAGCAGGTGTCTGGACTATTGGTTATGGACACATAAAAGATGTTCAAGAAGGTGATGTATGGAGTGAAACTCATGCAGAGCATATGCTTGAGGTTGAGCTAGAGGAGTATGAAAACTATGTAAACGCAGCTGTTACTGTTCCACTATCTCAAAATCAGTTCGACGCCCTAGTATCATGGGTATTCAATCTAGGTAATGGAAACCTCACCTCATCAACAATGTTGAAAGTCCTAAACTCAGGCGATTACGCAGGAGTGCCAGCCCAAATCAAAAGGTGGAACAAGGCTGGTGGACAGGTGTTAGATGGGTTGATAAGGCGAAGAGAAGCGGAAGCTCTACTCTTTGAAGAAAAGGAATGGTATAATGTCTGAACACAGTAAGTTCGAAATTGACCAAGAAGATGAAACAAAAACCTTTGAAGAATTAGGTTGGGATTCATTAGATGTAGTTGATTGGATTTTAGAATTAGAATCAGCACATAATGTGGAGTTAAAAGACGAAGATGTAACTGAAGCTAAAACTCCAAGAGACATTCTTAACTTAATAAATGGATAAGTTTAAAGAAAAACTAAAAAACTTTTGGCTATGGTTCAAAAGTTTGTTTATAACTTATTATAAATTAACAGTAAGTTATAACCAAACTTGGGGTGACCAAGATGACCAATCATTTATAGTTAAGAAGTTTCATAAAAAACAAGATAAGTTCCTGTCATTTACGACAGAAGATGGAGAACTTGTGGAAATTCGTGGAGCAGACGGATTGAATTATAGGATTGAACAATTATGAATCAGTTTTTAATTGGCATATTGTTAATAGTATCATTTCTATGCTACTATTTATGGAATGAAAATCAAGTATTAACAGCAAACAATGCAGCACTGGAAACAGCAGTAGCAACACAAGAAGAAGCAATACAAACATTGCAAAACGATTTTACTCTGCAAACTGAACAATTAGGAGAATTGCAGAAAAAGAGTCAAGAAGCGCAGAGAGAAATGAATCGCTATCTTGATATATTTAAAAGACACAATTTAACCAAGTTAGCGGCTGCAAAGCCTGGTTTAATTGAACCAAGAGCTAACAAAGCAACCAAGGAGGTATTCGATGGAATCGAAGAAATTTCTGTTGGGATTGACCAGCTTGACGATAATGTTGTCGAGTTGCAGCCTGATACCAACTAAACAGATAGAAATAAGTGCTAAACCGATAGATAGACAAATAGCACAACCTATTATGCCTAGAGAAATCGACTTGAAAGAGCCTTATTGGTTTGTAGTTAGTGATAAGAACATAGACGAATTTCTAGCAAGAGTAGAAAAAGAACAAGGACAAGTAGTATTTTTTGCTATGAGTGTCCCTGATTATGAGTTAATGGCATACAATATGCAAGAGTTAAAAAGGTATATTGTAGAACTCAAAGAGGTAGTTGTATATTACAGAACAGTAACTATGCCACCTAAAGAAGAAAGTAATGATTAAAGGACTTAAAATAAGAAATTTAGAAATAATAAAAAGACTAGATAAAATGGCAGAAGCAGTATATAAAGTTCCTGCTACTTACAATCAAGCCCCATTACCAGATGTTACTCTAGGTAGATTAAGAACAAAAATGAAAGAAAATGATGGCGTTTATGATGAAACTAACTCTGTTGATTACTCTAATAGGAGTGTAACAGGAGAGATTAAGTATTCAAGAGACGCTTTCTTAACTTCAGTAAGAAGATATACTGATAGTCAACAATGGTATTGGGATTCCTACGAAGCACAAGTACCTTATTGGGGCTGGACTTCATGGCATAATAATAAAGATAAGCCACGAAAGTTCATAAGATTTATACATAATAGTGGCGAAGGGCATACTAGATATGTAGCTGATAAAGTTTATAAAAAAGTGCCTGACCAACACTCTGTATATAATAGTGATTGGACAGTATTAGTAGGAACAATGGAAGGAGATGAGTGGTTATCTGATAGAAATAGAGCAGGTAAACCAAGAGTAGTCTTTGACCTATCTATACCAACAGAATATACAAAAGAATGGGAGAAGATGATAAATCTAATAAATAGTGTTTAAGCTAATTAAAAAATTAGTACAGCGGTCAAGTATGCAAAGAGATTCTGACTGGCTCGATAAACACCCTTCTATTCATGCAAGATTTATGGAGTTAGAGGATTGGTGTGAATATCTGGAAGATAAACTTAATCAACTAGAGGAAGACAGTCACCCACCAATTGGACTATGTGAATTTGATGGTTATAAAGATTTAGTAAAAAGAATCACCGAACTAGAGGAGGAAGTTGATACACTTAAGAGCAAAGGATAGAGAACCTAAAACTTGTTATCTCGTAACTGAGAAGGGAATACTTGATTATACTGTCGCTCCAATGCAAATTTTAACTAATATGATTAGTAGTCATGTAAAAGTTAAGAGAGGAACAAAACAATATAAAGAATTAAAAGCCAATATCAAAGAAAATGGCTTATTACACCCAATAATAGTTATGCCTAATAAGTACGGAAACTATTTAGAAGCCGTTCGGCAAGTAAAAAATACCACAAAATTCAACAAACATCGAGAACTATTAGCATATAATGGCAATCAACGGCTAGAAGTATGTAGAGAGTTAGGAATCGATACTATTGACTGTTTATTAGTAGAGAATGTACAATGGGCACACGCCTTACAATTAGTCTTACAAGACGGAGTAATAGTAAATGAAGTTGCAAGTTAGCAAGTATAAAGACCACGACATAGTAGCACACATACCTGACTTTTTATCGGAAGATGAAATAGAGTTATTATATGAAGCAAATGAAGATATGGAATGGAAACTTGCAGCAACTAGATGGTCAGGTTATAATTCTAAAATACGAAAATGTAAGAAAAGAAGTGGAGTAGAGTTCCCTTTCTATGATAGATTATTGAAAGCAGTAAATCTATACAATGATAAAACTTATAAATTTCACTTATATACAGAAAGACACAGACATGAAATAAATATGGTAAGGTATGACGAACCAGGAATGTTTTTCAGACCTCATAGAGATTTTAGACCTAGTCTAAAGGAAATTTATTATGGCTCTAGTGCCAGAAAAATAAGTATAAGTATACAACTCAGTGACCCAAGTGAATATGACGGAGGAGAGCTGGAGATAGTAGAATCATATACTGTCCCTGACGCATTTATGGACAGTAATTTTCTACCCGATTTTATGCAAGTTAGAGAAAATTTTAGACATAGTTTCCCTACATTAAAAAAGAAGGGAAGCCTAACTTTATTCACTAGCATACACGAACATGAATCCAAACCACTGAAAAGAGGGAAAAGGGATATCATAGTAGGATTTTTTCGAGGAGATGGGAAACCATACTAATATGACATTAAAAGTACCAGATGAGTATAAAAATTTAGCAAAAGAATTATTTTCAATAAATCTCAGTATGAGAGATACAGATTATCCTTTTGCTCACACTATCCCATTATGGCGAACTTATAATAAGAGAGATATAGAAGATTATGTATGTACTTACCCACCCTTCTACGATAATTGTAAAGAATTAGTTGAGTTATTAACAAATGAGTTAGGAGAATCTCCTACAAAAATAACTATATCGGAACATAATGAGAAATCTTTTATGGTTCCGAAAAAACAAAAACAAGCACACTATTTGCTAGAAGGAAAAGCAGATTATTTAGTTGCTAAACATTGGAATCCTTTACTTCATTCAATAGATATGCCGTGGAACTTTAATTATAAAAAACATAATATAAAACAAAACATATTAAATGAGGGAGATGGATTATATACAGGAAATGTATGGTGGGCTAGAGTTCACACAGAAAATAAAACGAGGTTACTTCATGTCAGATACGATTAAATTATTTATAGGAACTTCTGACGACAATGATACTATTGCAGAGCAAATATATCTTTATAGCTTATATAAAAATACTAAAGCTGATTTAGATATTACTTTCTTAAAACCAAGTATGTTTCCAAACTGGAATAAGAAGTATTGGGGAACACCTTTTACTTGTTTAAGATATGCAATACCAGAGATGATGAATTTTAAAGGAAGAGCTTTATATACTGATGTGGATATGATTAATTTTAGAGATATTGCTGATTTATATAAAGTAGATTTAAAAGGAAAACCTTTTGGAATGGTGTGGGACGCACACATGGACAATGGCAAACCAGGAAAGAAAGCTGGTCGAGAAAGAGGTTGGTATTGCGATAGTGTAATGTTGATTGATTGTGAAAAAGCAGAACCCTTAATGGATAGTATAGAAGATATGCAATATTGGAGTTTAAAACATAGTGACGCTTATAAGTGGCATTTCGTTAAAAAATTAGGAGCTCCTTACAGAGAAAAAGCAGCTGATTTGGTAGAACCTATCAATGCTTTATGGAATGTATTTGATGGGGCAAGACCAGACATAAAACCAAAAGACCCTGATGGCGACTTTTGGACTAAAGAACAGGTAGATTTAAAAGATATTTGGCAATTACATTTAACAGGATTAAGCTATCAACCATGGCACCCTAGATATAATACTCATTTAAAAGCTACTCACTGGAGACAAGATTTAATGGAAGTTTGGTGGGATTATGCTAAAATAGTATCAAACATAAACAAACCTCATGAAGTTTGAAGAATTAATTGCTCCAATAGGACTTGAAAGATTCTATGATGAATACAAAGGTAAGAAACATTTTGTTATCAAGTCTAAAAAGAACATATTTAAAAATCATTTTAGTTGGAAAGAATTTGATAACTATTTAAACCAAATAAAAATAAATGGAGTATGGGATAGAACACCACAATTACAGGTAGTATTGCCTAATGGAGAAAAGTGGTGTAAGAAAAAATCCCCTACTGAAAAGACAAGAGAAGAATTACTAGAACTATGGCAAGGTGGCTCTAGTTTTATACTTACATTGAGTGAGTTTCTAAACGAAACTATGTGGAACCAATGTAGGGAATTTGAAAAGCATTACGGAATAGGACAAGCAAACATCTATTGTAGTAATCAAAAAGATGCAAAATGCTTCGGTATTCATGCAGATTCAACAGATAACTTCTTATTCCATGTTAGTGGAAAAATAAGATGGTATATGTATAAAGAATATGCTGGACAATGCTCACCACAGGAATGTACTATAGAAGAAACTTTCGAATTAGATGATGGAGATTTATTGTATATTCCAAAGAAAAAATATCATAGAGTAGATACTCTAAGTCCGAGAATATCAATAAGTTTTCATTTTAGGGAGTTCGATGGAAAACCTTATATAAGAAAAGAATGGTACGATTGGAAGCCAGAGGAGATATACAATGGCAGATGAAAGATTTAGTGGCGATATGTCAAGAAATGAAGTTGAAATTGATTTAAGCAAGTTCATGGAAATGATACAAGAAAATAACGCCCTGAAGCAAGAGATATTTGAATTAAAAGCGAATGATACTGTTAATCCATGGATTAAGTGGGTTCATCTAGCAAGAACCATAGACGCATGGAGAATTTGGCCTCGTGCCTTCTTAACTGTCTATATAGTATTAGTTTACTATGCAGCTATGTGGTTTATGGAACTACCAGAACCTAGTATGGAACAGTCAGGGCTAATATCAATATTAGTCGGAGCAGGAGCAGCATGGTTTGGACTATATGTAAATTCAGCTGCTAAAGAGCATGACACAAACGCTAAAAAATAGTTCTTGACAACAGATGAAACTTTGTGTATAATATACATATTATGAAAAAATTAAGAAAAAATCCAGTTGCGAAATTCGGTAGGCGTTTCAATAAAGGTGGCGCTCACCGTGACAAGACAAAGTATAATCGTAATGATTATAAGGATAATGAATGGTGTGAATTTTGTGATGAGCCGTTTGAAACAGGCTCTCACTATAAGTGCTGGATTAGATGAATATATTCATACTAGACGAAGACAAAGAGAGATGTGCACAATACCATTGCGATAAACATATTATCAAGATGATATTAGAATCAGCACAGTTATTGTGCACTGCTCATTGGGTAAACAAATATTTAGGAGATGTACCGAGAAAACTTACAAGCGAAGAATGGGAAAAAGTCAGAGTTCACAAGAAAGATGAGCCTCGTCCCTTCCCTTATCTTCCTACTATGTACAATCACCCTTGTAGTATATGGGTACGCGAAAGTCTCGACAACTATGAGTGGCTCTACGATTTGGCACATGAACTCAATAAAGAGTACGGATTCAGATACACGGGCAAATCTCATAAGTCGTTGCATGAGGTTATCGCAAACCTACCCAACATCGCCATACCAAGGCGTGGACTTACACAGTTTGTACAAGCTATGCCAGACGAGTGCAAACAGGATAATACAGTCCAAGCGTACAGAGACTTCTATCACAAAGACAAAGCTACCTTTGCAAACTGGACAAGACGAGGAACTCCAGACTGGTGGCGACTTGAAGAAGCCTGGACTAGAAAAAGAATAACAGCATAATGGTTATAAAAGTAAAAACAAGTCATGGAGATTTAACATTTAAAGATGGAACTCCAAAAGAAGAAATTGATGCGAAAATCCTACAGCATTTAGAAAATAGTGGATTAAGAAAAGTTATGACATATAAAAAGTCTAATGGAGAAGAAGTAAAAATTCTAAATAGTATCAAAATGGTTGATAAAACCAAAAGACAAGAGAAATTTAGAAAGGAAGAATCCAGATTAGACGATAACTGGTTGATGGAAAAAAGAAAGAAAATGGGCGACGAAGCATTTGAAGCGTGGCTAGAATTACAAAAGGAATATGGAAGAAGATAAAAAATCATTTGAGGAATTTTTCGGAGTTATGGAACCGAAACCTGCACTTATAGAAAAGACAGGAGTTCTAAAAAATAACTTAAAAGTTCAACATGAAAAGTATAGTAGTGAAATTGCTATGCTAGAAGCTAGATTAGCAGAGAAAAAAGAATACCTTGCTAAAATAGAAGGTGGACTTGATGTTATTGAAGAACTCGAAAAATGATTCATATAATAGATGATTTTTATCCCAATCCTGACGAGGTAAGAGAACAAGCATTAGAAATGTTTTACTACCCAGGAGTTAGAGGGGATAGAGTTTTCTTTCCAGGTGACCGAACACTTTCGACTTATTCTCATGAGAATAGAATATTCATCAAGAATAGATTTGAAGCCACAATAGGTAAAAGAATAATATATTTTCCTACAAAGAATAGTAATACAGCATTTACAATAGGATTATATAAAGGGGTTAAAGAATTTTTAAACTGGATACACCACGATTGTAGTGGTTATTTAGAAAAAACAACAAACAATATAAATGGTCAGGCTTGGGCGTCAGTATGTTTTCTACAACCTGAAGCAGATATAAATACAGGAACGGCATTGTATCGTAGTAAGAAAACGAACAAAATATACAAAACGAAAGAAATGAGTATAGACCGCAAAGCGACATTTAAAGGAAATTGGTTGGATAAACCACATAAAGATTGGGAGATTCACACATATGTTGGCAATATTTATAACAGATGTGTAATTTATCCTGCCACATATTGGCACGCTCCCATCAATGCTAGTTTTGGAGAAACCAAAGAAGATGCTAGATTAGTTCAAGTATGCTTCTTTACAACGGAGAAATAATGGATTACAAATTTAATGAAGATAAAGCATTAGAATTTATAAAAGAATATATAGATAAAACATACGAACAGCATTATGCTTCAGGAAATATTCAGGCAACTGAGTTCATTTTCGATAGTGCTCACGGTACTGGTTTCTGTATAGGAAATATTATTAAATACGCTCAAAGATATGGCAAAAAGAACGGACAAAATCCAGACGATTTATTAAAGATTATACACTACGCTGTTATGCTATATGGCACAGAACATATAGGACTTGATGGCGAATTATTTTAAGGAAAAGAAATGATAGAATTTTTATTTAATTT
>MDTE01146857.1_pt1 | contig 15485 bp, 14 predicted proteins | sample 811231 | NCBI WGS metagenome assembly MDTE01 (sample SAMN05326651, study PRJNA326480) | marine metagenome | isolation source: seawater | place: Indian Ocean: Red Sea | collected 2010 | reverse complement strand
TTCAAGTAGATCGACATTTAACATGGGAAATGCAGTTAAAATGGCATGTGAAGATGCAAAACGTGATCTGTTCCAGCACGCTTCTCAGGTTCTTGAAGTTCCACCAGAAGACCTAGATACAAGTCACGGTAGAGTTCATCCGAAAGGAGATCCCGATGCAGGAATCGAGATAACAGATGTGTTCACTGCAGCTATTTATGAATCTGGATACTTCCTAAAACGGGGTGGGGAAATCATTGGAAAAGATACCTGGGTTATGGAGGCTGGAGATCCTAAACCGGGTAAACCAGGCCGTGTGAACTCGTTCTACTCTGAAGGGGCGATTGCGATACAATTGATGATTAATGAATTGACGGGAGAAGTGGTTATTTCAGACATGGTAGCTATTTTTGATGTTGGAAAGTCGATTAACCCAAAATTGGTAAACGAACAGATTATTGGAGCAATTAGCATGGGGATTGCGGGAGCACTGTATGAAAAAGTAATTTACGACGAAAAATCAGGAAGGACCATCAATGCAAATTATTCGGATTATAAAATCCCAACGATTCATGAACATCCACTGAACATTGAAGTAATAGTATTAGAAGAGCCCGTGAAGGATGGGCCATATGGGGCAAAAGGTATCGGAGAAGTTCCAATAGTAGCAATTGCCCCGGCGATTGCAAATGCTATTCAAGATGCAACAGGTAATAGAATTAGAAGTATTCCGATAACTCCAGAAGATGTATGGAGATCCATATGGGGTCAAATGAGAAACAAAAAGGTAATAAAAAATGAAACCACTTGAAAATATCCGAGTTATAAGTTTAGGGCAATATATGAGTGCCCCATATTGTACCATGTTACTAGCAGATATGGGGGCAGAAGTGATCAAAGTAGAAAGGCCAGGGAAAGGAGATCCAAGACGGGGGATAGCCCCATACCCAGATACTGAAAAGGAGAACCCGATGGGAGGGGGATTCATGGCATATAATAGGAATAAAAAAAGTATAGTAATCGATCTTCGATCCGAAGAGGGAAAGAAAATATATAGAAGTCTTGTAGAGAAATCAGATGTAGTAGTAGAGAACATGCGACCTGGATCAACTGATAGGCTCGGGATAGGGTATGAAGATCTCAAACAGATTAATCCGGCCATAATTTACTCTGCCATATCAGGATTTGGTCAATTGGAGGGATACAGAGGACCCAATACAGAACGACCTACATTTGATATAGTCGTAGAAGCGATGAGTGGAATAATGGCACAAGTTGGATTTGAGGATAGGGCCCCTCAATGGACGGTGTATGGATTGGCAGATTTATATTCGGGTTTGGTGGCTTCATACAGCATTATGTTGGCATTGTTTATGCGGGAAAGAACAGGAAGGGGGCAATTTGTAGATACTGCAATGTATGATTGCATGTTATCGCTAAATGAGAGGATGGTCATGTTACATTCATTCACAGGAGAGATGCAGCCGAGAGGAAAGTTAAGACACCAAGGTCCAAGGGCCGCGTTTCAAACTGCTGATGGGTATGTTGCGGTGAATGTCCCAGATAATATTATATGGGGGAGATTATGCAAAGTGATAGGAAGAGAAGATCTGATCGAAGATGAAAGAACAATGGACGGTCCGCAACGGGCAAAGAATGATTCCATCATACGAGAAGCGATTGAAATTTGGTTGGCAGATAAAGAAAGAGATGAAGTAGTCAAACTATTGAATGATAACGGGGTGCCAGCTGGCCCGGTTCAGACAGCTTCAGACATATTTGAAGACCCTCAAGTGAAAGCTAGAGGTATGCTGATAGATATTGAAGATCCAGACTATGGGACTCACACATTTTCTCGAACTCCAATGCGACTTTCGGATGTGGATGAAATTGAAAAAATACCCGCCCCCCGACTAGGTGAGCATACTGTGGAACTACTCCAGGAATTAGTTGGCATGGATAAAAATGAGATAGAGAACTTAATAGAAGAAGGAGTAATAGAAGGGTAGCATGGCACGAGTAGATCTTAAAAATCAAAAGGACTTACCGGAGGAATATCAATATTTGATGGGAGAAGATGCATTGGGAGAGAGAAATATATTTCGCGCGATGGGGAATAACCCACCCATTCTAAAGTCATATATGCTATATGGAACTACATTGTGGAAAGAATGTGGGTTGTCGGCGAAAGATAGAGAGTTGGTCATACTAGCAATAGCACGGGAACTGGATTCAGAATATGAGTGGCAACAGCACTATGATATTGGGCAAAAGGTAGGAGTGAGTATTGAAGAAATGAGAATTATTGGAGAAAATAAGTTGGAGTTATTAGGAGATAAAATTAGTGTGGCTTTGGAATATGCACAAGCATTTGTAAGAGGGAGGGTGACAGATGATATTCACCAACGGCTAAGTGAAAATTATGATGATAGAGAAATAGTGGGTATTGCCATGTTATCAAGTCATTATTTGGCTACTGCAGAGATGCTATCTGCGCTTGATGTTCCATTGGAAGATAAATTTGTAGGATGGAGTCCAGAATAAAATTAAATCAACCCATTCCAGGCCAGGCCACAATTCGACAAGGGCTAGACTCTACATCGATCATTCGCCATGGGAAACATCCAAGTAAAACGCGCTGATTCAATAATTGTTCGATGTCGCCGCCAATATTTTCGGCGTGGATCATTCCAGATGGAAATAATTTGTTATGCATAATATGGTAAGTCTCTTCAGGGAAGAGAGCATCCAAATCACCTAGTTTTTTCTCTGCTAATTTTGCGATATCGGGACGATGTTTTCTAATTGCACCATTCATCGGATGGTCCATACTTCCATTATCAATGGCCAACCATTTGAACTCCATTTCTAGACACCAATCTGCAAACTCTAGATCGGGTCCAGGATGTTTAAGGAAATACCGTTCTTCGTCCCCATCGGGTTGGTTGTACGCGAATTTATGATAGCCAGTGTGGACAACTAGTGCATCTCCTTTTTTTATTTCTACATCCTGGGCTAGTAGATCTTCTTTAGTATAGACAGAGAAATCTTCGACTCGGTCAGAGATATCAACGATGACACCTTTAGTTACCAATTTATCAAGAGGTTCTTCGCCTATTGCAATTCCATTTGTTACAAAATGCCGTTGTCCGTCTAAATGGGTCCCACAATGATTTGGGATTTCAAGCATCTGTGCATTTACTTTATGGTCTTTGAGTCTTTTGATATAGTACGTTTTTGCATTTGGGTACCCAGGCCATGAGGGACAATTATCGTCCCATGGTTGAGTTAGGTCGTAAATCTGCATATTAACAATGAATAAGTGAGATACAGTAGACATAAACTCTGTGGAAATGGCATAGGTGATTTTTTATAACTGGGAAAAGTAAAAAGTACGGGGGGACGTGGCCTAGTCCGGAAAGGCGGCTGACTCCAGAGGAATACAATACCCAGTGACGAAAACCAGTGAACGTTCTGAATGAGAAAATTGATCTTTTTCCATTATGAAGAACCTCTGGAGGACTGAGGTAGTACCGGAGATATCAGCCGATCGGGGGTTCAAATCCCTTCGTCCCCATTAAACTCCGGAGTTGTCAAGTCCGCGCATTCTATCAAAGGTTTAATTATAAGGGCAAATCGCTTGTATGAGTTAATATCTGCAGGTAGAGATTTGAACCCAGGAGTAAAATTATAAAGATTCGGGGAGTATCTTGATGTTAGAGATTTGAAGTCAGGAGGTCCAATCTGGGCAGCACCACTCGGTTTTTAATACGATCTGTCCCTCCCGAACCATCCCTTCTCATCTGTTATACCCGCCCACATTGCTGTTATGACCCAACTAAGAAGAAATAGCACGGCCAAGCCACCAACTATGAAAATAATGGCGGTGACAGGATTACTCATATAGAGATAGAAATATGGCAGATATGGGAATAAATTTGGGGCTATAACGTACAACACGTACAACAAAGCAGGGAATGAGATCAAAAATACAATTGGATGTTTTCGAATAATTGATCGCTCTTCAGTTTGTCCATCTCCCATACCAGATTAATAATCCTGCTTGTGTATAATTATATAGAATAATAGTGCGTTATTGGATCGGGCGACCATCGTTTTCTACAGGAGGGGCACCTACAACTAGCCAGACATGTTGCTGATTGCTTTCATTAAATAAACGCCGGGGGGTGGCAGGGGGAACTTTTATTACAGATCGTTCAGGGACAGCGATAAGCTCATCTCCAAGTTGTATTTGTCCCGGGCCTTGTATTTGAAAATAAAGTTCCTCTTGTGTCGCCTGGGTGTGATAGGTTGTTTGCTGCCCGGGTGAAATGTACCACACACTGGATCTGGTTTCTTGCAAATCTAATTGGTCGGTTAAGGCGACACGTGGAGTCCCTGATTTTCCAGGGGTTTGTTCCGCCTCGTCTAACGCAAGCATAGAATATAATGAATCCATGATATGTGTAAGATCATAGTATATGATAAATGCAGCACCCACTTGGAGACTGAGCCCACAATATTGGTACTAAGAAGGAGGGAATGAAATTATAAAGATTCGGAAGAGGTAATTGCGTTAGAAACGGCAGATATTATTTTTTCATATCCAGTGCATCGGCAGACATTCCCTTTAATTGCAGTTTTAATTTCATCACGGACAGGAGGGTTAGAAGGAGAAGAAGATAGATAATCCACAGTGGCCATAATGAACCCGGGAGTGCAATAACCACATTGTAAAGCAAAGTTATCCTTGAAGGATTGCTGTACAGGGTGGAGTTCGCCGTTGATAGATAATCCCTCTATTGTAGTTATAGAACGTCCATTTGCCTTAGGTGCCATGAGTAAACAAGATTTTATGACTTTTCCATCGAGAAGGACGGAACAAACACCACATCGGCCAGAATGACATCCTACTTTAACACCTGTTAAATCAAATTGAGATCGCAAAATGTCCCTAAGGGGTTGATGTGGAGAAACTTCTGCAGATATGATTTTACCATTTAATTCAAAAGTTATATTCATAGGGAACCACCTGCTCGATTTATAGCTTTTACCAAAGCTCGTTGGCATAAAACACCTGCGAGATGTGTTTTATACCCTGCAGATCCAGATAGGTCGTCGAGGGGATCTATATCGTTGCATACAAGTTTAGAAGATTCGCGAATTGAATCCATAGATATTTCAGATCCAATTAGGGATTTTTCTACACTATAGGACCTAATAGCAGTGTCCCCCACAGCTGCCAATGCTATTTTTACATCGAGAAATGAATCAATATTTTCGCCTAACTTAACTTGTGCTGCGACACCAACAGTTGGCCAACCCCCTTCTACATTTGCTACTTTTTCATATGCGCCACCATGAATCCCGGTGGGCTGATTGAAAGTGATCGAATGAATAAGTTCATCTTTCGATAGGTCGGCTGTCATGTATTCTTGATGGAAATCTGAAAGTGGTATCGCCCGTGTTGCATTAAGAGATTGTACAACTACATTTGCATCCAAGCAGAGAAGGGGTGGAACTATGTCTAGAGAAGGATCGGCATGGCCGAGTGCCCCTCCAATTGTACCTAAATTTCGGATTTGAGGGTCTGCGATAACATGAAGTGAATCTAGTAAAACAGAATATGGTTGAATTTCAAGGGAATTTTCAAGAGAGGTATAAGTGGTTGCGGCCCCAACATGGATGGCCCCCCCTTGGATAGATATCTCAGATAGCTCAGAGATGTCACTTATATCTATAAATATATCAGAGGATAGAAATCCTTGGCGCAGGAGTAGCATGATCGACTGACCTCCTGCAACTATTTTTGCAGAATCGCTATGTTCTGATAAGAGATTTAGTGCAGAAGTTAAGTCACAGGGGAGATGGTAAGATGAAGAAGAATTCATTGGTTAGTACCCTCCTTTAGCAATGCCATAGCTATATGTTCGGATTCAACTGGGGCTTTATTAAATCGAATTCCAGTTGCATCCCTAATGGCGTTAATAATAGCAGGTGCAATGGGAGGCATTGCAGGGGTTCCAATTCCTTTTGCCCCATAAGGGCCAGACTCTTCATTTGATTCGACTATTTCACATATGAGTTTTTGAGGCATTTCCCAAGCAGAAATTACAGAATAGTCAGCTAGATTTGGATTTAGAGGTATGCCACGATCGAGTTTAACTTCTGATCGGAGAGCGAATTCAATTCCTTGAGATATTGCCCCTTCTAACTGCCCTTCAACCATTTTGGGATTGATTGCAAATCCAACATCTTGAGCGGCGACGTAACATAAAATTGTTACATGCCCAGTTAGAGCGTCTATTTCCACTTCGGCGAAATGTGCCCCGTAAGCAGGTGGATTGAGTTCTGACTCTGCAAAACCTATAGAAATGATAGATTCGTCGAAGAGGTCCGAAAGTTGTACACTTTGGTTTCCAAAGGACACGGTATTGTTAGTGATAGTAATATCTTCAATTTTTCCAGGATCATAGAGAGGAGAAAGAAGATCTCTAATTGTGGAGATTAGATTCCTCCCAGCATCTTGAACTGCCAAACCAGTTATGTAAGTACTCCTTGATGCAACAGATCCTAAGTATGCATCTGCTGAATCGGTATCGGCATAATGTTGAACGTGAATATTGGAAATATCAATCCCTGTTTCTTCACTTGCTATTTGAGTCATTACAGTATCAGTTCCTTGGCCGTGGTCGAGTACTTCGACTTCAACCACGAGAGACCCATTGGGAAAAAGAATAAATTTTACTTCAGATGAATCCAAATCTACAGCTCCAAGACCGGTGGTATGGGTTCCTGCTGCCATCCCCCAACCTCTTAATTTTTCAGGGTCGTTAGAAGGGCCATTTTGGATTTTTTTGAAAGTGGATAGGCCACGTTCTACACATTCTATCAAACCACAACTCTCAATTGGCCTTCCTGTATTGGGACGGGCATACCCTTCTTCAACAAAATTCATAAGTCTGAATTTGATTGGATCTATATCTGCCCTTCGTGCCATTTCATCCATGTGAGATTCAAGTGCATATCCTAATTGAGTAGAACCAATTCCGCGGAATTCACCTGCTATTAGATTATTGGTAAACGCAGATACCCCTTCAAACTCATAGTGAGGAATTTTATATATCTCAAGGGGGCGGCTGAGCCCATTAGACAAGACTATGTGTCCAACTCCGTTGGGATATGCCCCAGTATCTGCAACAAGATCGATCTTGGCGGCAGTTATCATCCCTTTGGATGTGATCCCCATTTTAATATTATAGGAGGTTTGATGCCTATGATCGGTTGCTGTGAACTCTTCTTCTCTATCGAACCATAATTTTATTGGAGAACCGCCAACTTCTCGAGATAGGGTTGCTGCGACAGGTTCGAATGATAATTGAGGAACGGATCGGGCCCCAAAACTAGAGCTAATTACAGGAGGCATGACGACTCGAACTTTGTCATGGGGCATCCCCAGTAGATCTGCTATTTCATCTCTGGATCTACTGGGTGCGCCAAGGGTCTCTGTGAATACAACGGTATCACCATCCCATTCCGCAATTGTACAATGAGTATCTAAATTGCATGGATTTACACGGGGGGAGATATATTCATGCTCAAAAACAAAATCCGCCTCTAGAAATCCTTGTTCTACATCTCCAATGTGCACGTAGTGGTAGTCATCTATGTTTTGTACATATTCTACGTTGTCAACGGTGAATTCATGCCGGCCATGTTGACCAAAGTCCGGGTTATTGACATCATGTACTTTTGGCGATCCGGATCGAATCGCTTGCTTGGGATCGTGTACAGATGGGAGAGATTCCAAAATAGGGATGATAGAATCTGCTGCTTTTATCGCTAATTCAGGTGTTGTAGCAGCTACAGCCGCAATTACATCCCCATAATATCTGACTCGGTCATCGAATTGGCCTAGTAGTTGATCTCGAGTGACAACTGCCTTCACACCTTCCATGGATTCTGCCACAGAGGTATCTACGGATTTGATAACAGCATGGACGTGACGAGATCGTAAGAGGGCTGCGTGGAGGACCCCATCTGGTTGAATATCGGATCCGTATTTTGCCGCCCCAGTGACTTTGTCGTCCATATCAACTTTAACAACATTGTGGCCAACTGCGTCAAGTGAAGATCTCTTTTCGTCGTTGGGATTGGGAGATGAATTAAATGAAGTAGACATTTCTATGTTGGGAAAAGAAGCATGCGGGAATTAAATTCATTGTTATTCTTTAGTACAATAGTCTATGTATTCACCGTCAATTGTTGATAAAAGTAGTAGTGTTGGAGGATGGATATTAGGATTTTTGGTTGAATGCAATCACTTCGATTTCTATTTTTGCCCCTGGTGCTATCTCACTTATTCCAATAGCACTTCGGGCGGGATAAGGGGATGAAAATATTTCACGATATGCTTTATCAAATTCGGGTTTGTCATTTAAATCTGTGAAAAAAACGGTGTTTCGAACTACATCATTGAGGTCGCATCCTGCGGCATTAAGTACATTTGAAACATTTCTAAAAATCTGCCTAGTTTGTTCACCGACATCTTCACTGATTATTTTTCTGGTCTCAGGGTCCCTTCCAGTTTGGCCCGATATGAATATGAAATTGCCTGCTTGAATGGCTTGAGAAATAGGAGCTGCAGGAGTCACACCTTTTTTTGTACTGATTTCTTCGATCATACAATAGCTAGGGAAACAAAAAATAAAGGTTCTCCTATTATGGATTGGAAAGAAAAAAGAGAGATTAGTTAGATGCGTCGAATGTGAATCTAGATTGAACTGCTACAACTAGTAGTAAGAAGCTCATGATGATCAGAGATCCTGCGGCAATCATTGGGAGTGCACTAGGCGCATTGTTGTATAGGAACAATAGAACGGTCATTAGAACAGAGTTTCCTGCTGTAATAAGAAGAACGACCGCACTTACTTCTTTTACTGCGTCAATAAACACAAATAAGAAAGCATTCAAGATACCACCTTTTAATAAAGGAGTCACAATCCCTCGGAAGGTGGTGAACCAAGATGCTCCACTGATTCTAGACGCTTCTTCCAATTCATCTGAGATGGTAATCAATGCAGAGGAAATCATTCGGGTACCATGAGGTATTTTTAGCAAAATTAGTGAAAGAATCATTGGCCAGAGAGTACCATATAGGTGTTTGAATGGCCCGATCAAGATGAGCCAGAATATAGCAACACCATAGACAATTGGTGGCAATCCAAGGGGGATTGTGGCTATGTAATCTGCTGCTTGGTTGACTTTACGGCCACGAATGACTATATCGGATTTAAGTGCAGTATAGGATATGAAGATACCAAGAACGACGACACCAATTCCATCTGCAAAGGAGATCAAGAATGTATTCCATGTGGCTTCAGCAATTCCTGCAGTTCCTACGAACTGGGTGAAATTCTTAGTTGTCATCATAGACGGTTCAAACAATTCTGCAAGATTTGGGGCGAATGCAAGGGCAAGTACACCAATTAGAGGCAGGATGAAAGCCGTGAATGCGAAGAAGAAACAGATTAAAGTTCCAACCAATTTGAATCTTCCAAGGTCATGTTTTGTATGGCGTTCAGATTTCCCAGTTACAGTCTGGAATCTGAAATTGTCTTTAGTTAATCGGTGGTAGAGCCAGATCATGAATACGGCAATTCCAGCATACACAATGGAATAGATGGTTGCTAGATCATACCGGGGGAAAATATTGAAGAAAACGGTCTTGAAAATGATGGTGGCAAATGTATCAATTCCACCTTTGGAAGATCCGAATACGAATGGGTATTCGAAATTACCAAACGAATAGATGGAAGAGAGTAGGAAAACGGACATCATACCTGGTATCAAGAGAGGTAATGTGACTGTCAAAAAGGTAGATAATATGCTAGATCCTGTCGATCTTGCTGCTTCTTCTAGGCTAGAGGATACAGATTGGATTGCAGGTTCCATTAAAAGATAGGAAAGTGACAGAGATGAGATACCCATCACAAAGACACAACCTTCTAAAGTATATAGGTCAAAAAGGACCAATCCAAAGAGATCTTTCCCGAGGGTATTAAAAATACCAATTGAAGGGCTTAGAATTGCCACCCATCCAATCGATTTTACCAGGGCAGGCATAGTAAGTGGGATAATTGCTAGTATGCGGAGGAATTTCTTTCCAGGTGCATTTGTTCGGACTAGAATCCAGGCATAGATTGTTCCTATGAAAGTTCCCATTGCCCCAGCGCCAATACCGATAACTAGGGTGTTGTAGAATATAGTGACCCCTGCGAGCCCCCATAATACATCTATAATCTTTTTGAAAGTGATGGCTTCATCTCGAGTTGGGGCGAAATATGTACTTCCGAAAAACATCACTACAACGAGTGCAGTGAACATTATAAGAATCAGAATTGTGACAATCGCCGGAAGCCATTCCATGTTGAATCTGGATAACAAACTGTTCTTATTATCAGATTTAATTAGGTTTGCAATAGGTTTGCTAATTGCTGACATCTGATAACATTGATCGGCCTGGTCCATTAAATGTTGCGAATGTTAACTCCAATAGAAATGAAGGTATGTAAGTCAAGATTTAAGGCAAATAGTGGTGAAATAACAGCATGAAATTTGTAAGATTCATGGACGATAGTGGCTACATTCGAGAAGGTGTTTGGGAAAATGGAACAATAGAATGTTATGGAAAAATATACAATTCTGTCAATGTGCAAATATTGCCACCTTCAAATCCTAGTAAGATAATAGCCACAGGATTTAACTACAAGGACCTGATCAAACGTCTAGATGTCAAAACCCCTAAAAAACCACGTTTATTCTTTAAAACTCCAAATACAATCACCAGTCATGAGAATGTCGCAGAGATTCCCCCGGGGCTTTCTGCTGTGTATGAAGGAGAAATTGGAGTCATAATAGGAAAGCAATGTAAAAATATGAAAATAGGGGATGAGAGAGAATATATAGCAGGATTCACTTGTGTCGATGATATAGCCATTACCAGTGAATTGGAAGATGACCCAGGAGCGGTTCGGAAGAGTGGGTTTGATACGGCCACCCCTATTGGGCCAGTGATGGCTTCCTATGATGTGATGCCAGAATGCCCCAGTATGGAAATCAGAGTCAATGGAAAAGTAGAGAGGTCTACAGACTTTTCTGGGCAGCTTTTTTCCACGGGAGAGATATTAGCAGAGATAACAAAATACATCACATTAGAACCAGGAGACATATTTACAACGGGGACCCCAATAGAACCCGGACCAGTTTCTGATGGAGACATAATTGAAATAGAAATAGAAGGAATTGAAACGCTACGCCATGGAATTAGACTGGGGAACTAAATTCTAAGAGATAGGAATAATCGATAGAGTGATACTTGAGAAGAAAGTGTTTCACAATATGGATGAAGAGAAATCGTATAGAAAAAAAAGAGAATTAAGAGAAGTTGATGTAAAAGATCAAGCGTGGGGATCCGATTTCATTGCAGACTTGATAAAAGCATATGGATTTGATTTTGTAACATTCAATCCAGGAGCTTCTTTCAGAGGAGTAGAAGAGTCCATAGTCAACTACAACGATAACTCTCCCAAAGTAATCACAACGCCGAATGAATCATTGTCTGTTTCAATAGCGCATGGATATGCAAAGGCAACTGGGGAGCCTGCTCTTTGTATATTGCACAATGTAGTAGGTACGTTGAATGGGGCCATGGGAATATACAATGCATATGCAGATAGAGTTCCAATTGTAATTTTGTCAGGGACTGGACCCATGAGGAAATCAAAACGAAGACCATGGATTGATTGGATCCATACTGCTCAATGGCAAGGGAACTTGGTCCGAGGATATACAAAATGGGATGATCAACCAGTCCATATTGATGGTGTTGCGGATTCGATAACTCGTGCATATCGGATCGCAAATACCCCTCCGAAAGGGCCAGTTTATGTTGTTCTAGATCACGAGGTTCAAGAATGCAATCTAGAGGAACCTATAGAGATACCTAATTTGGAGAAATTAATGGCACCATCTCGAATGGGTGCAGATCCGGATGCAATAAAACAAGCTGCAGAAATATTAGTTGGTGCAGAATTTCCGGTAATATTCGTTGACCAAGTTGGAGACTCAAGAAATGCTGTTAAATCATTGATAGAGCTAGCAGAGACATTGGGTGCCCCAGTGATAGATAAGCGGATGCGCCGCTATAATTTCCCAAACACACATCCACTTGATCTATCAGGTACTGAGGTTTACAAAAAAGCAGATGTGATACTTGCAATTGATGTGTGGGATATAGATTATTGTACCAAGAAAGAAATTGGAATTACCCACACTATGACCGATCAAATCGAGGGAGAATATCAAATAATAACTATTGGAACTGATGATTTGGAATCGTCTAGTTTAATTCCAGAATATTATGCCATAAGAGAAACAGAAGTTTCAATACTAGCAGATAGTGAATTGGCAATTCCTGCATTGACCGATTCGATTGTGAAGTTGATTGGAGATAATAAAAAACTCAAAGAAAAGATACAACTCCGAGCTCGAAAAATGGGAGAAATTCATTCTGAGCAAAGAGAAGAATGGAGAAAATCCATTGATAAGACATGGGATGAAACCCCAATAGCACCATCTCGTTTGGCGCAAGAGATATGGGAAGTCATACAAGATGACGATTGGATACTTGTTAATGGTAGACTCGCGTATGGAGGTTGGCCACATAAACTCTGGGAAATTGATGAATTCGATCGATACTTCGGAGGAGATTCTGGCGGAGGCGGTGTGGGCTATGGCATTGGAGGGGCCATAGGAGGAGCACTAGCTTATCTCGATAGTGGAAAGCTTCCAATAAACTTACAACAAGATGGTAGCTTATTGCAATTTCCAAGTGCATTATGGATAATAGGGCATTACAAAATACCTCTATTTACTGTAGTCCACAATAATCACGCTCTGTTTAATTCTACAAATCATCGGATGAAATTGGCAGAGGTTAGAGGGAGAGATTCGAGTCGTGAAAAGGCACTTATTGGAACAGGATTGGATGACCCAATAACTGATTTTGCGAAACTTGCAGAATCCATGGGAGTTTCAGGATATGGACCAGTTACAGATCCGAATGATTTGAAGCCCATACTACAAGAAGCATGGGAAGAAATGAAAACAGGAAAACCAGTTCTAGTGGACGTCATATCACAAGACAGATGAAGAAAACATAGGCTTACCAATTGTTGAGATTAAACTTGTCAACCATTTTTTGTTTCAGTTTCGCATCTACAGAATTGGTTTGAGGAAATTCATCTTTCCAATGGTATGGTTTGCAAGCGTCTATTAACATGGTCGAAGTTGTTCTTACCCCTTGCTTTTTCAAATCGGGAGGAATCCGTGGGTCGAGGTGTGAATTTGGCATTCCCCGGACTATATCTATATCCTCATAAGGATCACATCTAGTAGAGAATGCAAATAGAACATCCTCCCAATTGGAAGGATCAATATCCTCGTCTACGATGATAACCGCTCGGCTTAAAGTTCCATTTGCTAAAGAACCCGCAATGGAAGTTGCAGTTTGTTTAGCGTGGCCATCGTATGTCTGTTTAATAGATACAGCGGTGATATGAGCACCCTGTTGACATTGTTGATAGATTGCATATACACCTTGGATATTTGGAATTTCGTTTTCGATTGCATCCCACATTCGAGAGCTAGTAAGTATTTCGGCCCCTAGTGCGTGCCTCATTGCAGATCCATGCATGGTCGGATTTCCTTGGAGAATTGGATTATTTCGATGCCATATTTCAGTTACATTTACTACAGGGTGGATTCCACCGTGTGTAAAATATCCGGTGCACTCTCCAAATGGACCTTCGTCTTCGGAATCTTCATCCAGAGGAGGCACAAATCCAATGATAGCAATTTCTGCTGTTGCGGGGATGGGAAGTCCAGTTTCTTTGTGTGTAATCACTTCTATTGGTTTTCCCATTAGTCCACCTGCATATTCCAATTCAGGATATCCGGCAGGCAGGGGTGTGCATGCACCCGCATAGGTGTACGGGTCTTGTCCAGCCACCATGACAATTGGTGCGTGTTCTCCGGCGTCCCAAAAAGAGTTGAGATGTTGTTTACCATGGTGAGTTTCTGCGATTTCTATTGTCATTCTTTTGGGGCCAAAAAGTTGAGCTCTGTAAGGAGCAGCATTTACCCAGCTCCTTTCTGTATCAGTGGTAAAAGTCACATCACCAGTTCCAATATACCTTCCACCATCAGGAGCACGCCATTGGGGAGCAGGGAATGAGAATAAATCAATTTCATTTCCTGTCAAGACATTTTCGCGTATGGGCCCATCGTTGACTTCGAGTGGTGAGAAGCGCTCCAATTTAGAAGTTCGAGAACGCCAATCTTTAACTAATTCTACCCCACTAACGCCAAGGGGCATTCCTAAAGCTAGCGCTTGTAAATCTCGAGATATATGTAAATTGGTGGCCACTCTAAATCCGGGTTCATAATCGATGATTGAATCGAAAAGAAGGGCGCGAGGATGGTCAGAAAAGGCAACTTGTTCAGTTATTGCCCCAATTTCTAAATTCCAATGTGCGTTGGGGATGTGCTGTAACAATCCTTCGGATTCAATTGCGTCGATATGATCTCGAAGGCTGGTAAGTGGTTCAGGCTTCGTCATGATAGTGAATACATCATGAGAGGGAATGAATGTTGGTAATGTGGCAATATTTAAAAGACGGAAAGGGAATAAATAGAAGGTTAAGATTCTGCCCTTTCACGAATATTGTCGAAGAAGACACCGATATCAGAATTTATTTTTCGTTTTACAATTCGGGCTCCGAGAGTTGCAAGTCTACCTGTGAATTCGACGTCTACATAATAGGTTAGGGTTGTTGATCCATCTCCATTATCCTCCATAGACATTTCGGCTGTTGCATCCATCCTACTGTTGGTTTTTGGGTCTTGTCCTTCTACTAGTGCGACTAGATTTTCAGGAGGGTTGAGTTCAGTCATTTCAACTTCTCCTACTAGGTTGATTGATACTCCCGCAATACCCCGTTCAATGATCCCACGATATTTGGTTTCTGAGAGTTGTTCTATCTCTTTTGCACCAGGAACGCACGAAGCCAAAGCCTCGGGGTCCGATACTAGGTCCCATAATTCTTCTCGAGGTAGTTGAATATGTATTTCATCTTCAAATTCCATGCTTCATTTAATCTCTAAAGGGATAATCAACTTTCGATACTGTTTTCTTGAAAAATGATAATGAGAACTGTGTGGTGGAAAGGGAGAATAAAATTCGCAGATATGATCTTGACTGGCTCAGAGTTCTGGCGTTTGGACTACTGATTATATTTCACATTGCTATTGGGTTTGATGAAGTGGGAATCGCAGTGTATGGGTACGGAAACGATCAGCTAGGTGGTACGTGGTTAAGCCTATTCATATTATTCACTCACGGGTGGAGATTACCATTGTTATTTTTAATAGCAGGGATGGGGACG
>MDTE01049605.1_pt1 | contig 15490 bp, 13 predicted proteins | sample 811231 | NCBI WGS metagenome assembly MDTE01 (sample SAMN05326651, study PRJNA326480) | marine metagenome | isolation source: seawater | place: Indian Ocean: Red Sea | collected 2010 | reverse complement strand
TATTATGAAATTATCTTTTGAAAAATATAAAGAAGAAAAAATTTTTTTTAAAGTTTTAAATTTATTAAAATTTAGATTAAAAAAAATTCCAATTTTCAAACATTTATATTTTTATAAATTGGGAAAAAGATTTTACAACGACCCTTTTTTCTTACTTTCGCGAGAGAAATCATCTATCGAATCAAAATCAAAATATAAGCGTACAGATGTAATAAATAGAATTTTATTTTCGAGAGGAATGAACACTCACTATCTAGAAATTGGGGTGAGAAATCCTGAAGATAATTTCAATTTAATTAAATCTGCATATAAATATAGTGTTGATCCTGGACTTGAAGTTGAAAGCAATAATGCAGATTTTAAATTTACTAGCGATGAATTTTTTCAAAAGCTTTTGGAAGGAAAAATTTTATCACCGAACATTAAGTTTGATTTAATCTTTATTGATGGATTACACTTAGCAGATCAAGTAGAAAGAGATATTGATAATGCTCTTAAATTTATAAAGGAGGATGGATTTATTATTTTGCATGATGTTAATCCTCCTACTGAATGGCATGCCAGAGAATCTTATGAATTTTATAATTCTCCTGCAGAGGGTGCATGGAATGGAACAACCTGGAAATCTTTTTTAAATAAAAGATTTGATAAAAATTTGAAAAGTTGCTGTATTGATACCGATTGGGGAATTGGAATTCTTTCTAAGAAACATAATATTGGGAATTCAATTGAAAGGAAAAATTACTTCTTTGAATATAAAGAATTAGATAAAAATAGAAAAAAATATCTTAATTTAATTTCTTTTGATGAATTTTTTAGTCTCATAGAAAATTAATGAAATTGTTTTAAGTTTGATAAAAAATATATAAGAAATTAAAGATGCTTTAGCAAGTATAGAAAATTCTAGTGGAAATAATTTAATCAATATCACTAATATTTATAATTGGATAACAATAAAAAAGAAGAAAAAATAACTAGATTTTAATGAAATGGATGAAAGACTAACAGCAGGTTGCTATTCATAGTGATCAAACAAAAAGATATTTGAAATCACTTTACCAAAAAAAAGTAGGTTTTTTGTTAGGTATTTTGAATATTTTTTTACCCTTAGACCTGTTGGGACCAACTTAGCTAAAACAGTCGTAGACACTTGCCATAGCTTATTTGAGCAGCTTATGTGGGAGCTATGCGTTCGAATCCACTTGGCTTTATATGTATTTTTACTATTTACTCTAATTAGGTTGGTTGATGTTATGGCAATGTTACAAGATAACATCTTACTAACAAAATTAATGATGACCTTTTGGTGGAGCAAAAGCTAAAAATATTTTTTTAAAATGTATTTAAATTTAAATATAATCAAGAAATTAGCATTATTTTTAAATCCATCTGATTAATTTATTTAAGCGACCTTAAAAAGCTGAATTGCTAAACTATTTATCAATTTTACTAAAAATAGAAGTTATTTCTAACACAAATGTCCTCAAAATTGTTTGAAATTCATTATCATGAGACAAAAGATTTTTATATTAGTCTTTAATAAATGACTCAAATTTATAGAAAGCATTTTAATAAAAATATTAATAGAATTTCCTGGGTTTTATTAATCATTCCTTTCTTTTTATGGGCTTTTTATAAATCTAGTCGTTATTTAGGAGATACTAAATTAAATATTAATGATTTTGCAGTTAGCTTATCTTCTTCTTTTGGTATTTTTTCCCCATTATTTCCTTTTATTTTAAAATCATTTTTCTTTTTTCTGCCAGTTGTAGCGTTAATAATTTTTGAATTAACAAGAGTTGACTTTAAAGACTCAAGTGTAGGTAGGATATCAAAATCAAAGGGATTTAGATATGCAGATATTTACTATTATTTTTTGAATCTTTTAGGAATCCAATTTCCAGTCATTGTATCTTTAACAACTCTAAATATTGCATTTACTTATCAAGGTATAAGTAAATCGCTCAATTCGCTAATAGAACCCCTTCTAGCAGGACATACCTCTGAATTTGCACTCTCTATATTTCTTATCATCGCTATTTTACTCGAAGATTTTAAAGCATATTCAATTCATTATATTTCTCACAAAACCCCTTTTTTTTGGGACTTACATGAATTTCATCATTCTTCCACCGAGATGACCATTTTATCTCAACAAAGAGATAATCATCTTCCAGGGGTTATTTTGAATCCATTATTTTTACCTATTTTAGTTTTAGCACCACTACTAGTTAATTTGTCCTTATCCAAAGGTTATTTCATACCATTAGCGATTTATATATGTGATCTTTTTATTGTCCTTCTGGGATCTTTATTTGGACATAGTTCTGTAAAAGTAATTTTCCCTAAATTCCTTTCATACATTTATATGAGTCCAGCCTTGCATTGGATACACCATTCAATAAATCCAGAACATTATGATAAAAATCTTGGGATGAAATTCCCCTTTTGGGATAAAATTTTTGGGACATATTTAGATGAAAGTCATTTAAAAGATATCAATGGTTACGGAGTTGAAAATACAGAATATAACAGGTATAACCCTTTTTATACTTACTATTTACTACCATGGAAAAAAGTATTTCGAAGAATTAGAAATATAATTCACGTATAAATAAAGGTTATTTTTTTAAGATATTTCTAAAAATCATTTTAAAGAAATTCTTAATTTTAAAAACCTTAATTAGAAATTATTATTCGATTCTTAAAGTGAAAAATATTTTCCAAGAATATACCTCATAAATACTTATATTTTAAAGGTATTAGATTTGCATGGCTTGAACTTGGTCAACGGTTCGTGTCCGCTTGGCTCAATCAGGCTTTCTTTAGTTATACAAAATAGTTTGAACGAATATGCATATGAATACGCCATGTATTTGTTGTACAAATATTTAATAATATGTGTTCTCTGCGAGCAATAACCTTCGTAAATAGATAAGGTAATAGAGATATATAGTAGTTTTAATTTTTACAGGCTAAGCAAAAGCTTATCTGCGAAAAGAATAAAATTATTTTTAAATATAAATAAAAAATTCTTTAGGTATGTTTATAAATGTTTTTATTAATATTAAAAATCTATAAAATAAAAATGATTTTTTAAACTTTCTTTTTTTTATAACAAATAGCATATTATCTCTGCCAGGTTTATCATTTCTAAAATTAAAAATTTTTATTTGACAATTAAGTGGTGATATTAAAATCAAGAAAAAACAAGTAATATATCCTTTTAAAAGATCCTCAATTATTAATAAACCATCATTATTTAGTTTAGGGAAATATCCTTTAATACATTTAATTTGTGATTTTAGATTATGTGGTCCGTCATCAATAATGATATCAAAATTTAGTTTTAGAGAATTAATAAAGTTTATTGAATAAGCATCGCAAATTTTAGTTTCAACATTATCTCGGTCGATCCATTTTTGATTAGCCGGATTATTGACTAAAACTATATCAGAGCAATTGTCCAAGCCCAATATATAGCCATTCTTAAAATAATTTGACCATAAAAAAAGTGATGCTCCATGTCTAAAGCCAATTTCTAGCAAATTAATTTTTTTTTCTTTAAATTCAAAAAAGTATTTTTCGTAAAAGAGATCTATATAAGACTTATAATCACCCTTGTCGGTTCCATGATTATTCTCAGATAAATTAAGATTTTCTTCTTTAAGTATTTTTTTTAAAAGCTTTTCCATTTATATGCAACTTTGCCTGATTTTGAAAGAAATGGTTCTTTTCAACTTTTGTTTTCTTCAGGCAAAAAAATTTTTATTTATTTGACTTTATAATATCAAAAACTTTTTAATAAATTTATTTAGAAAAAAAGGCTTTAATGTTTTTAAACTTTTTTAGCTTTCATTAAACCTATTATCCAATTTTTATGGAACCATCTTTGTTCTATTAATTCAAAATTACCAGTAAATCCATATCCATTTTTTTTTGCTTCAACATTTGGATAGCAAAAATAACTTGGGAAAGTATTTTCTGTAATAATATTTACATGAGTTGGATCTTGGAAAACTAAACCAGAAGGGAATGCTGGTGTTTGATGAAGAAAAATTCCATTAGGCTTTAGAACTCTATATATCTCATTCATCAACTCTATAAAAGGATATTTATTCTCTCCTTTATAATTAATAATTCTTGGAATATGTTCAATAAAATCAAATGCTGAGACGTAATCAAAGTGATTACTTGGGTATGGTAATTTTTCAATAATTAAATTTGCTTTTTTAATTTCAAATCCTAAAGATAAATCATCTCTTAGATCTACTCCATATAAGTTTTTTGCGTCAAAGGGATTCTTTGGGTTTAATCCACAGCCGATATCTAATGATTTTGTATCGACTTTATTTTTTAAAATATATTGTTTGGTTATTTGATCAAGAAAAAAAATTCTTTTATATTTTTTTTTAAATTTCAGAAAAAAGCTTAACTTTAGGTATTGCTTTAAGTTATAAAGAAATATTCTCATTGATTTTTGATCGTTAATTTATTTTAGTTTATTATTCACTCTCCAGCAATATATTTAGATTACCTATAATTACTATAGAAAAAAAGTTTGTTCAATTAAATTTATTTTTAATTTGATGAAATATTTTTATTTAAAGTATTTGCTAGTGATTAAAGACTTTAGATAATTCTTTACTATCTTTTTTAAAAAATTTTTTAAATAATTATCAAACATAACTTTTAAAATATAATATTAGATTTTGTTGTGCTAAATTAGTTTTTAATTCTTAAAGAAAGAGTTTGTCTAATTTCCTTCTGAAATTTAAAAAAAAGATAAGAGATATATCATTTATTTATGGTTTATTTAAAGGAGCTAAATTTTTTAAAAACCAACTCTTTATTAATCATCCAAAATTATTGATTAGTGAGAGGAAAATCTTTACAAAGATAGTTCCATACCTTTCAACAATTTTTGATGTGGGAGCTAGATACGATACTGACTATATAGATATCTCTCAAGGGAGATCAATTAACTATCATCTTTTCGAAATAAATCCAAAATTTTTTAAATTACTTAAAAAAAACGCATCAAAATTTAAAAAAGAAAAAATTTTTTTGAATAATTTTGGAGTAGGTAATGAAGAGGGTGAGGTTTCATATTATTTAAATTCTGAATCTGTTTTAAATAATTTTTCCAATAAATTTGAATCATTATTTACAAAAAAACTTAGAATAAAGACTTTAAAAAATTATATTCGTGAAAACTCTATTACTAAAGTTGATTTTTTAAAAACAGATATAGAAGGCTTTGATTATTTCGCACTTCTTGGTATCGGAGATTATCTTCTTAATATAAATTTTGTTCAGTTTGAATTAGGAATTGGTGCTCCTTTGAAAAATAAACTTGTTAAAGGAGAAGATTATCTATCATTATTTAAAGGAAAATTTTCTTTTTTTTTAATTTGTGATGAAGTTAATCCAATATTCAATAAAATTAATGATAAAGTTGATTTGATATCATTTGGGAAAGAAGATATAGACCATATCACAAAAATTCAATCTACTGGAATTGGATTCAATGTATTAGCTATTAGAAATGATTTTAATATCTCTAATATAGATTTTTCTATAGATAAATATAATGCTTATTTATACGATAAGGAACTAATTAAACAGATATTTTGATTGCAAATTGTATTTCTAAAGTTAATTAATATATTTAATTTTTATATTTTAAATAATTACAAAATGCTAAATGATAGCATTAATTATATTTATATAAAGTTTCGATTATGCATAAGTCTTCATATTTGAGAATGAAATGGTTTAAAGAAAATTTTTTAGATGAGAAAAAAAAATATAAAGTTTTAGATATTGGAAGTTATGGTGTGAATGGGACTTATAAAAATATTTTTAAAGGTGATAGTTTTTCTTATTTAGGTCTAGATATTGAAGAAGGTCCAAATGTAGACATAGTTCCAAAAAATTTATATGAATGGAGTGAAATAAATGATGATACATTCGATATAGTTATATCAGGACAAGCTTTTGAACATATAGAGTTTTTTTGGATAACAATGCAGGAAGTTGCGAGGGTTACCAAGAAAAACGGTCTTGTTTGTATAATAGCCCCTAACAAATGGAGCGAGCATAGATATCCTGTTGATTGCTGGCGATTTTTTTCTGATGGTATGGTTGCACTAGCAAGATGGACAAATCTTAAAGTGCTTCATGCTCATACAAATAGTGGTCCAAGTTATAGAAATCATTCTTGGTTTAATTTTAATGCTACTGATTCAATGTTGATAGCAAAAAAAGAATATTCAGGTAAGCCTAGCTTCAAAAGCGATAATTATATTTGTATTCCCTTGAGTGAATATGAAAAGTCTCAAGAATTCATTACTCCAGAAAAATATTATAAAAATTTAAAGAGCATAATTATACAATCGATGATTTGGCTATATCAAATTCCCATTAGAATAATTAAAAAAATCGCTCGAAATTTAGATAGATTATAGTTTGATTTCAAATATTAATTTAAAAAAAGTATTTTTTAAATTTACCAATAATCTTAACTTTTAAAAAGGCATTTAATCTTCTAAATACTCTAAATATACGCAGTTGTTTTTCTAAAGAATACCACAAATCGTCATATAACAATTCCGGATAATTTATATATTTTTCGTCTAGTTCAAGTTTATATATCAAATCCTCTCTAACAAAAATCATGTTTCCAGTATGGCAAACTAATTTGTAACCTTTATGACTAGCAACTCCCAAAGTAGCAGAAAAACTATTTCCATTAGAGTTTTTATAACTATTTGAGTGCCACTTTATAATTCCAGGAGGATATGCGCTATTAATTTCAATAATAACTATTTTAGGCATATATAAAGTGAATGATTCCCAAACTTCTAAGTCAAAAGAATCTATATCAATTGAAAGAATTTCAAAGTCTCTAGGTATTTCAGTTTGACTTAGAATATTATCTAAGCTATTTGGTGATTTTCTTTCTTTAGATATAAATTTGTTTATTGATACTATTTTGGGATAATTACTTTTTGTTTTTTCTAAATCCTTATATTTTTTTTTATCACCTTCAATATAAATACAATTCCATCCCTCTTTCACTAGTTTAAATGTATTGCTTAAATAAATCCCATCCCATGCACCAAATTCTACACACCATCTTGAATCACTTTTGGTATCTAAATCTAATCTTTTATTAATTTCTTCTATAACCCCATCTTCTCCATTTTGTGAGTACAAGTTATATTTGTAATCTTTAAGGTTAGAAAATTCAATCTTTTTAGGAATCATTTTAAGTTTTGATATGATTTTTAGCTCATAAAAATCTACCATCAAATTAATGGATCTTTCTATCAATACATTAAATTTGAATTATAGATTGATATAAATTTTCTATATCTATTAAAGGATTCATTTTAAAAATAATACCAGTTTGATTATAAAATTTATTAATGTCTATTTTGAAGTACCTCCTCTTTCTATTAAGAATTTCATAATCAATTTTTCGATTTGTTATTGTGCTTATTGCATTTATTATCTCTTGAAGACTAATACTATTTTCTGAACCGATATTAAAAATTCCTTCTAAGTCTAAATCTATTGAGTTTCTTAAAGCGATTGAAATATTATCAAAAGAAATAAAGTTTATTAACGAATCAGGGGAATTATATAATTGCAATTTATTTTTATTTATTGCATAGTAAAGCCATTTATTAATTACGCCCTGATCTGAAAATCTTGGATCATAACCAAAAGCGGAAGATACTCTTAAAATAGTGAATTTAATACCTGCTGACTCTGAAAATTGTCTTATGGTTTTTTCTGCATCTAATTTTTCTTGGCCATATTTATTTTGGGCTGATGTTTCATCAGACTCCCTATAGTTATAATTTTTACTTTCAGGATATATTGAGCCAGCGCTAGATATGAAAATTATTTTTTTTGGTTTTGTTATTTTACTTAATTCTAAAAAATTTTTTATTATATTTCTATTAATAATAGTATTATCGTTGTCGTTTTTTCTAGGCCCTCCTGTCCATGAAAATAAAATAAATATTTTATGAGGACTGCATGAGATCATATTTATCCTTGAGCCGATTTTATTTAATTCGTCTCTTTTTAAATTTTCTCCTATATTACAAATTACATCATTTGGAGATTTATCCTTACGAGATATATAAATTATATTATTATTTGATTTTTTAATATTACTATCAAAATTTCTTGCTATTACTGATGTCTTTCCAAAAATAATAATATCTTTTTCCATATTTTTATTATATTTTTGAATTCTTTATTCCTATTCTTTGATCGGCAAAAATATTTTTAGATTGTATTTTTTTAAACCAATTATTATTTTTTAAATACCATTCTATTGTCCTATCTAACGCATCATCAAATTTATGTGAAGGTTCCCAATTTAGTTCTCTTTTAATTAAGCTTGAATCTATAGCATATCTTCTATCATGTCCAGGTCTATCTTTTACGAATTTGATAAGATTTTTATGTGAAGATTTACCATAAAAATTATCTAATTTATTGCAAATCTTTGTCACGATCTCAATATTAGTTTTTTCATTATTTCCGCCAATACAATATTTCTGGCCAATAATGCCTTTAGTTATTACTAATAATAAAGCCTCTACATGATCCTCAACATAAAGCCAGTCTCTGATATTTTTACCATCTCCATAAATTGGAATTTCTTTATTTTGTAAAGCTTTATTTATTACTAATGGTATTAACTTCTCAGGAAATTGATATGGCCCAAAATTGTTAGAGCAATTAGTTCTTATAACTGGGAAATTATATGTATGAAACCATGCACTTGTTAAGTGATCGCTAGATGCTTTGCTTGCTGAGTAAGGGGAACGAGGGTCATAGGCTGTATTTTCATTAAATTTTCCTTTTTTGCCAAGAGAGCCAAAAACCTCATCAGTACTAACATGGAGAAATCTAAATTTTTCTCTTCTTACTTTATTTAAATTTAGCCAATGATCTTTTGCTATTTCCAGAATATTGTATGTACCTACAATATTACTTTCTATAAATGGAGTTGAATCATCTATCGACCTATCTACATGACTTTCAGCTGCAAGATGGAAAATAATATCAGGATTACTTATTTCAATCGCAGTTTTTAATTCTTTTTTATTTCTTAAATCTACGTTCAATAAATAGTGATTAGAAATATTTGCACTACTATTTATTAACGTTAAATCACTTGCATAAGAAAGCTTATCTAAATTAAAAATCTTTGAGGATGTTGTATCAAGTAATTTCTTTATAAGCCAACTCCCTATGAAACCAGCACCCCCTGTAACTAATATTCTTAGCTTTTCCTTTTCAATGTTTGGATTCAATTTATCATAATATTTTTAATATAATAAACTTTTATGGTGTAAAAAAGTAAGAAATTATTGTTTTGACAAATCATTCTTCTTTAATAGTTTATAGTGGAGTCATTATTTTAAATTTAAAAATAAAATCTAAATGCAATATTCGGAAGAGAAGTTTAGTGTTTTACTTCCTATTTTAGAAAGGATTGATATTATTGAAAAATTACCTTCAGCTTTAAAAAGTATTTTTGCCAATACTATTCAACCCGATCAAGTTTTAGTAACTGTAGATGGAAGGGTAAGTAAAAGTTTTGAGAAATTCATCAAAGAACTTGAAAGTATTTATCCACTAGAAATAGTTTGGATAAATAAAAAAGTTGGATTGGATAGGGCTCTTAATATTGGTATTTTAAAGTGCAGAAATGAATTTATATTCAGAGCTGATGGAGATGACATTAACTTAAAAAAAAGATTCGAAACTCAGCTTCCATTTTTAATAAATGGATATGATGTGGTTGGTTCAAATATTGATGAATATGATGAGAAAGGTGAGTTTTTATGTACTAAGAAAGTACCTATAACAATGGAAGAAATTAATAAAACCATTCCCTTTCGAAATCCCATAAATCATATGACAGTAGCTTATAAAAAAAGTATTGTAATTAGTGTTAATGGCTATCCTGACTTGTTTCTTAAAGGTGACTATGGTTTGTGGATAAAATTAAATGAAAAAGGTTTTAAATTCAAAAATATTGATAGTTCTCTAGTCAAGGCATCTACTGGATTACGAATGATTAAAGACAGAGGTGGAGTTAAATACGTCATATCAGAATTTAAATTACAATGTTTTTTACTATCTCATAATCAAACAAATTTCTTAATTTCAGTTTTCATTTTCTTGTGTAGATCGTTTGTTTTTATTCTACCAATAAAATATAGAAATTATTTCTATCTAAAATTTTTGAGAAATTAAATCTTTCGAAAAGATTAAATCAAGTTCGATTTTAGAATTTTGTAATATATTTTTCCAATTTTAATAATAATTGTATGGATAATTTTTTCCATAAATCTATTTTCTTTAGATATTTTAATAGCACATTTTTTTTTAATTATTTTGACCTCCTCTTGTGTTAATTTCTTCCTCATTTTTGGATTAATTTCTAAATTTGAAGTCCAGATAGTCTCTAAACTTCTTTCTAAGAAATGCGATTCGCAAGAATATTGAGAATGACTTAAGAACAACTTCAAATTTTGATAAAAACTTTTAGGCCTTAATAAAATATTTTCCTTTTTAAGTAAATAATTTCCACCAGGGGAAAATTTTAAAAAAGTCGGTATTTCTGTACTCTTAAAAATATATCTATAAAAATCATTATAATTAGCAAAAAATAAACGATCATAATTATATTTATACCAGCTTGAGTTAATCTCAGAAAATCCTTGATCAGATACATTTAATGAAACAAAGTTATTATTTCCATATGAGTCTTCCTGTAAAGATGTAAAAATATTTCTTTTAATTAATTTTGTAAATGAATACTTATTTAAATGCCTATCAAAGATATTATTTTTGCAAAAAATAATTGAATCTGGCAAATTATTATAATTTTTTATTATGTATTCGAGATATGAAAACAAATTATAACCTACATTTTTTATTTTTATATTTTTAATTTCTTTAGGCAAATCCTTATCACTTTTATTATAAACAATGTATTTTGAGCGATCTAGTTTGTAAATCCACTCAAAGTCCCCTTTAAAATAAGAAATACAAAAAAAATGATTACTTTTTTTTAAATTTCTAAAAAAATAATTGTTTATATTACTTTCCATTTAAATAATTTTTTAAATAATCCCATATTTAATCTATCATAATTTGATTTTGTTGAATTTTTTTTTCAGTAGATTCTAGGCCAAAAAAAACCTAAAATATTTTTTATTATTTGCTTTTGTTTTTTTGTAAGAAAGTTTAAAACCCCTGTATTTGGAATATCTTTTTTATTAACTAATATATTATAATTTTTAGAATAATAATGAGATGTATTCAGAGCGATTTTTATACATTCACTATAAGATTTAAGATTATAGTTTTTGTCTTGATATATCCAATCTTTATAAATGTTTGCTGGAGATATCCATCGACCATAATTTACAATTGGCCTAGCCCAGTACATAGGTGCAATTATTTTTTTTTCTAATCCTGTAGTACAAGGAAAGTAAGAGAATGTGGAATTTGAAACAATAATGTTTGAACAATTAAAAATTGTTGCATAACATTTTTGTATATCTCCATGAACAATTTCTAAATATGGGAATAAAGATTTAGCATATTTAAAGTCATCAGTAACAATAAGAAAATCATTTATTGATGATATATTTCTGATATTATTCATAGCATTTTCCCAGTACTTTTTATCTAACATAAATTTATTATGTCTTTTATATTCACCACCCCTTATATTTAATATACAAATTTTTTTATCAACTTTAGTAGAGTTTATTATTTTTGGATCAAGCAAAATATGCTTTTTTAGCTTAGCTAAATCTCCAAAAAAATATTTCTCAGATTGATATAAACCTTCTAATTTTGTTTTTTTACTAATATTTAAAACATTCTGATCAAAGTCCGAAATAACATATTTTAGTTCATAGTCATAATATAGTTTTTCATTAAAAATTTTATATTCTTTTTTATCTTGAATGTCATCCCATATACGATCAAATTCTATTTTTAAAAATTTTTTTCCTTTAAAGAGGTGATAATTTTGAATCACTAATTCAAAATTTAGTTTATCTGCAATACTTTTTGCGGAAGCATAATACCATAATTGGTTTCCTAAACCTTGACCTTCTCTAAATTCAATTATTATCATTTACTTTTTTCTATTTTATAAATAGTACCTTCAGAAATTCTAATTAATCTATCATAACTTGAAATTGTAGATAGCCTATGAGAAATAGAAATAATAGTAATTTTTCTATGATAATTTTTTAAGTTTTTAACAATCTTATTTTCAGTTTTTATATCAAGTGCACTAGTAGCCTCATCTAAAATTAAAATTTGAGCATTTTTATAAAGGGCTCTTGCTATTGCAATCCTTTGCGCTTGGCCGCCACTTAAATTTATACCTCTTTCGCCTACTAATGTATACATTTTTTTGGAAGAATTATTTATGAATTTATAAATGGATGCAGCCCTACAACACTCTATAGCTTTCTCAAAATCAATTTCTTCAATTTTTTCTCCATAAGCAATGTTTTCAATAATCGTTGCATTCATTAAGAATGGTTCTTGAGGTACATGAGCTATGCTTTTTCTCCATTTTATAAGTTTAGCTTCGTTCACAGAATTTAAAATATCAGTTCCATTAATACGAACTTCTCCCTCTTGAGGCTTTATAAATCCCATAATTAAATTTATAAGAGTTGATTTCCCTGAACCAGTTTCTCCAATTATGCCTAAGGTATCTCCCTTCCTTATGATTAGACTTGTATTTTTAAAAACCTTATTAGTTGATCCAGGATAACAAAAACTAATATTCTTTAAAACGAGTTGTTTAAAATCAACTGGCTCTAAATTTGCATTATTAATATTTCTTATGTCTTGGGGTGTATTATTAATTAATTTTATTATATTATCACTAATTTTATATCTGTATTTCAATCCAACATATGAGGAGTAGATTAGAAATGAAGCTGGAAGAAGTTTTTGTAATCCAAGTGCAATACTACTTAACTGGGGAAGTGGGTCAATATTAAAATTTACCTTTAAGAAGTAAGCTATTATTCCAAGAATTATTATAAAGGACCCTTCCACAATGTATTTAGGGCTTTGTAAAGCAGTATCTATTTTTTTTTCAGAAAATTCTGCTTGAGTACTTATATCAGAAAATTTCTCAAGAAATATATTTTGATTGTTCATTAGTAAAATATCTTTCTTTAAACCTAATGTTTCCTGTATTATTTGAGTCTGTTGCCTCCTATTTCTTGCAAGTATAGTCCCTTCTTTTTTTATTATTTTATTTTTTATCAATGCTATTGCAGAATAAATAAAACTTACCAATGCTATTAAGATTAAAGTGATTTCTTTATTTATAAAGAAAAGAGTAATTAAAATAGAAGAAAATGTAAAAAGACCAGTTATTCCATCCAGAAATAAATTAATACTTTCTACACACCTCCTTATTGATTCAAGAAAATCTGCAATTATCTTGCTACTAGAAGTGCTCATATAAAATTCATAAGAACTATATATAATTTTCTTGTAAGCTAGTATGCTTAGTTGATTGCCTAAAGAGGCTTTAGTCTTGTTATTTAGATTTACTGTGTAAACAGAAAGTAAAGAGTTTAAGGCGACTACTAAAATGAAAATTATTAAAGAGGGTAAAAAAAGATCATTGGCATCATAAATACCAAAATAAGAACTAAAAGTTTTAACTTTATCAGATTTCCACAATTCTTCAGGATTGCTAATTGTTCTAACGAAAGGTATTACAAGTATCAAAGGGAGAGTAGAAGATATACCGGTTAAAAATAATAAAAAAGATAACTTTAATAATCTATAATTATTTCCTTTGCTACCAAGCCTACATAAGGAAATACCATGATTTATTAAATAAAAATATCTTGCAATATTGCTTTTTATAAACTCGTAAACCACTTACCGATATAAGAATTAAAATATAATTAATTATAACTTATGTTGAACTTCACAAAAATATATATTAATTTAGTGATTGTATTAATAAAAGATATATGAAAATTAGATTTCCATGGCTAAATACTAGAAAAAAACTATTACTAATATCTGCAATCGAAATATTTTTGATTTTTTTCATAAATTTTAATCTGCCAGAAAAAAATCCTTTTTTTATTCAAGGTAAATTAATTTTTTCAATAATTTTATTACCTTTTTGGTTTCTCTTTAGCTACATAATGGGAAGATATTCCTTTTATGAAAGTATTTATAAAAATAAAAAATTAATTTTACTAATTAATTTAATTTTTAGAACATTTATTGTCTCAATTCTTTCCATTTTTTTTGTATTAATTATCCAAAGGAATATCAACTTAAATAATTATAATCATTATGATCAAATATTTTTAATTTATTCATTTTTAATTTCTGTTTCTATTAATTTGGTACAGTTGCCATTAATTAATTTTTTTATAAAAAAAATATTAAACGAGGAGGTTTGGATTTTTATAGGTTCTAAGAATATATTTGAATTTTTAAAGCATGAGATTAAATGGAGTAGAAAAAAGATAAAAATAATTTATAAAGATATAAATTTCGATTTTAGGACTTTGAATCAAAGTTCAATTGAAGGTATTATTTTCAACAGCTCTTCAATGCATGATAATAGCTTTTCAATAAATATTTTTGATTATCATAAATATGATTTAAAAGTTATAAGTTTAGAAAAATGGTGTGAGATTAATTTGCAAAGGCTACCATCCAAATTAATAAATAATGACTATCTTTTAAGTGAAAATTTCGTTTATCCAAATAAATCTATTCAATCAAGAACCAAAAGAATTGGGGATATATTTTTTAGTTTATTTCTTTTGATAACTACATCACCTATTATTTTTATTTCAATAGTTTTAATTTTTTTAGAAGATAAAAAAGGTTTTTTATATAAACAAGAGAGAGTTGGGTTGAATCAGAATATTTATACAATTTATAAACTAAGAACAATGAAAATAAATGCAGAGAATGGAAAACCTCAATGGTCTTCGAAATCTGATCCTAGGATAACAAAAGTTGGAAGGTTCCTTAGAAAAATGAGATTAGATGAATTACCGCAATTGTTTAATGTTATTAAAGGAGATATGAGCTTAATAGGGCCACGACCAGAAAGAAAAATATTTGATATTAAATTGGAAAAATCTATTGAACACTATAATCTTAGATATTTGGTTAAACCAGGACTAAGTGGATGGGCGCAAGTTAATTATAATTATGGCTCTTCTATTGAAGATTCAAAGAAGAAATTCAGTTATGATATTTATTATTTAAAAAATTTTTCAATATGGTTTGATATTTTTATTATGTTCAAAACAATAAGACTCGTTTTCTTGGGTAGAGGTTCATCACCAAATAATTAATAAATTTTATAATTATCAAATAATTTAATAAATAAGCAATAACTATTTTGAAAATTTTT
>MDTE01082447.1_pt1 | contig 15492 bp, 5 predicted proteins | sample 811231 | NCBI WGS metagenome assembly MDTE01 (sample SAMN05326651, study PRJNA326480) | marine metagenome | isolation source: seawater | place: Indian Ocean: Red Sea | collected 2010 | reverse complement strand
CGTAGTTGTCGTCTGAACCGAATGCCAGCTGGCTGGTGATGAGGTCGCGTTACAGGCCCGAAAAAAAATCAGAGGTGGGTAGTTCGGCAGATTAGGGGATAAACGGCTTCGGCCGCGAAAATTGCACAAAGATTTTGTATGCGCTTCAGTCACGCCGCGCTGCCGAATGCCGTCCGCCGCGAAAGTGTCCTTTCGGAACGAGGAGAATATCTCAACTGCCCCGCTCAACATGATGAATTGCATGTCGGCGTGGGCACTTCCGCGCCGCGCCCTGTGAAGGCAAGGGTAACGATGGGTTGTCTGATCTCTAAGGAAGCACCGACTAACGCTCCGGCGGGGCGCGGGCCGAGCGCGCTCGATGTGACGCAGCTGAAGAGCTATCGGGACCTCTTCAACCGCCTCGACACGAACAAAGATGGGAAACTGACAGCGCGTGAGCTGCAGGAGGGCGCGCTGCGGGAGCTGGAGTTCGAGGCGACCGCGAAGGAGTGCAAGATATTGGTCGACGAGGTGACGCGCACCGGTGAGGTGGACTTTTCGGAGTTTCTGACCGTGATGTGCACGGGGGTGGGCCCGGCAGAGGAAGTCCTGCTGAGGCGGTTCAACTCAGTGCGCAACAAGTTGAAATACCACTCCGCAGATTTGATGGCTGTCGCGGGATAGCGCCCCGTGTGTGGAGTGGGTTTAATGGGGTCTCGCCGCGATGAAGCGTCGGATACCCGCAGCATACATGGCTACCATTCGTATATATTTATCCTAGCGAGTAGAGTACACATCTGGAACCGTGCCGGCACCCATCCTCGGTCGAAAATGACTTCAACTCTCACCAGTTACCCAAACCCGTCGATTCAAACCTTCGCAGCTTGTTGATGTTCTCGTCGAGCGCCCACATGGGCTTGCTGGGCACCGCGCGCGGGTCGCCGGGGGCCAAGTGCGACACCGCGTCCGCCTCTGGCGGCGCGTCGTTCTCCGCGCCGTCCTCCCTCCACCTCACCGCGCGCGCCGCAGCCTCCCGTTCCTCCTTTGCGGCGTCGCCCTCTCTGTCGAGCGTGGGAGGTCTCGAGTGGCTGGGACCGCCCTGGCCCGCGTCGGTCGCGTGCACGCCCCCCGCGCGCCTCGCCGCATCGCGTGCGTTCACCGGCGGGGTCCAATCGACGCCGGCGTTATCGTCAATGTCGGCGAGCGCGCCCCTCGCCGACATTGACGCTAGTCCCAGTCGCGGGACCAGCGACAGGTCGTCCAGGAGCGCCTCCCTCCGCTGCCTCGCATCCTCCGCCGCGTCTCTCGCCGCGGTCTCCGCCTCGGTCAACCCGCTCTCCGACGCCTCCTTCGCCCGTCGCGCGCGCTCGGCGGCGTACTTGTCCAGGCGAGCGTCGTATCCCTGCGCGGACTCTCTCGCGAAAACCAGCTTCTCCACGGGTATGAAAGGGACGGCGTCAGGTCGCCCCGCCCGCTTAGCCGCGGAGCCCACGCCGCCGTCCGTCCTCGACGCGCCGGGCGCGGTGACAGCCCTGAGCAAGTTCGCCGGGTTCTGAACGAGCGCGAGCTGCCGCTTGGTCTCCTCCCTGCGCCGAACCTCCGCGATTTTCGCCGCTCGTCGAGCGGCGACGACGGCGGGATCCGAGTCGGCGGCGACGTCGTCGTCGTCCGAGTCGTGGAACACGTCCGCGTCGCATTCGCCAGCCTCGCGCGCCTCGCCCACAGCCTGCGCCACGGTCAAACCCGCGGCGTTCTTGACCGTGACCTCGGTGGGCACGGTGCCGTCCGCGCGGGACCCGGCGCCGAGCCTCGCCGCCGCCCTGCCGCGGTACTTGGCCGCGCCCGCGGTGAACCTATCCGGCGCCGTCGCCGCCCACGCCGCGAACCGCCCTCGGCTGAAGTACAGCGAACCCGCCTCGAAGGCGTCCTCGTCCTCGAGGACCGCCGCGCCGACGCCGCGGTCGCCGCCGAGGGACACCGCCGCGGCGTCGACGGTGTTCACCGGCACGCGGATGAGGTCGCCGAGCTCCTCGAGCAGCCGCTGCGTGGGCGCGCAGGTACCGGCGTCGTAGGACAGCACGTCGACGCGGCCGTCCGCGGTGAGTAGCTGCGCCATGGACGCCCAGAACTGTCGCAGCTCCGGTTTCACCAGGTTCCTGCGCGTGGTTCGCAGGCCCTTGACCAGACCGATCGCGCCGGGCTTGTGGTGGGTCATGATGCCGATCGAGCGAAGCGTGGCAAGATTGCCGCCGCACCGGTCCTTGCACTCCGCGGCTATCTTCTCGAGCGACGAGAATCGCCAGTCGAAGTACACCGCCTCCACTCCAGCCTCGACGCACTCCATCAGAACATCCGCGAAATACATGCGAGAGGAGATGAGCACCAGGCGGCGGGGCGCGCCGGCGGATAAGCCCCGGAACGCCTCGCCACCCTCCGTGGTATCGCTGCCACCCTCCGAGATAGACGCGATCGACCCTCGTCTCGACCTCGGCGTCTCCCATCCCACCCTCGGAGGTCGGGCGTCCGTGCTGGCGACGCCGCTGTTCTTGTCCTTGCCCTCGCCCCATCCCTCGGGCCAGTCCACCTTGGTTAGGATGAGGTTCCCAAAGCTCGGGTCCACGAGCAGGGTGTCAGAGTCCAGCTTCATCTGCAGGGTGGATACCACCATGTCCAGCGGCGTGTCTCCCGGTTTGTCGTCGATCGTCAGCGTCACTGCGGATGACTTATGGTCAAAGCCGGCGATGCGCACGCGCTCCTGGTGGATGTCTAGCTCGGTGGCCATCTCGCTGATGAAGTACTCCTGCGTGTTCCCGCCCTTGAACTCGTCGGCGGACATCTCTATGAGCAATTCGAGGGTCACCGCGCGAGCCTCCCTCACCTTGACGTCCATGCGCGCGACGTTGCGCACCAACATGGCGCTCTTGCGGAAGAGCGTCATTCCAGCCTTGGAGCTGGTGTTGGAGGGGGACTTTGCCCGATTCGCGCCGGGCGCGGGACCGATGACGCGGCTCGCCGGAGTGGCTATACCGGCGAGGACCTGCGCGGCTTTGCTGGACAGCGCCGCGTCCTTGTCCTCGATCGCCTTGGCCAGGTCACGCTCCTGGCTCGCCGCGCGAGACAAACCCCGCGAGGAGGGACCGGGCGAAGCCTCCGACGCGGTGTCGTCGCCACTCTCGCCAATGTCCGCACCGTGGGCCGCGCGCATACTCAAATACGCCGCGTATGACCTGCCGACGCCCTTGAGCTTCTCGGCAGCCATCGCCGCAATCGCCGTCGCCTTCACGCTCTGCTTCTGTGTCTCCTCCGTCTCCACCTCGGCGACACGATCCACCGTCTCCACCTCGGCGACACGATCCACCGTCTCCCACGGCGGTGAGGGGTGATGCACGGGTTCGTTTGGCAGGTCATGCTGCGCACGGTAATCCTCCTTCGTTAGATTTCCGAGCTCCTCGGCGAGCTCGGCCGCCTTCTTCGCCTCGCGTTCGTCCTCCGCACGCTTCTTTTCTTCTTCTTCGATGGCGATCTGCTGAGCGCTCTTTTCCTCGCGCCTTGGCGTCTCGCCCTGAAGCTCCCCGAGCTTGTGCAGCGCAGTGCCGAATTGGAACAGTGCCTCCGCCGACGAAGGCTTCCTTGCGACAGCCTTGCGGTACCAGTTGGCCGCCTCCTGGACCCGACCTTGCTCCATGCAGAGCAGGCCGATGTTGAACAACGCCGGGTAGTAGTCGGGTTTGAACTTCAGCGCGAGGAGGAAGTGCTGCTCGGCCTCCACGGCGTGCCTCTTGGCCCACTCCACGACGCCGATGTTGGAGATGGCCTCGACGTTGTCCGGGTCGCTCTCCAGCGCCAGCAGGTACTTCTCCACCGCGCGCTTCGGCTTGCCGCGAAGCATCTGGACGTTGCCCATCTTGCAAAGTGAGGGGGAGTGTCGAGTGTTGATGACGAGACACTTCATGAAGCACTGCTCAGCCTCATCCACATCACCTTCGCGCAGGAACAACATCCCAAGGTTGAACTGCGCATCCAGCGCTCGGTGTTTCACTTTGATACTCTCCTTCAGGTATCGCTTCGCCTCTGATCGTTTGCCCATCCTCGCATGAACCAGCGCGATGTTATACAACGCCTTGTAGTACTCTGGCTCCTTGTCGAGCGCCACCTTCAGCGAGACCTTGGCCAACTCCAGGTCGTTAAGCGCCATGCGCACGACGCCGAGGTTCATGTGCGCGACAGCCAAGGTCAGATCCTTTCGCGTAGCCAGCTCAAAGTCTTGCGTCGCCCTTCGCAGGTTATCCAGTCTCTCCTCTTCGGTCTCCCAAGGCGAACGTGCATTGATGAGTCCCAACGTGACCATGAACTGGGGCTTTGCGTTGTGCTTAATCGCCCTCTCCACCAGCGGCCTTGCTTTGTCCATCTCGCCGTATATCAGGTGCACCACCGCCTGCGCGTGCAACGTCTCCGGCTGGTCCGGGTCTCTCTCCAGTATCCGCTCGATAACCATCTCGGCATCTTCCAGGTTACCCCCCTTGATCGCCTCGGATATCTGCAACACGTCGTGCTTCTCCATCCTCGGGTCCATACCCCGCCTGTCCGCGTCCTCGTCCTCGGGGAGCATCGTCTCGTAGAACGTGTCACCGCCCGCGTACTTCAGAAGTAGCTGCTGATTCTTCCAATGCGTGGCGCCGACGCGGTATAAGAACACGAAGGTGACCATGAAAGTCGCGGCGACGATGTACGCGTCCTGCATGGTGAGCACCCTCTGGAACACCACAGGCGGGTCCGGGATGAACATCCACGTGGTCACGTTCTCAATGCAACCGCTGCGGTTCACCGCGCCTCCAACGAGGTCCGACAGTCGACCGTCGGAGCGCATGCGCGGGGTTTCAAACGCCCACGCGGTGGGACCCGATAGATGATTGGCGGGACACGCCTCGCACGCCGTGGCGCCATCCTTCGCGGAGAAGAAAAAATCTGCGCACGGCAAACACCCGCCGGCACCAGCCGCGGGCTGATACGTCCCCGCGAGGCACTTCGCGCACACCGACGTCGCCTCGAGAGCCGCGTACGTACCCGCGACGCATATATTGCAGGCGGTCATGCCGCGCGAGCCCGCGGCGTATCCCACGGCGCACGCGGTGCAAGACGCCGAGTTGACGGTTCCGCTGTAGTGACCCGTGGGGCAGAGCTGGCACACCATGGACCCCCCCGCGACTGTCTTCGCGACGAACGTACCCGCGGGACAGCTCGATTCGACCGCCGAGGACAGCACCGTCGCACCCACGGATAACGTAGCTCCCGAGATCGCCGCGTCGATCGACGCGATCTGCCTCTCCACCTCGGCGACGTCCCAGCCCCCGCCGAGCGCCACCGGAAACATCGCCGGCGTCGCAACGTAAAAGTCGACGACAACGCTGCCGGACCTGAGGCTCTTGATCATCACCTCATCCGCGGTGGCGCCGTTCCCCACGGCAGTCGCGATGCCAATCTTAAACAGCGTGGAGTTGAACGTCGCGACGGTCCCGTCCACCCTGATGGTGAGCGGGGGTACGTCCATCGTCGCCGCGAGCGCTGGCGGCAGCGGCGGCGGCGGCGGGCTCGAGGGCAGCGGCGGGGGGTTCATCGGCGGCGGCGGCGGCGGCGGCATCGTGCAGTCGTCCGCGGACGTTCTTGCCAGCCTGTCGAACGTGCTCAGTCCGGTTGGGCACGCGGTGGGCAGGTCGTTGCTCGCGAGGGGACAGTACGTGTCGGCGGGGCAGGGCGAACAGGTGGTTTTGCTCACCGCGGCAGTGAAGTTACTGTAGTACCCCTTCCCGCATGCGACGCACGCGTTCGCAGTCGTCGATCCGTTCAACGGGTTGTAGGAACCCTTCGCGCAGTCGTCGCACTTGGCCTTGGAACCCGTCGAGTACGTCCCTTTGGGGCACAACGCCATCGATGCGGGGCTGGTGATGTCCGGGCACTGAAATCCCGGGGGACACGGCGTGCACTGTACCTGACCCGCCAGCGCGAAGGTACCGGGCGCGCAGTCGTATATCCCCGAGCCGTCCTGCTCCGGGCACGCCCTTCCCGCGGGACACGCCGTGCAGTTCGCCGCGCCCGCCGCGGAGAACGTGCCGGAGCTGCACCGCATCTGCAGCGCGACGTCCTTCATCGGGCACTGGAACCCCGGCGAGCACGCCGTGCACTCCGCCTGCGATCCGATTGCGTAGTATCCATCCGCGCATTCCGCCGGTGGGACGTTCGGGGTGGCGCACGAGTACCCGGCCGGGCACTGCGCGCAGTGCGAGTAGTTGGTCCCTATGCGCGTGGTCCCCGCCGGGCACAGCACCGGCGCCGTGGCCGGGTCCGGGCACGTGTACCCGTTGGGACACTGCCGGCAAACCGTGTCCCCCGTCGCGGCCAAAGAAGGGAACCTGGCGACGTCCTCGTGGTCGTAGGGGAGGTCGAACGCGGTGGACTTCAGGTCGTACCTGCTGTACGTGCCCATGGGGCACCCCAAGTTCTGAACGCTGCTGATCGCCTGCTGCGGGCATCGCACGCCCGCGGGACACTCCAGACACGAGCTCGACTGAGCAGTGGGCTGATACTGACCGAGCCCGCACGGCGTGCACGTCGTCGCGCCCGCCAGGGATTTATACCCCGCCGCGCAGATGTTCGGGTCGGGCGTGGCCTGGGTGGGACACGACGTGCCGGCGGGACACACGTAACACTCCGACGAACCCGCATGGGACGAGTTACCCGGCGCGCACGACGAGCACTGGTCCGATAACGGCAACGCGTAGTACCCCTTCGGGCACTGCATCGGCCACGCCGTCGCCTCCGTGGGACATGCGTGCCCCGCCCAGCACTCCTCGCACTGCGTCGCGCCCGCGCCGGAGTAGTACTTGGCCGGGCACTTGCTCGGTTCCCCCCACCCCGCCAACGGGCACGTGCTGCCGTTCGGGCAGTTGAGACACGTCGCCAGTCCGCCGGTTGAATACGTACCGGCGACGCACGCGGTTTTACTGGCGCCGTCGCACGCGTGACCGTGGGGACACGGCGGCGGGTCTATCGTGTTCGTCCCCTCGCAGAAGGTGCCCGGGGGACACGCGGTGCAGTTCTCGAGCCCGCCCTCCCACTCGCACGTCACCCGGGAACCCGCGCCCACCAGGTTATTGCGGCACGTCTGGAACACGATGTCGTTGGCGTCGATGTCGCAGCTCAACCTGAACGTCACCGCGTCCAAGTTATCGATCGCGGCGCTGCCCGTGCACTCGCTGAACGCAACGTCCGCGAACGAGCACGTCGCCGTGCTCTGTTCGAAGAGGGTGTAGGTGGTCTTCGCCGTACCAAAGTCGCACTCGACGCCCACGAAGTCGCTGAATCCGTACTTGGTCTGGAATGTGGTCGGGTTGAAGTAGGACGAGCAATCCCAGTCGGTGAGGTCGAGGAGCTTGCACACGGGTTTCCGCCCGCTGGTGTAGTGGCCCGCGGCGCAGTTCACGCACGTCCCCGCGCCCTCTTCGTGTGTCACCGCCGTGCCCGGGACACACGTCGTGTCCAGCTGAAGGTGCTGCAGCGCGCGCCCGGTGGCGAACGATGGCTGCCGGGGGGTTCCATCATCTCTGACCGCTTCAACCGCCGCCCCGTGTCCGTCCGAACCGAGCTCCGCCGAGCTCACAACCCCCGCGACATGGCACATCAAGAGCGTCGCGATGAACACCAGAGCGAAAGCGATCGCCTCGCAACCTCCGAGGAAGATCCTCGCGTTACGTCGTGCCCCCATCTCGGCAGTCAAAGTCTGAACCTTGGACGTGCCGTTTTCTTTTGTTTCTAGTTCCCCGACGCTCGAAGGCCACCGGAGACGAGGCGTATCCGACGCCCGCTCGCCCGCGACCTACTTGCCGGCGACGGCTCTACCTCTATATGCCGCGTTCGCCTGCCTGGCGGCGGCCTGTCGCGCGAAGCGGCGCGGGTCGCTGTGAGAGCCCCTCGCCGCAGGGGCCAATGTCGACAGCTCGGTTCCAGTCAGTTTGAAAAATGAAGGACCGACCGAAAGCTAACCGACCGTCCACTGCCGTGATAACGCCTTCGATAACGTCATGTCCGCGTCGGATCTTAACTCGGCCACACTGACCAACTCGTGGTCGCGTATCTAAACACCGTCTGAAACATGAGCGTATCCGGAAGCTGCTACTGCGGCGCTGTCAAGGTTACCTGCACGGGGGAACCCAAAGTCATGGCCGTCTGCCACTGCAGGAGCTGCGCGAAGGTCCGCAGACTACTCAAATCGCTTCGTTGTTCCTTTCCGCCAAATATTCGCCAAATAAATAACCTTCACGATCCGTTCCCGCTCGCTCGACAGTGGGGAAGCATCAACTTGGCCACGCTCTATCCCTGCGACCAGGTGAAGGTCGAAGGCGATCTCGTCGAATTCACCAATCCGCCGCCTGAGGGTAAGCCCAAGGGCTCTAACAGGAAGACCTGCGCCAAATGCCACTCAAATGTGCTCAATGACCATCCCGATACGATGGGTCTCACTGACATCGTTTCCGGCATCCTCGAACAAGAATTCAAGCCCGGCATGCACATCAATTACGCCGAGGCCACCTGGAAGGTGAACGACGACCTCCCAAAGTTCGCAGATTTTCCCGCCGAAATGGGTGGAAGCGGTAAGATGCTCGACAACGCCGGAAATCCCATCGTGTCGCCTTAAAACAGAGGTCACCCAGAGCTGGCACTACTTTGTCACATACGAAGGTAGTCTACGAAGGAAGGTACCTTCGAGGGTAACTTTACCTTCGTACTAGAATAGACTACTCTTGCTCCCGGATAAACGTCACTTCTTGGTCATGGACTCTCGAAGCTGATAAAGCAAGTGCGATCCCTCCGCCTTGGACGCGAGCACGCTCAGGCTCTTCCCCTTATCGCCGTGACCGTACCAACACGCCACCGCGAGATCTTCCGAGCAAGCCACGCCGGACCAGCTCCCGCCCTCCCTCGTGTCCCGCTTGGCGTCCTTCTTGTCTTTCTTGTCCTTCTTGTCCTTCTTCGATTTCTTCGCGTCCGCGTCCTTACCGTCGTTCCCGTCGTTCCCGTCGTTCGCCCCCGAGGTCGGGGTGTGCACGCGGGTGACCAGAATCACGCATCCCGGCGTGACGTTCTTCATCGCCGCCAGCGTGTCCTTCTCCCAGCACCCCTCCGGCGCGTCCTCGGGCCGGAGCAAGTCCGCGTCCGCAGCCTCCTTCGACGGCGGCTGGCCCTGCTGCCGGCACAGGATCGCCTCGATCTCCCTCGGCGCCGCGCGGACCACCTGCTTTTCCAGGTGGGGTAAGAGCGCGTCAAGCCCCTCCTGCGTGACGCGGTAGTCGCACGCGGCGCCCTCCGCCGCCTGCCGCTCGAACGCCTTGACCCCCGCGGCGACGACCTGCAACCCGGACCCGCCGTCCGCCGCGGCGTCCAGCAACTTCCTCGCCCCGCCGCTGACAAAGTACAGGCGCTTGGGCGTCGCCCTGTCCTGCTCGCCCGCGCGCCTGGTCATGAGCCCCGCGCTGATGCCAGCCTTGGCGTCGTCCAAGCCGTACTGCGCGCGCATGGACTCGACGAGCGCGGCGTTCTCGACGGCGATGACCGGCGCGACGCGGTTCGACTCGTTCCACTTTTTACCATCCTTGGATCCCGCCGCCTCCGGGTCCGCCGCCGCCTCCATCTCCTCCGGAAGCTCGCCCACCTTGTCAATCGCGACGATGAAGAACCCTCCGGTGTCGTCGAGGTGGGGCATGATCCGCACGCACCGCTCGAGGTTCATCTCGCGAGCCTTGGACGACCCGGGCGGCCACATGGTCGCGGCGACGTTTCGCTGCCGTCGACCGCCGCCGTCGGGGTGCTCGTGCCACCCGAACGCGTCGCCGACCTCCCACGCGTACATGCCGGGCTTACGCTTCAAGCCCTCGAGCTCTCCGCTGACGTCCACGAGCCGCAACGCGCCTTTGGCCCGTTTCAGCAGCGCCGCGACGACGGCCTCGTCCTCCAGGGGATTCAGCGAGCACGTGCTGTAGACCAGCCGGCCCCCAACCTTCAGGAGCCGCGCCGCGTGCGACGCGATGTCGAGTTGCAGCGTGTGAAGGTCCACGCCCGACGCCGGCGACCACTTCTTCCACAGGTCCGGCGATTTTCGCAGGGTGCCGTCGCCGGAGCACGGGACGTCCGCGAGGATGCGATCGAACCTGTACGGCTCGCGCGTCGCGTCGCCTTCGCCGCTCTTTGGGTAGAGCAGCGGGAACTTCTGCGCCTGGTGATTGGTCACGATGAGCGCGGGCGAGTTGCTCCGTTTGGTCTGGTGCGTCAGCAAGTTGGCGCGCTGCAGCGACGCGTCGTTGGCCACCACCACGCCGGTGGGCAGGCTCCCTTCGTCCCTCTCCTCGGCGCGCGCGTGTAGCATCTCCAGGAGCTGAAAGGTTTTGCTCCCCGGCGCGGCGCACATGTCGAGCACCCTGTGCTGCGGCTTCACGTCCAGGAGCAGCGGTGGGATCATGGACACGGCCTCCTGCCTGGTGATGGCGCCCACCTCGTTGGCCTGCACCATGAACTTGTGCAGCGCCTGCATGTGCTCCGATTTTTTCAGGGCGTCCTTGGGTATGTCGAGCTGGTACGCGAGTTCGTGAGGGTACCACCGCAGCGCCCTGGGGGGCGCCATCGTGCTCACATCCGCCTGTATCTTCGGGAAGAGCACGTGGGTGAGCTTGCGACGAACTGATTCCCTGTACTTGCCGCTCATGTTGATGCGGAACGTGAGCGGTAACGGGGTTCGGAACGCGCGCATCATGTCCTCCCACTCGTCCGGCGGCACCACCCCTTGGCGCTGGTAGTACTCGTCGAACTTCTCGTTCTGCAGCTTGGCGTTGTCAAACGCTTCTTGCGAGAAGCCGTCGTAGCCCTCGCCGAGCTCGTCGTCGGCGGGGTCGCGGGATCGTTTGTGGCCACCCCCGCCGCCGCCCCTGCCGCCACCGCCGCCCCTGCCGCCACCGCCGCCCCTGCCGCCGCCGCCGCCCTTACCGCCGCCCCTGCCACCGCCCTGATTAAAACCTCCTCGGCCGCCCCCGCCGCCCCGGCCCGAAAAACCGCCGCCCCGGCCCCCACCTCGTCCGCGACCCCCTCCTCTGCCGCCCCTCCCCGCGCCGTGCGCGTACATGGGACCCGTCATCTGTGACGTAGTAAAGCCTCGAGATACGCCCTGTTTGATGTTGGAGACGCGCCGCCCTTGGTCGGGCGGCTGCGTCAATGGAGCGCGATCGCACCTCAGATGCATCTGCAAAAACCTCGTCAGCACACGTGTCTCGACTGCTCGATCAGAGATCCAACGCGAAATTTACGGGGTCTAGGTCACTGGACGCCGCGCGATGGCGCTGGCGATCTCCCCCCTCGCCGCGAGCCCGCGTTGGACTCGCGCCGAAACTCCCGTCGCGCGTGCGCGATGCGGCGATTCGGCGGGAACGTCCGGCCGAGGCTTCGTGGGTGCGCCTGCGAGCGGCTGTCGGGGAGATACGGTTGAGGGGAAGATGACGTCGTGCCTTCGTTTGGGGTTGACGACGACGACGACGAGGAGGTCTTACGCGACGTCTCGTCTTGTCTCGGTCCACGCAAACGCACCGCGTCCCGGTGGTAATGGCGAGACGCGTGCGCCCGACCCCGGCGCACCCGGCGGCCCCGAGAAGGATGAGGGTGAGGCGTTCCGGCGATGGCTCCTCGATAAGGAGCTACCGAAGAGCGGCAAGACGATCGCGCGATCCCTCTCCTCGCTGCCCCTCGCAATCGGCGAGTTCCTGGTCATCGCGGGCTTCTCCGCGCTCGGCACGGTCATCGAACAGAACAAGGGAGCAGCGTGGTACGTCCAGAATTACCCGGTGGACGAGCCTGCCTTTGGCTTCATCGATTATCCATTCATCCTCAACTTTGGACTGGATCACATATACACCGAGTGGTACTTTCTCGCGCTCCTCGGCGCGCTCGCCGCGTCTCTGACGGCCTGCACGTTCACGCGCCAGCTCCCAGTGTGGAGGGTCAGCGCGGACTGGAAGTTCCTGGACCGACCGGCCACCTTGCTCAAGATGGAGGAGTCGGAGACCTTGCCAAGGGCTCGGAGCTCAGATCTGGCCAGCCTCCTTGCCAGGCGCGGCTACCAGGTTTTCATGAAGGGGAAGAGGATGTACGCGTTCAAGGGGCTCATCGGCAGACTTGCGCCTATAGGTGTGCACGCGGGGCTCCTACTAACCCTCGGAGGCGCGGCGTATTCTGGTCTCGGCGGACTGGGCGGCAGCGTGATGGTTCCCGAGGGGACAGAGTTTCAGATCGGAGCCGGGCTTCGAAGGGGTGCCCCGTTCGCGCCTACTCCGGCCGTCGCTAAGGATATCGTCCGCGTGAACGACTTCACCATAGAGTACCTGCCGAATGGCCAGGTCTCGCAGTTCTTCTCGGACCTCTCCGTGGTGGACTCCAAGAATGGACGCGAGATTCAGCGAAAGACAATCTCCGTCAACGTGCCCCTGCGCGAGGGCGGCGTAACGATGTACCAGACGGATTGGGAGATCGCGTCCATGCAGGTGAGGGTCGCGGAGGTTGGATTTAAGACCGAAGACGCCGCCGCGACGTCCCAGGGCGACTCGGGTCCCGCGCCCGAGGCTGAGGATTCGGCGACTTCGGGTTCGGCATCCGTCGAGCTTCCCGAGGGCGCCGGCGAGAGCCTCGGCCTCCCGATGGCCAACCTCGAGGGCAAGGGCAACTTTCAGGGCCGCATCTGGGGCACGTTCCTACCCCTCAACCCCGACTCGAGCGACCCGGTTGAGGCGAAACGGGGCGTGACGCTCCTCGCGAGGGACTTTCAATCGGTGGCGATATACGCATCCGACGGTTCCTTCGCGGGTGTGCGTCGACCGGGGAGCGGGCGGCCCATCGAGGTGGACGGTTTGAGGCTGGTGATCGAGGACATGAAGGGGAGCACGGGCCTAGAGCTCAAGACGGACCCGGGAGTGCCGTGGGTGTACGCGGGCTTCGCGGGTCTCATGGTCACCTCGTTCCTGAGCCTGCTGTCGCACTCGCAGGTGTGGGCGGTGCAGTCGGAGGGGGGTGGCGGGGAGGTGCTCCACGTCGGGGGCAGGAGCAACCGGGCCAAGGAGGAGTTCAAGTCGGAGCTGGACGACGTGCTGAACCAGCTTCCGGAGTACATTTGAACTTAGCTGCCGGCGCGTGTCATGTCATCCATCTCTTTCGCTGCCAGCAGCTAAATCCCCTTGTCATCGCGTAACAAACCACTCGGTCAACGCGACCTTCAGAATGCCTGATGAGTGAACAGGATTTTTCGAAATGCGTCAACACGGCACGCGAAGGCGCAGAGTGCCGCGCGTGGACGTGGGGCCGACCTCCGCGGATAGGAGAGGGCCGTCGTCATCGTGTGGAACTCAGTGAAGGCACGATGAAGGCAGCTCGCACGAAACGCAGCGAGATGACGGACATCTCAGCCGCGCTACGGACGTTCGCATCGAAGGGCAGGCCCACGAAGGAGGAGCAGGCGCAGCGTCGCCAACTGTTTCAGAAGGTCATCCAGTACCTCACTATCGGCATTGACATGAGCCCGGTATTCTCCGATGTCATCATGAACGCCCACACCACGGACGTGGCGACGAAGAAGATGCTCTATCACTACATCACGCACTACGCGCAGGCCAACGCGGATCTGGCGCTGCTGACGGTGAATACGCTGCAGAAAGACTGCCGCGGGGAGGATCCGGTCATTCGTGGGCTAGCCCTGCGGTCCATGGCGTCCATGCGTGTTCCAGACCTCGTGGAATACCTGGTGCGTGCCGAACCGCGCGCCGAGTCTCGAGAAAGCGCGTCCACCCGAGCCCAGCGGAACGTGGAATTTGACATTATTCCTTTGTCAACCCTAAATCTGGTGGAAACTGACCCGTCCCCTACTCACTCGCCCATCTCCTCGCAGATTGACGCCGTCCGCCTCGGCCTGAAAGATGCCGACCCTTACCCTCGCAAGACTGCCGCCTTGGGCGTGCTCAAGGTTCACGACCTCGCGCCCGAGGCACTCGCAGAGACTGAGATCCTCGAGGAGGTCCGCAAAATGCTCATCTCCGATCGCGACGCGTCGGTGGTGGCAAACTGCCTAATCGTCCTCCGCGAGATCGACGGGGAACGCGCGTTGGCGACGAAGCAGAACGTGTACGGCCTGATAAACCGAATCAAGGATTTCACCCAGTGGTCGCAGGTGACGATATTGGAGACTGTCGCGCTGTACAAACCCGCGGACAAGTCCGAGACTTTCGACGTCATGAACGCGCTGGAGGACCGGCTGCAGAGCTCCAACAGCGCCGTGGTGCTGGGCACCGTGAAGGTGTTCCTGCACGCCACCCTGGACTTCCCGGACGTGCACCAGCAGGTCTTCGAGCGGCTCAAGGCGCCGCTGTTTACCCTCGCCAACGCGGGCGCGGCGGAGACGGCGTACGCTGTCTGGGCGCACCTCCACCTTCTGACGACGCGAGCGCCGCCCCTGTTCGCCATGGACTACAAGTCGTTCTTCTGCCGGGGTTCCGACGCGCCCGCGGTGAAGAAGCTGAAGATCGAGATGCTCACGGCGGTCGCGGACGACGTCAACACGTACGACATCGTGTCCGAACTCTGCGAATACGTCACCGACGTCGACGCGGTCATCGCGAGGGAGGGCGTGAGAGCCGTTGGGCGGATCGCGTTGGACGGCGATCAGAACGTCGCGGGTATCGTGGATCGGCTCCTTCAGTTCATCGAGTACAACCAGGAGCACATCACCGCCGAGACCTTGGTCCAAGTGAAGGATCTCGTCCGGAAGCATCCCAGGTGGATCGACCAGTGCGTGGTTGCGGTGAGCGGGATCGAGCTTGAGACCATCGTGGAGCCCGAGGCGAAGGCGGCGCTGGTGTACATCTACGGCGAGTACGGTCAGGCCATGCCCGAGGCGCCGTACATGCTCGAACCCTTGCTCGATGAGTTTGACGAGGAGGAGAGCGAGGAGGTGCGGCTCGAACTCTTGGCGTCTGCGATGAAGCTCTTCTTCAAGCGAGCGCCGGAAATGAGAGACATGCTCGGAAAGGCGCTCGCCGCGGGAACCAACGACGCCAACCAGGACGTCCACGATCGCGCGCTGATGTACGCCAGGTTGCTGCACAAAGATCCGGAGGCTGCCTCCAGGGTTATCGCCGGGTACAAAGAGAGCGTCGCAAACTTTTCAGACGGCGCCGGCTTTGCCGATAAATTCGGCGAGCAAATCTTCGACGAGTTCAACTCGCTCTCTGTGCTCTATCGCAAACCTGCTTTCCTGTTCACCGACGATAAACCGGTGGAGGTGCCGCGAACGCCGGACGTGATCGAGGCGGCGGGCGACGGAGGCGGTGGGAGCGCCATGATGGGGGACAGCTTGATAGACTTTGGGGACGAACCGGTGGGCGCGTCGTCTTCTCGGAGCGCCATCGACGATTTGCTGGGAACGCCAGCGGGCGGCGG
>MDTE01135167.1_pt1 | contig 15494 bp, 16 predicted proteins | sample 811231 | NCBI WGS metagenome assembly MDTE01 (sample SAMN05326651, study PRJNA326480) | marine metagenome | isolation source: seawater | place: Indian Ocean: Red Sea | collected 2010 | reverse complement strand
GCGGAGAGAGTGGGATTCGAACCCACGAATGAGTTGCCCCATTGCTGGTTTTCAAGACCAGTGCTTTCAACCGCTCAGCCATCTCTCCAAGTAAGTTAATATATTTTAAGTCTTACTTATACAACCAAAATTTAAAATTATTTTTTGTTCTTCTATACGCCTGACCGATTAGGCACTAACGATGTATTCTCTGGGATGTGATGATTTGTTGCTGCTTTATGAAATTTGTAACGATCGTATGCAAAATTCTGGTTTAAAGTGTCATTTACAAATTGAGTTACAATTTCGGGTTCTTTTAGATTAGGATTACATAATTTTTCTTGTTTATAATCTTTGAAAGCATCAAATATCTTTTTCAATGCTTTTACACGATCATCGCTGGTATCTTTATAAAATTCTGGGCTTTTAATTATTGGTAATAATTCAGGGTACTCAACAACTATGGCAAATACTTTATGCAATATATTTGCTTCAAGTTTGTGTGGTATATTAAGTAAAGATCTATAGTGATATGTTTCAAATATATTTTTTAAATAATCGTCAGGAAGCATATTAGACTCTTCAGCAAGTTTGTATAATTCAGTATCCGGGTAAGGTGTACATATTGAAGCCCAAGCATACCAAGGTTTACATCTAATATTTAGTTCTAAAGTTTCAATGTCATCATTAAAGGTTGATGTTGGAACCCCCATCATATTTTGGAAACTAAATCTGATTCCATAATGATGCATCATGTCCGCAGGTCGTATCATTCTATCTTTTGTTATATTTCGCTTTAAAATAATTTTTCTTATTCTGTCATTTCCTGCTTCACATCCTGTAAATATTTTTCCGCAACCAGCTTTAGCCAATAACTTGATTCTTTCCTCGTTATCTAGTGCTTCAGGTCTCAAAGAGCAGATAAAAGGTACACCAACCTCTTTTGGATATTTTTCAGCTAACTCTTCAAGATTTTTTATTTTAATGAAAAAGTGATCTCCTACAAATTGGAACATTGATGGATTATGTGTTTTTTTTAATCCTTTTAGTTCTTCACAAATATTATCTATACTTCTAAAATTAATGTATCCAGCGTTTAAATCAAAAATTTCTTTATATCTTTTGTTATGGCAATAGGTACAATTATATGGACATCCACGACCTTCCAAAACATTATATAGACCACCAGGCTGTTTTTTATGAGCAAAAATTTCTCTGTCAGGAAAATCAATAGTGTTTATATCTTTTATTGGTGGGCGTACCTTGTTTACGAATATTTTCCCATTTACTTTAACAGACAAGTTTAAAATACCTGAAATATCTTTTCCATTTTCCAAAGCATCTATAAGTTCAGGCATTGCTTCTTCAGCTTCACCTTGACACACACCATCAACATATTCTTCTTTTATTGTATCAGGAGAGAATGTACCAAGTGGACCACCAATAAGAGAAAAAATGTTTTTATGTTTTTTTCTGATCTCTTCATTGGCTTTTAATATAGGAACTCTTTCACAATCCATTCCACTATAACCTATAAGATCAGGTTTAAATTCATCTACAACTTTTTTAAAATTTTCACGGTTAATAAAAACACCTTTAACGTTGTGTCCTTGTTTCTTTAAAACCGTTGAAACATACATTATTCCAAGTGGTTCATCTGATAAAGACAGTGTAGCAAATAAAACTTTCATATAAATCTCTCTCTTTAATCTCTAGTATATTAATAGCTAAGAAAATACAATATCATATAAGTTAATAGTTTGCGAACTTTTCTATTCAATATTACTTGATTCATAAGGTCTATACGAAGATTTTCTTAATAAATATGCGGCTATTAAACCTTTAATTTCAGCCAAATGTAATCGACTCTGTTTTTTATTGTTTGATAACATAAATTTCATATATTTTATGGATGATTTAATTAAAGTAGGCAATGTTTTTTTAAGAGCGTAAAAGTAATTATTATATTTTCTTAAATAATAAAATTTAGACCAACAATAATGCCAATTTCTCTGTAATGAAGCTTGGAAATTAAATTTTGGGTTATGAGATTGACCACCTAGGTGTTCAAATTTTATTTTTTCACATACATACATTTTTTTTCCAGCTTTAGCTACTCTTTTAGATAAATCCCATGTTTCAAAATAAATAAAAATATTTTCATCTAATAAGCCTATTTTTTTAAATTCACTTTTTTTAATAATGAAAGTTCCATCTATAATATCAACTTCTTTCATTCCAAACTTTTCAGATATATTATTTTCAATAACAGGTTTTTTTGAATAGAGCTCATAATTTTTATAAACAGATTCATCCTTGTAAGTAGGAGCAAACATTGCAAAATTATTAAATTTTGTAACACATTCAAGCAGGTCCTCTATACATTTTTTTGGAAGAAGTACATCAGCAGGATTAAAAAAAACATAATCAGTTTTTGATTCATTTATGCCAAGATTTGCTGCTTTAGAGAATCCTAAGTTTTCATTTGGAATTATAACCCTTACATTTTTGTATTCTCTTTCTAAAATATCCTTAAGTTCTTTATCTTGAGAGTTCTCTATAATTAGTATTGGTATATTTCTATCAATTGTTTTTACAAGTTTGACAATTAAGTGTCTGCTATGAAATGATAAAATTAATATTGTAAACATAAATTATTAAATGATGTTTGTTTTAAATTTCCAAAAAAAATAATAGATATAATCTTTCCAACTAATTTTGTCGAAAAAAATTCTCTTAAACATTCTCTGAATTCTTTTAGGTGGATATTCGAAATTAATTTTATTCTGTTTATTAGTTTCTATGTTTTCGTTTTTAAAGTAAACATTATAGTATGGAAAATTCTTTTGAATTTCTTCAACAGTTGTAATTTTAAATTTCCATATTTTAAATTTTTTCTTGAGATCTTTATATGATTGTTCTTTTTTATAAAATTTAAATTTGTTATCAGAAGGGACTTCGGCCACTCCCTCAATCAAATTTTTTTTAAAACCTTTAAGACCTTTGATTACTCTTAAGTCATGACCTTGTGCATCAACATGAAGATAATTTATGATTTTAATAGAGTTTGTTTTACAGAATTTTTCAAGCGTAAGAACTTTTACTTTATATCTCTTTTTCGTTTTAGTTCCTTTTACCACAGTCTTAAAAAGGTGATCGGTGGTATCTTCCCAAAACTTATTTAATTTTTTTTCAGGCTTAAGAAGAGAAGAAGCTACTCCATAGTCCGTTTCATAGAATATATGAGTTCCATTAAAGTCTGATATAGCAGTATTGATTATTTTATAATTTTTAATCTTCAATTTAAAAAATTTTTCGATTTTTCTTAAATTTTTGATAATTTTACTTTTTGAACCTCTTATAGGCTCAAAAGCAAAGACTTTAACTTTAGGATTCATAAAAGCAAACATTATACCGTGAAATCCATCATCTGCACCAACGTCAAAAGCTGCATTCATATTAATTGTTTTTCTAAAATCTTTTCTATTTTAGGATGTTTCATTTCTGTATATAAACATAATTGTAATTTAATTTGAACTTAAAAGGACATTAAATTTTAAGTCATTGAGAAAAAAAATACATAGGAATTGAGTAATGCGATACTATTATAAAGTTTTTATTTTCATAATTATTATTAATGTCTTTATTTTAAATAAGACTTTCATTGCAAACTCCGAAGAAACTTTTGATGCTTGGTTAGCATCTTATAAAAATTCTGCTTTAGAAAAAGGCATTTCTAAGAGCACAATAGATATAGCTTTTAAGAATGTAAAATTTTTAGAAAAAGTTATAAAATTTGACAGAAGGCAGCCAGAATTTTATGAAGATACAATTACATACGTTACTAAAAGAGCAAATGAAAGAAGGGTAAAAATAGCTAGAAAGTTATTTAGAGAAAATAAGTTTTTATTTAATGAAGTTGAAAAAAATTTTTCTGTCGAAAAAGAAATTCTATTAGCATTATGGGGTATAGAAACTAATTTTGGAAAACATGTTGGTAAGATGGATATAATTTCTTCACTTGCTACATTAAGCTATGATAAACGAAGAAGAGATTTTTTTTCATCCCAGCTGTTTATACTTCTTGAGCTAATAGATAAAAATTTAATTGATCCAGAGACCTTATATGGATCATGGGCAGGAGCTTATGGAAATTTCCAATTTATGCCATCATCAATTAAACAATATGCAATTGACTATGATAAAAATAACAAGATAGAGTTAAAAAGTTCACTAGACGACTCTTTAGCGTCCGCAGCAAATTATATAAATAGTATAGGTTGGAAATCAAAAGAACCTTGTTTCTTTAGAGTTAAACTTAATAATAATATAAAACAGAAATTGATAAATACTTCTGCTAGGAAAATATCTAACCAACTAAAAATAAAAAAATGGAAAAAAAAAGGAGTTACAAATTTTGATGGAACAGAGCTTAAAACTAACTTAAAAGCCGCATTAATACAACCTGATGGAAAACCTGGCACACCAACTTATTTAGTTTTCGATAATTATGAAAAAATATTGAAATGGAATAGATCACTAAGATTTGGAATTAGTGTTTGTACATTAGCTAATATGATAAAAGAAAAAATATGAGAAAAATAATTTTAATTTTATTATGCATTTTTGCAATTAATTCATGCGCAGATTATAAACGAGACACATCAATATTAAAGAATGAGAAAAAATACTTTTCTTCCAAGGGTTTTGTTTTAATTTACAACGAAAGTTTATTTAAGGAAGATATAATTAGCAAAAAAATTAAAAGTGATAGCATTGCTGTAATGCATAACTCCTTAAAAATAAATACTCCTATATTAATTACAAACCCAACAAATTTAAAAACTTTAGAAACAAAAATTTACAAGAAAGCTAAGTACCCAAAAATATTCAATTTAGTTGTGACTGAAAAAGTCGCTAATATATTAGATCTTGATATATATAATCCTTATGTTGAATTTAATGAAATTAAAAAGAATAAAACTTTTATTGCAAAAAAGACAAACACCTTTGAGGAGGAAAAAAACGTTGCAGAAAAAGTTCCTGTTGACGAAATTAAAATGGATGATTTGACATCTGACAAACCTAGCAAAAATAAGACAGAAACAAAAAAGTATAATTTTACAATTTTAATTAACGATTTTTATTATGAAGATTCAGCTATCAATCTAAAAAATGAAATAATAAAAAAAACTAATTTAAATAATGTTTTTGTTAAAAAAATTAATGACAAGAAATATAGGCTTTTAGTAGGTCCTTTTAAAAATTTTAATGCTTTAAAAACTACATATATTAGTTTAAATAATTTAGGATTTGATGATCTGAATATTTACAAAAACTAAAAATGAAAATCTTTAAATTTATACTTTTTATACTACCTTTTTTGATTGCTATTCAAAAAGCTCACTCAACTATAGAGGTTGAGGCCAGATATGTAATTTTACAAGATCATCATTCAGGCAAAATTTTATATGAAAAGGAAGCTGACTCTAAAATTTATCCAGCTTCAATGACAAAGATTATGACTTCCATAGTTGCTTTTGACTTGTTAAAAAAAGGAGAAACTTCATTAGATGAATTAATTACTATCTCAGAAAAAGCTTGGAGAATGTCCCAAAGCGGGTATTCATCTATGTTCGTCATGTTAAATGACCAGGTAACCGTTGAAGATTTATTAAAAGGTATAATTATAGTATCTGGAAATGACGCTTGTGTTGCTTTAGCCGAAGGTCTATCTGGTTCAGAGGAAGATTTTGTAACTCTAATGAATGAAAAGTCTGAGGAGATAGGTTTAGAGAATACTAATTTTAATAATTCTTCTGGAATTAGTGATCCTGAAAATTATTCAACGGTTAGAGATATACTAAAAATGTCGAATTATATGATTACAAATTATCCTGAATATTATTCATATTTTAAAGACACAACATTTACGTGGGATAGAACTGGAGGAGATCCAATTACACAAGGAAACAGAAATCCATTGCTGTATAAAAATATAGGAGTAGATGGAATTAAAACAGGGTTCTTAACTGTTGAGAAATATTCCTTAGCTGCTTCAATGAAAGTTGGAAAAAGAAGATTAACAGCAGTTAGTAGTGGTTTTGAAACAAAAAATTCTAGATCCAGAGAATCTGCAAAAATTTTAAATTGGGGCTTAAGAAAATTTGATACAATTCAAGTTACAAACAAAGAAGAAATATTTTCATCTCTTAATGTATGGCTGGGAAAGAAAAATAAAGTTGATGTTGTTGCATCTGAAAATATTTATATTACAGTCCCTAAAAGGAAAAAAAGCACAATCAAAGCTATATTAGAATATGAAGGACCAATACAATCTCCGATTACAAAAGGAGAAAAAATTGGCGAATTAAAAGTTTTTGTATCTGGAGATTTAATAAAAACGATTGATATTTTGTCTGCAGAAAATATAAAAAAAGCTAATGTTTTTTCAAGATTATTCCGTTCTTTGAACTACCTGGTTTGGGGTGATGTATAAAAGAAAGAATCTTTTTATAACATTCGAAGGGATTGAAGGTTCAGGTAAGTCATACCAAAGTAAAAAATTATTTAAAAATATTATTAAAGCTAAATTGCCAGTTATATTAACTAGAGAACCAGGTGGAACAAAAAACGCAGAAATAATTCGCAAAGTTATACTCGAAGATTATTTTTATAAAAAAAATAATGAGAAGTTTGACAAAAACACTGATACTCTACTTTATTTAGCCGCACGCAATGAACATATAATTCATAAAATTAAGCCAGCCCTTAAAAATAAAAAAATTGTAATATGCGACAGATTCATTGACTCTACAATGGCTTACCAAGTGTTTGGAAAAGGGGTAAAAAAAGAATTAGTAAGTTTTATCCATAAATATATTTTAAAAGAAATAAAACCAGATCTAACTTTTGTTCTTAAAGTGAATTTATCTAAATCTCTAAAAAGACTTAGCAAAAGAAAGAAAAAAAATAGATATGATAAGTTTTCTAAAAATTTTTACATTAAAGCTCAAAATGCATTTATAAATATAGCTAAAAAAAATAAAAAGAGATATTTTATAGTAGATAATTCTAAGGACTCTGATGATACAGAGAAAATTATATTTAGAAAATTCTTAGGTTTATTAAAAAAATGACAGAAGTTAAAACTGATAAACACTTTGATATTTTACCACCCAAAAATCAATTAAGGTTATTTGGTTATAATAAGCATTTTGAAGATTTCATAAAATTATTCAAAAAAGGCAAATTGCCTAATAAAATTTTATTAAGCGGAAACAAAGGATGTGGTAAAGCAACTTTTTCATATCATTTTATAAATTACCTACTCACATATGGAAAAACCAATAAATATATAATTAATGACTTTGCTATAGATAAAGAAAATTTTGACTATAAAAATCTTTGTAATAATACGAATCCCAATTTTTTTCTATTGGAAAACACTTCTAGCGAGGAAAGTATAAAAATTGAAAGTACAAGAAAATTAATAAAATTTTTGAATAAAACAACATATTCTTCTGATATTAAAATAGTTTTAATTGATAATGCAGAGCAATTAAATATTCATTCTTCAAATGCCTTGCTGAAGGTTTTAGAGGAGTCTAATGAAAGAACTTTCTTTTTTATTATTTATAATAACTCAAATAAGATCTTAAGTACTATAAAATCTCGTTGCACTGAATTTAAAATTCATTTTTCTACACCAAAAAAAAAGACTATCTTGAAAAAATTGGCAAGTGAATATATTGAAAATTTTGATATAAATAAAATAGACGATAATTTGTTATTTGATACCCCTGGCAATATTTTAAAATATTTAATAATTTTAACTTCAAACAACATAGATATTTTAAATGACAAAACATCATGTATCTTATATTTAATGGACAAATATAATCAAAAAAAAGATCCAGAATTGTTTTCTTTTTTATGCATATTAATAGAACTTTATTACAACGATTTATTTGCTAATAATCAAAATAATTTGGAATTATATTCAATGCAAAAATACAAATTGCTAAATTTAATTAATGACACAAAAAAATTTAATTTGGATAAAAAAAATCTTTTCATAACTATAAAAGAAACAATATCAAATGAGTCAAGATAACTTTTATATTACTACACCTATTTATTATCCATCAGGCAATCCTCACATGGGACACGCTTATTCAAGTATACTCGCAGATGTTTTTGCAAGATTTAAACGTATTGATGAATTTAATGTCCATTTTTTAACTGGTACAGATGAGCATGGATTAAAAATTCAGAAATCAGCAGAAAAAAATAAACTTGATCCACTAAAGTATTGCGATAATATTTCTAAAATTTTTCGCGATCTATCAAAAAATTTAAATTTGTCAAATGATGATTTTATTAGAACAACTGAAGACAGACATCATAGATCTGTAAATGACCTATGGAATAAACTAGTAGATTCTGGAGATATATATTTATCTAAATATAAGGGCTGGTATTCTGTTTCTGACGAAGCCTATTATAATTCAGATGAAATAATTGAAAAAAATGGTAAAAAATTTTCTACATTCTCAGGCTCACAAGTTGAATGGGTTGAAGAAGAATCTTTCTTTTTTAAATTATCATCTTGGCAAAATAAATTGCTAGAATTTTATGATAAAAATAAAAAATTTATACTTCCTATAACAAGAAGAAATGAAGTTGTTAATTTTGTAAAAGGCGGTCTTAAAGATTTATCTGTAAGCAGAACATCTTTTACTTGGGGAATAAAGGTTCCTGGCAACAGCAAACATGTAATTTATGTTTGGTTAGATGCTCTTACTAATTATTTAAGCGCTTTAAATTATCCTGATATAAATAATGATTTGTATAAAAAATTTTGGCCTGCATCACTTCATGTTATTGGGAAAGACATTTTAAGATTTCATGCAATATATTGGCCAGCTTTTTTATTGGCTGCTAATATTAAGCCACCATTGAGAGTGTTTAGTCATGGATGGATATTATCTGGAGACGAAAAGATGTCTAAATCAAAAGGAAATATTTTAAATCCTTTAGAAATAATCGAAAAGTATGGGATTGATGAATTAAGGTATTATTTAATGAAGGAGGTGCCACATGGTAAAGATGGTAGCATTTCATTAAAAAATTTAGAAAATTGCATAAATAGCGACTTAGCCAATAATTATGGAAATCTTTGTCAGAGAGTTTTTTCATTTATTAAAAATAATTGTGAAAATAAAGTTGTAAAATCGACAAATATATCTGACAGTGAAAAAAGACTAATTTCTGATACTAATACTTTAACCAAGAATTTAAGAAATTTAATGGACGATCAAGATTTAAATAATTATATGAAATCAGTTATAGAAATTAGTTTTCTTACTAATAAATTTGTAAATGATGAGGAACCATGGAAGTTAAAAAAAAGCAATAAAGAAAAAATGAATAATATTTTGCATCTGTCACTAGAACAAATTGCAAAAATCACCATTTTATTACATCCTATTATACCTACCTCTACTCAAAAAGTTTTGAAATCTTTGAATATAGATAAAAAGTTAAATGATTTATCATTTCTTGATGGTAAAAAAATTCTTACGGATGAAGTTAACCTGGGTGATTTAAATATTTTATTTAAAAAAATAAATTGAATGATCGTCGATTCTCATTGCCATTTAGATTACTTAAATCTCTATAATCAATTAGATGATGTTGTACATAGAGCATCTACAAATCAAGTAAAGTTAATGCTGACTATTTGCACAACATTGGAAAGCTTTAAAAAAATTAAATTAATTATCAATAAGTATAAAAATATTTATGGTACATTTGGCATACACCCTCACGAAACTAAAAAGCATATAGATATAGATAAATTTTTCATAACAAAGATAAAAAAGGAAAATCAAAAAGTAATTGGAATTGGCGAAACTGGATTAGATTATTACTATAACCATAGCGATAAAGAAATTCAGCGAAAGTCTTTTGAAGAACATATTTCAGCTGCAAAAAATCTTGATATACCAGTGATAGTACATTCCAGAAATGCCGAAGATGATACCTATGATATTTTAATTAATGAAATGAAAAAATCTAATTTAAAAGTTTTGATTCATTGTTTTACTGGATCAAAAGAATTTGCAAAAAAATTAATTGATATAGGTTGTTATATATCGATAAGTGGCATTATTACTTTTAAAAATTCAACTGAGCTTTCTAGCACTGTCTCATATATTCCATTAAACAAACTGCTAATAGAAACTGATTCACCTTATTTAGCTCCTAATCCATATAGAGGTAAAGTAAATGAACCTTCATATATAATTCATACAATTGAGAAAATATCCTCAATTATGAAAATTGACAAAAATGATGTTATTAATAAAACAACAAATAATTTCAAAAAACTTTTTGCATTAACTTAAAATGAAAAAAAAATTAATTATTTTGGGTTGTGGTAGCTCAGTTGGCATTCCTAGAATAGATGGATCTTGGGGTAAATGTAATAGAAATGAAAAAAAAAATTATAGAACTCGATGTTCTGCTATAATCATTAAAGGCAAAAATTCAGTTTTAATAGATACTTCTCCAGACTTAAGGCAGCAATTAATTTTGAATAAGATACAAAATATTTCGTCTGTTATTTATACGCATGAGCATGCTGATCAAACTAACGGTCTTTTCGAATTAAGACCTTTTTTTTGGAAAAATAAAAAAAAAATAAATGTTTATGGTGATCCTGTTACAATAAAAAACTTGAAAAGAAGGCAGGATTATTTGTTTAAGAATATTAACTCATACCCAGCTATAGCTAAAGCTAATATAGTGAATTCAAAATTTTCTCTTGGAGCTGGTAAAGAAAGAATTTTTTTCAGTACTATAACAGTTACTCACGGAAAAACTAAAAGCCTTGGATATATTTTTGAAAAAACTGCTTACATTAGTGATTGTAATGATTTATCAATAATAAAATTTAAAAGTCTAAAAAATTTAAAATACCTGGTGATCGATTGTTTAAAGTACGATAAACATCCAAGTCACTTTAATTTAAGTGAGGCGATTTACGTGCATAACCATTTAAGACCTTTTAAAACTATACTTACTAACCTTTCTCACGATTTAGATTACAGAAGCTTGTATAAAAAGCTTCCCACAAATGTTGTGCCTGCATATGATGGGTTAAAATTAAGTATTTAGAAACAAAATTGATTAAATTAATTTTTCAATAGCTTTTATAAATTTTTTTGAAGTAGGTTTAGTTATAGATGAAAAAGTTTCAGCTATTTTGCCATTTTTATCTATGATTATCTTGTGGAAATTCCATTTTGGGATAGCTGTTTTTCCATAAGTTTCACGAGCCCATATATAAAATGGATGCGCATTTGTGCCTTTAACCTGTACTTTTTCTGTCATTGGAAAAGAAATTCCAAACTTTGCCTCACAAAAATTTTTAATTTCCTTATTGGTTCCTGGTTCCTGTTGGCCAAAGTCGTTAGATGGCACCCCTAGCATTATTATTCCTTTGGACTGATAATTTTCCCATACATTTTGCATATCTTCATATTGATTTGTAAAGCCGCATTGACTTGCTACATTTACAACGATAATTATTTTACCTTTGTATTCTGCAAGGTCTAAAAAGGAGCCATCTAGATCTTTAAATTTAAAATCGTAAGCTATTTTTCCTTGATCTGCATTCACATTAGATACCAAAATTGATATTATTAAAAATAAAATATATAAATTTATTTTCTTTATCATTCAATATTTCTTTTAGTCGCAATTAATAATAAAAAATAACCAACTACAGCAGATAGAAAAGATCCAGCTAATACACCAATTTTAACTCCATCCATTTCATTTGCATAATCAACGAAAGCTAAATTGCCAACAAATAGACTCATTGTAAAACCTATTCCTGTAAGAATTCCAACTCCATAAAATTTAAGCCAATTTGAATTAGAAGGCATTTCAGCAAATTTTAACTTTACTGATATAAATGAAAATATAAATACACCTATCTGCTTTCCAAAAAATAAACCACACAAAATACCAAATGGGACAGGAGATAGAAAAGAGTTAAGAGATACATCGGTTAAAACTACACCTGCATTTGCTAAAGCAAATAATGGCATTATTCCAAAAGCAACATATGGCGACAATAAATGTTCAAGTTTTAATAGCAATGAAAAGTCTTTTTCATTCTTTCTATGAGGAATTGTCGCAGCTAACAAAACTCCTGAAATTGTAGAATGTATTCCTGATCCATGAGTAAAGTACCATAATAAAACACCAATAAAAAAATAAGGTGAAAATTTTCTCACATTAAATTTGTTAAATAAAAGCAGAACAACAAATGATATTATCATTAACAATAAAAAATTATATTGAAGTTCAGTGGAGTAGAATAAAGCGATAATTATTATAGCTCCTAAGTCATCAATAATTGCAAGAGCTACTAAAAAAACCTTTAATGATACAGGAACTCTTGATCCAAGAAGTGATAAAACACCAATTGAAAAAGCTATATCTGTCGCTGAAGGTATTGCCCACCCTTTAAGCGTGTAACCTGTTTCAAAATTTATAATTATATAAATTAAAGCAGGCACAGCCATTCCTCCAACAGCTCCTATGATTGGTAAAAGAGCTCTTTTGGGTTTTGATAATTCACCATGTATGAATTCTCTCTTGATTTCTAATGTTACTACAAAGAAAAAAATTGCCATTAGAGCATCATTAATCCAATGTAATACGCTAAGATCTAAACCAAAATTTTCTGTACCTAGCAAAAAGTGGGCATTTAATATTCCAAAATAATGATCGCTAAAATTTGTATTACTTAATATTAGAGCAGCTATTGCAGCAATTAGTAAAATTAGACCACTTGCTGCTTCTAATTTAAAAAACCACTTAAATGGTGCTGTAATATAATTAATCATTTTTGTGTTATTATATCACCGACATTAATTTTACCACTAGACAATATTTCACATCGTAAACCACCTTTTAATAAAAATTCTCTGATTATATTTCTTTGTTTTAACGTATCTTGTAGATATTTGCATGGTCTACACAAATCATGAGCTTTTATTTTAATTTTACCTATATAAAATTCACAGCCAACTAAATCATTGAGACTTATGCCTTCAGTAATTATATTTCTTCTAAAATCTAAGGGCTCAATACTTGTTTTTAATAAATTGTTATAGTTATTAATATTCTCTATTTCTATAAGGGTAATTTGTTTTTCCAGGCCATTATTTTCCTTAAAAGTCCTATCCCCAATAATGCCTTTTCCCTGGATAACATCTATAGAGTTTAAACCGTTTATTTTAGCACCTTTATGTGGAGCTATACCAATTTTTATTACTTTACCCATTATACATTTAAAACATAGTTCAAATAAATTTGATATGATAAAAACATCTATCAGATTGAAAGTTATTATTATTTGTCTTATTTATAAAAAGCAATTGTTAATATGTTGAATTTTATTAAGAAAAAGTTTTTTTTTATAAAGCTAATTTTTTGTTTCCTAATCAGTATTTTAGTATATTTAAGTTTTAGAATTCACCTAATTAACGACATTAATATCAAAGTAACTGTTACCTTTTTAATTATCCAGTTCATAGTGTGGAGTGTTTTATACTTTGACAAAAGGGGAATAAAATCATTAGTTTTCTATAATCTCTTCATTGTAGTAATACTTAATTTTATATTAACTCCAATTTTTCATTTATTGACATTTGATGTACCTATTAGACAGCCAAATTATAGTATTACAAAAAAATATGATGGTGATTTTTTTAAAGGAATGTTTTCGGGAACACATTTTATATCGTCTGATGAAAAAGGGTATAGAACAAATAAAAAAATAAATTATGAAATTAAAAATAATGAAACTTTAAGAATTTTTACAATTGGTGGCAGCACAACAGAAGAGGGTACAACTGACGACCAAAAAACTTGGTCAAGTTTATTAGGATCAAAACTTGAAAAGAAAAATAAAAAAGAGGTAGAAGTAATTAATGCAGGTATGGCCGGACTCAGAACAGAGCATCATTATATTACTTTAAAAAGAATAAAAAAATATAAACCTGATGTTGTTATATTTATGACGGGAATAAATGATTGGAATTATCATATTGTCAAAAGTGAATTTAAATATTTAATACCAAATATTGAAATAAAATATGATATTAAAAAGTCATTGTTAGGAAAGATTTATAGAAATATAGTTAAGCAAATAAATAGAAAGATTATTAAAAACAAAGAAAAACCATTTAATACAGTTAATGCTGAAACAGATACAGAAATGTATCTCTTGCCGCAAATTGATTCCTTGAACAAAAGAGAATACACTAAAGAATTTAGACCTAAAAAAATTTCAGACGATTATAGACATTGGATCCATCTGATTGTTAATGAATGTAATAAAAATATTTTTACTTGTATTTTTTTAGAGCAACCCACTGCATATAGTGAAAATATTTCAGACAAATTGATGAGGCGATTATGGATGACGCCACCTAATCAGAGCTATACGTTAAGCTTACAGGATTTAATACACATAAGCACTATTTATAATAATTGGTTAAAAAATATTATTACGAAAAATAAATTAAATTTTGTCATTCTAAGTAATAAAATTGAACCTAATACACAATATTTAACTGATGATTGTCATTTTAGTGAGAAAGGATCTGAAGCAGTATCAGATGCGATAGTCGAATATATGAATTTAAGTTTGAAATCAATTTTAAATTAAATTAAAACTAATTAATTCGGGGCGTAGCGCAGCCTGGTAGCGCATCTGGTTTGGGACCAGAGGGTCGCAGGTTCAAATCCTGCCGCCCCGACCATTATTAGATATGAGAAAAGCGAAAATTTATAAACCTACTAAAACAGCAATGCAATCTGGATACAGAAATACAAAAATTTGGTTGCTAGAATTTGAAACTCTTAACACAGGAATAAATCCTCTCACTGGCTGGGAAACATCTAGAGATACTATGTCTGAATTAAAGTTAGAATTTTCTTCTAAAGAAAGTGCAATTGATTATGCTAAGGAACACAATATAGACTATAGTGTCATTGAACCACAAAAACGTAAACTTATAAAAAAATCTTATTCTGACAATTTTTTGAAAGATAGATAAATGTTAAAAAGTTTTTTTCTTAGTAAAAAATGGCGGCTATGGGCGTGGGGAGGTTTTGTTTTTATAATTGGATCCCTGCTTGCTCAAACTTGGATAGATGTAAAAATTAATGAGTGGTATAAGGGTTTTTACGATCTCCTTCAACAAGCTACGGAGAGAGATGTTTCAGAATTCTATGATGGAATTTATCTCTTCATGAAGTTGGCAATTCCGTATGTCATAATTTATACAATTACAAATTATTTTACACGATTATACGCGTTTCGTTGGAGAGAGGCGATGACATTTGCTTATATGCCTTATTGGAAAAAAGTTGATACAAAGGTTGAAGGTGCTTCACAAAGAATTCAAGAAGATTGTATGAATTTT
>MDTE01142229.1_pt1 | contig 15496 bp, 9 predicted proteins | sample 811231 | NCBI WGS metagenome assembly MDTE01 (sample SAMN05326651, study PRJNA326480) | marine metagenome | isolation source: seawater | place: Indian Ocean: Red Sea | collected 2010 | reverse complement strand
CAAGGCTATCATCAAGCGCCCCATCGGCAGGAAGAAGAAGGAGGCTGAGGCTGAGGCTGAGGAGGAGGAGGAGGAGGAGGAGGGCGACAATGACAAGCCTGGCAAACCAAAGAGAGCCGGCAGCGGCTTCGTCCCCAAGAAGCTCGCCGGCACCGTGTTCGAGGAGAGGGAAAGGGCCGATAAGAATGACAAAGACCCCAACGCCATCGAGAATATTCTCGGCGCCGATAAGGCTGCGGAGATTGACGAGTCCCAGCTTGACCCCAAGGAACTCGGCAGACTGCTTGCCGAGAAGAAGGCAAAGGAGGAGGCAGAGGCGGCTGCGCTCATCGACAAGGTGGCTGCCGAGAAGGCCGAGAAGGAGGCCAGGAAGGCCGAGAAGAAGGCCCAGAAGGAGAAGGAGCGCGCCGCCAAGAAGGCCGAGAAGGAGAAGAAGTCGGGCAAGAAGCAGAAGGGTGAGGATGAGATCACCACCCTCGAGGAGGCGATGAAGGGCGTGTCCGTCGCCGCGCAGGAAGCCGCCATCGCTGCTTCCGGCCACCTCACCAAGAGCGCCCTCAAGCGCACCGTCACCGGTAACCTCGCATCTCGCCCAACCTCTCGCGACATCAAGATCAACAACTTCTCCATGGGCATGAACGGCCGCGAGCTCATCAAGGATTGCGACATCGAGATCACCATCGGTCGCCGATACGGCCTCCTCGGCCAGAACGGCTGTGGCAAGACCAACTTCCTCGAGTGCCTCGCCCAGCGCGAGGTGCCCATCCCGGATCACATCGACCTCTACCACCTTCGCGAGGAGGCCGAGCCCACGGACAGATCCGCGCTTCAGACCGTCGTCGATGAGCTCAAGAACGAGATGGTCCGCCTCCAGAAGCTCGAGGAGTACATCATGGAAAACTTTGGACCCGAGGACGAGCGACTGGAATCCATCTACGATAGACTCGACGAGATCGATCCCAACACCTTCGAGGTCAGGGCCGCCGAGCTCCTCCATGCCCTCGGTTTCACCGAAACCATGATCCACAGGGCCACCAAGGACATGTCCGGAGGCTGGCGCATGCGCGTCGCGCTCGCCAAGGCGCTCTTTGCCGAGCCCACTCTGCTGCTGCTGGACGAGCCCACCAACCACCTCGATTTGGAGGCGTGCGTGTGGCTCGAGGGGTACCTGGCCAAGTACAAGAAGTGCCTAATCCTCGTGAGCCACTCCCAGGACTTCCTCAACGGCGTATGCACCCACATCATCTGGCTCACGCAGGGCAGGCTCACCTACTACACCGGCAACTACGACACCTTCCAGAAGACTGTCCGCGACGACGAGGTCGTGCAGCAGAAGAAGTACGAGAAGGAGCAGGCCGACATCAAGCACCTGAAGGAGTTCATCGCGTCGTGCGGTACCTACGCCAACGCGCGCAAGCAGGCGGAGTCCAAGCAGAAGATCATCGACAAGATGGTTGCCGCGGGACTCACGCCGCCAGTCGTCAAGGAGAGAACGTTCACCTTCAGGTTCCCGGACTGCGCCAAGGTTCCCCCGCCCGTCCTTCCCTTCGATAACGTGTCCTTTGCCTACAACGGGAAGAAGGAGAACTATCTGTACGAAGACCTGGATTTCGGCGTCGACTGCGACTCCCGCATCGCGCTCGTCGGTCCCAACGGCGCGGGCAAGTCCACCCTGCTCAAGCTCATGACCGGTGAGCTCACCCCGACGAAGGGCAGCGTGGTCCGCCACCCCTCGCTCGTCATCGGCAAGTACCACCAGCACTCCGTCGACGTGCTTGACAAGGAGAAGACGGTACTGCAGTTCTTCATGGACCAGTACCCAAACACCATGACCTTCAAGAGGGACCTCGACGAGTGGCGCGGGTACCTCGGGCGGTACGGCGTCTCTGGCAAGATGCAGACCACGCTCATCGGCGAGCTGTCCGAGGGTCAGCAGTCCCGCCTGGTGTTCGCCATGATCTGCATGGGTAAGCCCAACCTGCTACTGTTGGACGAGCCCACGAACCACCTCGATTTGGAGTGCATCGACACCCTGGCGGAGGCCATCAAGCAGTACAACGGCGGTGTTGTGCTTGTGTCGCACGATTTCAGGCTTATCGACCAGGTGGCGGAGCAGATCTGGGTGTGCGAGGACAAGACCGTGCGGCTGTGGAACAAGGACATCCGCGCGTACAAGAAGCACCTCACGCAGAAGGCGGAGCGCGAGGCGGCGGCGAAGAAGATCTGATCGATCCACGCGGCATACACTATTATTTGAAGGGGTTCCTCCTTGCCGTGGGCGAACCCCTGCCAACTTGGCAAAAGCGCGATAGAAACCGTGGGGGCAGCATGTGATGAACCTCCCCCTCATCGGTGGTGAATACAAAGACTAACGTGTTACTAAGCGCGCACTAAGCCTTTCCGAGCGTCAACACCTTGAATATCTTCAGCGCGATGTAGTCCGCAGCGCCCAGGACCAGCACAAAGAACACCAGCGAGAACATAACGGTGATCGCATCTATCAAAGTCGTCGCAAAGGTCTTGGGGCTGAAGAACCCGTGCCTAGGCCATCGCAGCAGGGGAATGGCCTTGAGCTGATTGACGAACTGTCGCGATAACCAACCCAAGATACCGCCGCTCCCACCTCCCCCTTGGGGCGCCATCGCGCCTCCTCCGCCTTGCGTCGCCACCGCGCGTGTCGTCAACCCGACCCTCCTCCGCCTGATCACCCGTGGCCTCAGACAGACAGCCCCGCTCGAGGTGAAGGCCTCGGCCCTGCTGGTAACGCCCGCCGCTCGCCTCGGCCGCTCGATACGGCCGCTAACTGACGCGAGGCATGTCGTCCTGGTCGCCTCATTTCCGGTCAAGCAGTGCTGCATGCTGCCTCGCGCGTAGGGTTCTGCCGAAATCGTGCGGTCCTCCTGTTCTCTCTGATGAATCCTTTCCGCAGTTTTTGTCACTTCCCCCTGTGCACCCTCTATGCGATGTCGATGTGGAGGGTGGTGTCTTGCGTGCTCGTCGCTTTCGCGGTCATCGCGGCGACTGCCGACGCCGCGGAGCCGGTCAAGCTGGACCTGAACGATCTGCTGGGCAACCTGGGAGGCGCACAGGATGGAGGTCGTCCACGATCGTCGACTGTTTGTCCTGTCGGTCAGGCTCACGCCCCCACTGAGGACGAGAGTTACAAGATCGAGTGCAACGGATGTGGACCCAAGGGGATGCAGATAAAGGAACCCTTCGGTCTCTACCGTTGCTGCAACAACCACGACCTCTGCTTCGCCACCTGCGGCACGTCTCAGGACTTCTGCGAAGAGCTCTTCACGAGCTGCATGTCCAAGGTATGCCGCTCGTTTGGCAGCGGCGAACGGAGGGAGGCGTGCCAGAAGCAGGCAAACGGCATGAGCGGGATGACCAGGATGTTCGGCGGCGGGTTCCACCTCACCTCGCAGCGCTCCGACCCCGAGAGTGGCAAGCAGGGGGCGTGCGACTGCTACCTCCCCGAGGACGCGGAGGCGAGGTGGCTCACCACCTTTACCGATTTTTACGTGCAACACGCTGCCATGGAGCGGGACGCGGCGATGAGCAAGGCCGAAGACGTGCTGTCCAAATACAAGGGGCACGCGCGGGGTGAGGCGTACTTCAAGATGATAAAAAAGTACGGCAACTCGACGAAGGAATTGATGTTTGTCTGGGACGAAGTGAGACCCGACTTGTGAGCGAGAGCGTCAGGAACATAGACGATATTCATTCGGAATGGCTACAAGTATGCATACACAAAGGGTACACCAGTAAGATTACACGCGGGCGTGCGCCTGCTAAAAGTCTGCTAAAGGTTACAAAGAATGGGGCCGCCTTTTCGTCGTATCCGGCCGTCACGGCTTCCTCGCCGCGAGCATCACGAAGCACTTGTCCTCCTTGACAATCTCGACTCCCTTGAGCCCGGCTTTTTGCAGCATGGCCACCACCGACGCGGTGTCCCAGAACGGAGTGTTCATCGTCCTCACCTTGTCGTCGTACGACTCGGCGTCGGTGCAATCACCCCCCTTGATGTACTTCTCCCGGATCGGTGGCGCCAGCACGACGGTTGACGTGACGAAGACGCCGCCGGGCTTGAGGATCCTCTCAACCTCCCTCAGCCCGTCCATCGGGTCCGGCCAGCAGTGCGCCCCCGCGCTGCAGTGCACCGCATCGACGGAAGAATCCCCGAACGGCATCGACGCCACGTCCGCGCGCACCGCCGCGAAGTTTGGCAGCGGCGCCGCGCCGGGGTCGGGCCTGATGGTGGATCTGGCGGAAACCGCGTCGAGCTGCTCGGCGGCGCGTCGCGTCATCGCCTCGCTCACGTCCGAGGCGACGAGGATCTCGTACCCGCAAAGACCGGAGGCCAGGCGGGTGGTGATGATGCCCGGGCCGCAGGAGAGATCGAGGCAGATCCGACCCTCGGACGAGTCCCCCTCGGGCCTGTTGATCTTCACCAGCGCGAGCGCAGCCTCCGCGTCGGCGCCCGGGTAGCCGAGCGCGCGGAAGAGCTGGCGGTAGCCCTTGTCGTAGATGTACGCGCCGAATTCCGTCTCGAACGGGCTCTTGTTCTCGCTCTCCTGGCCCTCCACCGGCATGAGGTCCACCACGGCGATGGGCATGTTGCTGGCGAGGGCGCTCGCTTTTTGCCAAGCCTCCTGCCAGGTCGCGACCCTCTCAGCGGCCCACGGGAGGAGCGGGGGCAGGGTGGAGCCCAGATCGGTGACGGTGGCCCACGCGCGGCGGCTCAGCGCCCACGTGGAGATGTCGCGGCCTCGAGGAAGAGGGTCAGAGCCCAGGTCGGCGGAGCACGTTGTCAGATTCCGAGAGAACGTTCCCCGATTACGGGCATTTCGCGCGGGCACCGGTACCGCGGTGCGCTCCGCGTAGAGCGCGTCGCGCTTGAAATTCCCGAGCGCCCGGCGGTGTGTGAGGGCGCGTGGCGGCGCGATACTCGCGCAGGCCGCGCAGCTCATGGCTCAGCAGTCGCGTTGTCCAGGAGGGCTTCCCGTTGACGCGGCTGTCTTCTGAGGGAGAGGCGGAAAGAAAGCCAGCTGTCCAATAGGAGAGCTCGTACGGGAGATATTCGTGCGGGAGGAAAGATTTTTCCCCGTTCGTTTCTTCGTTTCCTTGAGTCGTAGACCATCGGTTTCCCCGTATAAATTCATCCGGGCCAATTAACTCGTCGATCGAGGTTTGGAAATGAGAACTTTCCTCCTCTCGGGCTTCACGGCACGTGAAAACTTCTCATGGACCGCCAAAGTGTCCACATTCACGTAAGAATAGTCAATTTAGCGCAGTATGTTCTGCAGCGCATCGTCTATCCTCTCGTACTTGAACTTGTACCCCGCCTTGAGCGCCGCGTTCGGTGCCACCTTCTGCCCCTGCAACACCACCGTCGCTCCCTCTCCGAGCAGCGCCTGGATGGCGAAGTCCGGCACCGGCAGCCACGACGGCCGACCCAGCGTCCTCCCCAGCGCCGCGCACATCTCTCCCATCCGCACCGGGTTGGGCGCGGTAACGTTCACGGGCCCCCTCATCTCCGGGTTCGTGAGGGACTCCACTACGATCCCCACCGCGTCCTCCCTGTGCACCCACGAGAACCACTGCGCGCCATCGCCCATCGGTCCCCCGGCGAAGATCTGAAACGTGGGCAGCATCTTCCCGAGCGCGCCCCCGTCGCGGTCCAGCACGATGCCCAGGCGCAGCACCACCACCCGCGTCGCGCCGTCGCACGTCCGCTCCACCTCCTCCGCGGTCGCCTCCCACGCCTGGCACACCTTGGACAGGTAGTCGCCCCCCGCGGGAGCTTCCTCGTCGAAGGTCCTCGTCTCGCTCGTCCCGTAGAAGCCTATGGCCGAAGCGTTGACCAACACGCCGGGCCTCCGATCCGGCTCGCACGCGGCGATCGCGTCGGCGATGCGCTTGGTGGCCTTGATCCTGCTCGCCATGATCTCCGCCTTGATGGCGGGGTTCCACCGCGTGCTGATCGGTTCCCCGGCTAGGTTGACCACGCCGGTGCAGCCGGGGATGGCGGCCGCCCACTTCTCCGGGGAGACGAAGGTGACGTTACCGCCGGTCATTGACCCGCGCAGGGCCATGCGAGCGGCGTTGACGTCGCGTGTCAAGACCCTGACCTCGTGACCGCCGGCAAGGAGCTTGGCGACCAGCCGGCTGCCGACGAACCCGCTCGCCCCCGAGATGGCGACGCACATCCTCCCCTTCGCGGTCTGGGACGCGCCCCCGGCGGCGGCGACGATGACCGTGGGCTTCCTCGAAGTCAAGTGGGTCGCGCGGGTCGCGGTGGACCCTCCCAAAATACTCGCCGCGAGCGCGTCGTCGCCCCGGAGCGCGCCACGGCTCGAGAGCCCGGGGCATCGCGTCGTCGAGGTTTTGGGGAGCGCCGCGATGGACGGCTGTGCAAACCGCACGCCGCGGGACCGGGCGCGCGGAGGGGTCGCGTGAGTCGCGCGCACTGTCGCGTGGATGTGCGTGGCCGACATCGATCCCTAGAAGCTGCGCGCCTCGTTGTGGGCCGCGGAGGTTCCGGATATTTGGTTGGATAGGGGGTCGCCAAAAAGTTGCTCGTGATCTTCAGAGTCCTGTCAGATTCAAATCCACGCTGGGCACCCGGCCCCTTCCGCACACGTAGCCACGCTTCGGATCCGCGAAGATGGAGTGGACGACCATAGAGAGTGACCCTGGGGTCTTCACGGAGCTCATCCAGGAGATGGGCGTGAAGGGCGTCCAGGTTGAAGAGCTCTACAGCCTCGACGAGGGCTCGCTGAGGGCGATGGCGTGAGTGCCCTCCCGCTTTCCCAGATCTCGGATCGGCCGTCCCGTCGACTCCTTCCCCTGACCCGCCCCCTGCGCGCCCGTCACCGCAGGCCCGTGTACGGACTCATTTTTCTGTTCAAGTACCGCAGCGGCGAGGCGCCCAGCGCACCCGTGGAGACCGATGCGAGCTCCAGCGGGGTCTTCTTCGCCAGCCAGGTGATCACGAACGCGTGCGCCACGCAGGCAATCCTCTCGATCCTGATGAACTGCCCGCCGTCCGTCCAGCTCGGCGAGGAGCTGGGAAACATGAAGGCGTTCACCGCGGAGTTCGACGCCGATCTGAAGGGTCTCGCCATCAGTAACAGCGATGCCATCCGCAAGGCGCACAACTCCTTCGCCCGGCCCGAGCCCATCATGGAGGAGCAGAGGGACCAGGCCCCATCCGACGATGTCTTTCACTTCATCGCGTACATGCCCGTCAACGGACGACTCTACGAGCTCGACGGCCTGAAGCGCGGCCCCATCGCCCACGGCGAGTGTACCGACGACGACTGGCTCGGGAAGGTGTGCCCGGTGATCCAATCGCGTATCGAACAGTACGCGAGCTCCGAAATCCGCTTCAACCTCATGGCGCTCATCAAGTCCCCCAAGCAGGCGCTCGAGGAGAGACTCGCGAAGATCGAGGCGAGGAAGGAGAGGTGCGCGAAAGTCGCGGCGGGCGCGGCGGTGGACACTGGAATGGATGTCGACGGCGGCGACGACCTCGACGGCCCCTTACCCTCGGGGCAGGACGCCGTGGCGGCGGAGCTGGCGCGGCTGGAGGGCGAGGCGGCGGTTGCCAGGGAGGGCATCGAGCGGGAGGCGCAGAAGGCGCAGCGGTGGAGGGACGAGAACATCCGACGCAAGCACAACTACATCCCGTTCATATTCAACTTTCTGAAGGTTCTCGCGGAGAAGAAGAAGCTCGAGCCGCTCATCGCCAAGGCCAGGGGCCAGTAATAGAGTTGAACCGCGCCGCGAGTCAAATATTATCAAATTTCACTCCAAGACCAGTCTGTCTACGCCGCCGCTGCTAGTTTCCACCGCGCTACGAGGCCTGGATTCCACCCCCCTGACGCTCCTCCCCCCGGGTCGAGGTCGACCTCCCCGCGGTGGGGGCGGATGCGGCACCATCTTCGGCGGATGCGGCACCATCTTTGGCTGCTGCGGCGGAGCCGGCGCGTATCCGCCACTAGCCGGCGCCTGCGGTTGCGGCGGCCTGGGCGGCGGCGGCGGCATCGCCTCGAACTTCTCCGGTACCTCAAACTCCAAGTCCACGTCTCGCTCGAGTTGGAACCGCGAGAACGACTCCGCCATCTCGATCTTCCACCGACGCAGCTGCGCGAGGATATCGTCCTTCTCGTCGACGCCTTCCTTGCTCTCGTCCCCATCCGCAACCTCATCAGCCTCCGCCGGCGCCTCTTTCTTGCGCCTGGACAGCAGCTTGGCGGGGTTACCCACGAGCGTTCCCGCGCCGATTGTGAGCTTACTCGCACCCCCGTCCGCGAATCCTCCCCCGTCGGCGGAGTCCCCCCTGTCCACCAGCCCGGCTCGCGTCTCCTTGACGCGATTCTTTTTCCAAAACAGCGAATCCTGCAGCGAATCCCCGCCAAACCCCCAACCCTCGGCGGACATCGCCGTGCCCGGCCTGGACGCTCCGGACCCCGACGTCCCCGGGCGGTGCATACCCCACTCCCGCGAACCGGGCCTCGACGCCGTCCCGGGCCGGCACGCGCCCCAGCTCGCCGCCGTCCCCGGCCTCGACCTCGAGCCCGCGCTCGCCGCCGTGCCGGGCCTCGATCGAGCCGTGCCGGGCCTCGACGACGCCGCGGATCGAAGCGCGGCGCCCAGGGAGTTGGACCTCGCGAGGGAGTTGGCCGTCTGCGGCCTGGACGAGGCGTACGAATCCGAGGAATTCGACGACGTTCCGGGCCGGGCGCCGATCGGTTGACCCGACGTCGACGTCGACGGCCGGCTGGGGAAAAACTCTTCACCCGCCCCGTGATCCGCGAGGGGATCCTCCGCCACCTCGATGGACAGGTCTCCGGTGACCTCGTCCCTGGTGATGACCGCGTCCGGGTCGTCGATGCCGACGGCCGCGTACTTGATGCCGTCGGCGACCATGGAGAGCTCGTCCTCGCCGGATGTTCCGACGGCAACCCCGGTCCCGTCCTCCCCACCGACGCCATCCTCCCCCCCGTCCTCGTCCTCCCCGCCCGCAACCCCCAGGCGCTCCGCCTCGGTCACGTCCCGATCGTCGAGGGTGACCAAACCCTTGACCGCGCGAGCTACGATTCGCCTGTAGTCGCGTCGCCTGCTGAGCGGGTTCCCCTCCAGCGACAGCGTGTTGAGCGCGGGGCACATGCCGAGGTAGTCTGGCGCGTCCTCATCCGCCACGCGGTTGGCCTCCAGGTCGACCGCCTGGAGATGGTCCAGCTCGGCGAGTGGATACACGTCGCTCACGTCGTTGAACGCCGCGTACAGCTCGCGCAGTTGCACCAGCGCGCCGATGCCCGCGAGATCCTCGAGGCCGCTCCTCGCGATCCAGAGCACCTGGAGCCTCTGGAACGCGCTGCCGAACGCGCGAGCCGCCGGCACGACGCTGCTGCTGAGGCGGAGTCTGGCGAGCGCGGGCATGGCGCGGCCGATGCCACTGAGGTCATCACGCGTAGCGTCGGCCCGGATCTCCAGGTGCGAGCACGTCGCGAGGTCGTCGGTGCCCGCCAGCTCGGCGAGGCGATCCTCCGTGAGTCCGAGATCCCAGTCGGTCGCCCCGTCGGGGCCCCCGGCTATGTCGAGGCCCGGCGCGTTTAAATCGAGGTCGGGCTCGTCGTCGTCGTCCACGGGATGGTACCCGGGCTCGTCGTCGTCGTCCACGTCCTCATCCTCGTACGCCTCGTCGTATTCGAACCGCCTCATCGCGTCCACGGCCCGGCGGTCAACCCACTTTCGCGCGGTGCCTTCCCTTCCTTTTCGGGATGACGACGGAAAGGACGAGAACCCCGGTCGTCGCGGAACCGCGGTCTCGGCGCTGGAGACCGCGAGTCTCGCGGGATGCGCCTTCGGCCTTTAATCCTCAAGGACCCGGCGCGAACACCCGCGGCGACCCTCCTCGCGCCGCAGCTCTCGAATGGCGAGGGCGATCCGTGCGTCACGAACAGCGAAAAAAGTCTTGGGCGAAAGGGGTACAATCTCGACGAGTTATTAGACCCAAAACGCCCCTCTCCTCACTGATTGCCCATACGCGGAAGTACATGTCAACCGCCCTGAAACGCTCATCGGCAGAGGCGATGGCGCACGACGCGCCCCCGTCCCCCGAGCTCGATGACCGGACCATCGAGACCGCGATAGCGCTGGACATAGACCCCTTCGCCGAGGATCACCTGCTGTGGATCGCCAGGTCCGCGCAGAACGACGCCGAGCTTCCCCCGGGTTGGCATCGATGCACGCTCGCGGATCTCTCCGAGGGCTACGCGAACCCCGCGCTCGGCGTGGAGCGACCCGATCACCCGAGGGCCGAGGAGTTCCGCGTGCTCGTCGCGCAGGAGCGCAGGCGCACGGCGGCGCGCGCGCATCGCCCGCACCCGGAACAGCCCCGCAAACGAGCGCGAACAACGGGCATCGGCGGCGACGAGAATGCGACGTCGCGGGTGGGCAAGACGCTCCACGCGGACGCCCGCGTCGCCGCGATGGAGGCGTCGCACAGGATCGCCCTTAAGGGTCTGCAGCGCAAGGTGGCGGAACTGGAGCGGCGCGCGATCGAACGGGAGGAGGCGTGGGAGAACGAGCGCATGAACGCGGAGGCGCGAACGCACCGCGTCGTCGTCGAGGCGGAGGAGCGAATGCGATCCGGGTTGGAGGACGAGAGGCGAGCGATGCGGGACACGATTAGGCGGGCGGTGGAGCGGGAGCGTAAGGTGGCGGCGGAGGAGGCGACGCGGGCGGTGAAGACGTCGCTCAGGTCCGTCAAGGCGGCAGAGGCTGAGGATGCGCGGCGGCGAGAGCTCGAGGCTGTCAAGATGGACGCGAGCAGATTCGCCGCAAGGGAGGAGGCGCTCAGCAAGATGCTCGCCTCCGCGCGGGACGAGCTCAGCGAAAAGAATAGGACGATCGCGTCGCTGCGGAGGGAGCTGGCGCAGGTGAAGGGCGCGGCGATCGGTTAGTAGAGGGTGCCCTCGTTGTTAGCCAAAATTCTATCCAATCGAGCCACGGGGACCGAGCTTCGCGTCATACTGCGACTCGAAATCGTACACCTCTTCCATGTACGCCCACCACTCTCCGTCCTTGGCCTCCGGCGCCGGGGTCTGGAACGTCGACATCAGCTTACCCCACTCCACGCACCTCGGAGACATCTCCAGATGGCGAGGGAAGTCGACTTCCGGCTGGAACTCGTCGGTGGTTTCCATGTACATGAACATCCTCGTCTCGAGGAGATATATCTTCATTCGCAGCACCCCCACGGACTTAAGAGCGCCGAGCACCTCCGGCCAGCAGTCCGCGTGGTGCCTCTTATACTCTTCAATACCCCGTGGATCGTTCTTCAGGCATATCGTCTGAGCATAGCACTTCACCATGCTGGCCGCGGGCTGCGAGCTCGTCGGATTGAGAATTATTTATATTTCGGCACCACCCGATATTTTCCGGTAGGATCCGGTTCGCGCACATCGTCCGAAGCGTGATGAGCAAAATCGTGAGCAAAAATTGCACACTTCGCCCGAACAATCCGAGAATCGTTATCCCTTTTTCCTGTTCTTTTCCGCCCGATGGTTCTTTTCCGGAATTTTCCTGTGACTGATTGGGAGGGGGACTTTATTTTTCGGCCCGCTGCTTACGTGTCGAGATCACGATCGCCACAAACCCTGATTTGGGGTTCGTTACGACTCAACATAACGCACCTTCAGTTTTTCGGCCCGCGCGGGTCAGCAGAACGAGGCGCGCAGCCTCAGGTGGCGGTCAATTGAGACCTCGAGAAAGCCGAAGGAGGCTTATCGCGGTCGTTTCACGTCGTTGGGTCGCGTTGTCGCGTAAACAGCGCCGCGAACTAAGGTCCTGGCAGAAGAGGCAGTTCGTCACGCAGCTGTTCGGAAATGCCTGCAACGTGAATTTGCCTTGAATTTGCGCGACGGGGGGGGAGCGGGCGACGAGTCACCGCATGACCGAGTCACGGTCGCACACCGGTAGGCATCGCTACGGTGTCATGTCGAGACGACCCGATTTGTCAACTACGATGGCCGACTCCGGGACGAGGCGGCACGACGGGCTCGACGCGGCGATGCGGAAGCTCGACATTCGCGACAGTGGCCCGCGGCGCGTGGAGGGCAGCCCGCGCCTGCACAGGGAAGGGACTGGGAGGTCCCATCGCGGCTCGACCGCGTCCACGACCTTATCGGGCGTACCCCCGAGATTATCCGCGATGCTCGCGGCGAGCACAGAATCATCGCGTCGTTGCGCGGTACCCCCGACCTCGCCCCCGGCCGAGGTTCCGCGGCGGAGGGACTCCACGAAGTCGTTGGCCGCCCCTCTCGGATTGCCCTCGGTGTCGTCCCGGTTCGCTAACGTGACGTCGTCGCACCACCGCGGAGACTCTTCCAGCAGCATACGCAGGAGGAGCACCGACGACGAACGCGGGGATTCGGCGTACGGCTCGAGAGGAGGAGGCGGAGGCGACGCGGCCGGGGGATCGGCTCGGGGCGAGAGGGTGGGGGAGGAGGAGACGGACGTTCGCGCCAGCGTCTCGCCGTCGCGAGCGCTCGGGCGACACCGCGCCGCGCTGACCGCGCTCGAGCGGGCGGAGATCTTGGAGTACCCGCGCGTGTACTTCGCGGGGATCGGCGCGAAGAAGGTGCAGAGCAAGGAGGCTTGCGGGAGCGATAACCACGGCTACGACGACGACCGCGGCGACTACGTGATGCGCAAGGGCGACCATCTCGCGTACAGGTTCGAGATCATCGACGAGCTCGGCAAGGGTAGCTTCGGGCAGGTGATGCGCTGTTACGACCACAAGACGCGACGTACGGTGGCCGTGAAGGTGATACGGAACAAGAAGCGGTTTCACCAGCAGGCGCTGGTGGAGCTCAAGGTTTTGGAGCACTTGCGGCACAAGGACCAGAAGGACGAGCACAACCTGGTGAAGATGGAGGAATACTTCTACTTTCGCAGCCACCTGTGCATCACCTTCGAGCTCCTCTCCATCAACCTGTACGATTTCCTCAAGAACAACAACTTCCGGGGGCTCTCTCTGGGACTCATCCGCCGCTTCGCGCAGCAGATCCTGGTGTCTCTCAAGTTCCTCCGCCGCCAGCGGGTGATACACTGCGACCTCAAGCCCGAGAACATCCTCCTCCGGCAGTCCAACAAGTCGTCCATCAAGATGATCGACTTAGGAAGCAGCTGCTTCGAGGACGAACGCGTGTACACCTACATCCAGTCCAGGTTCTACCGCGCCCCGGAGGTCATCCTCGGCGCCACTTACGACTGTGGTATTGACATGTGGAGCCTGGCGTGCATACTCGCCGAGCTCTACACCGGCTACCCCCTGTTCCCGGGCGAGAACGAGGCTGAGCAAATCGCATGCTTCATGGAGATCAACGGCGTGCCCCCTCGCGCCCTACTGGACAAGTCCGAGCGAGGCAAGAAGTACTTCGACAGCTCGGGTGAGCCCAAGCTCGTGGCGAACAGCAAGGGCAAGAAGAGGACGCCAAACTCAAAGGACCTCGGCGCGCTGCTCCGGTGCACCGACCGAGGCTTCATCGACTTTCTGTCGAGATGCCTCCGCTGGGACGTCGCCGACAGGATCACCCCGGACGCGGCGTTGCGACACCCGTGGATCGTGGGCGAGGAACCCGCGCGTCGAACGCCATCGAGCCCGGACACGCACCGCCGGTCAGCATCGTCGTCGCCCTACTCGGATCAAATTTCTCGAAGGTCGGCGGCTGGCGCAGCCGCGCCGGCGAGGTCGTCGAGGACGCGGGAGAACTCGAGCGCGACGACGGGTCTGGAGGAGGTGAAACTGATCGGACGGAAGATGGAGCCAATGAGCGTCCGACGAAGCGAGAAGCCTCCGGAGTCGTTTGAGGTTTCATCCGGAGGTCACCATTTTGTCCCGCATCGCCCGGCGCGACATTTGTAAGCTCGTCGGTGGCGGCGACATTTGTTGTACTTAATGTCAGATACACGTGGAGAGCGTCTGATGAGACATCAACTTAGCTGTAGATTCCTAGAAGGTACATAGAACGTCAGAGAATGTCAAATTGCGAGACGACGATACGCGAGACGAGCGTTTTGGGCACGAACTACGACGAAATGCGCTCCGTAAATAACTACAAATACCGCTAAATTATCTATTGCTACCTCCCGTTCCTACCTATAACTCATCCGGATAGAACGTGAGTGGGTTATCCGTGGCGACACGATCCACCGGCGATACTGTCTCCGGGTGCGAGAAGTGATCATATTCCCTCGGCGGCGGATCATCCTGCGCGTTCCTCGGCCTTGTCTCTATTCCCTCGTACGCGCCCGGTCCCTTGCGCCTGAGCTGAATAGTGTAATACGTGAGCCGGGTTCCGTCCGCGGACGTGACGCCCAGGTAAACCGCCGCACACTCGGGCGTCGGCGAGAGCACCTCCACCCTCGCCAGGTCCACGACGGCGGACATCGGACCGGGGACGGACCCGGCGAGCCCCCACGTTTCCTCATCCGCCGAGGACGAATTGAGCGCCGGGGCACCCGCGTAGGCCGCGGGCGGGCCCACGAAGACGCGGATCGACGCCCCGGGCCGGGAGGTGACCGCCGTCACCGTGGCCCGCTTCGCCGCGACCGGAGCCACGACGCGATACGAGCGTCGGTGCAGATCCAGGGCGCAACCGCGTCGATCCGCGAGGCATCCGTCGGGGGAGCCCGGGGGCCGGCACCGCATCGCGCACTTGGGCCACGGGGCGCCCCCCATGCTCGTCGAGTTGAGCCGTTCGCCGGTGTCCAGCTCGACGGCGAGGAACGCGAGGGTATCATCCGCGGCGGCGGCGGCGACGGCCGCGTCGGCTCGAACCAGGAGCACCGAATAGCTCGACGGCGCCGAGACGCCCTCGACCTCGAACACGACCGTCCGGGCCACCTCCCCGACGACGAACGTCGGCGTGCTCGTCCCGGGCTTCAGCTCGGCGCCGTCGGCGAGGACCTTCCATCGGAGATCCGCGCTCGTCGCCGTGAAGCTCACGGTCGCCGCGGCGGTGGCGTCTCCGGGAACCAGCAACCTGTACGAGGACAGCTCCGACGAGAACGGCGGCGAGAGCGATCCCGCGCTCGGCACGAGGGACACGAGCGACGCGGTCTCGTCCGGGGTGGACGCGAGCAGCTTGGTGGCCCTGCCTTGGAGCGTCCCGAGCTTGGCGGGTTGGCCGACGGGGAGATCGTCGCGGTGAAAATCTCGAGCCGTCACGTACACGTCGTACCTCTTCGACGGAGACAGGCCGCTCAGCGACAGCATCATCGGCTCCCAGCCCAGGTCGGCGTCCAGACCGGTACCCAGCGTGTCCGTATCGCCCACCGCGCCCGCGAGGGCCATGGAGGCGACCCCCGCCGACGTGGACGAGGCGTTGACGGCGGCGACAGCCGGCGTCCCGTTCGCGCCCGTGAGATGAACGGCGGCGGCGGCTACGTCCGCGGCGGAGGGAACCGGTGCCCCGGT
>MDTE01100471.1_pt1 | contig 15497 bp, 16 predicted proteins | sample 811231 | NCBI WGS metagenome assembly MDTE01 (sample SAMN05326651, study PRJNA326480) | marine metagenome | isolation source: seawater | place: Indian Ocean: Red Sea | collected 2010 | reverse complement strand
TTTTTCCCATGAATAATATGTTGGTGTAATACCTTGAATATCAAATTCAGAATCAGCTTTCCATCTTTCAATAAAGTCACTATCACCATCTGAATCATAATACTTTATACTTCTAATTTTCCAAACATAATTTTCTGAATCCCAAGCTACTGGCATTTTAATTATCTTGAATTTATTACCACTCTTAAAGAAGTATTTTCTGTTTGATGAATAGTTTACAAAGTGATAATCATAATATGTATTACCAAATATTAAATCAGCATCTTCTCTAACTTCACCTTTTACGTATTGAGTACTCATCAGACCATTTCTTCGACCCTCAAATTTAAGGTCATCAAAATTACTCTCAAACAAAAGGCCACCGCTTGAAATACCATGATGATTCTGACTTTCAGAATCTGACCTACTTCCAGGAGCATAATGGTCTCTTGGAGTTCTATCAGTACTGTATAGAATATTAGAACCAAATTCTTCCAAACCTGCCCAATATAAAGTATCACTATCATTTGTAATACCATCAGAATCTCTTAAAGTCAAATTAATTGTTATAACTTCACTATCATGTCTCATGCTACCAGCATCTGAATCTGGTGAAAAGTGTTGGAATTCTAGCACATTTCCAATATCAATCGACTCTTGATTTGCAATCCTTACAGCAAATGGTGATTCGGTTTGTGGTACACCAAATTGGTCTGAATCAAAGAAACCTGTTTGAGGTGTAGATACTTCTAAAATCTTACCAACTTCTGAAGAAAGACCTCTAGCATCTAATCCAGCTCCATCAATTGTTCTTATGAAAGGTTCTGGAATATGTGTGTACTGTCCTTTTTGGATAATTGGTACTACAACAGGTTCAAAATCTTCAGCTAAATATCCAGTTCCACCAAGTCTTACTTGACTGCCGTCAATCTCAGTGACAGCACCTTCTGCATCTACAGCAGTTACGAAAGCTAGAGCACCAGCACCATCAACTCCACCTTCACTAATAAACTCAATTGTGTCACCAACTCTATAATTTTTACCACGATTTCTTATCATGACTCTATCAATCTCACCAGACTGAACTTTAGTCACCTGTACTGGAATACTATTTGCTGTATCTTTTACAAAAAACTTATCACCAACTCTAAAACCAGCACCACCTTCTACAATTGTGGTATTACCAATATGATTTAAAAGTTTTACTCTTACTACTTTTGAAGTATCAGTAGAGTCTCTTAAAAATACTTCTCTACCTTTTACTAATCTTCCTCCAATATCTGAGTCTGGATTTTTAGTAAGATATAAAGTAAGAACTGTATTGTTATTTTTTGTGACACCTGTAAATGTACCGTCAAGTACTGTAAGAATATTTGCTGATGCATCACTATCTACAGTATCACTATCTAAACGAATTGTAGATAACTCATAGTTAAAGTCACTAAGATTAGCTTCATTTAAAACTACTTCAGCTTTAATCTGAGTAAATGATGTAAAAAGAGATTCTGAAGCTTGTATAATCTGGGTCTTTGGTTCAAATACATCTGCTTCTTTACCAAATAGCATTCTAAATAAAAGCTTAAATGCATTCGGAGTACCTTTAGCTAAATAAACATCTCTTGCTTTCTTAAAAATTACTTCATCAGTGACTGAATTACCACTAATAGTAAAAGGTGTTAATTGTTTACGAAAATATTCTTTGAAAGCTGTAAGTGTAGTATCTACATCTCTATAAGCTTCAGCATTTTGTATTAGGTCACCAGCATTTGGTACTGATTTAAAAAGGTTTAGTGCAGATGTAGAATCACTATCTGTTTGTTGTTCAAGATATTCATAATAAGCTTCGACAAATAACTGAAAATTAGGATGTTCAGATTTTATGAACTCCGGTAGCTGCTTTTTTATTATTGGCAGTATGTGTTTTGCCATTACTTAGCTCTCGATGCATTAAACAAGTTTAGTGAAGCTGTATCATCTTTATCGATGGCTGTCACTGTTGAATCTCCAACTGATATTTGTAATAAGTAATTTCCTGATGTTAGTACATCAAATGAATCTGGTATAGCTATGAATCCTATCTTTCCGTCTTCAGGGTCAAATTCACTGACATTAACTTCTCCAGTTTGATAATCTACAGTACCTGCAGTAGTATTCACAATAATATTATCATCACCAATTACATCTACTAATCTCAGAACTCCTTTACCATCATCTACAAATTTAGAGAAGTTTGTTCTGCCAGACCTCTGAAATAAAGTTGAATTTATTACACCACCTACCGAAGCTTCACCAGCAAAAGGTGCTGTGAAAAGCTTATTGTTAAAACTGAAAGAAGCATTATCTAAAAGTCCATTTTCAGCATTTACATCAAATCTTAAATTAATTCTTGGATTAGCAGATACGATGGCTTTATCAAGTGCTAATATCTCTTGTGTAAGTTTTGATACTGAAAAACTTTCTAAGAAATCACCAATATAAGTCGTATTTAGTACATTGTAAAGTGATAATACTTTTGCTTCCAATACTTCTTTACTAGTTGTTAATTTTGAAGAATCATATTGAACAATTGTTTTAGCTATAATTCTAGTTATTTGTGGGTCAACAACTTGAGGTGTGACTGTGACTAAATTAAATTTTGAAAGTATATCTCTTGTAATAGTTAGTTTTGCTTGGTCAGTTAATTTATCACCAGATTTTGGTTTGATGGAAAAGAAAACTTTACCAGGCTTACCTACTGTCTCTCCACCATATACGTTTAGTGCCTGTATATCAGCATATTCTTTTTTCAAAATAGCTTTGTAGTCATTTTCTGTGACAGCTCTAAATTGTGCTTGGAAAAAATTAGGTGCATTGTCTTTAATTTCTTGAATAGTTTCTATTGCTCCACCACCCTGAGCTTTTACAGTACTTACAATTGTAATATCTGTTCTACCAGCAATTGCTGGTGTAAAAGTACTAATACCATTTCCTTCTGAGCCGTTTGTCACAATATAAGAAACTAATACTTCATCACCCGCTTGTAATGCTTTTCCTAAAACACCATTACCAAACATAATTCTATGAGTAAGGTCTCTTGTCTCTTCTATAAAGTATATTGTACTAAGATTGTTAACATCAGTTGTACCTTGAGTTTCATTCGTAACACTAGTCCACTTTGCACCATTGACTGAAACTACAATTGTGGTTGTGTCGATATTTTTATTTAGCAAATCAAATTTTGGAAAAGATAAATTAGATGAGTTAGCAACAAATCTTTGTGTAATTGAATTACCTTCTACAACTTCTACAACCAAGTCTTTTGTAGTACCATTTGCTTCACTAGAATCATATTGTACTGAATAAGCTTTTGTAGTATAAAAATTATATGATTCAGTTCCGTCAGTTGCTGTAAAAAGTGAGCCTATTGGTAATTGATAAAGATTATTACCACCGACTTTAGGAATTCTTAGTGTAATAGTAGCTTTTGCGCCTTGAGCTGAACGAGGCTGATAATTTAACATCTTAGCAATAGACAACACATTGTTTCTCATGAGAGCTGTATCTAAGAACATCTCATTTACTAGATAGTTTGCTGTTAAGTTATTATAATGTGTGTTGTAAGCTAAAATATCTACTAGCACATTTAGAGATGAGCCAGTGAAATCATAATCTGAAAACGTAGCATCGTTTTTAAAATAAGTGATTATATCCTGTTTAATATCATCAAAATCAGGATTGGCTACTACTGGTCTATCGTCTGGCATTATTACCTCAATCTTTCAAGTACGAGGTTTACCTCGTTATTAGTGTTTACATCTAGCAACTCATAGGTAATTCCTATATTGTATGCATTCGCATCAACTAAATCTCCAATAGCTATCTTGATTACGTTTACTCTAGGCTCATGGTTTTTAATAGCTGTTTCGATTACTCGTCTCATATTCTCTATGGTGATACTATCAACTGGCTCAAAAAGTAATGCTCTTGCATCAGAACCAAAAGTAGGATTAAAAGGTCTCTCATAGAAAGATGTTTGTACAATAGTCTTTAGAGATTGGTTAACAGCCGCAGCACCTTTTTTCTGTACTAAATCATTAGTAAGAGGGTGTTTTGTAAAGCTTAAATCAAAATCGATATACTTGCTTTTTCTTTGAAATGTCTCTTGTATCGCCATGAATTATTTATTCACATAGAATAAATAAAACGTAATACTTTTTATATTTGGTGATAAATGGCTTATAACGATTCCGAGATAACTCCCTTTCAGGCTGATGTAAGCGGTCTAAGAACAAGTTGGGCGAAAGTCTCAAAAATATATGATAAACGCGGCATTACCGCAATGGATGAGAAACGTCTTTCTGACGACCTAAAAGCCTATGTAAAATACATCGCTAAAAATATGGACTCTGATACTATTTCAGGTATCGATCAAAGAGTAGACTCAGATTCTTTAGTACAGTTTTTTGGTAAACCTAATACTTGGAATAGACTAAGTGCAATTGATAATAATACAAATATAGGTGATACTGAGTGGGCTAAACTACGTACATTCTTAGATGCAATTCCTGTAGCTTATAATGATGGAGCTGGTAATCAATATGCTGGTTCGCCTCATGTTGTCTTAACTGCTGATTCAGATGGTTCTGCAAGATGGGTTAGTATACTTACATTATTAAAAGGCTACTTACTTAACTTCTTAAAGTTTGACCGTGTTGAACTTAGAAGAATGCAAGGTGAATTAAATGTAGTAAAAAATGATAGTGAAGGTTTCAAATCTGTAGCTCAAAACCTTCCAGACCATTTAGATTCAGACCAACCAACAGCTACAGACTTACTAGAAAGTTTACTTACATATTTTGATGAAACAGTATATGGATTTAGACCTAATGCTAGTACAACAGAAAGAAACACGGTAGCATTTAACAGAGATATAGCTTATGGTGCTATTATTAATGACTCTGATACAAACAATTTCTCAGATTCAGATACTAATAGAGGTAGACTATACTATATTAGAAGAAAACTAGCTACAGCAGTTGTTGCTGGTATCATGCTAGATTCTGATTTTACAGATGCTGGACATACAAGAACTTATGGTGCAAACTTATTAGCTAGTAGATTAGGTGGTACTTATCAAACAGTCACAAGAAGAAGTGCTCCACTTCACCAAGGTAATTTTAATTTATTTTATGAATATCTAAATTTTGATTGGATTGCTAGAGACTCAGAGTTTTCTGGTTCTGCTGGTGTTGGTGGTGTGATTGATGATAACTTTGGTAAAGGTAATCTTGTAGATTCAGATGATAGAGGATATTCTCTTAATTATAGTAAACATGTCACACCAAGTGTAACCTTACCAACTATTTCAGACTCAGACTATGTAAGAATTATAGTCGCAAGGAACCAGTTCTACTGGGGATTCATGGGTTTAAGACTTGGAGCTACTGATTCAGATAAACTTGCTTTACTCTTAGATTCTGATTATTCAGCAAGAACTACTGGTGGCGGTAAGAGAACTAATTCAAACTATTATAGTTATCACCCATCTTTCTTAAAAGCATTTAAAAACATTAATAAGAGCTTTACTGAAAGACAACTCTTAGGTTATCTAAATAGAGTAGAAGATTCTGATAAAAACTTACATAGAAGTAAAATATGGCAGCCATTAAGTGAATATGTCAGAGGTAATGATTCAGATTTAGAAATATTTAGAAGAAGTATTCTAACATCATTAAATGATTCAGACAGAGTCACAATTGCTAATGATGTAGTAATGAGAGCTATTGACTCTGATTCTGATGATGGATTGAATATTAAAAATAGACTAACTGATATAGTTGTAAACCAACTTGTAAATCAAGATTCTGAGAATAGCTTAATTGGTAGAATTGCTAGAAAAGAAATCTTTAAAATGGACTCAGATTCTGAGTTAGTTTCAAGAACATTTACTTCATTACTAAACAGAATATCTGAAAGTTCAGTACCAGTTGATTCTGACTCTATGGGTAGAGATTCAGACCTGAGAGTAAGGTTTGATAATTTAATTTTAGATAGAGTACAAAGACTAGACTCTGATGATTTAAACACTGGTACAAACTTAAAAGCTACATTACGTAAAAACTATATACAGACATTTGATTCAGATTCTGATTTACAAAAACGTACTGCAAGAGGCGCTATCCAAGCAATGAGAGATGATAGTGATATCCTTAAAACTCAGTTAAGTACTTTAAGCAGTAAGTTAAAAACAATTACACAAGAACATATTGTAAATGATTCTGAAGGTAGTTATTCATCATTCCAATTTACAATGCCAAAAGGTAATCACCCACCAGCAAATACAGATATATCAGTATTCTTAAATGGTGTATTACAAATGAATTCAACATCACAAAATAAACTTGGTACAGCTGCAGTAAATCATACTGTAGATATATCATCATCAGCTGTTTCAGCTACTGGAATCATAACAATTAACTTTGCTGTAAACGTTCCAATTGCTGATGTAATTACAATTAAGTATACAACTTATCAGAAATAGGATAAATAGAATATGGGAACTAAGACAAGAGATTTATCAAAACTAGGAGCTGGTTTTGTTGTAGATGGAACTAAATCACGTATTGATAGTGATAATACCATTGAAACATTTACCACTTTATCAGTAAAAAGAGATAATGCTCTTTATGATTCTGGTAAAGATAGTGATATTTTTGTTGTTAATCCTGACCAAGCAAATCCCACAATTGAAACAAGACATTCTACACAAATTAAAGATAAACTTGTATTTACAAAAGTACAGGCAGATGATAATAGAAAAGTAGCAAAAGATGTAAGTGGAACTGTAAACATTCGTGCTGGACAACACTTTGATAGTGACATCATGGATGCAATTGTAGATGCTGTTATTGCTAAGAGTAGAAATGATTTATCTGCAACAAATACTAATTACAATCCAAAACTAAGAGAACTTCAAGCCGAAATGGCTACTCGTTTAATGAGTGATATGAATGCTGATAAAGGTCCTACAGTTGGTCAGTATTTAAGATGGACTGGTAATAAGTATGAACCTCAAGACCCAGATGCAACTGGTAATTTCACTATTGACTTTCAATCAGCTGCTGTATCTCCACAATCAATCACAGATTCAGATACAAAAATTGGTTTCTCAAAAGTAATTTCAAATGCTAACGCTTTAGTATTTGTAAATGGACACTTACAACCAGTAGATTCAGATGCATTTGGTGATGGCCAATCTCCAACAGGTGCAGGTACCACAACAAGAGATTCAGATTCAGATAAGTACGCAATTATTGACTATAAGATATTAGCAAATGTCACAACTAAAGATGTTGACCAAGTAGTGTCTGGTCCTTCAGATGCTATTAAGTTTTATGGTAGTTTAAAAGCCAATGATGAAGTATCAGTCATATCACCAATTGATGAGACTGTAGCACACTTCTATAAAAACTTTAGATTTGCTGATTCTGACTTTGTGGTAATGCGTAAATCAAGAAGAGCTGATTTAAGTGCTAATGGTACACACCAAACATTTAGAATGATTGATTCAGATATTTACAATGACTCTGATTTAATTGTTGCAAGAGTGGGTGGTAATCCTCTTATCTTCTTGAATGGTATCAACTTATCTCAAGCACAAGGAGACTTTTATTTCTGGGATTCAGATTCTGACCAAGTAAATACTTATAAGACTTCTAGAATAATTGCATTTGATTCAGACCAATTCTTAAAAGACTCAGATGAATTATCGGCTGTATGGATAAGAAACGTGTCAAACCAGTTAGGTGGTAACAGACTTCCTTCTGAAGCATTCCAAACACTAGAACATACATTTACTGTAAATGATTCTGACCACCCAGGATTTACTACAGGACTTGTAGATTGTTCACCAGTATTACAAACATCTAATGACCCATTCAATGTTCTAGTGTTTTTAAATGGAGTACTACTATCACAATCACCAGTATTAGAATATCAAGTAAATGGTAATGACATATTGTTCCCATCTAAACTTAATGTAAATGACTTTGTAGCTATTTACTCGTTTAGTGGTCCAACAGCAGGAGTAAGTACTTTAGGTCAATTATCAAATGTTGATGAGGCTGTAGATGGTCAACAACCAAGTATCGGTGAAGCATTAGTATACTCTGGTGGACAATGGACACACCAATTCGCTGACCAAATTAAAGAAACACCATTAACATCAGCTTGGTTAAGAGTTTCATTTGATTCAGATAATGGTCCTAATCCTAATAAGATTATTGATAGAGCTACTTATGGATTTGACTCAGACCAATTGAAATATTCTAGACATGCAGAAGGTGTTTATTACTTCTTACTTGATTCTGAGGTAGTACCAATCAATGATACAAATGGATTCTATATGTCCATGGCAGTATCATCTTGTGCTCCACAGGGACAACCTATATTCCAATCAATTGATGCTCAAGGAGCTGATGCAGTAGCACCTGGACCTGGAGCAGATTCAGAAACAGGTTTAACAATTGATGTATTTGGTGGTAAACCACTTATAGCTAATCCTAATAATAGAGCAATTAGAGTAAGAACTTGGGATGCTAGTTCAAACCCAATAGACCCGATACAAATAAACGTGCAGGTCTGGTTTAAGCGACAGTCTGGATAATAAATATAGTAGGAGAAAATATGGCAAAGTCAAAAACTAGAAGATTCGCAGAATTACCAAATTTGGTACAACAAGATGCGAATGCTAATATAACGAATATCATTACACAGGGTATTACATCAAACACTTTGACAGTGAGTGGTAATGTAAGTGCTGGTGATGGTGCGTTTAATAGTTTATCTATGACTGGTTCTCTCGGAAGTGTACAAAATTTAACATCAAATGATACTGTCACTGCCGGAACTTTTGTGACAACAGTAATACACACCGGTGTGGGCACGGTCACAGTCCCTGTTTCAGGTTGGATAACTGGTTCACAAATATCCATAGTCTCCAATGGTACACTAACAATTGATTGGGGAACCGGTGCTAAAGGAACATCATTAGGCAATGCTGCTAAGATGGCTTCAGGAACTTTTGACGGTAGTAAATGGTTCTTCTCTGAAGCATCGGCTAGCTAAAATGCATGTTCATACTCAATACTATAAAAAAATAAGCTCAGATCAGATAGGTTTCTTAGTTGAACCCTCTGAAAAAGAGCGTGTAAATGCTACTGCTGTTATTATTGAAATACCTGAAGGTGTAAATATTACATCTTTACCAGGTGTTGCTGCACTCACAATTCCTGAATTTCCAAATGCAAACTATATTAAACTAGTAGTTGATGGCAACATACTTGGTGCTGGTGGTTATGGTTCTGGTGGTGGAGTTCAGAATCATGCACAGAACACTAAAATTAGACCGTGGGGAGATGGATTAATCAGAGGTGGTGGTGCTTCTTCAGGAGCAGTAAGGAATGCTTTTAATGGACCAGTTGATTTAGTAAATGGTAATAAAAGTGACTTACCCAGAATCTTTAATTTTTAGGATGTTATGTCAGATAAAATTTCAAAAACTAGAAGAATCGCAAATGCGGTAAACCCAAACGGTTCTGGTGGAAAGTTCTTTTTATCAACTGATTCTGATGCCGTACTCTACGGTAACAATAATAATACATCAATAAAATTTGGAGCTCTCTCAGTTGGCCAGCAGGTAGCAGGTTCAAGTGAATTTTATAGAACAACAAGAGGTGTTTTAGAGAATATTCCCGCCGCCACAAATGAGTTATACAATAGATTTACATCAACTCCTATACCACCCTTTGTAGAAAGTCATGAAGAAACACCAGAATACTTAGCTCAACTTAATTCAACGGGTTTTAAAGACGCTATTCTTGGTACTGATTCAGATACAACTACATATTTTAATGGAACATATTTTTTTAATGGTGATGATAGCGCTTTTCCCACAAATAATAGTTATACAAAGATAAATCTGCATAGAAAGTTTCCACTTGACTCTGATTCAATCTTTGCTAACGGTACAAACCTTACAAATGATTTTCTAGTAAAGAAGAAGATAGGTAGATGGACTGACCGTGGTAATGTAATTTTTGGAAGAAAGCAAGGTGGCCAAACTATTAATATTGCTAGAGTATCAGGTGAAACTACACCAATACAATTTGGTTATCCACGCGGTGGATTCGGTGGTAGTAATCCTGGACTCAGACACGACTCTGAGATGACTGTATTCACGAGCTTTGGTACATTAGACTTACAAGGAAGAGTAATTTTTAAAGCAACTGATGTCACATTTGGATTCTTAGGAGGTGATTCAGATTCAGACTCTGGAAAGATTTTTGAAGCACAAAGTGATGGCTCCTTTGACTATCAAGCTAGAACTACTATGTCTAGTCAAGGTGGAGAGCAAGCGGTTAATCAATTCATTCAACCAAAACAAGTAGTTGGTAAATCATATGTAAGATTTTTAAACTCTACTTCAAGTCCTCTTACTGGAAGTGGTACATTTAGAGTTGCACCATTATATGATGATTCAGATGGTGATGGCACTTTTGGTAGTAGTTCAAGAAGGACTAACATGACTGTCACTGGTAATATTGCAGACTCTGATGGAACATTATCAATACAAGGTGGCGAAGGCTTTACAAGCTTTGATAGTGATGGGTTTACAATTGGTAGTACTAAAGTATCAATACCAAGTAAATATAATCTTACCATCATAAATGCTGCTGGTTCTACAGTTGCTACAATTCAATTTTTAGACCCAAGTTAAGATTAAATAATATATGCCACAGAAAAGTAAAACTAGAAAACATGCAGATATAATCAGCTCATTATCGTTTGATGATGCTGGTAATTTAACTGGTTTTGAAAATCCAGAGAGTGTCACACTTCCAGGATTAGAAGTCACAGGTCAATCTATCTTTAATGGAAATATCGGTGTTGTAGGTAATACTGTATTTACAGGCTCAACAATTGATATTAAACAGGGTGGTATTTTTCTTGGTTCTGATTCAGATAGTTTTAATGGTTGCGCAATATTCTATGGTACAGATTCAGATGATGTCTGGACAAACTATGGTACAACAAACCAGGTAGGAAAAACATATCTTAGAGGTAGTGTAGATATTGAAGGTTCTCTAAATGTAAAATCTTCTGGCACTATTACATTTATGACAGATGTGAATTTACCTAATCTTACATTTGATACTAATAGTACACTGACAGCTACAAGAGCTACATTTTCAAGTATAACAGCTTCTTCTTTGACATTAGGTGGAACAGTAGTATCTTCATTTAGTACATTTACTATTCAAGACACAAGCGGTTCAGCTCAATTTACAGGAAAGACCTTTGATTAGTATTACTCCCAAAGCGAAAGACTACATCACTGAAAAAATACTAGAACAAGATAAAACACATGCTTATCTTAGTATTAAAGGTGGTGGTTGTACTGGATTCGAATACGAATGGACTTTTACAGATGATACAAGTGTAGGTAAAGTTATTGAAGATGTTTTAGTAGTAGATAAACTAGCCGAACTTTACATTTACGGTTCTGAAGTAGACTTTATAGAAGAGTTTGGAAACTCTAGTCTAGTAATTAGAAATCCTAATGCAACTGCAACTTGTGGTTGTGGTGAAAGTTTTGCTGTTTAATATCCTACAGCATGTATTACATCAGACATAAACATAGCTTTTTCATCAGCTCTTCTTCTTACAAGTCCCTGTAAAACTCTACCACCAGCTTTTCTCCACTTAGGAAACTCATTTGCAGCTCCTTCATAATCACCACGATTAAGTTTTTGTCTAAGTGTAGATGCTTGAAGATTACCTAAGCCCACATTAAAAGAGAAAGATACTAAAGCATCAAACTGATTTTGTGTGAGTCTTGTAATGGGAATGAGTGTATTTACACCTCTTTCAAACCTTGCAAGGTCATCTTTTAAAATGTCATCGACTTCTTCTGAGGTAAATGTCTTATTCCATTCTTCAGGTAAAGATTTGCCGTCACCTATAAGATGTCCAACTCCTACTGTCCATAAACCGATTGGGTCCTGATAAGGCTGATATCTAACACCTTCATGGTGTTTAATCATTCTAATACAGTTATCGCTTACTTTCGTAGGATTTCCCATCGTCGTTTTCTTCAACTGGTTTGTTTTGTTCTGTGTAGGCTTGGACGAAGGCTTCGAGTCTGTTTCTGACCTTCCCCACAGGTTCCATTTCCACGCCATCAAATGCTCCTCGCTTAACGCAAACGTCTATAATTTTAATACTATCCGCGATATCACGGATGTTTAGTTCAGCTTCTGGTTTTTTCGCTTCGCTCATAATTTACTCCTTTATTTTTTAATTGCTCTTGACCCGAACCAAAATGCGACAATCGCTGCAAAGATGGACCTAGTTTCTTCAGACCATAATGCATTTGTGATTGCTTCAATATCTCCACCTTGAGTCAGTACTACATATGCTGCAACTCCTTCTACAAAGAAGAAAATTGCAAAGAACAAATATGTAATTACTGGTCTAACTGAAGAACGCAAATTAGTAATCCATTGTGAAGCGCCTTTTCCAGTTTCAGTGTCGTGTACTAATAACTGTGAATCTCTTTGTACTTCAGCTGCTTGCATCATAGCATCAGCTTTATAAGTAGCGAGTTTCTCTTCACGTTCCATTTGCATAGCCATGACTTCCAGTTCATGAGCTTTGTCTTTTCTGTCTTGCATAAAGTCCAAGACTTTTGGAACAAAGGATGTACCAAATCCGAGTAGAGTTGATAACAATGTCAACATAGTTTAACCTCTTCCTATTTGAGTTTGCTTACTTTTTATTTATTCTACTGCTTGAGTTCATCTCCAGCTTCATAATCAGCCATGATGTCTAAATAACCAATTACTTCTTCGTCCTGGTATAATCCCAATACAGCATCCATTTCACTGATAAAGAAATCACCTATTTCTTTATCTCCTTGGTGTAATCCATATTGACCAGCTTTACCTGGACTTCTTTTTTCTGGTGAGAAAACTGTTTCATACCATTGATATATAAAGTTCTCTGGATATTTAGTTTTGTCATACCAGTCTTCATTATCAAAGAATGGATGACTACCCATTTTATATTTGAACTTAAAATTCTCAAATATAGATTTTTCCATATCTGCCACTTCATTATTTAGTTGTGTACAATAGTCATAATTGACTCTCTTTACAGCAAATTCTAAAAGGTCTTCTACTTTTAATGGACCGTATTTTCCATCAACAAATGCACCGTCAAAATACGCATCAGCTAAGTGGCCATACTTCTTCTCTTTTTCTCTTATCTTATCTGCCTTCTTCCATTTTCTCTTTATCTTATTCCAAGTTTTTGTCAGCTCTTTTAATCTTTGCTCTACACCATTTGGATGTTTATCAAAGTCTTTATTAAAAGAAGTAATTATCTCTTGCCTTTTTTTCTTAAAATCGACCCTTGCTTGTAAATACTCATCAAAGGTATATTGACTACCGCCAGTTGATGGTTTTTCAGCATTATTTTCTACAGTCTTCTCTACTTCTTTAGGTTTATCAGCTTTTTCATTTGGCTTAGCACCTGGTTTTGCTTTTTCTACTGGTTCGCCATTTTCATCTAATTCTATATTAGGTACATTTTTACAGATATCAAATTTTTTACCACCCAATGCGTCTGATATGGCGTCTTCAGCTCCAGCTGCAATTCCTGCAGCTCCTTGTAGTACTGGGTCAAGCACATTTTTAAGAGCACCGGTTAATACACCAGCTGCTAAAGCTTTACCAAAGTCTTTTTCTAATGCTAAGACAGCTGCACCAACAGCTAATCCTTCTTTTAAGCCTTTTATTTTTTCTAATTCTTCTTGTAGATTTTTTGGTTTAGGAATTTGTGATTTAAGTTTACTTTCAATATCACCTTTGATTGATTCTGCTTTAGCTTTAAACTCTTCTAATTTATCTAAGTCAACTGTATCTTTCAGACTATCAGCCATTTCTGAAGTCTTTTCAGTCAAACCTTTTAAGGCTTCATTTGCTCCACACTTACTCATTAATCACCTGCAAATACATCTGGAGAACCTTCAGTCATATTACCTAAATCTGCTGAGTCTTCTACTCTAGCAATCTCTTTTCCAACTACATATACACTACCACTACCTTCATTTACTTGTGCTGTATGATTTGGACAGGCTGGTGCACCAATAGGATGAGCTACAGTTGAATCACCTTTTCTGGCAATAAGTATACCATTAGCATATACAGTACTTTGCCCTGGTGTATCTAATTCAGTTGTACCTACACAATCATGACCAGTAGTTAGTGCGTCATTTTTTCTACATACTTTTGGCATTATTTTACACTCCTCACTGAGCCGTTATTTTGTACTTGAAAAGCAGAAAAGTCTATATCAGAATATTCTTTTTTTAAAGATAAAAAGCTCTTTAAATTATTTTTATCATCATCAAAAAACCTAACTCTTTGATAGTCACCAGAGCTTAGATATTTTTGAAAAATCTTTTTCTTAGCACCAGCTGCACTGCCACCTAAATTACCAGCTCTTTCTACATGCACCTTATCTATATCTATACCATGTGCTCTAAAAGTGTCTAAAAATAAATCTCTATCATCCATATCAGACCTAGCTGTAATTATAATTACTTTTGAACCTTTTCTAGTAGCATTTCTTATAATTGCTTTAGCTTTCTTTACCATTCTTCCAATTGGCATAGCTGTTTGCTGAAATATTTTTGAATTTTTAAACTCACCAAAATCCCACTCTTCATCTTTCTTTAATTTGTATTTGTTAAACTGTGCAGGTGGTAGTTCTTTAACATCACCGGTCTTTTTGTTTTTTACTTTTACTCTTGCAGATGTTCTAAATAAAGTGTCATCAATATCAAAGACTGTAAGTCCTTTGCCAGCTTCTTCAATTAATAAATCTGTAAATTTTCTCATGTCTTTATCAACTTAAATAATTGTGTTGCTAATTTTATACCAGCTTCATGGTCATCTAAATAATGAAAACCTGCTTTGATTCTACCTATACCACATTCTAAACCAGCTTCCATTATACCTATACTATGACTTGGATAGATACTTGAAACATATAAACCAGCTAAATATCCTTGAGTTGAATGACCACTAGGATAAGAATTAGTCTTATTAGTAGAGCTTGGTAATCTATCAATCTCTAAACCAAATTGTGTAGCTGCTGCATAAGGTCTCAATTTAGCAAATTTATGTTTCCAAAATTTAATTGTTTGAACAGCCTCATCTTCTAAATCTTTACAATCTTGTTCTGGAAACTCTAGGTCATTTTCTTCACAATATCTTTTTACTGCATAAGATGGATTTTCATCATGTGCTGCTACCGAAGCTTCCCAAAACTTAGTACGAGTTTTAGTTTGTTCTATTACATACTCAATCTTGTCTCTGGTATGTTGTTCAGGTTCTGGCAATTGTGTATATGCCATAGCCAACTTAGGTAATTTAACTCTTTTTCCCATTTTTCATATTCTTTATTTCTTCAGC
>MDTE01013969.1_pt1 | contig 15498 bp, 14 predicted proteins | sample 811231 | NCBI WGS metagenome assembly MDTE01 (sample SAMN05326651, study PRJNA326480) | marine metagenome | isolation source: seawater | place: Indian Ocean: Red Sea | collected 2010 | reverse complement strand
TTCAATAAACGATTTTGATTTAATGTGGTTATCGGATAAATAATGAATGAGCTTTTTTGCTTCAGCAACCGCTTTGGGGGCACACGTCAATAAATTATTGATCATGGCTTCAGTTCGAAGATCAAGTTTTTCAGGCGAGACACATTCATGCACCAGACCAAGATCTCTAGCCTCTTCTGCCCCAAACGTTTCACCCGACAAAAACAAACGGCTTGATGCCCGCCTCCCGATAGCATCAATTACATAGGGTGCTATTGTCGCCGGAATTAACCCTAAACGCACTTCTGGTAGGGAAAATTTAACTTGACTGGAAGCTATGGCAATATCAGATGCAGCAATTAAACCTACACCTCCACCAAAAGCAGACCCCTGGACTTTAGCAATGACGGGTTTTTCAAGAATGTTTAGCATATGCAGCATATTAGCTAGCTTCCTTGCATCCTTGATGTTTTCATTAAACCCAGAATTAGCCATCCGTTTCATCCAAGTTAAATCTGCTCCTGCAGAAAACGTTTCCCCCACAGATTCTATTACTAAAACACGGATATGATCATTGTTTTTGGCGTATTTTAGATGTTTAAGAAACTCGTCAACCAGAACATCATCAAATGCATTGCGAACTGCTGGGCGCGATAAAATCAACCGGTTGATTCCACGTTGATCTACCTTGGAAATCAAGGGAGTTGACTCTAATTCTTTCTTGCTATCGAAATTTCTCACTTGAACTTACCTCTAGGGTAGGGCTTCTGTACCATTTACATCCTGAATATACCAAAACTACTGTCACTAATTGGCTTATTCAGCGCCGCAGAAATACCTAAGGCAAGTACATTCCGTGTTTCAGCTGGATCAATTATTCCGTCATCCCATAAACGTGCTGATGAATAGTAGGGATGTCCTTGTTTTTCATACTGATCTAAAATTGTTTTTTGAAAGCGCTTTTCAGCATTTTTTGACCATTTTTTCTTCTGTTGCTTCAGGCTATCGCGTTTAACTGTTGATAAAACTAATGAAGCTTGTTCTCCACCCATTACGGAAATTCGTGCATTAGGCCACATCCACAAAAATCTTGGTGAAAAACCTCGGCCACACATTCCATAATTACCAGCGCCAAAACTACCCCCAATGATAACAGTAAACTTTGGAATATCAGCGCACGCAACCGCACCTACTAATTTTGCCCCATGTTTAGCTATGCCCTCTGACTCGTATTTTTTACCAACCATAAAACCTGCAATATTTTGAAGAAAAACTAGAGGGATTTTACGTTGCGCACAGATTTGCACAAAATGTGCGCCTTTTTGAGCAGCTTCTGAAAAAAGAATACCATTATTGGCAATTAAACCTACAGGATAACCAAAAATGTGACCAAACCCGCAAACCAGAGTATTGCCATAAAGCCTCTTAAATTCATCAAAGAGTGAGCCGTCCACAATACGAGATAAAATTTCATAAATTTTAAAATTCTTTTTTAGGTCCCGAGGAATAACACCATAAATGTCCTCGGGATTAAAAAGTGGATCTATTGGCTCACGCAAGGAAAGCTCAGTTGTTTTTTTTCTGTTAAAATTGTCTACCGACTGTCTGGCTATTTCAAGCGCGTGTATATCATTCTCAGCGATATGATCAGTGAGACCGGATGTTTTAGAATGCAAAACCGCCCCCCCCAATTCCTCCGTTGAGACAATCTCACCTGTTGCTGCCTTTAATAAAGGAGGTCCTCCTAAAAAAATTGAGCCTTGGTTTCTCACAATAATGCTTTCATCCGACATTGCCGGTATATACGCTCCACCCGCAGTACACGAACCCATTACCACCGAAATTTGCGGTATGCCTAATGCACTCATTCTTGATTGATTATAAAAAATTCTCCCAAAATGCTCCTTGTCAGGAAACACCTCGTCTTGCGCTGGTAAAAATGCACCGCCGGAATCTACTAGATATATGCAAGGAAGGTTGTTTTCTCTTGCAATCTCCTGTGCACGGAGATGTTTTTTTACTGTAATAGGATAATATGTTCCTCCTTTAACTGTTGCGTCGTTTGCTATCACCACGCATTCGATCCCGTTTATCGGGCCGATTCCAGTTATGATTCCACCTGCCGGCAAATTCTCCCTGTAGGTTTTAAAGCCAGCAAACTGGCTGAATTCAAGAAAAGGTGCTCCCGGGTCGATAAGATTTCTTATACGATCACGTACTAATAACTTCCCCCGCTCCCTGTGTTTTTTCCGGGCCCTTTGACTACCACCCTTTTTAATTTGATCAACCGATGATTTTAATTTTTCAACAAGCTCTACCATGTTTTTTTTATTATTGATAAACTCATCCGATTGCGCATCAATATTGGATTTGATAACCGGCATATTTGTTCCTTTGAGCTCAGTATTAGTTTTGAATATAAAATTTTTTGTCAATCAAATTTAAAGATTAGTTTTTATTTCGGATAGCCTTTTGTGCTATTGGCCCACCAACCTCCTTCCAACCCTTCAGTCCACCGGTAAAGTGAACTACATTATCTAATCCCATGTCCTTTAATGCCTTTGTTGCAAGCGCAGAGCGCCATGCTGATGCACAGTATAGAATGTATGTTTTTTGCGGATCACCGAATATATCTTTATAATACGGACTATCAGGATCCACCCAGAACTCCAGCAGACCTCTCGGCGCATGAAATGCACCAGGTATCATCCCGTCTCGTTCCAACTCCCGTACATCCCTAATATCTACAAAAACAAAATTATCCTTCCCATGATTTTTTACGGCTTCATTTACGGCTATTGAAGATATTTCCTTCTCAGCTTCAGAAACTAGTTCCCTTACCCCTTTTTTCAATTTCATCTATTATCCCCTACCATGATTCATGTTTTAACCAATGCCGAAGCATCCATAAACGATCAGCTCCCCAAAACATTTCATTGCCAACAACGAAAAACGGAGCACCAAACATGCCGCTTTTTATAGCTTCCTCTGTTTTCTCTTTTAATGTTTGTTTTATATGCGGTTCTTGAATCGCTATTAAAAAATCACTTCGAGAAAAACCCTTATTTTCTGCTATATCTGCGACGATTTCAGGATTAGAAATATCCATCCCTTCGCCAAAATATTTTTGGAAGCAAGCGAGTGCAAATTGTTTGGCTAAATTACTGTTTGTTTGGTCAAGCAAATAAAACCCTCTTGCTGCTGCAAGTGTTGCTATGGGAAAGTTTTTTGGAAAAACCCAAGGCAACCCCTGAAACTTTGCAAGTCGTGCCCAGTCTTTCTTGCAGTAGTCCCTCTTTATTGGCTGATCTGTCAACGGAACATTGCCTGTCATCTTCATTGCCACACCCAGCATGACTGGTCTCCAAATTGCTAGTCGCTCAAATTCGGTGGCTAGATCATCTATCTTTGATGCAGCAAAGTATGAATATGGTGATGAAAAATCAAAGTAGAACTTAATAGAATTTTTCATCACTCGCTCCTCCTATATGGTGAACTCTTTTTGTTTATCCTGTTTTATCACGGTTGCACTAGCGATAACACCTGGGTGATTAACAGATTCTCTCGATTGACAAAGCGGTTCCCTCTCCACCACCAATACACAATGAAGCTACACCCTTTTTAAGGTCATATTTTTTTAAAGCATTGAGGAGGGTAATAACTATTCTAGCACCTGTAGCCCCAACTGGGTGGCCGAGGGCACAAGCTCCACCATGGATATTTACCTTGTCGTGAGGAATATCTAACTCACGCATTGCCGCCATAGCAACTACAGCAAATGCTTCATTAATTTCAAATAACTCAACCTCTTTTTTATCCCACCCTGACTTTTTCAAGACCTTTTGGATTGCTCCTATCGGAGCTGTTGTAAACCAATTTGGTTCTTGAGAATGAGACGCATGTGAATGGATTATGGCAATTGGATCGATCTTCTTCTTCCTTGCTTCTGACATTCGCATAAGAACAAGAGCGGACGAACCATCAGAAATCGACGAAGAATTTGCAGGAGTTACGGTACCATTTTTCCGAAAAGCAGGCCTAAGTTGAGATATTTTTTCTATATTTGCCAACTCGGGCTGTTCGTCAGTAGATATTATTTCTTCTCTTTTCTTGGTTTTAATCACTACGGGTGCAATCTCATCCTTAAATGATCCGTCTTTACTTGCAGCTATTGCTCTATTGAGAGATTCTATGGCATAGGAATCCTGTGCATCACGCGTAAATTGGTAGTGTTCAGCCGTATCTTCGGCGAATGATCCCATCAATTTTCCCTCCTCATAAGCATCCTCAAGTCCGTCAATGAACATATGATCCAATACATTACGATGTCCAAGTCGATAGCCTTCTCTTGCCTTAGGCAAAAGGTACGGAGCATTCGACATACTTTCCATTCCCCCTGCAACCATAATCTGGTGAGACCCCGCAAGAATATTGTCATGTGCAATCATTGTCGCCTTCATTCCCGACCCACACATTTTTGATAGCGTAGTGCATCCAGCTTCCCACGGAATTCCAGCCTCATGGGCAGCCTGGCGGGCTGGGGCCTGTTTAAGGCCGGCAAACAGACATAAACCCATGACAACATCATCAACCTCGTCAGGTTGAAGTCCAGCTCTCTTAACTGCTTCCTTAATTGCTACTCCACCCAACTCTGGAGCAGTGGCGGGCGATAGCGCTCCCTGAAATGCACCTATTGGGGTTCTTGCCATTCCTACAATTACTACGGGGTTTTCAAGCATGTACGTTTTCCTTATAGGCCAGTGTTAAAAAAGATTTCTTGTTTTGACAATACTACGATGTTTCTTCAAATATTTCTCTTCCAATAAGCCAACGACGAATTTCTGATGTTCCAGCGCCAATTTCATAAAGTTTTGCATCCCTGAGCAGCCTCCCTGCTTCACTCTCGCTGATATAACCATACCCTCCTAGACATTGAATAGCCTCAAGCGCCATCCAGGTTGCCTTTTCACTTGCAAAAAGAATTACACTCGCTGCATCCTTTCTTGTCATGCGCCCGACATCGCAAGCCCGGGCCACTGCGAATACATATGCTTTGCAGGCATTCATAGTCGAATACATATCCGCAAGCTTACCTTGCATTAGTTGAAAGGTCCCCACGGGAACACCAAACTGTTTCCTATTGTGCATATATGGCACAACAATATCCCAACATGCCTGCATAATACCTAGAGGCCCTGCCGATAAAACGGTTCGCTCGAAGTCTAGACCACTCATTAATACTTTTACCCCTTGCCCTAGACCTCCAAGAATATTTTCTTCAGGAACTTCGCAATCATCAAAAATTAACTGACACGTATTGGATCCTCTCATCCCAAGTTTGTCGAGCTTCTTCATTGCATTAAAACCCTTAAATTGCTTCTCAACTAAAAACGCAGTGATATTTTCCGGCGCATCACTTTTACCCGTCTTTGCATAAACGACCACAACACTTGCATCGGGACCATTAGTAATCCACATCTTATGCCCATTTAGAATAAAACGATCCCCATTTTTTTTTGCTGACAACTGCATTGAAACTACGTCAGACCCGGCCTCAGTTTCACTCATGGCCAATGCACCGATGTGTTCCCCTGAAATTAATTTCGGTAAATATCTATCTCTTTGTTCCTTGTTTCCATTAAGTTGAATTTGATTAACGCATAGATTTGAGTGAGCGCCATAAGACAAACCAACAGAAGCGGAAGCCCGGCTAATTTCTGCCATTGCAATGCAATGCTCTAAATATCCAAGTCCCGAACCACCATATTTTTCATCTGCCGTTATTCCCAACAAGCCCATTTTGCCCATTTTAGGCCAGAGATCAGGCGGAAATTCATTATCTTTATCAATTTGCGCAGCTAAGGGAGCTATCTCTTGAGCAGCAAATTTTTGGATTTCGTCCTGCAAACGGTTACACTCGTCACTGAACAAAAAGTCAATTGTCAAGCTTGAGTCGGCAAGCATTTTTGGCCACCCCTTATTGCATTAAAAAATTAATTTTCTTTCTTGTTATAATATTTAACGTTTACGTTAACGTCAATTAACTGCATCTGACGGAAACGCGTTTGATGTAACAAATAATTTATGCGAAAAGGTTAATAAGAAATGATCTTTATATTTAATTGCCAAACTTTCACTGCAGGTAATAAACTGACCACTTCGTAAAGGTGCAAACATGCCGGAAATTGCTAACAGAAAAGCCACTCTTCTTCGCCATGATTTTGACGGGATAGTATCGTTAAGACTTAACAGGCCCGATTATAATTTATTATCAATTGAGTTGCTGGAAAATCTATGCAGAGAACTTGAAAACATTGCACTGGATAAGAAGATACGGGTAGTCGTTATCGAATCAAGTGGAAAAGCATTTTGTGCCGGCCATGACCTTGCCGAGATGCGCAAGAATTCCTCGAAAGAATACATCAAAAACCTTTTTGAGATGTGTTCAAGAATGATGATAAAAATTACAAAAATTCCACAACCTGTTATAGCAAAGGTTCATGGGGCGGCTGTTGCTGCTGGCTGCCAGCTTGTAGCACAATGTGACTTAGCTGTTGCTTCTGATAAAGCTGAATTCGGAACTTCAGGAATAAACATTGGTTTGTTTTGCTCGACACCAATGGTTGCAGTAACTAGAAATTTATCGCGAAAACATGCAATGGAACTCCTTCTTACAGGGGAGCTTATTAGCGCATCTGATGCTGTTCGAATTGGACTGATAAATCATGCAGTAACCTCAAGCAACCTGGATGGGGCGGTCAAGGATTTGGCGTTACGTATTGCAAAGAAATCGCCGTTTGCGATCGGGCTAGGAAAAAATTTGTTCTACAAGCAAATCGAAGAGGGCATTGAAGCTGCTTATAAACGTGCTTCAGACGCGATTACCTGCAACATGATGGATGAAGAGACTAAATTGGGCATTGATGCGTTTCTCGCCAAAAAACCTCTGCCCCAGTGGAAGGCAAAATAACGGACATGGCCTCCAAACGTCTACCTCCTCTATTGTATCCCGACGACATGATCCTAAACATTCTTCAAAAGGTCCGAACAATTGCAATGGTAGGAGCAAGTCCGAACTGGGTCCGACCGTCAAATTTTGTTATGAAATATTTACAGCAAAAAGGATATCAGGTAATCCCCGTTAATCCTGGTTATGCAGGCAAAGAGATATTAGGAGAGACTGTATATAGCAGCCTGTCAGACGTTCCAAAAACTTTTCAGATGGTTGATATTTTTAGAAATTCTATTGCGGCAAAAGAAATTGTCGACCAGATAATCCCGCTTATTGATGAAAAAAAAATCCAAGTAGTTTGGATGCAACTTGGCGTTCGCAATTCTTCTGCATGCAAGGAGGGGGAACTTGCAGGCCTTGAAATTGTTATGGATCGCTGCCCAAAAATTGAATATGGAAGATTGTTTGGTGAATTGAGTTGGGGAGGAATTAATTCTGGAATCATTTCATCAAAAAGGCGTCGCCTGAGATTATGAAAAAGAAAGAGACAGGACAGCAGTCACCCTATGGGTTTGAAACCCGTTCGATACATGCTGGGGCAACACCAGATCCGTACACCGGAGCACGGTCAACACCAATATACCAAACAACAGCATATGTATTTGATGATGTAGAGCACGCATCTGATCTCTTCAATTTACAAACCTTTGGCTTTATTTATTCACGACTTAATAATCCAACTGTTTCCGTATTAGAAGAGCGGATTGCCAGCCTTGAAAACGGACGAGCTTGTGTTTGCGCTTCATCGGGTCACGCAGCACAATTCTTGGTATTTTTCACTATAATGGAACCTGGTGACCAATTCATCGCATCTTCAAACCTTTATGGTGGGTCTATAACACAGTTTGGAGAAAGCTTTAGGCGTTTAGGATGGAATTGCACCTTTGTTAACCCACAAAATCCTAATAACTTTAAAGAAGCGCTTACTCCAAAAACAAAAGCGATTTTTATAGAAATTCTAGCCAATCCCGGAGGTGTTGTTGTTGATGTCGAACCTATTGCAGACATTGCCCATGAGGCCGGCATACCACTAATCGTTGATAATACGCTGGCAACACCTTTTTTATGCCAACCAATTAAATGGGGCGCAGATATTGTTGTTCACTCAACCACAAAGTTCTTGTCGGGACATGGAAATTCAATGGGTGGAGCCCTCGTTGAATCGGGTAAATTTAATTGGAATCAAAACGACAAATTCCCGACAATGACTTCACCTGACGCCGCATATCACGGCTTGAATTTTTACGAAACGTTTGGGGACTTTGGCTTTTGCATGAAAGCAAGAGCCGTCGCCTTACGGGACTTTGGCCCATCAATGTCACCAGTAAATGCATTTATGACAATATCGGGGATTGAAACACTCCCTATTCGAATGCAGCGCCATGTTGAAAATGCCACTGAAATTGCAGCGTTCCTCGAAAGTCACAAATCAGTAGAATGGGTATCTTATGCTGGTTTAAAATCCAGTCCATATAATACTTTGGCTCGTAAATATCTTCCTCAAGGCCCTGGTTCTGTGTTCACATTTGGTGTAAAGGGAGGCTATGACGGTGGGGTAAAACTCGTTGAAAATGTTAAGCTGTTTTCACATCTCGCTAACATTGGCGACACCCGTTCACTAATACTACACCCTGCATCAACCACGCATCGCCAGCTTTCAGATGAGCAACGCGTTGACGCTGGAGTAGAACCGGATGTCATACGTCTATCAGTCGGCCTTGAAACCGCGAAAGATTTAATAGCAGATCTGGACCAAGCCCTCGATTCACTAAAGTAGGCGTCTGCTACTCACTAAAAAATATGTGTCATCTCAACCTGGGACGAGAAAAATAGTATAACTTCATTTAATTAAGTTCTTTGAGCTCAAAATCGACTATTATCGCACTAAGCTATATATTCTATAGGATTACAGGATACTTGAATTGTTTCTCTTACCTCGCCTCTAAAGTTACCCACAGAATCAAACCCTTTCATACTTACATCAAGCACAATCGGATCATCGAAATTCGTTAAAGACAAAATTTTTAGGTCAATGACATCAGAACCTTTTACAACCCAAAAACCAACCCCATGATTAATACCTCTGTTCAAGAGAAGGCCGGGAGGTACAGAGCTAATTGTACATGTTATGTTATCAGATGAAGCAAGTGATTTAAGCATTTTCTCAAGAAGATTAGAGATTTCTATTGACTTCGGACGTGAAACCGAAGGCAAACACTCATAAGTCAAATTGCCTGAAAAAAACAAACCCGACCGACTTTGAAAATTCTTTTTTTCAGCTTTACATGTAGCTCTTTCAATCACGTCAATGCAAAAGTTGCCCTTCATAAAAGACGGAGGTGTCAATAAAATATTCCTTATATCATCTAATGAAACGCTCCAATTACCCCCACCCAAATTAATCCCTTTATCCAATAATGAACCGGGTGGTAATTTAGAAAGATAAAACATACGTGATGAAAATCTTTCACTATCATAAAATTTCGAATCAATATTTAGCTTAATTGGAAAGGGAGCTATACTGGTTCCAGCTGGGGGTGCAACGGCAGGGGCTTCGATATCAAAATTAACGGTATGACCCCTAGTATCTAGAATGACTACTTCATTCAAATTACTTATTTCAACTTCAAGCCGTTCATAAACAGCACCATCACCCTTGCCACCAAAATTATTAACATATATCTGAAACTTTTGAATTTCGTATACAAATTTGGCATTTTGAAGATCTGAGTGGGTACATTTTAATACTAACTTCCCGTCCTTGTCGCTTACAACTGATTGTTTTAAAAGAGCTCTAATTGCTTTTAGTGTCAACGGAAAACTTAGCTTTTTACCGATAGAGTGGTAGTTGCTTTTTTGTGCCTCATTCAAATTGATTGACAAATTACCCAGCCAAGTTTCCCTTACTCTTCCGCTACCATCAAACCAAGCCTTCCACCCTTTGGATGCTGTAACCCATGGACTATTTCCCTTTATCCTTTTTCCATTGATTTCAATCCACTTTAGAACCAAACCCCCAACATTTTCTAATTCGAGCTCCCCAGGCATATTTTCTTGTTTGATAACAATTTGAGATATTTCAGATGTGACTGTAAAAAAAGACAGTTTTTCAGTTACCCAGATAAATTCATTGGGGTCCAAGCTTTTATTAATTTTAATCCTTCCTGAGAAGATTTCTATGTCATCGATAACTATCGTGTAGTTTAATTTCTTTAAATATTGTTCAGCACCAAGGCAAATGGTCATCTCATGGGAAAAGTTTGAAGATAAAGAATTTTTTGGGACCATCCGGAAACCCTATAACCTCACACGTTGCTGTTACACTGGCTTTTTTAAAAGAGTTTTGCGTCGCCAAATAAGTCTGATTTCATCCGGCCAATTAATCTGCACCCTTTGGCTTGCTCTTCTTGCCGATTTGGGAAAGATTGCTTTTAACCACAGATCATTTGGGTTTTGAGCAAGAGATTCAGATTTTTTTTCAGTATCTGACAACTTAGTTTTTTTCTTATCCATGATGATTAAATAATTTGTTATAACAAAAATAGCACGTAGCTAGGTTTTGAAGATACTATATTCTTTTTTTCTCTTATCTAACCGCACCTATTATAGTCAATTCAAAATAAACTAGAACAATTTAGTTTCTCTTTTTCGTCCAAAAATGATAAATGAAAAATCATAAAATACTTTCTCGCTATCCTACCAATTACATGAAAATAATTTTATGCTGTAGTTTCATGGTTACATCCAGTAGCAGATAACTTGAATTGTTGTAGTTATTGTAAATACAACTATAACGAAAATATATTTGCCTAAGCAAATAAGGAGAAACCCAGAATATGACAGAAGAAAGTGATGAGTTAACCCTTAATACACAAATTGCAAATCAATTTATTAATATTGCTAATTCGCTGATATCTGACGGAAAGCCTCCAATGGCAATTGCTTCCGGGTTGCGCCATGCAAGTGCAAATTTTTCTGCGTTTGCTATTGCAAACTCGCAGACAACACCCCCACCCCTCGACACGCTTAATAGTGAGTTCAATGAACTTTTTACATATTATTTTACGCGCCATAGGGAAAATACACCTAATGACCTGGGGTTAGAGGATTTAATTGAAAAAGCAAAAAATGAAATCTAATTGACCTGCGCTCTGAGGTTTGCAGCTACGGTTTCCATGAGGCCAGACCAACTATCAATTTCCACTTGATGAAAAATTCTCATTGTAGGGTACCAGGGACTGTGCGTTAACCCCGCAATCCAACGCCATGCCGGCTGTTTTTTTAACAACAACCAAATTGGAACACCAATTGCTCCTGCGACATGGGCAAGCGCAGTATCAGTGCTAATAATCAGATCAAGACACCTTATTGCACCTGCAGTATCATCAAAATCGTTAATCATTTTTCCAAGATCAAACAAACTTTTATCTGGCCATCTCTCAAGCTCATCTAAAGAGGAATCCACTTGGAGAGAGAAAAAATCAACATTCTCAATATTAGCTAAAACTGCTAGCTCTGATAACTCCATCGATCGTCCACGATCAGCAGCGCCCTCCGGATTGCCTCGCCAACACAAGCCTACCTTAAACTTTTCCCCAGGGATTTTAGCGTTGTCCCAAATTTTTTTACTATCACTTGATTGAAAAAGATATGGAACTTCTGATGGGACGGTTTTAACTGTTGTTTTAAATATATTTGGAAGGCTTAATAAGTTGATCTTTGCATCAAATGAATGATTTGACATCTGATCAAAACCAATAACTTTTACGTTTTGAATTGATTCCATTAGAGAAACAAGAGGAGCATGAACCATAAAAACGACTGAATCTGCTCTTTTTGCCGCCAACGAAACATAACGGCTCATCTGGATCACATCACCAAACCCCTGCTCACCAGCGATGAGAAGAACTCCTTGTAACCTCATCCCATTCCAGACTGGAACATCCAAGCCCCTCGCCGGATCAAAAACTTTACTAAGCTTGAGACGCCATTCATATTCTTTAAACCCTTCCTCGAAACACCCATTTGAAAGAAGAATTTCAGAAAGCAATACATGCCCTTCCGCGTAGCGAGGATTAAGAGTGATGGCACTTCTGGCGTATAACATTGCATCATCAATATTTCCCATTTCGCGAAGAATTGCACTTTGATAGGAATGCGCTATTGCATCGTCGGGGCAAAGCTCAAGGGCTTGGCGTATTGCAAAATGAGCATCTTTAAATTCTCTGGCTTTATTAAGAGTTGCTGCCAGATTTCTCCAGGCAATAAAGTCTCTTGGAGTTAACTCGGTAATTAATCGATTTATTTTTGAAGCCTTATCAAACTCCTTTAGTCGCTCGTATAATCCGGATATTTTTTTTAATATTTCAGCATCATTGATTTCAGCAAATTTAATTCGTTCACAAATGTTAAGTGCAGTATTGAGTTGTTTTTCTTCAAAAGCATCCTCAGCAATCATCAAAAAAACATTGGAAAGCTCTGGAATTGGGCCAAGTATAGATTCGTAAGCGTTGGCAGCTTTAACGAAATGTCCATTTTTGTGCATTTTTTTAGCATAAGATATTGACACAAGATTAAAGCCTTTTATCAAATGATTTTTTATATTTTTGTGCTATTTTTGTAATGACTGCTAACTTAATTACGTAACCTAAATAGGGCTATGCATCAGATAGATGGATTATAAAAATAATGTCAACAAATAGCTTATCATTTGAATTCGATAATAGTTATGCAAGGCTGCCTAAAAGTTTTTTTTGCCGGCTTAGACCTACCCCTGTGCATTCACCTAAATTAATCAGGGTTAATAAAACTTTGGCTATGGAACTCAACATTGATCCAGACCTATTGTCCTCAGAAGAAGGTGTAAAAATCTTGGCGGGGAACAAAATTCCAACTGGAGCGGATCCATTGGCCATGGCATATGCAGGACATCAATTTGGAAATTGGGTGCCTCAGCTAGGTGATGGCAGAGCAATATTGCTTGGTGAATTAATTGATATAAATGGCATTCGCCGAGACTTGCAACTTAAAGGATGCGGAATAACCCCTTTTTCACGCATGGGTGACGGGCGTGCGGCAGTGGGGCCTGTTATCCGAGAATTCATGGTGAGTGAAGCTATGAATGCTCTAAACATTGACTCAACCCGGTCGCTTGCTGCGATTAGCACGGGAAATTTTGTTGTTAGAGAAAATGTTCACCCAGGCGCTATCCTTACACGCGTTGCTAAAAGTCATGTCCGCGTTGGAACTTTTCAGTTTTTTGCAGCACGGAGGGACATCCCTGGGTTAAAATCTTTGGCCGATTACGTAATTTCCCGATTGTACCCGACTTCAAAAAAATCTGAGAACCCCTATTTATCATTGCTTAGCCAAGTAGTCGAAAAACAAGCCAAGCTAATAGCAAAGTGGCAGCTAATAGGCTTCATTCACGGTGTAATGAATACGGATAACATGTCAATTTCTGGAGAAACAATTGATTATGGACCCTGCGCCTTTATGGATTTTTTCCATCCTGATACCGTCTATAGCTCAATCGATGAACTCGGACGTTATGCATATAAAAACCAACCCTATATAGCCCAGTGGAATCTTACATGTTTTGCTGAAAGCCTATTACCAATAATATCGGGCAATGAAAAAAAGGCGATAGACGTTGCACAAGAAACAGTCAACAAGTTCCCCGATTTTTTTGGCCGTGAATACCTTACACAATTCAGAAAAAAACTAGGTCTTTTTGAAGAGCATGATGATGACCTTAGTCTCGGAACAGCCCTACTTGAGTGCATGCAACAAAACAGGACAGACTTTACGTTAACATTCCGCTACCTTTCCGCCATTGCAAGAAAAAGGACGGGGTCCGATACAGGGTTTCGGCAATTATTTAAAAACAAACCACCTATTGACGCATGGCTAGCTAGGTGGCAGGAAAGGCTTGACCGGGAACAAATATCAGATACAAGACGGATTAAAGAGATGCAGTCAGTTAACCCGGCTTTTATCCCTCGAAATCATATGATTGAAGCAATTATCGAAAGTGCCATCAATAACGGTGATTATACACTTTTCAATAATTTCTTGAGTATAATGGAATCTCCCTATATTGATCAGCCCGTCCATGATCGTTTTTATCAGCCTCCGCGTCCAGATCAAATTATTAAAGCAACCTTTTGTGGAACCTAAGCTCTATAGTTGTTTTCTTACAACGACCCGATAATTGCACTTATTTTTCTAGGCAAAGATATTTAGCTTGAATTAATGTGATTTAGAGAATTGTACTTATGCCATTTCCATTTGAACGCATCATCTGCCTTACAGAAGAGACAGTTGAAACTCTTTATCTTCTAGGTGAAGAAGACCGCATAATTGGTGTTTCAGGGTATGCAGTAAGGCCAAAAAAAGTCCGGCTTGAAAAACCCAGAGTATCAGCATTTACCTCTGCAAAGATTGAAAAAATCATAGGACTAAAACCAGATCTCGTTCTAACTTTCTCGGATCTTCAAGCTGATATTGCAAGCGCTTTAATTAAAGAGGGTATCGAGGTTCACGGTTTTAATCAACGAAGTATCAGGGAAATTTTTGATATGATTCGGTGCCTTGGTTCTTTGATCGGAGAACAAGAAAAATCCGAACAACTTGCAGTTTCCCTCGAATCAAGGCTCGATGATATAAAAATTCAATTCAAAAACGCTCATCGTCCAATTGTTTATTTTGAAGAATGGGACAACCCCCTCATAACCGGTATTACATGGGTTTCCGAACTAATTGAAATAGCAGGCGGTATTGATGCCTTCAAGCATCTACGACACTGCAAAGCTGCCCGGGATAGAATTGTCACATCCAAACAGGTGATTTTGGCGGAACCAGATATTATAATAGCCTCGTGGTGCGGGAAGAAAGTTCAACCCAACAAAATAATTCAACGAAAAGGCTGGTCGACTATACCTGCTGTAGCAACAAAACGTGTATACGAAATAAAGTCTCCTTTGATACTTCAACCAGGGCCCGCTGCTTTAACAGAAGGACTGGATGCTATTATTAAATGTATCCAGTTAACTTAGAAAAGATCTTTCTTGTGACAAGGGTTAGGAATTTTAAATGCAGAAAATTCTAGAAAAGAAGATGAAAGCATGGCGACATGATTTCCATAAACACCCTGAATTAGGGTTTAATGAGGAAAGGACTTCAAGAAAAATAGCATCTATTCTTGAAGAATTTGGCTTAAAGGTATTTACCGGAATAGGAAAAACCGGAGTAGTTGCAGTACTTAGAAATGGAAAAAGTAAACGAGCCATCGGTTTTCGTGCGGACATGGACGGGCTGCCAATACAGGAAGAAAATAATTTTTCCTACCGCTCTATTTACGATAATGTCTTCCATGGCTGTGGACATGACGGCCACAGTGCGATGCTGCTTGGGGCCGCATACACTCTATCTCGCCAAAAAGATTCACTTCATGGAACACTTTACTTTATTTTCCAGCCAAACGAAGAAAATGGAAAGGGTGCACT
>MDTE01165361.1_pt1 | contig 15499 bp, 16 predicted proteins | sample 811231 | NCBI WGS metagenome assembly MDTE01 (sample SAMN05326651, study PRJNA326480) | marine metagenome | isolation source: seawater | place: Indian Ocean: Red Sea | collected 2010 | reverse complement strand
TGTCTCCTCCTCCAGCAATTGATGTAAGGGATTTATTTTTAGTTTTTTCACTTATTTTTTTTGCAATTTTATTACTTCCTGTTGAAAATTCATCAACCTCAAAATATCCAGCTGGACCATTCCATAAAATTGTTTTTGATTTGTCAATTATTTTACAAATTCTATTTGCAGTTTTTTCACCAATATCAAAAATTACCTCCTCATCTTTTATTTTATCTAAAGCTTTTAGCTGACCTTTAGATTTATTATCTTTAGCAACAATTACGTCTTCAGGTAAAACAAGATTACATTTATTTGTTTTGCATTTTTCAATTATTTCTTTTGATAAATTTTCTTGATTTTTTTCAAATAGTGATTTTCCAATATTATATCCTTTGTATTTAATAAAGTTATTAGCCATGGCACCTACAATAATAATAGTTTCCATTTTTTTTACTAAGTTGGATAAAACTCCAATTTTGGTAGAAATTTTTGACCCACCTATGATGCATGTAACTGGTTTTTTGGCATTAGAAGTAAGCATTTTAATAATATTTACTTCTTCCAACAACATTTCCCCAGCACAAGAATCAATATACTTTGTTATTTCGCTGACTGACGCATGAGCTCTATGAGAACAAGAAAAAGCTTCGTTGATATAAATATCTCCATTTTTTGATAGCTCTTTGGCAAAATACTCTGTGTTTAATTCTTCCTCATTAGAGAATCTTAGATTCTCTAACAATAAGACTTCACCATTATGTATTTCTTTTGATTTTTCAATTACATTCTTGCCAATGTTTTTATCTAAAAAAATTACGTCTTGATTAAGATAGCCAGATAATTTTTTTGCAATTGGTTTTAATGTTAATTTAGGATCTATCTTACCTTTAGGCCTTCCTAAATGGGAAATAATTATCACTTTTGCTTTTTTATTTATCAAGGATTTTATGGTAGGCAAGACTTTTTGAATTCGAGAGGTTTCAGAAATAGAACCATCATTTAATGGAACATTAAAATCTACTCTAAGTAAAACTCTTTTTCCTTTAATATCTTGATTGTTGTCTAGCTGTTTTATTTTTAGCATGGCTCAATTAAATCTTGCCGAAATAATTTGCCAAATCACACATTCTACAAGCAAAACCCCATTCGTTATCGTACCAAGCAGATACTTTTGCCATTTTATTATCTATTACTTTTGTTAATGCAATATCAACTATTGCTGAGTTTGAGTTGTGATTAAAATCTGAAGAAACAAGCGGTTCATTATTTACTTCTATAATGTTTTTTAATTTTGATTTTGAAGCTTTAATAAAAGAATCATTTATTTTTTCTACAGTTAAATTTTTTTGTGAAGAGAATATAAATTGTATTAAAGATACATTTGGAGTAGGTACTCTTATCGAAATTCCCTCAACTTTGTCTTTTAAACTAGGTATTACATCACCTAGAGATTTCGTGGCTCCAGTTGTTGTTGGTATCATTGAATTTGGAGCACTTCTTGCTCTTCTTAAATCTTTATGTGAATTGTCCAACAACCTTTGATCAGTTGTATAAGAATGTATTGTTGTCATAAAACCTCTTTCAATTCCAAATTCCTCGTTTATTACATGAGCTACTGGCGCAAGACAATTTGTAGTACATGAGGCAGCAGAAATTACCTGGTCACTTTTTTTTAATACATTGTGGTTTACTCCAAAAATAATATTAACGGCACCTTTACATGGCGCTGAAACAATAACTTTTTTTACACCTGACTTAATATGTTCTGAAGATTTTTCTTTACTGTTGAATTTACCAGTACACTCTAAAACGAGGTCAACTTTATGTTTTTTCCAGTTGATTTTTGCAATTTCTGTTTCATGAATCATAGCTATTTTTTTTCCATTAACATCAAGAGATTCATCTGAATAGTTTAATTTAGCGTTAAATTTTCCATGCACACTATCATGCTTTAATAGAAAATTACTAACCTCAGATTTAGCTCTATTGTTGATAGCTACTACATCAATATCTTTTCTATTATTTTCAATAATAGATCTTAAAACCATTCTTCCGATTCTACCAAATCCATTTATACCAACTTTAAGACCCATATTTATTTATTTACCCAATATTTTTTTAGCTATAATAACTACGCTGTCACTAGTTAAGTTAAAATTTTCGTAAATTGATTTATAGGGAGCACTTTTACCAAATGATTTTAAACCCAAAGAAGCTCCGTCAGAACCAACATACTTTTCCCATCCTAATATACTGCTTGCCTCTATAGATATTTTTTTAGAATTTTTATCAATAACTTTTTCTCTATACTCCTTTGGCTGCTTATCAAATAATTCTTGACAGGGCATAGAGACTACTTTTGAATTAATGTTATCTTCTTTTAATTTCTTTAGTGCATCAATAGCAATTTCAACTTCTGAACCAGATGCAATTAAAGTAATTTCAGGATTAGAATTAGTTTTTTTAAGCTCGTAACCTCCAAGAGCACTCATATTCTTGTTTGTGAGTGTTTCAGTGACAAATGGAATTTTTTGTCTTGATAAGGCTATCACACTGGGATTACTACTGCTTTTTAAGGCCGTTTCCCAACATTCAAGTGTCTCAATTGTGTCGGCTGGTCTAAAAACATTTAGATTTGGGATTGCTCTTAGATGCGTCAAATGTTCGATTGGTTGATGGGTTGGACCATCCTCTCCAAGACCAATTGAATCGTGAGAAAATATATAAATAACTTTTTGTCCCATCATTGCTGATAATCTTAAAGAAGGTTTGCAGTAATCAAGAAAAATTAAAAAAGTTCCACCGTAAGGAATTATTCCGCCGTGAAGAGCCATGCCGTTCATAATCCCCGCCATACCATGTTCTCTAACTCCATAATGGATATAATTTCCACTAAAATTTGAAGGTTTTATTACAGTAGAATGTTTTGTTTTTGTGTTATTTGAGCCACTTAGATCTGCAGATCCACCAATTAATTCAGGTAAATATTTTGTTATATTTTCTAAAACAAATGCCGAAGATTGTCTCGATGCTTGATTTGGCTTCATGTCAAAAATTTTTTTCTTCAAAGAAATAATATGCTTATTAAAATCTTCGGGTAACTTAAGGTTTATTATCCTATTAATTTCACTTTTTATTTTTTTATCTTTTTTGCTATAAATAGAGTTCCATTTATTTTCTTCGAGAGCTCCTTTAACTCCAATATCTCTCCATGCACTTAAAATTTCTTTTGGGATTTCAAAAGGTTTATATTTCCAATTTAATTTTTTTCTTACTAGCACGACCTCATCTTCGCCAAGAGCCGCTCCGTGGGAAGAAGCTTTGCCTGACTTATTAGGTGAACCATATCCGATGATAGTTTTACATGAAATCAAATTAGGTTTATTTGATTTTAAGCTTTTTTTTATGGCTTTTGATATTTGTTTTTCATTATGACCATTTACCTCTTGAAATGACCAACCATAACTTTCAAATCTTTTTTTATAATTATCGGATACTGATAAATTAGTAGAACCATCTATAGATATTTTATTATTATCAAAAAAAACAATAAGATTTTTTAGTTTTAGATGTCCCGCTAAACTCATTGCTTCATGACTTATTCCTTCCATTAAATCTCCATCGCTGGCTATGACATAAGTTTTATGATTAATTAAATTAGTTCCAAATTTTTTCTTTAAATTTTCTTCTGCGATAGCCATGCCAACCGCATTAGACAAACCTTGCCCCAAAGGACCAGTAGTAGTTTCTATTCCTGAGTTTTTTTCATACTCTGGATGGCCAGCGCATATAGAATCCATCTGTCTAAAATTTTGAATGTCATTTATTGATATACTTTTATATCCAGTAAGATAGAGCAAAGAATACAAAAGCATCGAGCCATGACCTGCTGAAAGAATGAACCGATCTCGATTTATCCAACTTGGATTTTTTGGATTAAACTTCAGGTAGTATTTAAATAATACTGTAGCTACGTCTGCCATACCCATTGGCAAACCCGGATGACCAGAGTTTGCTTTTTGTATAGCATCGATCGAAAGAAATCTTATTGCATTTGATAAATCTTTGAAGATTTGACTCACTATAAAACCTATATAGACTTGAACGTATCAAATCAATAATATGATTTTTAAATAAATCAAATGAAAAATTACGAAGAAAAAGAAAAAAAATTAGAAGATGTTCTTAAAAAATTGAGCACTATGTCGAATAAAGTTGCTAAAATGAACAATGAAATTAATTCTCTAAGCCTAGAGAAAAATCAATTATTAAGTGAAAAAGAGGAATCTGAGAAAAACTTCGAACTTCTTTTAAAGCAGCATCAGGAACTAAAATCTAGTTTAGAAAAAGTTAGTAGTGAGGTAAGCGATAAATATACCAGCCAAGATGGATTTAAACGTAAAATAGATGAACTCAATCAAGAAACAGAAGTTTTAATTGATGAAATTGAGAAATGGCAAACGTAAGCATAAAATTTAATAATAAAGACTACTTATTATCTTGTGATAAGGGACAGGAAGAAAATCTAAAGAAACTGGCAAAATATTTAGATTCAAAATATAGCGATTTAAAGAAGAATTTAGGTAACATAGGTGAAAACAAACTTTTATTAATAGCAGCAATAAAAATGGTTGATGATTATTTTGATTTACTACAAAAAATTGATAGTAAAAAAAATGATTTTGAAAAATTATCAATAAAATTTAAAGAACTTAAATCTCTTGCCATAGACTATAAAAAAGAAAAAGAAATAGAAATAGAATCTTTAAAAAAAAAATTAAATGATTTAGAATCCATGGTAGAAGAAAGCAAAGATTCTTATGAGGAGATTTTGGAAAAAACCACAAAATCTATAGAAAAATTTATTGATAATGTTGAACGTAATAAAGAAGAAAAAATTCAGTAAATGAAATATGATAAATTTTATTTAAGAAAAAAATTTATTTCTTTAAGAAAAAAAAAAGCTTTTAAATCAAAAAAATTTAATTTTAACTTAATATTTAAATTAATAAAAAAACATTTTAATAAGAAAAAGATTGTCATCGCAGGTTACTATCCATCATATTATGAAGTCGATATTTTAAATTTTCTTGAAAAAGCTTCTAAAAAAAAATTTAAAATCGTATTACCAGTTATAAGACCATCTAATGCAATGACTTTTAAACCTTGGTTTTTTAGGGACCCTCTTTATGTGAGTAATTTTGGTACATTAGAGCCAAAAAATTCAAAAAAAAAAATTACTCCAGATCTAATAATGGTTCCGCTTGTGGCTTTTGATAATGAACTCAACCGAGTTGGTTATGGCAAAGGATACTATGATAGAAGTTTAAAAAAAATTAGTAAAAATAAAAACAAAATTATCACAATAGGAATTGCTTACTCTTTTCAAAGATGCAAAAAAGTCCCAATTAATAAACACGACTTTAAATTAAACTATATTTTTACCGAACAAGGCATTATAAGCTCAAAATAGTTATCTATGAACATATTATTACTAGGGGATATTGTTGGACCTTCTGGCATGAAAGCAGTCACAAATAAATTGCCAGAAATTATTAAAAGAAAAAAAATAGATTTTGCAATTTTAAATGGAGAAAATGCTGCCGATCCTGGAGTTGGAATCACAAAAAAAAATGTTGAAGAATTATTAAAATCAGGCGCAGACGTAATTACAACTGGCAATCATGTTTGGGATCAAAAAGAGACTATGGAATTTATTACTAGCCAAGAAAGATTGCTAAGACCTCAGAACTTAATTAAAGGAACTCCAGGTAAAGGTTTTGGAATTTTTAAGTCAAAAAATAATAAAAAAGTTGCAGTTATAAATTTAATGGGAAATGTTTATATGAAAAAATGCGAAGATCTTTTTCAAGAGGCTAAAAAATTTATTGAAACTATTAAACTGAAAAAAGATGCTGATTTTATAGTAGTTGACTTGCACGGCGAAATTACAAGTGAGAAAATGGCTTTGGGATATTTGTTTGATGGTAAAGCCACATTGGTTGTGGGTACCCATACTCATATTCCCACATCAGATCATAGAATTATGGAAAAAGGCACCGCTTATCAAACTGATGTTGGTATGTGCGGTGATTATAATTCTGTTATTGGAATGAATAGAGATAATTCTTTAAAAAGATTCTTAAAAGATCCCGCTGCAATAAAACATTATCCAGCACTTGGTGAAGCTACTATTGCAGGAGTGATGGTAACGGCAGATAATAAAACTGGTCTAGCAAATAAAGTTGAACCAATTATTTTAGGAAAATCATTAGAAAACAGAATATAATTTATGGCTGGTCATTCTCATTGGGCAGGAATAAAACATAGAAAAGGTAGGGCTGATGAAAAACGTTCAAAAATTTTTTCGAAGCTTTCAAGAGAAATTACTGTAGCGGCCAAGCTAGGTTCAAAAGATCCAAATACAAATCCTAGATTAAGATCTGCAATCCAGACAGCTAGATCTTCAAATATGCCTAAGGATAATATTGAACGTGCAATAAAGAAATCAGAAATAGATAAAAGTGTAAATTATAATAATCTTATTTATGAAGGTTTTGGTCCTGAAAAAGTTGCAATTATTGTTGAGGCATTAACAGATAATAGAAACAGAACGGCCTCAAATATAAGAACAATATTTCAAAAATTTGGAGGAAATTTAGGTGAGTCTGGAGTAGCGTCGCATCAATTTAAGCAGTCTGGCGTTATTAGAATTAATAAAAAAAAAATTTCTGACAATGACATTTTAGAAATTGCAATAAATGCTGGAGCTGAAGATTGCGTATCTAATGAATTGTATCATGAAATAATCAGTACCAAAGAAAATTTTTACAAAGTTAAACTCGAAATTGAAAAAAAAATAAATGAATTTATTTCCTCCGGCATTGAATGGTTGCCCATAAACAAAATTTCTCTAAATCAAGAAAAAACTAAATTTGTTATCAATTTTCTAGAGACTCTAGAAGATGATGATGATATTCAACATGTATATGCAAATTTAGAAATCAACGGTAATTTAAAAGAGAAAATTTTATCATGATAATTTTTGGAGTAGATCCTGGGGTGAGTGGAGCAATATGTGTTTTAAAAAATAGTAAAATTATTGAAGTATATGAAATGCCAACAATGATAGATGGTAAAAAAAATAAAAGACAAGTTAACGGAGCAGAAGTATCAAATATAATTATTAAAGAAATGCAAAAATCAGAATCACCATCAATTGAAAATTATGAAGATAAAGCAAAAGTTGTTGTTGAGCATGTGACTGCGATGCCAGGACAAGGCGTGACCAGCATGTTTAATTTTGGCCAATCCTTTGGTGTGATAAAGGGAGTATGTGCGGCTTTAAAAATGCCAATACACTTTGTCAGACCTATGAAGTGGAAAAAACATTTTAATCTGATTAAGACTAATAAAGATGCAAGCAGAACAAAAGCAATTGAAATTTATCCCAATATATCAAGTAAACTTTCAAGAAAAAAAGATGCAAACAAGGCAGATGCAATTTTAATAGCTAAGTATTTTAGCGATACACAACTTTAAACCTCCTAAAAACTTATTTTTGGTGCCAAATTCATGACACATTTAGATGCACATTAGTTCTCATGGAACAAGAAGTAACTTCACAAGTCGTTGCGTTAGGAGGTTCAACAGACTTTTCGCTGATCCAGCTTTTTCTTAGAGCTGATTTTGTAGTTAAAAGTGTAATTATAATTTTAATTGCAGCTTCAATTTTTTCTTGGGCTTTGATTTTTGATAAATATAAGCTTTTTAAAAGAATAGAAAAAAGCTCAGCTTCCTTCGAAGAAAAATTCTGGAAATCAAGATCTGCAGAAAGTTTTTATAATTCTCTTAATAATAGAGATAAAGATCCAATAGCAAATATATTTCAATCAGCAATGACAGAACTAATTAAAACTAAATCTAAATCTTCATCAATTCAAGCAAACAGAGTAAGTAGAGTTTTGGAAATCTCAGCTGACAATGAAATAAAATTAATTGAAAAACATTTTACTTTTTTAGCAACAGTAGGTTCAACAGCACCATTCATTGGTTTGTTCGGAACAGTTTGGGGGATAATGAATTCTTTTCAATCCATAGCAATATCAAGAAATACAAGTCTAGCTATAGTTGCTCCAGGAATAGCCGAAGCTCTTTTTGCTACAGCTTTAGGATTATTAGCTGCGATACCAGCAGTAGTAGCTTATAACAAATTTAATAGCGATTCAAAAAAATATAGCGCAAGAATAGAAAATTTTTCTAAAAGATTTATATCAATTATTTAAAATAACTTATGAGTTTTCAATTTAAACGTTCATCCAAGGAACCAATGAGCGAAATTAATGTAACGCCATTTGTAGATGTGATGTTAGTTTTGTTAATAATTTTTATGGTTACCGCACCTTTATTGACAGTCGGTGTTCAAGTTGATTTACCAGAATCTGCCGCTGACTCACTTCCAGACGATCAAGAACCTTTAACATTATCAATCAATTCAAAAGGAGAAGTTTTTATTCAGGAACACAAAGTAATGTTTGATAAAATAATTCCAAAAATTTTAGCAATTTCAAACAATAGGACAGATACCAGAATATATGTTAGAGGAGATAGAACAATTAACTATGGTAGGGTACTTGAAGTTATGGGTATGCTATCTGGTGCAGGATTTTCGAAAGTTGCCTTAATTTCTGAACCATATAAAAATTGATATGACTAGAAGTATTTTTCTTTCTATCGTTTTTCATTCAGCTATGATTGTTATTACAGCTATGACATTACCATTTATGAAAAGACCTCCAATCGATTTGCCACCAATTTTATCGGTTGAATTAATCAAGATTACTGACAAAACCAGCATTCCTTTTGCTGCTAAAGCAGCAAAAACTCTTGAAAAAATTAAAAAAAAAGAAGAAAAAAGAGTAGTATCTGAACAGGCTCCTCCATCTGAAAAAAAGAAAGAAAAGCCAGATCGTATTCCTATGCCGGAAGATTTAAATAAGGATAAAAAGGAAATAGTAAAAAAAAAACAAAATCCCAAAGAGGTTAAAGAACAAATAAGACAAGCTTCTGAGTTTGAAAAAAAAGAGCTGTTTGATCCAAATCAGATAGCTGCATTAATTGATAAATCCAAAGAAGACACAGCAGAGACTCTTAAAAAAAATGAAAAACTTACACAAAGTAGTGTTAAAACCTCATTTGCTACAGGTTTAACTTTAAGCCAAGAAGACGCATTAAAAGCTCAGATTTTTGGTTGCTGGAGTTTGCCTTTAGGTTTACCTTATCAAAAAGATTTGTTGGTAAGAATTAAATTAAGATTAAGGCCTGATGGCACAGTTTTAAGATCTGAAATATTAGATCACGCTAGAATGAATAAGCCTGGACAAGGATTTTATAAAGTTTTAGCAGAAAGCGCTCTTAGAGCAATAAGAATTTGCCAACCGCTTAGAGTTCCACCAAGTGGATATGAAAAGTGGAAAGATTTACAATTAAATTTTGATGCTAATGAAATGTTGAAAGGGTAGTAATGAAAAAATTTTTAATAGTTATTTTTTACTTATTTTTATTTAATAATACATCAAATGCTTTAGTTGAGGTTGATATAACCAGGGGAAATCTTGATCCATTACCCATTGCAGTTTCACCTCTTTATCTTGAACCTGATTCTAAAGACATATCAATAGATGGAAAAATAATTAAAAATGCAGGTGAAGAAATTTCAAAAATTATTGAAGTAAATTTTAAAAGATCCGGTCTGTTTAATCCTTTAAAGAAGGAATCTTTTGTACAAAAACCTGACATAGCTCATATAAAACCTAGATTTGAAGATTGGAAATTAATAAAAGCTCAAGCATTAGTCACTGGAAAAGTAAAAATTACAGAAGATAAAATACGCGTTGAATTCAGATTATGGGACGTGGTTGCAGCAAAAGAAATGGTTGCTTTAGCATTTTCTACAACACCAGCCAACTGGAGAAGAGTAGCACATATGATTTCTGATAAAATTTATCAAAGACTTACTGGAGAAGAGGGTTACTTTGATTCACGTATTATCTATGTGTCTGAAACTGGACCAAAGACACAGAGATATAAAAAATTAGCAATAATGGATCAAGATGGAGCTAATGTTAAATATTTAACTTTGGGTAATGAGCTAGTGTTAACTCCAAGATTTAGTCCAAAAAATCAATTAGTAACTTATTTATCTTATTTCAGAAACTTGCCAAGAGTGTATTTGCTTGACATTGAAACAGGAGTTCAAGAAGTAGTAGGAGATTTTCCTGGAATGACTTTTGCACCTAGATTTTCTCCGGATGGTAAAAAAATTATTATGAGTTTTGCAAAAGATGGAAATTCAGATATCTATACAATGGATTTGGGAACAAGAGTTGTTGAAAAAATAACTGACCATACTTCTATCGATACTTCTCCTTCATATTCCCCTGACGGGAAATATATATGCTTTAATTCTGACAGAAGTGGTTTACAACAAATTTACGTAATGCGAAGCGATGGTTCAAATGTAAAAAGAGTAACTTTTGGAAAAGGTTTGTACGGAACTCCTGTTTGGTCTCCTAGAGGTGATCTTATTGCTTTTACAAAAGTTCATAAAGGTAGATTCTATATCGGGGTAATGAGGCCTGATGGTAGTGGAGAAAGATTATTAACTGAAAATTTTTATCAAGAAGCTCCTTCATGGTCGCCTAATGGTAGAGTACTTATTTTTTATAGAGAAACAAAATCAGATGCCCAAGGAAAAGGCTTTTCCGCTAAATTGTGGTCCATTGATTTAACAGGATATAATGAGAGACTTATAGAGACAGAAACTGATGGTTCTGACCCTTCATGGTCCTCTTTATTATCAAAGTAGGCATTATTTTTGAATAAATTTGACTTGCAACTTGAACGTTATTTTGAAATATTGTATTGAGATTTGAGAGAAAGTTTGAAAGGATTAAATAAATAGGGAGAAAAACACATGATTTTTGGAATGAATTTAAAAAGACTGTTACTAGTTGTTCTTGCCGGAGTAGCTTTAACTGCGTGCGCAACACAGAAAAAAAGCGGCATGATGCAAGGAGATGTTTATACCGGGACAGATACTATTGAATATTTAGCAACTGGTGTTGCAGATAGAGTTTTCTTTGCAACAAATAAATCAACATTAACAACTGCAGCAAGAGATACTTTGCGTAAGCAAGCAGCATGGATGAGAAAGAAGAAAAAATTAACTTTTACAATAGAAGGTCACGCTGACGAAAGAGGTACTAGAGAGTATAACTTAGCGTTAGGTGAAAGAAGAGCTAATGCTGTGAAGGATTATTTAATGACTTATGGTATATCAGGCAACAGATTGTCAGTTATTAGTTATGGAAAAGAGAGACCGGTAAATTCTGGCTCTAATCCTTTAGCTTGGTCACAGAACAGAAGATCAGTAACAGTTAAAGCTAACTAATTACATAAAATTAATTATTAAGAGACCCACAAATTCGAATTTGTGGGTCTTTTTTTTGCCTTATTTTTCATTAAACATAAAAATTATATGAATAGAATTTTTACTTTATCAATTAAAGTACTATTAGTTTTTTCTTTAATTATTTTTTCAGCCTCAAAAATTTATGGAGAAGAGGTAGAAGAAGTATTAAGAAAAATTCAAGAAGATATAAAAACTTTAGAAAAAGCAGTTTATAGCACTGATGTTAAAACAACTTTAAGCACTGGTGAATTGTCTGGAGATGAAAATGATATTTTAACAAAACATTTACTTAAATTATCTGAATTAGAAGAACAGTTTAAACTTTTAACCAATAATTTTGAAGAGATAAACTTTAAATTAGATAAATTATCAAAAAGAATAACAAAAGTTCAAACTGATAATCAAATGAGATTTCAAGATATAGAAAATTCTAGTACCAACAAAACTGAAAAGAAAAAACAATTACCTGGTTCTGGAGAAGCGCAAGATTTAGGTCAAACTTTGGAGATAGGAATAAACGAATCTGCTACTGCTTCAGCAGAGCAAATACAAGAAACACAATCCATAGAATCTGTTGGAACGGTTTATACAGAAACAGCTGAAAGAGCCGAAAAAATTCTTCCAGATACAACTCCTGAAAAACAATATGAATTTGCAGTAAGTTTTATTAAAGTAGGAGATTATGATACGGCTGAATTAGCTTTAAGAGAATTTGTAGATAATAACTCCGAACATGATCTAGCAGGTAATGCTCAATACTGGTATGGAGAAACTTTTAGAGTTAGACAACTTTATCAAGATGCTGCGACTGCCTATTTAAATGGTTACCAAAAATATCCAAAAAGCAGCAAAGCACCCGTAAACTTACTTAAGCTAGGTGTCATGCTAGTTCAAATTGGAGAAAAAGAACAGGGTTGTACTATGATTTTAGGAGTAAAAGATCAATATCCAAAAGCAAATCAATCTGTTATTCAAAAAGCCGAGTATGAAAAGAAAAAATTTGACTGCAAAGCGAAGAGTTAAAAAAAGGCTATTACAATTTAAAGATCCTAAAATTTTTAATTTTTACAAAAGATTTAAAGAGACAGTAAATAAACTTGTAAAAAATAAAGATTTTGCATTAGCTGTATCTGGTGGAGCGGATAGCTTATGTTTAGCTTATTTCAGTAAAATTTATTCTGCAGAATTTGGAAATAAGATTCATGTTCTAATAGTAGACCATAATCTTAGAAAAGGTTCACATAAAGAGGCATTTAAAGTTAAAAAAATATTAAAAAATAAAAAAATAAAAAGTAAAATTTTTATATGGAGAGGAAAAGTTCCAAAAAACAATATTCAGAAAAACGCTAGAGATCTTAGATATTTGTTAATATCTAATTATTGTTTGCGAAAAAATATAAAATTCTTAATTACCGCCCATCATTCAGATGACCAGATTGAGAATTTCTTAATTCGGCTATTTAGAGGTAGTGGTTTAACAGGCTTATCATCTATGTCTTTAAATACCAAATATAACAATAAGTTAAAAATTATAAGACCTTTTTTAAATTTCAAAAAAAAAGATCTTATATATGTAACACTAAAATATTTTAAAACATACATTAAAGATCCATCTAATAAAGATGAAAAATTTTTACGTGTGAGAATTAGAAAATATAGGAAACAGATGGAAAAAGAAGGACTTGACACAAAAAAAATAATTAAAACAGTTGATAATTTATTTTCTGCAAATCAAGCTTTAAATTTTTATAAGAATAAAGCTCTCTATAAACATGCTTCTTTTGTATCAAAAAATAGATGCTTAATTAATAAGCAAATATTTTCCGAGGAAGCTAATGAGATTATTTTTAAATCTTTTGCTGATATTTTGTCTTTAGTGTCAGGAAAATACTATCCTCCACGATCAAAAAAAATAGTAAATCTAATTAATAGATTGAAAAAAGATAAATTTACCAAATCAACATTGGGTGGTTGTATTGTGGAACAGGAAAATAATTTTATAACAATTTCAAAAGAATTAAATCTTAGAAAGGTGGCATATCAGCCACAAAAGTAACATTTTTAATAAAATAACAAGGCAAAATGACACTTGTTTAGTAAAAAATAATGCTTATCTTGAATAGTGTATGAACTTGAAAAATTTAATGATGTGGGGCCTAATAGTTCTGCTTGTAGTTGGACTATTTCAACTTTTTCAAAATCCAAACAAAACCATAGCTTCAGATAAAATACCTTTTTCTGAATTTATAAAAAATATTGAAGATGGTAGAGTTGTTCAAGTTGAAATAAAAGGAAATGATATTCAAGGTATTTTATCTGACGGAACTGTTTTTAATACATATGCTCCAAACGATCCGAATTTAGTAGAAAAACTAACTTCAAAAGGTGTGAGCATAACAGCAACACCAGTAGAAGACAAAATGCCATCTCTTTTGGGCGTTTTACTTTCCTGGTTTCCTATGCTTTTGCTTATTGGAGTTTGGATATTTTTTATGCGACAGATGCAAGGCGGAAAAGGTGGAGCTATGGGTTTTGGAAAATCAAAAGCAAAATTATTATCTGAAGCCAGAGGTAAAGTTACATTTAATGATGTAGCGGGAATTGATGAAGCAAAAGAGGAAGTGGAAGAAATAATAGAATTCTTAAAAGACCCAAGAAAATTTAGAAGACTTGGTGGAAAAATTCCTAAAGGTGCACTTTTAATTGGACCTCCAGGCACAGGAAAAACTTTACTTGCAAGAGCAATAGCTGGAGAAGCAAATGTTCCTTTTTTTACAATTTCAGGATCTGATTTTGTTGAGATGTTTGTTGGTGTAGGGGCATCAAGAGTCAGAGATATGATGGAGCAAGGTAAAAAAAATGCTCCTTGTATAATTTTTATCGATGAAATAGATGCAGTGGGAAGAAGTAGAGGAGCAGGACTTGGTGGAGGAAACGATGAAAGAGAACAAACATTAAACCAGTTACTTGTAGAGATGGATGGATTTGATACAAACGAAGGCGTAATAATAATTGCTGCAACAAATAGACCAGATGTTTTAGATCCTGCATTGTTAAGACCAGGAAGATTTGATAGGCAGGTGGTAGTTCCAAATCCAGATATTGTTGGCAGAGAGGCAATTTTAAAAGTTCATATCAAAAAAATTAATATAGGACCTGACGTAAAACTAAGAACAATTGCAAGAGGTACTCCAGGTTTTTCTGGTGCTGATTTAGCAAATTTATGTAATGAATCTGCATTGTTAGCAGCAAGAAAAAATAAAAGAATTGTTACAATGTCAGATATAGAAGAAGCCAAGGATAAGGTAATGATGGGAGCTGAAAGAAGATCAATGGTAATGACTGAAGACGATAAAAAATTAACAGCATATCATGAAGGAGGACATGCAATTGTTGCTCTAAATGAAAAAGCTTCTGATCCTATTCACAAAGCAACAATTATTCCTAGAGGAAGAGCTTTAGGAGTTGTTTGGACGCTTCCAGAAAGAGATAAATATTCTCATACTAGGGAGTATATGGAAGCAAATATATCTAAAGCAATGGGAGGAAGAGTTGCCGAAGAAATGATTTTTGGTCATGATAAAGTTACTTCAGGAGCCTCGTCAGATATCCAAATGGCGACAAGACTAGCTAAAGACATGGTTACAAAATTTGGAATGAGTAATGAGCTAGGACCTTTATCGTATGGCGAAAATGAAGATGAAGTTTTTCTAGGAAGATCAATAACACGACAACAACATATGTCAGAGGAAACAGCAAAAAAAGTTGACGCTGAAGTAAAGAAAATTGTAGATACAGGCTATCAACGAGCAAAGAAAATTCTTACAGAAAAAATTGATGATTTGCATAAATTGGCTAAGGCTTTACTTGTTTATGAAACTTTAAGTGGAGAAGAGATAAAAGATCTAATATTAAAGAATATTCAGCCAAAAAGATCTACTGAAGAAGATAAAGAAAAAATAGAGGATTCTTCAGCATTGGGATCTTTAGGGTTAAAGCCAAAACCTGCTCTTTAAAATCTAATGCGAAAATATTACACAAGAC
>MDTE01046553.1_pt1 | contig 15501 bp, 18 predicted proteins | sample 811231 | NCBI WGS metagenome assembly MDTE01 (sample SAMN05326651, study PRJNA326480) | marine metagenome | isolation source: seawater | place: Indian Ocean: Red Sea | collected 2010 | reverse complement strand
TAAAATATTCGAATCAATCAAGCTATATGCTTAATAGACTTTCTTTTGACATGAGACAACAAAATATATACTGCAGCTGGGGTAATTCCATCAATTCTTAGTGCCTGACCTAGGGTTTTGGGCCTAATTTTATTAAATTTGGACTTAACTTCATTTGACAAACCATCTAAATCTTCATAATTGATATTTTCTGGTATAATTAAGTTTTCATCTCTTTTAAAAGCCAAAATATCAGCATTTTGCTTGTTTAAATACCCTTTATAATGTGCATTAATTTCTACTTGTTCGTCAATTTCAGCAGAATATCTTGGTATTTCAGGCCAAATAGTTCTTATTTTACTCATATTAACACCTTTTTGACTTAGAATTTGACTAGCTGTTCGTAAAACTCCATCTTTTGCGATGTTTATATGATAATAGGATGCTTTTGTTGGGCTTATTTTTAAATTATTCATAATTTTATCTATTACCTTTAGATTAGAGAATTTTTCAGAAAATAATCTAGATCTATTTTTTCCTACAAGTCCAATTGATATACCTTTATTTGTTAGCCTTAGATCGGCATTATCAGCTCTTAAACTTAATCTATATTCAGCTCTAGAGGTAAACATTCTGTAAGGTTCAGCAACACCTTTTGTAACTAAATCATCAATCATCACGCCTATGTAGGCTTCAGATCTTTGTAATATAAATGGTTCCTGGCCTTTAATTGATAGAGCTGCATTGACACCAGCCACAAGACCTTGCGCAGCGGCCTCTTCATATCCAGTAGTTCCATTAATTTGACCCGCCATGTAAAGGTTTTTTATTTTTTTTGCTTCAAGAGTTAGAAAAAGCTCCCTAGGATCGACAAAATCATATTCTATTGCATAACCAGCTCTAATTATTTTAACATTCTCTAAACCGTTGATTTTACTACATATTTCTAGCTGGATTTCATATGGTAGAGATGTTGAAATACCATTAGGGTACACTGTATAATCATCTAAACCTTCTGGTTCCAAAAATATCTGGTGCCTTTGTTTTTCTGAAAATTTAACAATTTTATCTTCTATAGATGGACAATACCTCGGCCCTAAGCTTTTAATGTTTCCAGAATACATAGCGCTTCTCTTAAGGTTCTTAGAGATTACCTTATGCACCTCCTCATTTGTGTAAGTCATACGACAAGAAATTTGTTTATTTAAATTATTTTTTGTTAGGAAAGAAAAAAAATAGGGATCTTCATCAGCAAATTGTTCTTCTAAGTTTTGATAATTTATTGTTCTAGAATCAAGTCTTGGTGGTGTGCCGGTTTTTAGTCTGCCAATTTTGAAATTCAGTTTTTTTAGTTGTTCGCTTAACCCTGTTGTTGGTTTTTCATTGTATCTACCAGCAGGTGTTTGTGTATCACCTATATGAATAACTCCATTCAAAAAAGTGCCAGTTGTTAGTATTAACTTCCTTGTATTAATTTTTTTACCTTGCTGTGTTATAAATCCTTTTACAACGTTTTTTTCAAAAATAAACTCTGTTACTGGATCAGAAAAAATCGTTAAATTACAGTAGTTTACAAGTTTTTCTTGCATATATTTCTTATATAGAAATCTATCACTCTGAGTTCTTGGCCCTCTTACTGCTGGCCCTCTACTTCTATTTAATAATCTAAATTGAATACCTGATTTATCAGCTACGTCGCCCATAACTCCATCTAAGGCATCTATTTCTCTAACAAGATGACCTTTGCCCAAACCTCCTATAGCAGGATTACATGACATTTCTCCAATCGTTTCAAACCTGTGTGTAAAAAGAGCGGTATTAACTCCTAGTCTTGCTGAAGCGGCAGCTGCTTCACATCCTGCATGTCCACCACCTATGATGACTACATCAAATTCAAACTCGTTTTTCATTTTATTAATTTATTATTGATATAATTTTTTACAAGCTCAGAGATTTATTATTTTCCAATACAAAAATTTTCAAATATCGATCCTAATATTTCTTCTACATCAACTCTACCTACTATTGTTCCAAGATGTCTGATTGATAATCTTAAATCTTCAGCAGCTTTATCATAATCATCATTTACCTTTTTTTCCATAAAACTATTTAAATGTTTTAGACACTCTTTTAAATGATGTCTGTGTCGTGATCTCGTTATAAGAACATTGTCGTTTTTTAAAAATTGTTTTGTTAGTTTTGATTTAATTTCATCTATTAACTTATCAACATTTTTATTCTCTTTTATAGAGATAGTTATTGGAACTATATTGGTTTCTAACTTCGGTATATTTTCAATACCTAAATCAGACTTATTTATTACTATTAAAGATTTATTTTCAATTTGACTATTAAAAAACCCTTTAAAATCAAGGTTTTTTGGGTCTAATAAAACTATAGTTAAATCAGCATCTTCTGCTCTGCTAATGGCTAATTTCACCCCTCTAGCCTCTACTTCATCATTAGACTCTCTTATACCGGCAGTATCGGAGATTATAATTGGCATTCCAATAATATCTAGGTGAACTTCGATTACATCTCTTGTGGTACCAGCTTTTTCGGACACTATCGCGGCTTCTCTTCTTGATAGAAAATTTAACAAGCTTGATTTGCCAACATTAGGAGGACCTATAATTGCAATTTTAAAACCTTCTCTTATTATTTCTCCTGTTTTTTCATCGTCTAAAGTTTGTTCTATTTCAGTTTTTATTTTTTTAATATTTGAGTTTAATGAATTTGAAATAGCATTTGGAATATCTTCGTCAGGGAAATCAATTTTAGCTTCAATTTCTCCAAGATTTTTAATCAAATCTTCTCTCCATAAGTTAAATTTTTTTGAACTAACACCCGACATTATTCTTAACGCTTGTTGCCTTTGCATTTCTGTTTCTGCAGCTATAAGGTCCCCTATACTTTCAGCTTTTAACAAATTTATTTTGTTATTTTGAAATGCTAATTTTGTAAATTCCCCAGGTTCAGCCATCCTACAATTTTCGTATTTATCTAAAATATTTTGTAAACTCAGAACTACAGCTTTGCTCCCATGTGTGTGTAGCTCTATCATATCTTCTCCTGTATAACTGTTTGGGCCCTTAAACCAAATAACAATACCTTCATCTATTAGTTCTTTTGTGTTCGGGTCTATTAATTTTTTTAGAGTAGCAACTCTTTCTTTGGGAAATTTTCCAATTATTATTGTTTCCAATATATCTTTAGCTTTAATTCCCGAAACTCTAATAACTGCAATCCCAGAAATTCCGGGTCCGGATGATAATGCATATATAGTCATATCTAGTTATTTTATTTATAATTTAGTATATAATTTTTTATGATTATTTGGCTAGCATCATATCCTAAAAGCGGAAATACATGGTTAAGGTCTTTTTTATCAACGGCATTGTACGATAAAGATGGTAAAAGCGAATTTAGGCATTTAAGAAAAATTAAACAATTTCCTGTGTCGTCGCAATTCAAAGAATTAATATCAGATTATGGAAATATAAATGAAATAGCCAGAGCATGGCTAAAAGCTCAGCAATCTATAAATTTAGATGGCAAGATCAGGTTGTTCAAAACCCACCATGTAAATTGCAAGATAGGAAATTCTATTTTTACAGATAACTCTAACACTCTTGGAGTAATTCATATTGTAAGAGATCCTAGAAATGTGGTCACTTCTATTAAAAATCACTATTCTTTATCAGATATTAATGCAGCAAAAAATTTCCTTTTTGATGAAAATATGTGGATTAAAAAACCTAAAAATCACTCAGGAACCGAGGATGACCTTATAATTCCTACTCTTATTAGCTCATGGAAAACAAATTATTTTTCATGGAAAAACAAATCAAAAAATTACTTATTAATTAGATATGAAGATTTATTGAATAAACCTCATGAGTCTTTTTTTCAAATAGCTGAATATATATCAAAATTAATGGATATTAAAATTGACAATGAACTTGTTAAAAAAGCAATAGACTCAAATTCATTTGAAGTTTTACAGAAGTTTGAAGAAAGAGGAATGTTTAAAGAATATAAAAATAGGCCTCAAAATGAAAATACGTTTAAATTTTTTAACCTTGGTCCTAAGAATAAATGGGAGAATATTTTAGATCCAAGTATTGCTGAACAAATCACTGATAAATTTTATAAAGAAATGAAAGAATTGAATTATATTTAGTTTTTTAAAATCTTTTAAATTAACTTGGTTTATTCATTGAGTTGAAAAACTCTGCATTATTTTTGGTATTCTTAAGTTTTGAGTTTAAAAACTCAATAGCATCCATTGATCCCATGGGGGCTATAATTCTTCTTAGAACATTCATTTTTTGTAAATCATTTTTATCAAATATTAATTCCTCTCTTCTCGTTCCAGATTTAGTAATATCAATTGCTGGGAAAATTCTTTTTTCAGAAATTTTTCTATCTAGTATTGTTTCACTATTTCCTGTACCTTTAAATTCTTCAAATATTACCTCATCCATTCTGCTGCCTGTATCGATCAGGGCTGTTGCTATAATTGTTAGAGACCCACCTTCCTCTATATTTCTAGCTGCTCCAAAAAATCTTTTCGGTCTTTGAAGAGCATTAGCATCAACACCGCCTGTTAAAACTTTTCCTGAACTTGGTACAACAGCGTTGTAAGCTCTTCCCAATCTAGTAATTGAGTCTAATAAAATCACCACATCTTTTTTATGCTCCGTGAGCCTTTTTGCCTTCTCAATAACCATCTCAGCAACAGCAACATGTCTTTGTGCTGGTTCATCAAAGGTTGAACTAATAACCTCTCCTTTAACAGTTCTTTGCATGTCTGTTACTTCTTCAGGTCTTTCGTCAATTAATAAAACCATCAAGTAGCATTCTGGGTGGTTGGCGGTAATTGCGTTTGCAATACTTTGTAATATCATTGTTTTGCCTGCTTTTGGTGGCGATATAATTAAGGATCTTTGACCTTTTCCAATCGGACTTACAAGGTCTATAAGTCTTGGTGTTAAGTCTGGATTTTTTTCAACTTTGGTTTTCTCTTCTTCCATTACTAATTGGCTATTTGGATATAAGGGCGTCAAGTTATCAAAAGCAATTTTATGTCTTGCTTTTTCTGGTTCCTCAAAATTGATTTTACTTACTTGTAATAATGCAAAATATCTTTCACCATCTTTAGGTGCTCTAACTGGACCTTCAACAGTATCTCCTGTTCTTAGACCAAACCTTCTTATCTGGCTTGGACTTACATAAATGTCGTCGGGTCCCGGTAGATAGTTTGACTCCATTGCTCTTAGAAAACCGAAGCCATCTTGGAGCATTTGAAGAACGCCGCCTCCTGTTATTTCTTCGCCTTTTTCTGCATGTTTTTTTAGGATAGCAAAAAGAATTTCTTGCCTTCTCAATGTGCTTGCATTTTCAATTTCTAATTTTTCAGCTTCATCGATAAGCTGTTCAGATGTTTTTCCTTTTAATTCTTGAATGTTCATGGGGATTTAGTTTGGATAGATGTAATATAGTCTGATATTTTGAAAATACAAGCCTATAAAGGTTTAATAATTACAATAAATACAATCAATATAAGCAATACAGTAGGTATCTCATTTATATAACGATAGAATCTTGCGGTTTTTGTATTAGTCTTATTTTTTAGGTGTAAAAGACATCTTCCTAAATAATCATGATAAGCTGACAAAACAATCACTAGAACTAATTTGATTTGCATCCATAAATTTAATAAGACATCAAGTCCATTAAGATAGATCAATACAATTCCAAATATCCAAGAAAATATCATAGCTGGTTTCATTATGTAATTATAAAGACGTTTCTCCATCACTTCAAAAATCTCAATAGTTTCTATTTTTTCAAAATTTTCTACATGATAAACAAATATTCTTGGCAAATATAAAAGTCCGGCCATCCATGATACAACCGCAATTAAATGTAAAGATTTTATTATTAAATATAAATTCATAATTACAAATTTTTTTTGATCAGATGTTCTAGCAGATTTATATGATCATCATTGTCATTTAGACATGGTATAAAGCTAAATTTTTCTCCTCCATATCTTTCGAAGCTTTCTTTTCCTTGTATAGAGATTTCTTCTAAAGTTTCGACACAATCAGAAGCAAAGCCTGGTGAAATTACTAAAACTTTCTTATTTCCTTGGCTTGGTAGCGCTTCTAAAGTTTTGTCTGTATAAGGCTGTAGCCACTCTTGTGGCCCAAATCGAGACTGAAAAGTAGTAATTATTTTTATTTGTTTAAAGCTTTCTGAAATTAGCCTAGTAGTTTTCTGGCAATAACAATGATAGGGGTCACCTTTTTCAAAATATTTTTTTGGAATTCCATGATAAGAAGCAACAATTAGATCTGGCTTCCAGTCTATTTCACTTATCTTTTTTTTTATACTTTTTACTAGAGCCTCAATATACAGAGGTTCAGACTCGTAATGGGGCACTATTTGAATTGCCGGCTGCCACCTCATTTTCATCAATACTCTAAAGACCTCATCACAAACTGTTGCCGTAGTAGGTGATGCGTACTGTGGATACAATGGAAGAATTATTAATCTTTCACACCCATCTTTTTGCATTTTATTTATTTTATTTTTTATACTTGGGTTTCCATACCTCATTGCAAAATCAATAATTAAGTTTTCACCTATGGTTTTTTCTCTAAGTTTTTTTGTTTGCATTTCTGTAAAATATCTAAGTGGAGACTTATCGATTTCTTTCATCCATATTTCTTTATAAGCTTTCGCTGTTTTAGAGGGTCTAAAAGTTAGAATAAATAAATTAAGTATCACCTGCCAAAAAAAAGGGTTGACCTCTATGACCCTTTTATCTGATAAAAATTCTTTCAAATATTTCCTAATGTCCCACCAACTAGTAGAATCTGGGGTTCCTAGGTTTACGAGCAGAACTCCTGTTTTGCCGAAGTTTATTTTTGGGTGCTGTTCTTTCATTTAAAAATCTTTTACAAAATCGATTAATGTTTTTACATTCTCAGGTTTTGTCTCAGGCATTATACCATGCCCCAAATTAAATATATAATTATGATTTTTAAATATTTCTAAATATTTTTTAGCGTTTTTTAGCATTTCGTTTTTATCCAACAATAAATATTTTGGATCTAGGCCTCCTTGTATAGGAATGTCGATATTTTTTGCAATTTTTTTTGGGTCTACGTCGTAATCAATGCTGATTGCGTCAGGTTTGACTATATCACAATACTTTTCGTAAGACTTTATACATCTTGGGAAACAAATTATTTCTACGCCCAAGCTCCTAGTATATTCAACTAGCTCAAAGGTTGGTTGATAAATATATTCGTCTAATTTATCATCGGTCAAAAGTCCTGCCCAACTGTCAAAAATTTGAATGATAGATGCTCCGCTTTCAATTTGTTTTTTGATATGTAATTTCTGTATACTTAAAATTTTTTCTATTATTTTTTTTTGGTTTGGATAGGAGAAAATGTTTTTATTTAATTTTTTTGGAGATTGTCTATTTAACATATAAACTAACAGGGTCCATGTTCCACCAACAAAACCTATCAAATCTTTATTATTTAATATTTCGTCCTTTTTTGTTTTTTCTATTAATTGATAAACGGGGTTTAATTTGTCTAAAACATATGCGTCTGGCATTTCTAACATTTTATTTGTGTTAATCTCTCCTAATTTAGGTCCAAAATTTTTCTCAAATTTGACTTCTTGATCTAGAGCATAAGGTATTAATAAAATATCAGAAAATATTATTGCTGCATCCAATTCAAATCTTTTTAATGGTTGTAATGTAATTTCTTTTGAAAGGTTTGGATTCAGACATAGATTAATAAAGTCGTTATTCTTTAACCTTATTTTTCTAAACTCAGGCAAATACCTCCCTGCTTGTCTCATAAACCAAACAGGGATTTCATTAACGCTTTTTTTTCTTATACAATCTTTAATGATACCCATAATAAAATTAGAATAAATATTACTGTTTTATAATATTGTATTGTGAAATAGTTTAATTAATTTTAATACAAATTTATTCACAATTTTAATAACAAGGCTAATTCCTTAAATATATTGGTTTTAAAGACTTTTTATGAGAAATTAACACCTTTGCTAAGTATTGATATATTTTTTTCACTTGTTTAAATGTGTTAATAACTAAATTTAAAATAATAACAATTTTTGATTTTTTAAAAAAAACACAAAATTTACTTATTATTAAAGATTTTATACATGAGTAATACATACAATATTTATTTGATTTCCGACTCCACGGGCGAAACGCTTGATAGAATTTTTCTGGCCCTAAAAGCTCAGTTTGAAAAATTCGATTATAATTTATTTCAATTTTCTTTTACCAGAACTGAAATTCAAATTTTAAAAATTTTAGAAGAAGCTAGAAAGAAAGATGATGTTATAATCTTATATACTATTGTTGATAATAAACTTGCTAAGTTTTTAGCACAAGAATCAAGCAAAAAAAATATACCATGTTTTGGGGTTCTTGGTGATTTAATCTTAAATTTTTCAAAATTACTTAACCAAAAAGCGACACACATTCCAAGCGGACAGCATGTACTTGATGACGATTATTATAAGAGAATTGAAGCAATACAATTCACAATGAATCACGATGATGGCAATTCTTTGAATGATGTGGAAAAATCAGATGTAATTTTGTTGGGAGTTAGCAGAACAAGTAAAACACCTACATCAATTTATTTAGCAAACAGAGGATATAAAACCTCAAATATTCCTTTAGTTAATGAAAACTCAATACCAGAAAAACTTAAAGACAATCCTAAAATTTCATGCATAGTCGGATTAATTGCTGAAGCGGGAAGATTATTTGATGTTAGAAAAAACAGGCTTAACACAATCAAAGAGAATGAAAAAACAAATTATACAAATATTGATAATATTGAAGATGAGTTGGAAAAATCAAGAAAAGCATTCAAGAAATATCAATGGCCAATAATAGATGTAACACGAAAGTCAGTTGAAGAAACGGCTGCTTCAATAATAAAAATATATGAAATATATTCAAAAAATAAGTAAAATTATATTAGCGTCTAAAAGCAATGTAAGAAAAGAAATTTTGGAAAAGCACAACATTGAATGCAAGGTTATTGGTTCAAATTTAGATGAAGAACCAATAAAAGAAAGTTTAATAAATGAAGGAGCAAGCCCAGAAATTATAAGTAAAAATCTTGCTGAACTTAAGGCTACAAAAGTAAGTGCTGCTAACGAAAATATTATAGTACTGGGGGCAGACAGTGTAATTGATTTAGATAATAATATAATATCAAAGCCAAAGAACAGAGAAGATGCTTTGAATATATTAAGAAAACTCAATGGAAAAAAACACCACTTAATAAGCTCTGTTTCAATCGCTAGGAATGGATCTATGATTTGGAATTATACAGATAAGGCAGAATTAACAATGAAAGTATTTAAAGAAAATGAGCTAAAGGAATATCTGTCAAAAATAACTGACGATAAATTGTACGCATATAATGTCTACCAAATAGAAGGAGAGGGAAGAAAATTGTTTTCAAGAATTGATGGAGACGAAAATACTATAATGGGTCTTCCAATTAATAAAATTAAGGAGTACCTACAAAGCCATGAGTAGCCACTTTGTTATCGGAAATCCTATAGATCACTCTCTTTCACCATCAATTCATAATTATTGGTTTAAGAAATATAAAATTAATAGCCAGTATGAGAAAAAAAAACTTGAAAATAAGGATCTAGAAAATTTTATTAAGGAAATGAGAAATGACAAAAAAATTAAAGGTGCAAATGTTACAGTGCCTTTTAAAAATAAAATTATACCTTTTTTAGATGATTTATCGCCTATTTCAAAAGAAACCTTTTCTGTAAATACTGTTACAAAAGAGAACAATAAATTAATTGGGCATAACACTGATGCAACCGCTTTTCATAAAACTTTAGAAGAAAATGATCCGTGGTCAGCACAAACAACTTTTATTATAGGGGCTGGCGGAGGAACACCATCCGTCATTTGGGCTATAAGAGAATTAGATTGTAAAGATAAAATATACATAATTAATAGAACTAAAGAAAAAGCAGAAGATTTAGTGAAAAAACTATCTCCACGTCTGATCGGAGATGGCATCGAAGTTTTGGATTGGGGAAAAGTTCCTGATGTAAATTTAATAGTAAATACTACTAGTTTAGGCTTAAAAAAAAATGATGATCTAAACCTCGATTTTAGAAAATACCAAAATAACAATAGTTGTTTGTTTTATGACCTAATTTATAATCCAAAAGAAACAAGCTTTTTAAGCGAGGCAAAAAAAAGAGGGAATTATATAAAGAATGGGAAAATGATGTTTTTATTACAAGCAAAACAAGCATTTAGATTATGGACAAATATAGAGGCTGAGATTGATAAAGAAATACTTAAAATAGTCGACTAATGATTAGAATTGCTTTAGTCGGGGAAATAGCGTCAGGGAAAACATTTGTCGCAAAGTGTTTTAGGCTACCATCATTTAACGCGGACTTAGAAGTAAAAAAAATTTATAAAACCAATAAACACTGTTTTATAAAATTAAATAGAAAGTTTCCGAATAATATTAAACATTATCCAATTAAAAAATCGGAAATAAAACAAATATTAAATAAATCAAATATTAAAAGGTTATCCAAGATAGTTCATCCATATGTAAGGTTTAACTTAAAAAAATTTGAGAGAAAACATAGTAAAAAAAAATTTATAGTTCTTGATATTCCACTTTTAATAGAAAATAAATTATATAAAAAATCAGATATCTTAATTGGAGTTAAAACTCCAAAAAAAATAATCATTAAGAGATTAAAACAAAGAGGAAACTACAATAAAAAAATATTAGGTATTTTAAGAACCCAGCAGCTTGATGTTAAAAGAAAATTCAAATTATGTGATTTTATAATTGAAAATAATTCTGATAAAAATAATATTCTAAAACAAATTAAAATTATAAAAAAAAAATTAAATGATTGAAGTGGTTTTAGATACAGAAACTACGGGGCTAAGCGTTTCAAATGGACATAGAATTGTTGAAATAGGATGTATAGAATTAGAAAATTTAATCCCAACCAAAAACAAATTTCACTGTTATTTAAACCCAGAAAGAAAAGTTTCTGAGGAGGCCCTCAAAGTGCATGGTTATACTGATGAATTTCTTTCAAAGCAAAAAAAATTTAGTGAAGTTGTTGATCAATTCTTAGAATTTATAAACGGAAAAAGGCTAGTAATTCACAATGCTGAGTTTGATATTGGTCATTTAAATAATGAATTATCTTTGCTTGGAAAAAAAAAAATTAAAGAGGAAATAGTAGACACAGTGCAGTTAGCTAGAAATAAATATCCTGGATCTGGAAGTAGTTTAGATGCATTGTGTAAAAAATATAATATTGATAATACAAAAAGAGAAAAACATAATGCATTATTAGACTGTGAATTATTGTCAAAAGTATATATAAATTTACTTGATCAAAAAGAACCCAAGTTTGATCTGGACATCGAAAAAATTAACAATCAAAAATCGCTCGATAACACAACAATAAATTATCACAAAGAAGTCATAAGACCATCAAATGAAGAAATTCAACTTCATAAAAAATTTTTAAAATCAGAAATAAAGAAAAATTATTTTAATTAAATTTTTCATTGTATAATTTTTCAAAATCAACATTCTTCTGAAATTTTAATTCTGGATACCCCGCAGTCTTAATAATACCCATAAAAATTTTTTCTATTTTAGGATATATAATTTTTTGCAAATCACATAAAATTATTTTTCCAATTATATTCTTTTCTTTGACTGAATCATCCAAAGTAATAACAGTACAATATTTAATTTCAAAGAAAGCTTTTTCAATACTCTCCTCTTTATCTTGTAAAGTAAGTTTTGTTGTAACTTCTATTGTATTTTTTTTCAGTAATATTGATGATATATCAATGTCCATTGAATATTTTGATAAATTCTCTCTAACAAATTTAAGCGTTGAGACTCCAGGAGTCTCTATCGAAAGATCTTTTATATACTCTAGCAAAATTGAAAATTTTTCCTCTTTTAATTTATTCATCAAGGTCTCTATATTCCCCTTCTATATAATCATTTTTTTTAAAACTTCTTTTTTTGTTTTTAGAAAAAAATTTAAATATTAATTTTCGAGTAGGTGGAAAGATAATTAAAATTCCAATTAAGTCTGTCGCAAATCCTGGAATTATTAGAAAAACTGATCCAATAGCTATTAGAGCGCCTGAGACCATTTCATAAATAGGAACTTGCTCTTTAACTATTTTTCTAAATCCTTGATTTAAAGTTTGCAGGCCTTCTAATTTGGCATAATAAATTCCAATAAAAGCTGTTAAAAAAATAAGCAAAACAGTGTTCAGAGCACCTATAGATGCTCCTATTTTTATAAATAAATATATCTCTATCGCTGGAATTAAAATTATTGCTAGTAAAAGTGAGTTCATTTGTCTTTAATTATTACATTTAGATCATTGAAAAAGGTTCTGTTAGTAAATATTATAATTATATAGAAATTACAATGAATTATAGTTTCGAATATATAGACATAATTTTACTTGCTATGATCGCGGGTTTTATTTTCTTGAGATTAAGAGGAATATTAGGAAAAAAAACTGGTCATGAGGAAGAAGATATAACTTCAAGCTTTCCACATGACTTTGATTTTAAAAAACCTGTAACAAAAAAAGAAATTTACGAATTTGACGATAATGCCCAAAAAGAATTCTTAAAAGGCGCAAAAATAGCGTATGAAACTATAATCACTTCGTTTGCTAGCGGAAAAATAAATGAAATAAAATCGATTTTAAATAGAGATATCTACAACTCCTTTAATGACTCAATCAAAGAAAGATCTGCAAAACAAATAAAAAATGAAACGACATTTATAGGTATTAATTCTGCAGAAATCAAAAATCATCAACAAAATAATGATTTATTAGAGGTAACAGTTAATTTTGTGAGCGAGATAATCACTTGTATAAAAGATAAAGACAATAAAGTTATATCTGGCGATCCCCAAAAAGTTAAAAGGGTAAACGATACTTGGAAGTTTATTCGTAATGTTAGATCTCACAATCCAAATTGGCAACTGATTAAAACTGAAGCGTAATTGAAAAAAATTTCAGATAAAGACAAAAAAGATTGGCAAGCATTCATAGATTCCAAAGATAGTATCCCTGACAAAGACAGAATACCGTACAAAAAAAATTTTTCAAAAATTGAAAAAATTATAGATTTGCATGGATTTACCTTAGAAGATGCAAATAAAGAAATAGAAAAATTTATTTTCAAGTGTTTTAAGGGAGGAGTTAATAAAATTAACATTATTACTGGAAAAGGAAGCAGATCAAAGAATAAGAATGACCCATACCAATCCAAAGACTTAAGTATACTTAAGTTTTCAGTTCCTAATTACATTAAAGAGAACAAGGGTTTAATGCAAAAAATTTTAAGAATTGATCTTACGGCTGTCAATGATCCAAGTAAAGGAAGTTTTGACGTTTATCTAAAAAAAAATAATGATTAAAAGAAATTTACCAAATTCTAAATTAAGGGCAAGATTTAGAAAAGGAAAAAAAGATTTAAATAAGAATATTAAAAATTTTTTCGATTGGATAAAGGGAGCCGAAATAGTTGAGTTAAATGAGTGCGAAACTAAAAAAGATCCAATAAGGCCTGAATTAGACAATGAATTCAGAACAAGTTATGGAAGAAAAATTTATGGAGTAAAATATAAAAATGAAATTTATGCTGTAATGTGCATTGCCTTTACAAATAAAATACCAAAAACAGTTCATGAGCTAGATGTACTAAGTAGAGATGCTTTTTTACAAAGTGCAACAAGAGATCAAAATGTGGGAAAGATAGCAATAGCTTATACGGTATGGTCTAACAAAAAAGGTGGGGGAAAACTAATTGTTAAAGAGGTTTATAAGATGATTAAAAAATCAAATTTTCTTAACAGACTGGTCACACTATCACCTTTAACTGATATGGCCCGCAATTTTCATTTGAGAAATGGAGCAGATGAGATTAGTGTTAATGAAGAAACGCAAAATTTTGAGTATAAAATAAAATAAAAATTTATGACGATGTATCGAACAAATAGACAGTATCAAAAAAATTGGTTATCAAAAAATAATCATTTAAAAATTTTAGATCTTGGATGCACCCATGTAAATTATTGGAAAGAAGCAAATCAGTTTGCCGATATAGTCGATTACACAAATGAATTTAAAAGTAAAAATTTAAAATTTACTTTGATTGCCCCTAATCAAAAATTACCTTTTAAAAATAAAGAATTTGACTATGTTATATTAAGCCATGTTATTGAGCATGTAGAAAATATATATGAATTCTCAAAAGAAATAGAAAGAATTTCAAAGAGAGGATATATAGAAGTACCAACTAAACTCGCAGACAATCTAACCTTTGGATGTGATGAAGAGGATATTGGTCACAAATGGTGGCTAGAATTTGATGATGTAAATAAAAAATTAAAATATGTAAAAAAAATAGATGCGTTACAAAAATTTATATCTGTAGGCACTTTAAATAAATTTCAAAAATATTTTGAAGATAGTTTAATAATACAATTATATTGGGAAGATACTATTGATTTAGTAGAGGAAAGATCAATAGAATTTGAAAAAAAAATTACTTTTTTAACTTTAATTAGAAAATTTATTGGCAAGAAACTCAGAGAAAGTCTTGCTAGATTTCGAAATCTTACAAAATAAATTTTGATAAATCAGTATCTTTTACAAGTTCACCTATATGTTCCTTAATGTAGTTGGAATCTATGGTTACTGTTTCACCTGATTTATCTGAAGCTGTAAAGCTAATTTCGTCTAAAATTCTTTCAATGATTGTGTGTAATCTTCTTGCGCCTATATTTTCAACAGTATTGTTAACTTCACTTGCAATGCTTGCAATTAAATCTATTCCATCTTCACTAAAGTTAAGTTCAACATTTTCAGTTTTTAATAATGCTTTATATTGTTTGATCAAACTATTATCTGGTTCTTTCAAAATTCTTTTAAAATCTTCACTATTTAAAGCATCTAGCTCTACTCTTATAGGTAATCTTCCTTGTAGTTCTGGAAGCAAGTCGGAAGGCTTAGCAAGTTGAAATGCTCCTGATGCAATAAATAATATATGATCAGTTTTAATTGGACCATATTTTGTATTCACAGTTGTGCCCTCAATAAGAGGAAGAAGATCTCTTTGAACACCTTCTCTTGACACATCTCCACCAACTCTATCTGTTCTTGCTGAAATCTTATCAATTTCATCAAGGAAAACTATTCCATTATTTTCAGTTGAATGCTTTGCTGATTTGATTATCTTATCTTCTTCAATTAGCTTATCGGACTCCTCATTTATCAAAATATCGTGGGATTCTTTCACAGACATTTTTTTCTTTTTTGGCTTTTGGCCCAGAGATTTACCTAATGCATCTGAAATATTTATCATT
>MDTE01040956.1_pt1 | contig 15501 bp, 11 predicted proteins | sample 811231 | NCBI WGS metagenome assembly MDTE01 (sample SAMN05326651, study PRJNA326480) | marine metagenome | isolation source: seawater | place: Indian Ocean: Red Sea | collected 2010 | reverse complement strand
GAAGCAGTTCTAAGTACTGAGGGTCCTAACTTAATTGTCGCTGGAGCTGGCTCGGGTAAAACAAGAGTTTTAACTACAAGACTCATTCATATTATTAATCAAAAAAAAGCATGGCCAAGTCAAATATTATGTGTAACTTTTACAAACAAAGCCGCAAAGGAAATGCAAAACAGAGTTATGCAACATGTAAAAGGTAAATCTAATGCAGTTCCTTGGCTGGGCACCTTTCATTCTATAAGTGTTAAAGTTTTAAGAAGACATGCGGAAGCTTTGGGCTACAAAAGTAATTTTACAATTTTAGATACAGATGATCAAAAAAAATTAATAAGAAATATTGTTAAGGGAGAGGACTTAGATGCAAAAAAATTTTCCCCTCAATTAATAATGTATCATATCGACCAATGGAAAAACAAAGGACTTTTGCCAAAAGATGTGAACTTAAAAAAAGCAGGAACTATTCTTAAATCAATTTTGAAAGTTTATGAAATATATCAAAACAAAACAAAAGATTTAAATGCTTTTGACTTTGGAGATTTAATTTTATTTAGTGTAAAACTTTTTGAGGATCACAGTGATATTAGAGAAATATATCAAAAAAATTTTAAATACATACTTGTTGATGAGTTTCAAGACACCAATTTTATTCAAAATAAATGGCTAAATTTATTAGTAAACGAAAAAGAAAATATTTGCTGTGTGGGAGATGATGACCAGTCAATCTATAGTTGGAGAGGTGCAGAAATAAAAAATTTTCTTACCTTCGATAAAATTTATAAAAATTGTAAAGTATTTAAATTAGAACAAAATTATCGATCAACAAAAAATATTTTAGAAACTGCTTCAAGTTTAATATCGAATAACTCAAGTAGAGTTGGAAAAAAGTTATGGTCTTCTGCAAATCAAGGAGAATTAGTAAAACTTAATTGTTACAAAACTGGCAAAGAAGAAGCTCAAGGGATAAGCGACATAATAGAGCAAAAAATTAAAAAAAAATACTCTTTAAATAATGTATCTATTTTAGTCAGAGCAATATATCAGACACGAGAATTTGAGGAAAGATTTCTTCAAGTTGGAATAGGATACCGCGTTCTTGGAGGAATAAAGTTTTATGAAAGGGCAGAAATTAAAGATGCTGTTTCTTATTTAAGGATTATAAATCAAAAATTTGATGATTTAGCTTTAGAAAGAGTAATTGGCGTACCTAAAAGAGGTATTGGTGAAAGTACTCTGAAACTGATTTATACTTTCGGTAAAGCTAATAAGTTATGTCTTGAAGACTCCATTATTAAATTAATAGAAAAGGGAGATTTTAAACCCAAAATAAAAACTGCATTAAATCAATTAATTAATATGATTCATAAATGGCGAAAAGAGTCATTAAAAATGAAACATTTTGATTTATTAAAACTAATATTAGATGAGTCAGGATATTCATCAATGTTGAAAAACAAAAAAGATTTAGAAAATGAAAATAGATTAGAAAACTTAAAAGAATTACTTAGAGCCATGCAAGATTATGAAACCCTGCAGAGTTTTTTAGAACATGTGGCTTTAGCAACCTCAATTGATCAAGAGTGGGAAGGAGCTAAAATAAATTTAATGACAATGCATGCTGCTAAAGGTCTAGAATTCGATGTTGTATTTCTACCCGGATGGGAGGAGGGACTATTTCCTCATCAAAAATCATTAGAGGAAAAAGGTGATTTTGCTTTAGAAGAAGAAAGAAGACTAGCTTACGTTGGTATTACGAGAGCAAAAGAAGAAGCTTACTTATCATTTGCAATGAAAAGAGCTTATCATGGAGATTGGATGGATGCTTTACCTTCAAGATTTATTAATGAAATACCTGATGAAAGTGTAGAAAAAAATGATATTGGATTAAGTAATACTGATGACTTTGAATTTAATCAAGATAACTCAATTGAATTTGAAGATGAATATAGAAGCCCTGGATGGGATAGGTACAAAAAAAATAAAATGATTAAATGGAAAAAATAGATAACTTAAAAAAAATTTTCAAAAGAGAAAATATTGATGGTTATATTGTTCCAAAAAATGATGAGTTTTTTAGTGAATATGTTCCTGATCACAATGATAGGCTAAATTTTATTTCAAACTTTTCTGGTTCTTATGGATTTGCGATAATTCTTAAAGATAAAAACTATTTATTTGTTGACGGAAGATATACGTTACAAGCAAGTAAACAAAGTGGGAAATTTTTTAAGATTATTACTATTCCTGACAAAATGCCAGCTGATGTCTTTAAATCAAAAAAAATTTCAATTGGTTTTGATCCAAATTTATTTACAAAACATTCATTAAATATGTTGTTTGGGAAAAGTAAGTGTGCCTTAAAACCACTTATTAATAACTTAATTGATGAAATTTGGTCTAGAAAAGTTAAAAAAGCTAAAAATAAGTTTTTTACGCTACCAGAAAAGTCAATAAGTGAAAAATACACAACTAAAATAAATAAAATTTTTAAATTTTTGAAGAAAAAAAAATCTGATTATTTATTTATAACTTCAAGTGAAAATAATGCTTGGTTATTGAATATGAGAGGTCAGGACACAAAATATACTCCAATACCATATAGTTTAATTTTAATTGACAAAAATAAAAATATTAAATTTTTTTGTGACTTAAATAAATTGACACCTTCTTTTAAAAATAAATTTAAGAAAGTTGATTTTTTAGATATTAAGACATGTAATAAAAGGCTTTCAGAAATTCAAAACAAAAATTTTATAATTGATAAAAACTCTTGCTCTTATTTTTTTGAGAAGAAAATTAGTATAAATAATCGAATACTTAATTTTCATGATCCAATCTATTTTCTAAAAGCAATTAAAGGAAGAATAGAAATTGAAAATATCAAACAAGCACATATTTTTGATGGTGTTGCTTTAACTAAATATTTATTTTGGCTTAAAAAAAATTTTTATAAAAAAAATATAACTGAAATTAGTGCTTCGCAAAAACTCTTCAAATTTAGAAAAAAAAATAAAAAATTTAAATTCTTAAGCTTTCCGACAATATCTGGAACAGGGCCAAATGGAGCGATCATTCATTATAAAGCAACTAAAGAGACAAATAGAAGATTAAAAAAAGGAGATATTTATTTAGTAGACTCAGGCGGACAATACGAGTTTGGAACAACAGATGTTACTCGTACAATTTCTTTACAAAACTCTAATAAAAGAATTAAAGATATTTTTACAAGAGTTCTTAAAGGACACATTGCTGTTGCAAATTTTAAACTTAAAAAAAATACCTCTGGATCAGTTATTGATAATAAAGCAAGAAAATATCTTAAACAGATCGGTTTAAACTATGCGCATGGGACTGGTCACGGAGTAGGCTATTTTCTAAATGTTCATGAAGGTCCACATGCAATTTCAAAAAGAAATAAAATAAATTTTAAAGAAGGAATGATAGTATCGAATGAACCTGGTTACTATGAAAAAAATAAATTCGGTATAAGGATTGAAAATCTTATTTATGTTAAAAAAAATAAAAAAAAGATGAATTTTGAAAATTTAACAATGGCACCTATAGAAAAAGATTTGATTATAAAAGAAAGTCTTAATAATAAAGAAAAGAGATGGCTTAATAATTATCACAAAATTGTCTTCAAAAAACTAATTCCATTCATGAGTAAAATTGAGGCTTCAGAACTTAAAAAAGCTTGTTCAGCTATTTAAAATTTTATTCCAATCTTTTTCTAAGATAATCTTAATGTTTAATTGTTTGGCCTGTTCTATTTTTCTTTTTGTTGGTTTAGAGGCTCCGACAACTAAAAAATCAAGTTTTTTGGAAATGGATCCAAGTACCTTTCCTCCATTACTCTCAGCTATTGCTTTAGCTTCTGATCTACTGATATTTTTAAAGCCACCAGTAAACATTAATTTTTTATTAGAAAATTTACCCTCATTACTTTGGGTGATGTAGTCCTTAATGTTCAATTTACTAATTAAACCTTTTATAATTTTAGTATTAATTTCATTAGAAAAAAAACTGTCTATAGATTTAATTTGTGTCTCACCTATTCCGTCTAAATCAGCCAAGTTAACTAAAAAAAGATTTCTATTTTTTAGATCAAAGAGTTTTGAAAATTCTTTTATTGAACTAAAAAAACCTGCTAAAATTTTCGCATTTTCCTGCCCAATATGTCTAATTCCTATTGAAAAAATAAACCTATCTAATGTTATTGTTTGAGATTTTTTAATAGCTTCTTTTAAGTTATTGATAGATAAATCCCCCCATCCCTCTAGGTTTTTAATCTTATTATAATTTAAAGCAAAAATATCTGACGGTTCTTTTATTAAGTTTAAATCCCAAAACTGCTCGATTACTTTTTTTCCAAGCCCGTCTATGTTAAAAGCCTCTTTTGATACAATATGTTTAAGCCTTTCTCTAGCAATAAAATCACAGCTGTATCCTTTTAGACATCTTCTGACAGCATCAAGTTTTTTTGTACTTTTGCTTAATTCTTTTACAGTTTCAGATCCGCACAAACATTTGTTTGGAAAAATAAATTTTTTACTATTTTTGCTCCTTTTAGATTTATCAACTGAGACTACTTGAGGAATTACATCCCCTGCTCGTTGAATTTGTATAGTATCGCCTATTCTAAGATCTTTTCTTTTTATTTCATCTTCATTATGTAATGTTGCATTTGATACTACAACTCCACCGACTGTAACAGGTTCAACTTTAGCGACTGGGGTGATAGCACCTGTGCGACCTACCTGAATTAATATATCTTTTATTTTAGTTACAGCTTTTTCAGCTGAAAATTTATAAGCAATAGCCCATCTAGGAGCATTAGAAGTGTTTCCTAATCTTTTTTGTAAACTTAAATTGTTAACCTTATAAACCAATCCATCTATATCATAGTCAAGAGTGGATCTTATTTGATCTATTTTAGCATGATAGGCTTCGGCTTCATCAATATTGTTAGTTATTTTAATTAAAGGATTGGTAATAAAATTCCATCTTTTAATTTTTTCTAAAAATTCAAATTGAGTTTTAAATGTCATTGGATCAATAACGCCGAACCCATACGCAAAATATTTTAATGGAATTTTTGATGTTTCCTTGGGGTCTTTTTGTCTTAAAGATCCACCAGCCGCATTTCGAGGATTCGCAAATTTACCCTTTAACCCTTCAAAATCTCTTTTACCAATGAAAACTTCACATCTAACTTCCAAAATTTTTGGAATATTTTTATCTTTAATTTTAATTGGTATACTTGGGATTGTTTTTAGGTTAGGGAGTATATCCTCGCCAGTCACTCCATCTCCTCTGGACAAACCTTTTGTTAAAACACCGTTTTTATAAATTAAACTTGCTGATATTCCATCGATTTTAGGTTCTGATATAAATTCTATTTTTTTACCCTCATAATTAAGAAAATTTTTTATTTTTTTTTTAAAATCTTCCATGTCAGACTTATCAAATGCATTTGATAATGATAGCATCGGAATAAGGTGCTTTATCTTTTTAAATTTATTTGAAGGTTCTGCTCCAATTAGATTTTCTACTGATAGATTTTTTTTAAGATAGGAATATTTCCTTTCAAGATCAGTGGCTTTCTTTTTAATTTTATCGTATTCGGAGTCCGTAATTTTAGGTTTGTCATTAACAAAATAATATTCATTATGTTTTTTTAATTCATTAATAATTTTTTTGTGTTTACCTATAATTTTATCTTTAGTTGACATTAAATTATTTTATTTTTTTAATTATTTTTTTAAAAAGGTTTTCTTCTTTTTTTCCTTGTTCTTTTTTTGCCAGATCAACAATTTTATAGTCTTTATCAAGAATTTTATATGACTGTTGAAACCATTTGCTTGAATTATAGTTATATCCAAGAATACTTGCATATTTTTTTGCCTCATTCTCCAATCCTAGATGATAATGAATTTCCACTAATCTGTGCAACGCTTCTTCTACAAAAATTGTCTTATCAAACTTTTCAATAATAATTTTTAATCTATTAATTGCAGGCACCCATTTTTTTACTGAAATATAATGCTTTGCTACAAAAAGTTCTTTTGCGGCAAGTTGATTTTGAATTAAATCTTTTTTAAAACTTAAATCGAGTGCATAATCAGATCCTGGATATTTGTTAATAAAAAATTCAATTTTATTTTTCGCATTTATCAAAGGCTCTAAATCTTTCTTTTCATCACTAATTTGCTCAAAATAAATGACTGCTAATAAATAATGAGCATAGATAACATTTTTGTCTCCAGGATACATTTTTAAATATCTCTCTAAACTTTCAATAGCTTGATTATAAAAATTAATACCATACAAAGCGTATGATGACATTAAAGCTGCTTTAGCGGCATAATCTATATTTTGAAAGTTTAATTCTGCTTCAGAAAATTTTTTATTTGCAAAGAAATAGTCATTTTTTTTGAATGCTTGCATTCCTTCTTTATATAAATTGTAGGGATCTACAATCTCTTTCTTTTCGAGAGTAAGATCTTTTTTTGAACAGGATTGAAAAATTAATATTATTCCAATGATAAGAAGAAGTTTTCTAAGCATACTCCTCAATTAATATCAGATAAAATTTGAAATTATACGTTAAAATTTCTTATTAAGCGTTAACAGCTAGTTTTTCTAATTGTTTATTGTGAGATTTTTTCGAAACTTTGTAATCTGGAAACTCTACAGTTTTAAAAGATAATTTTGAGTTGAAAATTTCTCTCAAAAAAAGATTAGTTAGTTCATGTCCCCCTTGGTGACAAACAATCTTGCCTATAACTCTGTGACCAGATAATAAAAAATCTCCTGCTAAATCTAGAATTTTATGATTTACGAATTCTTTATCATTTCTCAACCCCCCATCATTTAAAACTCTATCATCATCAACCACTACTGCATTTTCTAGAGAGCCGCCTTTTGCTAAACCAATTTTTTTGATCTTTTCGATGTCTTCGAACAAACAAAACGTTCTTGAACATATAACTTCTTCTAAATTGTCATTTTGAAAGTTTATAATATTTTTTTGATTACCAATAATTCTATTTGTATATTGTAATTGAAAATCAACTTCTAAGGAGTTTTGGTTATTTGGTTCAATTGAAATTTTTCTTTTTCCATCAATCAACTCAACTTTCTTCAAAATTTTTAAATATTTTCTTTTTTTTGACTGATCTACTTTATCTATACTTTCAAAAATTTGAAGAAAATCTTTTGAAGATCCGTCCATTATTGGGACTTCCTCATTATCAATTTCAACTAATGCATTATCAATTCCGGCAATATAAAATGCAGCTAGTAAATGTTCAACAGTAGAAACTTTTACTCCTTTATTGTTCTTTAATGTTGTACATAATCTTGCAGAAGATACGTTATTAAAATTTGCTTTAATCAGATTATTTTTATTTAAATCTACTCTTTTAAATACAATGCCATGATCTGCTTCTGCTGGAATAACACAGATTTTAGAACTAAGTCCTGAGTGTAGACCTATGCCATCGAAACTAATTTTTTTAGAAAGTGTTTTTTGATATATGCTATTCATTGCAGATTGTTATACTGGGGGCGCACGCTAAAATTAAAACAACTAATGTTTCTAAAAATAACAATTATCCAAAGATGGTATCAAAAATCCTTGCAATTATTGATTTATTTGTTTGGGTTATTGGAATAGCCTCTTTTTTCCAACCAAAATGAACAAGTCTATCCGAAGAATTGAGTATTTTTTCACTTGATGCATTGTCTACATAGTTTACAGCGAATTTATTGTTACGAGAAAAAATCCCCTCATAAATTTTCTCTAAAAATTTTAGCTGTTGTTTTGAATTTTTTTCAAAAAATATTTGTTTTGATATTGTACTGTAATAAGAATAATTTACATTTTTAAATATTATAATGTCTAATAGCTCCTCAATTCTAGCTTGAACTACTTCATAAATTAATTTTTTTTTTATTTTCCTATAATTTTCACCAATGAAAAATTTTTCTTCAACATAATTATCATCTGAAAAGTTTTCTTTTAATTCAGTTTCCTCAAAAAATTTTTTTACTGTATCTATTTTTAAAGAGGTAATTTTTGAAACATCTTTTATTATTATGTCTGCACCAAAGCTAAAATTCTGCTCGGATTTTAAAGAGTCATTTTCAAAATAAAAAATTTTCGAATTGTTATCTTTTATATGTATATAAAAAAAAGTATCAATTTCTTTATAATCATCACTTAATTTTGTTCCTTCAATAAAACTTTTAATTAAAATTTTCTTTAATTTAAGATTACATTTATTTATTATGAGATTTAAATTCTTTTCATCATTAGAATTCATTAGTGCGAATGATAATTCATGAGAATAAAAATCTCCAAAAAGCCCTATTGGTAAATTCTCGATTTTTTTTTTATCTAATATAAATTTTGAATTAAAAATATGGAGAATAGTTTTTTTTAATTCAATCTCGCTTACACAGGATTTCAAAGTATTTAAAATATAAGTTATATTTTCTCTTAAAATTTGAGAACCGTTTAACTTTTTATAACCAGACAAATTTATGAATTTGGGATTGAAGTTTTCTAATATTACAATTATTTCTTTGAATGTATAATTTAATCTTTTTTCAATTGTATATATATTTTCTTTAATCACATCTGATATTTTATCTATATCGGAAATTCTTTCATTGGTTATACCTTCTAATTTTGCTTTTAATTTATAAATAGTTTTAAAATTATTTTGATCATCATTGCTACGTACAAAAAAAATAAAATTAATATTATTGATTTCAAGATATAATGTTAATGACAAGTGCTTCATTATTTATTTAAGAATAAGTTGGTTATATATCCTATAATCAAATGTTTTATATTTTTGAAAACTATTATTACTTTCTAAGTTAAGATAATTTTCTAAGCTAAAAATATAGTTCTCTATTGGTAGTTTTAAAATTTTATTGTCTTTTGTTTCTAGATCCCATCTGTTAGTTTCAAGTAAAACATATTTTTTAATTTTATCAAAAGGAAAATTGATTTTTTTTAAATCATTATAAAAAATTTTAAATTTTTCTAAATCTCCAAAAATGTATGGAAGATTTCTATAGTTCGAAATATTTTCAAATTCAATAAGCTCAATCTTTTCACTAATATAAAATTTTTTTTTTTTATCTATAAGAATTGCGATAGGCTTTTTTTCAAATATTTCAACTTTTAATGAATTGGGATATTTCTTTTTAATGTTAAAGCTATCAACAAAACTGTTATGCATAAGTAGCTTTTTTATTTCCGAATTTTTTAAAAAAAGGAGATTTTTATCGTAAATTGGATATAGCATTTTTTTTATATCATTTTCATGTAATAAAAAGTTATTTTCAATTTCAATTTCTTTTAAATTAAATTTTGAAATTATTATTTTATTTTTTGGAGTAAAAGTTGTTAAAAGGATCAATATAAAAATAAAAATTGACGTTTTTCTTTTCATCTTCTAGTACTTGCATCTAATAAAATTTTTTCAACTAGATTTTCAAAAGATAACCCTGAATAATTTGCTATTTCGGGTACTAACGATAAGTTTGTCATACCTGGCTGTGTATTTATTTCTAGTAAAAAAAAATTATTTTTGAAAAATTTAAAATCTGATCTAGTAACCCCTTTGCATTTTAAGGCTTTATGTGTTTTTTTTGCTATTTTTAGAACTTCATTATATTTTTTTTTTGGTATCCTTGCGGGCATAACATGTTTTGTTTTTGCTTTCTTGGTATACTTAGCTTTGTAATCGTAAAATAATCTTTTGGGTATTAACTCAATTGCACCGAGTGGATTGTTATTAATTACAGCCACCTGAATTTCTTGCCCTCCAATATACTCCTCTAATATTAATTCATCATATTTTTTCAACAGTTGTTTTGTATTTTTAAATAGTATTTTTTTATTTTTACAAATTTTAACGCCTAAACTTGACCCTTCATTGATTGGTTTGACAACTATCGGAAAATTAATTTTTTTTTTGAAGATAATTTTTTTTATCTCGTTTTTATTAAAATTAGAGGCGCTAATTGAAAAATATTTCGGTGTCTTGATTTTATTTCTAATAAATATTTCTTTTGAAATTATCTTATTCATTGCATTATAAGAACTGACTACTCCTGAATGTGTATAAGGAATATTTAAATATTCAAAATAAGATTGTGCAACACCATCTTCTCCATCTCTTCCATGAAGAGCGTTAAATATGACATCGATCTTATTTCGATTAATTAAATTAATATTTTTAATTTTTGGATCAAAAATTATGACTTTATAACCTTTTTTTTTCAAAGCGTTTGCACATGCCTTACCAGTTTCAATGCTCACCTGTCTCTCTCCAGATGTACCGCCTAAAACAACTAGAACATTTTTAAATTTTTTTTTATTCACCTATTATTTTAATCTCTAATTCAAGATTTATCCCAGTTTTTTCATAAACTTTTTTTTTAACTTTTTTTATTAAATTTTCGATATCTGAAGATTTTGCATTTCCATTATTAACAAAAAAGTTGCAATGCTTTTGTGAAATTTTTGCATCACCCTCTTCAAAATTATCACAACCAGCCTCCTTAATTAACATCCATGCTTTTTTACCGGAAGTTGTGTTTTTAAATGTGCTTCCACAAGTTTTAATTTGACTTGGTTGAGATATTTTTTTTTTTTCAATTAATTTAGATTGTAATTTTCCAATTTCTTCTCTTTTGCCTTTAGATCCTTTAAGTTTAGCAGAGACTATTATCAGATCATCTTTTAAATTTGTGCCTCTATATAAGAACTTTATATCTTCTTTTTTTAATTCAATTTCAGTTAGATCATTTTTATTTATAGCTGTTATTGATATCAGTACTTTAGAGATATCGTTATCATAACAACCGCTATTCATTATTATAGCGCCTCCAATAGATCCAGGTATACACGATAAAAACTCAAGACCTTTTAAATTGTTATCTTTAGCAAAATTAGCAACAAATCGATCTAAAGTTGCGGCTCCAACTTCTAAAACATTATCACTAATTTTTTTTATAAAAGAAAAATCTTTACCAAGTTTAATAACAAACCCTTTAACGCCATTATCTCTAATAAGGGTGTTAGAGCCAGCACCTAATAATGTTATTTTAGATTTTATTTTTTTTGCTTCTTTTAAAAATTCTATCAGTTGATCTTTGTTTTTTGCTTTAAAAAAATATTCAGCGTTTCCACCTAAATTAAACCAGCTGAAATTTGAAAGTTTTACATTTTCACTTAAACTTCCTTCAAATTTTTTTATTATATCATTTTTTACAATCATAATGAGTGCTTAAGTTTAAACATCCACTTAGAAATTGAACCTGCTCCCATTCCAATTACTATTTCATTGTCATTTAAATTTTTTTTTAAATACCTTTCTAATTCTATCTCATTTTTAATAATAATGACTTGTGTATTTGAATTTTGAGCAATCATTTCACCAAATTTAATTATATCAAATTTAATATTTTTTTTTTCTCCAGCTGCGTAAAGTGGACACAAGATTACACGTTTAGATCTAAAAAAACATTTTGCAAATTCTTTTTTTAATGAAATTACCCTTGAGTACCTATGGGGCTCAAAAACACTAATAATTTTTCTTTTAGGGTTAACATTGTATACCCCTTCTAAGATTGATCTAATTTCAGTAGGATGATGAGCATAATCATCGTAAAAATCATTTTTACTTTTTGAAAAAACTTTTGTCATTCTTCTTTGAACTCCGGAAAAGTTTTTAAGAGATTTCTTTGCAATATTGATATTCGCTCCCAAATTAAGACAAACTATAAAAGCTGCGGCTGCATTAAGCACATTGTGTTTTCCTAATAACTTAACATTTATATTCTTAATATTTTTGATTGATTTATTTTTTTCTTTAAATAAAAGGTTGAATGTTGTGTATTCAGAATTGTACTTTATTTTATTAATTTGATATTGAGCTTTAGGATTTTCTCCGAAAGTTAAAATATTTTTATTTTTAATTTTATGTAAAATTTTTCGAATATTCTTGTTATCCAAGCATATAATAGCTTTGCCTGTGGGAGGGGTTTTGTTGATAAATTTGATAAAGGAATTCTCTAGATTTTTATAATTTTTATAAAAATCTAGATGCTCATAGTCAATATTAGTTACAATTGAGTAATTAATTGGTAGTTTTAAAAAACTTCCGTCTGACTCATCTGCTTCTAATATTGCCCACTCTCCTTTACCAAGTTTTGCATTGCTTCCTAGAGAATTAATCACTCCTCCGTTAATTATAGTAGGATCTAATTTTTGATCAGATAAAATCTTTCCAACTAATGATGTCGTTGTTGTTTTTCCATGAGAACCTGTAATTATTATATTTTTTTTCAAAGATACAACATCAGCTAAAACTTCTGCTCGAGTGAAAATAGGTATTCTATTTTTTTTTGCATATTTTAGTTCCACATTATTTTTTTTAATAGCAGTAGATTTAACCAGAATATTAGCTTTTTTTATATTTGATGACGAATGACCAATAAATATTTTAATTCCAGATTTAGAACAACTCATTGTATTTTTATTTTTATTTTGATCGCTACCTTGTACTTTAAAACCCATATTTCTCATTATTTGCGCTAATCCGCTCATTCCAATTCCACCTACACCAACAAAATGAATAATATCTTTTTGACCTAAATTAATTTTTTTCATCTAATATTTTTTGTATTTGGACATTTAAATTTTCAAAAATTTCTTTGTCTGAATGTTTTTTCTGATAAGACAACATCCTTTTTGTTACTGATTTATCGCTAAAAATCAATTTAATTAAATCAAACAATTTATTCTTAATATTTTTTTCTTCCATTAAATATCCATAACCTTTTTTTGAATAAAACTCAGCGTTTTTATATTGATGGTTATCTGCAGAAGATGGCAATGGTATCGCGATGAAAGGAATTTTTAAATTAATTATTTCTCCAAGAACCGAGGCTCCAGAACGAGTAATTATCAAATTAGTATTTAAATAATATTCAATAATTTTATCGGTATAATTAAATAACTCATAATCAATTTTGGCGTCATCATAAAATTTAGCTAATTGAGTATTCTGGTTTTTTTGGCATTGCTGGAAAATCTTTATTGGTTTTCCTAATTCTTTGCATCTTTTAAATACTTGTGGTAACTCCTTGGCAAATACCCTTGCTGCTTGACTCCCTCCAATTACAAGAATTTTGATTTCATCAAATTTATCGTTATTTTTAATTTCACTTTTTGAGAAAATTATTTCCTCTCTGATCAAATTACCTATCACAACTAGCTTTGTCTTATATTTATTAGGAACACCCTCGACTTCCTTATAAGAGACAAAAATTTTTTCTGCAAAAGGAAGTAAAAATTTATTAGCTTTACCAATTATTAGATTATTTTCATATATTACAAATTTAATTCTTAAAATTGAAGATGCAATACAAATTGGAAAAGATGCGTAGCCGCCCATGCCAAAAACAATTAAGGGCCTACTAAAAACAAGAAATATTAAAGACTGGATAACTGAAAAAAAAATTTTTAGTAAAGAAAATAATAAAGTAAAAACGTTTTTTTTTAACAAAGGAGATGAAAATATTTTAATTAAATGAAGTTCCTCAAAATTTTGCAGATATTTAAATCCCCTCTTATCTGATGTTAGTCTTACATTAAAATTTTTATTTAATAAATTTTTTGCTAGACTGTAAGCTGGAATAGTGTGTCCTCCTGTTCCTCCTGTAGCAATCAATATTTTTTTTCTAATCATATAAATAAGTTTTATTTTTTGTATAGTTTAAAACTAATCCAGCTAAAACTGAACTACCTATTAGAGAGGATCCTCCATAGCTTAAAAAAGGTAAAGTCATTCCAGTGGTTGGTAATAAATTTGTATTTACTCCAGCATGAATAAAAGTTTGAAATATTAAAAGAGTTGCCAATCCACTGAGAGCAATTTTCAAAAATTGATTATCTTGATTAAAGCAATTTTTAATTATTCTAAAAGAGATATATAAGAAAATGAACAAAATAATGATAGAGGATAAAGATCCATATTCTTCAGATATAACTGCGATTACATAATCTGTATGAGCCTCGGGCACACTATCTTTTAATATACCTTCGCCCATCCCTTGTCCTGTAAGCCCGCCTAATTTGATAGCATCTAAAGCAGATGTTGATTGAAATCTATCACCCTGACTTGGATCAAAAAAAGTAATTAAACGATTTATTATATATTCAAATTTTTCAGGCAATAAAAAAAGTACTGCGCTTAATGATGCTAGAAAAAAAAAGAAAAAAATAAATATATAAATTAAACTTACTCCAGATATAAAAACTGTTGCTACCCAGCTACCCGTTAATAATATAGATTGACCTAGATCTGGTTGATCAATTAATAACATCAATACACAAATTAATAGCATAAAACTTAATACGTACTTTGCTTGAGAAACTTGAAATTTTTTAAGAGTTAATATTTTTACAGTCATCAAGATAAAAAAAGGTTTTAGTATCTCTATTGGCTGTAATCTAAAATAATAAAGATCAATCCAACGCTTTGCACCTTTAACTTCCACACCAAAAAACGGTACCAGTGCAAGAAGGATAAAAGATATCATAAATAACGGTGTGACAAGTTTAGATAGAAATTCAGTTTTTATTATTGAAATAGTTATCATTATAAATATGGCTAGTAAGGTAAAAAAAAGATGTTTAGTAAAAAAAAAGTAATAATCTTTATTAAGTCTCTCTCCAGCTAGAGAAGACGTTGAAGAAAATGAAAAAAATAAACCTAAAAAAAATAAAATAAAAAAACAAAAAAAAATTTTTTTATCTACACTTCTCCAATAGTTAATAAATATAAACTTAAAGTAATTTTCTAGCATATTTTTTTGATAATTTTTTAAATTCTAATCCTCTTCTTTCAAAATTTTCAAATTGATCAAAAGAGGCTGCTGAAGGACTTAGTAAAACAAATTTTTTGATATTTTTTTTTAATTTACTATCTTCTAAGATTTGGATAAGTGATTTTTCTAAATTTTTTGTGGTAGAAAAAGGCAATCTACCTGTAATCTGTTTTTTAAAAAAATTAATATGTTTTCCGATTATATAGCTTTTAATAATATTTTTCTTATATGGCCTTAAATAAAGCTTATCGCCTTTTTTCGGAAGCCCTCCAATTATCCAATAGATATTTTTTAAACTAGATAAAGCATATTTACTGGCACTAAATGATGTTGCTTTTGAGTCATTTATAAATGTTGTATTGCCTTTACTTAAAAATATTTCAAATCTATGTGGCAAACCTCTAAATGTTTGCATGGCATCTATAAAATGCTTTTTTCTTATTTTTAATAATTTTGAAATAGTATAGACAAAATTCATATTTTCATCATTTATTTTTGATCTTAAATAATCATTTCTAATTTGATATTTTATTTTCTCATAATCATTATTGTTTGGTATTATAAGTTTACTTAAAAAATTTTTTTTTT
>MDTE01033677.1_pt1 | contig 15502 bp, 14 predicted proteins | sample 811231 | NCBI WGS metagenome assembly MDTE01 (sample SAMN05326651, study PRJNA326480) | marine metagenome | isolation source: seawater | place: Indian Ocean: Red Sea | collected 2010 | reverse complement strand
ATTACCATTTGATGAGAATAATCCACTTGCATGAATACCACCGGTTTTTGCAAATTCAGATTGGTTTTTTCTCAAAATAGATGGTGAATTAATTAAAACCTTTTTAGATAATTTTGGACTTGATTTTGGAGTTTTTTCTTTTTTTAAAATATCAAGTGCATCAAGTGAGGATTTACCACAAACACCACAAGATGAATTTGTCAAAAAATCTTTTTTAATCTTTAAAATATTTACATTTTTAGAGTTATTAAGAGTAACAAGTATTTTGTTTTGAATATTATATTTACCCACTTTTTCACCAAAACTTTCTATGGTTTGTATATCTTTAAGATTTTGGATAATTTGTTCGTTAAATAAAAAACCTCTTACCAAATCTTCATCATGACCAGGAGTTCTCATTGTAATTGACAAGCTATTTTGTACCCACTTGTTTTGTTCTTTGTATTTGAGTGAAATTTCAAGTGGTTCTTCTATTGATATAAAATCATCTACATTCTCAAATTTATTTTTTTTAAATTTGACGACCTTATACTTTGAATTCATTAGATCATTTTAACGGATAATTCTTTTTAAGTAAAAATTTATTAATTAATATTGCTAATGAAATAATAATAATACATCCAAAAATAATTGGACTTAATAAATAATCATAAGAAACACTTCCAATAATTACCATTATTGGATTTCCACCTGCTGGAGGATGCACAATATTAAATAATATCATTAAAAATATTCCTACTCCAACTGCTAAGGCTATATTGATGAACATTGGTAATGGTACAAGAGTCACAAAAACCACACCTACAAGCGCAGTAACTAAATGACCAAAAAAAACATTTTTTGGTTGAGCAAATGGACTTTCAGGAAAACCAAATAACAAAACCATTGAAGATCCAAAGGATCCAGCTATAAATAAACCTACTAACGCAGTAACTAAATGACCAAAAAAAACATTTTTATGTTGAGCAAATGGACTCTCAGGATAACCATAAAGTAAAACCATTGATGACCCAAATGAAGCTAGTAAAAATATACCAAGTTCTGTTTTATAAGTTAGAAAAGTTAATAAGCTGATAGTTATTATTGAAAAAAAACCTGCAGCTGCAGATTTAGTTACAGTTTCTTTTTTTAGATCAATCATTTAATCTTTTAAGGCTTTTAGGAAAGTTTTTATAGGCAGCAATAAACATTCCTTTCTAGTATTGTTTTTTTTATCAAAAAGTTCATTAAAATCTCGCCAATGCTTATCTAAATTTATCTCAATGTTATCAAATAATTTTTCAGAAATATTTATAAATTTTTTAATTTCATTAATCTCTTTATTCTTAATTTTTCTAGATAAAAGACTAACTGATGCCTGACAATACACACAAGATTTTCCCTGATAACCTACCTCTTTTACAATATTATCTTTTATTATCAGACTTATTTCCATTTCATCACCGCAAATTGAATTTTTATTTTTTGAGTAATGAGTTGAGTTTTCTAAAATTTTATTATTACTAGTATAAGAGGCGATTTCTAAAATTCTTAAGTCCATTTAATTTCTTTAATTACGTTATCAATGTATTATATCTTAATAAATAGATCATAAATGATAAAATACGAGCACGCAAAAACTATTTTAAAAAAAGCAAAGATTAAAATTAAGGATGAGGAAATTTTAATCGAAAATTCTCTTAATAGAGTTGTTGCAAAAGACATTTTGTCCCCGTCCAATCACCCATCAGAAAATAACTCAGCATTTGATGGATTTGCTATTAATCATAAAGATACAAATAAGATTACAACAAAAAAACCAAAAAAATTTAATATTGTTGGTTCTATAGCCGCAGGAAATAAACCACTAAAGAAAAGGATAAATAAGTATGAGGCAATAGAAATAATGACAGGGGGAATAATAACTAAACCATTTAACACAGTCATCCCAATTGAAAAAATAAATTTTTATCCAAATAAAAAAAATCCAAAATCAATTATTATTCATAAAAAGATTAAAAAGTTTAATAATGTTAGATTCAAAGGATCAGATTATAAAAAGAATCAATTATTAATAAAAAAAGGGACAATCATACAATCTAATCACATTTTAGCATTTAAATTATTAGGACTTACAAAAATTAAAGTTAAAAAAAAATTGAATATAGTCTTTTTCTCAACTGGTAATGAAATTTCAAATTCAATAAGAATACCTGTATGGAAAATTCGAAGTTCAAATGTTTATTATGTAGATAGTTTAAGAAATAATTTTTTATTTAATCTTAAAGACGGTGGAATTTTAAGGGATAATCATCAAAATATTTTTAAATCTAAAATAAAGAAAATATTAAAATCAAATATTGACATTATTATTACCTCTGGTGCTGTATCAGCTGGTAAATTTGATTTCATACCAAATATAGTAAAAAAATTTCGAGTGTCACATTATTTTAAAGGCGTAATGATTAGACCTGGTAAACCTATATTGTTTGCAAAGATAAATCAAAAAGCTATATTTGGATTACCTGGTAATCCTATTTCATCTGCCGCTTGTTTTAGGTTTTTTGTATATCCTTTTATAGAGAATGCTTTAAACTTAAATTTTGAAAAACCGATTAGAGCTGTTTTAAAAAATACTTTTGTTAAAAATAAAAATTTTACAAGATTTATTAAGAGTAAAATTAATTCAACCAAAAATGGTAAATTAGAAGTGGAGCTGTTACCAGGTCAAGAATCATTTAGAGTAAATTCTTTCACAAAGTCAAATATGTGGGCCGTTTTACCTAGTGGACAATCAAAGTTTGAAAAGGGTCAAATTATTGATTGTTTTTTACCGAACTACCCAAATAAAATTTTATATTAGATTAATCTAATTTTGTTGTAGTTCTAAATTTTTAGAATTAATCTTCCAAAATGCTTGAATTAAAAAATTCTAGAGTAGCAGTTCCAATAGTTTTGTTTGCAGGTATTTTGTGGTCTTTTGGACCTTTAGTAGTTAGATACATGGACAATCCTAATCTAGTGCCTTGGCAGTATATTTTTGGAAGAGGTCTTACAATTTTTATAATCCTTAATCTTTATTTGTATTTTGAAGAGGGAAAAAAATTCTGGAAGAATTATTTTAAGATTGGAAAATCAGGAATAATAGGAGGCTCTGGTCTAGGTGTAGCAATGATCTCATTTATTTATTCGATTACGAATACAACGGCAGCAATAACTCTTTTATGCTTAGCTGCTATGCCCTTTTTTACTGCACTCTTAGCATTTATATTTCTAAAAGAACAAATTTCATTTAATGTTTGGATTTCAATTATTGTTGCAACCATTGGGATAATCATTATGGCTTTTGGAAATTCAGGTGAAAACTCCTTAGTAGGCTTTATTTTTGGAATAACTTCTTCTGTAGGATTTTCAATCTTTTCTGTAACTTTAAGGTGGCGAAAAGAAACTCCTAAATTTACAACAGTCGCGTTTGCAGGATTTTTCTGTTTTATATTCGCATCAATTGTAATTTTATCTAAAAATCAGGTCTTTTTCTCATCTAGTTATAATAGTTCATTATTCTCAGTACATGGAACTTTAGTTTGTTTAGGATTGATATTATATTCAATTGGCTCTAAAGCAATTCCTGCAGCTGAGCTTACCTTACTTTCTTTAACAGAAGTCATTGGAGGAATTTTTTGGGTGTGGTTACCCTTATTTGGAATAAATGAAGTTCCAGATACAAATACTATCATTGGTGGTTTCTTTTTATTTATGTCTTTATTTTATTACAGCTTAATTATGAGATGGAACAAAAGGCACATAGGATTAAATTAATTTTATGATTGAAAAAAAAACTGTAGTCAATAGCTGGAATGAATGGGACCCATTAAAACATGTGATAGTTGGTAGGGCAGATGGATGTTGTATTCCGGCACCAGAGCCAGCTTTAGATGCTAAAGTGCCTGAGAATTCTGATATGAAAGGAAAATATGGGCCGCGAACAAAAGATACTGTTGATAAAGCAAATGAGCTTTTAAACAACTTTGCATCTATTTTAGAGAAACGGGGAATTAAAGTTGATAGACCATTACCACTAAATCACAATCAGAAAATTGCCACTCCTGATTGGGAAGTTGAGAGTATGTTTGGTTGTATGCCGGCGAGAGATATAATTTTAACTGTAGGAAATGAAATTTTGGAAGCTACAATGAGTTATAGATGTCGATGGTTTGAATATCTAAATTATAGACCACTAATACAAAGATATTTTGAAGAAGATAGTAACATGAAACATGAGACAGCTCCAAAACCAAGGCTGACTGATGCTGACTACAGAAAAGATTATTTATCAGATAAAATTGGTGTTCAAAAAAGATTAGATTGGACGGAGAAAAAATATTTTGTGACAACAGAAGAAGAACCACTTTTTGATGCAGCTGATGTTTTGAGATTTGGAAAAGATTTAATAGTTCAGCATGGTTTTACAACAAACCTTAAGGGGATAGATTGGCTAAGAAGACATTTTGAAAATCATAGAGTACATTCAGTAAATTTCCCGGGTGATCCGTACCCGATACACATTGATGCAACATTTACTCCAATAAAAGAAGGTTTGATTATTAATAATCCTCAAAGAAAACTACCAGAGAGCCAAAGAAAATTATTTAAAAATAATGGATGGAAAATTATAGACAGTGCTCAACCTGCTCATAATGAACCTCCACCCCTTTGTTACTCATCAGTATGGCTATCCATGAACGTATTAGTCCTCGATCCTAAAACTGTTTGTGTTGAAAAAAGTGAAATTTACCAAGCAGAACAATTAAATAAACTTGGAATGGAGGTTATTCCGGTTGATCTTAGAGATGCATATGCTTTTGGAGGTGGCCTTCATTGCTGTACTGCTGATGTTTACAGAGAAGGCACTTTAAAAGATTACTTCCCTAAACAATAAAAACTATTAATAAAATTTTCTGCTAATTTTCAGAAGTTTTATCTATTTTAAAATTCTCTAAAGAGGATAAAACCGGGGTCTCAACATTCTCATTTTCATTAGATTTCAATCTTAATAATTCTTTTTCTTTTAGTTTTTGTTCTCTTCTGATTTCTGCTTGCTCTCTTAATTTTTGCTCTTCATCAAATTTATCTTCCCATTCTTTAATTTTTATATATTCAAGTTTTTTCTTGTGCTCTTCCTCAATTCTCTTTTCTTTAAGAAGTTTTTCTTTTCTTTTCTTTTCTTTCAATTCTTTAATTCTTTGTTCATCTTCTCTTATTTTCAAATCAATATCTTTTCTGTTTTGTTCTTCCTCTCGCTGTTTAAGTTCTTTTTCTTTGAGTCTAAGATCTTTATCAATCAGACCTAAATCCTCGTCTTTTTTTATCAATCTTTTATTTTCAATCTTTTGATAGTCTTCTTTGACTTTAAGTTCTTTTTCCTTCAATTTAAGCTCTTGTTCTTTTAGACTAATTTTATTGTTTTCTTTTTGAAGTCTTTCCTCCCAAACTTTTAAATCTCTTTTTTCTTTAATAATTTCATTTTTATCTTCAAGCTTTCTTAATTTGATTTCTCTAATCTTTTTTTTCTCTAAATTTTTTTTATAGTTAGTGTAAGCATTACTCAAAGAATTAGTTGTTATAGAGGCCAGCCTTGAGAAACCACTTTTAGTTTTTTTATTATTTTTCGTTTTAATTTTTTTATTTTTTACAGGCATATTTTTAAAAACTAATTTGACCAAACAAATTGAGAATTTTCAACTTTATCTTTAATTTTTTTTCCAAAAACACTGTTTAATCTGGGTTCAACTAGAAATTGTTAAAAAACTAGGATATTAATTTATACTTAAATTAATTGGTTTTTTTTAAAATCTATATGGCAAAATTAAAAAAATTAATAATTGCATGTGACGGAGAGTCAGCAAGTGGCAAAAGTACTGCATCAAAACTTATTTCAAAAAAATATAATTTATTGCTTATTAATTCAGGTTTAATCTATAGATATTGTAGTAAAATAGTTTTGGAAAAAAACCCTCAATTTATTGTACCATTTCTAAAAAAAAAATTAAAAACAACTTCTTATAAAACTATAGCAAAACAAAAGCTTCATTCTGAGATTATTTCTAAACATGTCGCAATTTTGGCAAAAAATAAAAAAGTAAGAAATATAGTAAATCAATTACAGATGAAAATCATTAGAGCTAATAAAAGAATTTGTGTAGAGGGACGTGATATAGCAAGTAAAATTTTAAAAAAAAATCCTAAATACGATGTAGCTTTTTATTTTAAATGTAATTTAAAAATTGCGGCATATAGAAGATGGTTAGATTTAAAAAAGTCAGTGCCTTTAAAACAAGTAAAGAAATCTCTTAGAGAGAGAACCTTATTAGATAAGAAAAGAAAAAATAGCCCTTTAATTAAAGTAGATGATGCTATTTTAATTAGAAGCGATAGATTGAACAAAAAAAATGTTTTAAAAAAAATGTCTAAGATAATTGATGAAGTAATTACTAACTAAACTTGATTTTCATTTTTCGATATTTCTGTAACAGTATTAGGATCATCAATAGGCTCTGTTTGTGGATTTAATTCAATACCAGCTGGAGTGATTGTTTGAGGCATTGCAACGAATTGTGAGTCTGGATTATCAACTGTTGGTCTTATTTTCATCCTATATATTCCAAAAAAACCAATTATTGAATGAAATAAAAATAAAAAAATAAAAAAACCATTAGAACCAACGACATCCATAAATATTGAACATAAAAAAGGACCACCCATTGCCCCTAAACCAAAAGCAAATTGTAGACCTGCTCCAGCAGCTACAAATTTTTCTTTTGATATATAATCATTTGTATGAGCTAAAATAAGAGAGAACATAGGTAAGCTACAAAATGAAAATAAAATAAAAAAAATATAAAATAGCGTTTTACTTGTTGCAAGACCATCTGGTAAATACATTTGTCTAGAAACTAATATTGCTAATACAGAAAATATTGCTGCACCAAAAGTACTAAAAATAATTACTTTTCTTCTATCATAAATATCTGAGATTTTTCCTATTGGAAATTGAGCAATTGCACCAGAAATAGCAAGAAGAAAAGTGACTAATGATATTTCAAAAATAGTGAAATTCATTGAGGTTGCATATACAGCAAGTAGAGTAAACAACGCAGACTGTAAAGTTCCATAAAAGAGAGCGCTTACCATTCCAAAAGGTGAAGCTTCGTATAAATCTTTTAAAGACATAGCTTTTATTTTTTTAAAAGTAGGTGCTTTTTTCTTTGTTAACAATATTGGAATTAATGCGGCAGAAGTAATTACAGAAATCAATATAAATGGCTGAAAATTTTTTGGGCTACTAAAATTTAGTAAAAACATTCCAATACCTATTGATCCATAAAGAATGACCATATAGATAGATAAAACACTACCCCTATTTTTATTACTAGATCTGTCATTGAGCCAACTTTCTGCAACTGTATAAATACAAACCATACTTACTCCAGTAAGTACTCTTAACAAAAACCATACAAAAGGATTTATTATAACTGAGTGCACTAATATTACTAAAGATGATAAAGATGCAAAAGCAGCAAATACTCTAATATGACCAACTCTAGAAATTATATTTGGAATTGTTGCTGCACCAAAAAAATATCCAACAAAATAGCCCGACATCATAAAGCCTGTGGATGTTAAACTAAATTCTTCTTGCACAGCTCTAACACCCAATAAAGAGCCTTGAAATCCATATGCCATCATAATAAAGCCCATGCCTAAAAAAAGAGTCCAAGAATTTTTTAAAACTTTATTCATAAAAATGCGCTAATTATTCGCGATGTATTATTAAATCAAGTCTTAAATGTGACAAACTTAAGAGTTTTTAAGCTTCAAAAAAGAGTGGATAGCAATAGTAGTAATAATAACAAAACCCCCTTGCAATGTTTCAATACTAGGCTGTTCTTTAATTATTAGCCAGACCCATATTGGGCCTATAATTGTTTCTAATAAAAAAAATAAATTAACTTCAGCTGCAGTTATAAATCTAGGAGCAATAGTTACTAGCACAAATGGAATAGCCACACAAATAATACACATTATAGGTACTATTATTAAGTCTTTATTATAAAGAAAAAAGCTCTCAACAAAGAATACAGCAAATAAAGCCACGAATAATTTTCCAATGACAGCTGCTGGAACTAAGTTTTTTGATTTCGCTGACCTTATTGTTACAGCACCCACAGCTAAACCAATGGCAGTGACTAGTCCTAAAATATCACCATAAAAGTTTCCTAATTTAAAAGAGTCTGAAAATATATACATCACTGATAAAAAAGTGATTATAATAGAAATTAAAGTTTTTTTATCAGGAGGTTCCTTTAAAACAATAGATCCAAGTATTGCAGATATCATCGGAGCTGTAGCAATCATTACTAGGGTATTCGCTACATTTGTATTTTGTATTGAGACTACAAAAGTAATATTAGTCACACTAAATGTGAAAATGTAAATTATACCATGATAGCCACTTTTAAAAAGAATCTTAAAAAAGTTTAATTTATAAATTATTAACATTATCAAAAATACAGTGAAAAAAGGAATGATTCCTCTATAGAATACAAGTCCCCAAGTCTCAACACTTGATAATCTTATAAACAAAGAGTCAGGGGTAATTAAGATTACCGCAAAAAAAGCAAGCAATGATCCTTTTTGTTGATCTGATAAATTTTTCAAACTTTTAGTTCTTTCCAAAAAGTTTTAGCAAGATTTTTTTTAGATAGATCATAAAGTGTTTTTAGTCCTGTAGGAGATGTTACATTGATATCGCCATTAAGTTTTTGGTCAATAAAATCAATTCCTGCAAAAAAAATATTTTCTTTTTTTAAATCTTTAGCAATTTCATTTGATATTTTTTTTTCAAGTTTTGTTAATTTAGTATTTACAGGCTTAGCTCCTTTACTCATATTGCTTAAAAAAGATCCTTTTTTAGGTATTCTTGATATTGCACCAACAACCTTTCCATTTATCAAAAAAACTCGCTTATCTCCCTTTTTTATATTTGGTAGAAATTTTTGACAAATAACATAGCCATGTTTCCTAATTAATTTTGAAATAATATTATTTTTAAATTTTGATAATAAGTAAATATCATTACCACCATAACCATTTATAGGTTTAATAATAACTTTATCATTTTTTTTAAAGAAATTCTTAATCTCCATTTCATTTTGTGAAAAAATTGTTTTAGGCATATATTTTTGATATCTTATAGCAAACAATTTTTCAGAAATATTTCGTATTGAAGACGGGTCATTTATAATTTTAACCTTATCTTTTATTGTATCCAAAATATAAGTATTCAAAATATAAGAAAGATCAAAAGGTGGATCTTGTCTAATCAAAACAAAACTGCACTTCGTAAGATCTAGCTTTTTATTTTTTAATATCTTAAAAAATTTTTTTTTTGAATAATCAAATTGCAAAAAATAGCCATCAGCGACTACTTTTGAGTTTATAATAGATAAATTTTTTGGAAAATAGTAAAAAATATTATAATTTTTTTTTTGAATTTCATTTGCTAAAAATATACTCGTGTCAGTTAACGGATTAAGTTTCGATAAAAAATCTCCCTGTATTGCAACAATCTTATTTGTCATACAACTCATTTAAATCTTCATTTTTTGAAAATCTATTAATCATAAGGTCTGCATTAGTTGTTTTATTATCAATAACTTTTTGCAAGTGATTTAGGAATAAAGTTTCATTTTTACTGCTCTTGTTAGTTATGTCTCTATTTTCTAGACCCTCTCTTGATAGATTTAATAAAGTTGAAGCCCAATAAAGTAGATCTTTGCCCATTAGTTGAGTATTAAACCCTTTTTGAGGTGCCTCTAAATAAGCATTAATTATCTTATTATGGTCCCAACTAGCAATTAATTCATAAACTTTATCCAGATTACCATAAAGTAATCCAATATAAAAAGCTGGACCAGCGCATAGGCAGTCCCATCCGCAGGTATCCATTGATCTTAGTTCTATATATTTTTTTAGTCGATTTTCAGTAAAGATTGTACTTAAGTGAGTAGATAAATCATCATCATTTGGCAATCGACAATTTATTTCTTTAATTTTTCCATACATAAAATCCTTAAAAACATATCCTCTTCCAGAAATACAATCATTGTTCTCTTTTATAAATAAAATTGGAAAATTCATTACAAAGTCAGCGTATTTTTCAAAATTCAAATTTTCAAAAAACAATTTTGGTAATCCACCACGAGATGTATTTTGCCAAATTTTTGATCTATAAGAGGAATAATTGCTTTTTTTTTTCTCCACAATTGAAGAGTTGGCAAATAAAGCTATTGATATAGGAACTATAGAATTAGCTATTTTAAATTTTTTAATAAAATCTTCTTCAGAATTGTAATCAAGGTTTATTTGTGTTCCACAAGTTCTATACATCATGTCTAAACTTAATTTACCTTCCAACGGCATTTCTTTTGTCATAATCTTATATCGCTGTTTTGGATTATTTGGAATTTGATCGAGTTTGGAAATTGGATCAAACCCGGCACTAACAATTTTAATATCTAATTTATTTGTAACTTGTCTTAACTCAAATAAATAATCATGAGACTCAGCACAAGCCTCATGAATATTATTTAACTTCTCTCCTAATAATTCAATTTGATTTCCGGGCTCAAGAGATATATTCTTATTACCATTGCTTAAACCTATAATATTTCCTTTTTCTAAAACTGGGTTCCACCCAAATTCTACAAGCTCAATAAACATTTCCTTTATTCTAAGATAATCAATCCGTTTATTGTTTTTATTATTAAAGAGAAATTTTTCATGCTCTATTCCGATCTTAAAATCTTTTCTTTTTTTAATACCTGTCTTAAAATAATTAATAATATTTTCTTTAGATGAAATCATTAGTAACTTGTTACTTTATCAGTAATTCTATAATAGGGAATAAGGTTTCCTTGAAAAGATCTTTTTAACCATTGGTTCAAAAAACGATAGTGGTAATGATTTATAACTAGGATCAAAAGAATTTTGGTCATATTTTTCACAAAAATTTATTGTCGCATCATAGTATTTGTGATTTTTATATTTCTCTCTTTTATTTTTATCACCACCTAAATGATGAGCATAATAATACATTTGAAATTCACCATGCTTTTCAATTATCCAGTGTGTTTTTTCAGTGACATATGGCTTAAGAATTGATGCTGCATACTCAGAGTGATTTAAAGGAGCAAGTTCATCTCCAATATCATGCAACAGGGCTGCAACAACCATTTCCTCACTTTCATTATTTTTGTACGCTCTAGTCGCACACTGCAGCGAATGTTCTAATCTTGAAACTTGATAGCCCTCTAAAGTTTCTGTCAAGTTTGACATAAACTTCAAAATCCTCTCAGCAGTCTTACTTGCAAAATGTTTTTCATACTTATCTAAGAAAAGATAATCTTTTTTAGTTCCATTTTTCATTTCCGTAAAACTAACTTTTTTCATATTAATTGTTTGAAGCAGTATTTAATAACGATAATTGAGTTATTTTACTATCTCCAAGTTCATCAATAGGTTTTACTGGATATTCTCCAGTAAAATAATGATCGGTTAATTGAGGATAGCTATTATTTCTCTTTTCAAAACCTATTGCTCGGTACATCCCGTCTATTGATAAAAAATTTAAAGTTTTAGCACCAATATATTTACAAATTTCATCATTTGTTTTATTAGCTGCTAAAAGCTCTTTCCTGGTTGGAGTATCCACGCCATAAAAATCTGGAAATTTTATTTCTGGACAGGCAATTTTTACGTGAACTTCTTTTGCTCCAGCATCGTAAAGCATTTTTACTATTTTAAGTGATGTGGTGCCTCTCACTAATGAGTCATCAATTAGAACTATTTTCTTGTCTTTGATAGTTGTTTGATTTGCATTAAGTTTTAATTTAACACCCAAGCTTCTAATTTTTTGACTAGGTTCAATAAATGTTCTACCCACATAATGATTTCTTATAAGCCCATGTTCAAAGTTTTTACCAAGATGTTGAGCGAAACCTAATGCAGCAGCATTTCCGCTATCAGGCACAGGAACTACAATATCAAAATTTGTATTATTTTCTTTTGCAAGCTCTTTCCCTAAATTCTTTCTATGCTCATAAGCAGTTTTACAATCTAAAATACTATCTGGTCTTGCAAAGTAGATATACTCAAAAACGCAGGGCCTTACTTTTTTAGGTGGAAAGGGTTTTATGCTTTCCAATTTATCGTTTTCTATTATTACTATTTCACCGTTTTCAACTTCTCTTAAGAATTTAGCTCCAATTATATCTAGAGCACATGTTTCAGATGAGAGAACATAGCTATTTTTTAATTTTCCTATGACTAATGGCCTAATTCCATAAGGATCTCGTACTCCTATCAAAGATTTTTGTGTTAACATTACTAAAGCATATCCACCTTGAATTTGAAAGATTGCGTCTACCACTTTGTCAACTGTTTTAGTTCTTTTAGATTTTGCAATAAGTTGTACGATTGTTTCTGTGTCTGATGTTGTGTAAAAAATAGCTCCCTCATCAACTAGTTTATTTCTTAAACTTATAGAATTTGTTAAATTTCCATTATGAGCAACTCCAATTCCACCTGCATTTGTGTCAGCAAAAAAAGGTTGTATATTTCTTAAAGTGTTACTTCCTGTTGTACTATATCTATTATGACCTATGGCATAATTTCCTTTCAATTTTTTTAGTATCTTTTCTTTATTGAAATTATCTCCAACTAATCCAAATCTTTTTTCTGAGTAATATTGCTTTCCGTCAAATGTTACTATTCCACAACCCTCTTGTCCTCTATGTTGCAAAGCATGAAGCCCTAAAGCTGTTAAAGCAGATGCGTCTTGAGTGTTACTAATCCCAAATACACCACATTCCTCTTTGATTTTAGGATTATAACTCTTCAATTTTTTCTTTAGAATCTTGATATGTTTTTTCATCGGGAAACTCTTTTAACAAATAATTACTACCTTTCTCTAAATATGGAAAGACATAAGATTTATCAACATTTATCGGCCATTTATCGTAATTATATACAATATGTAAACCAGAAAAGATGCAAATTGAAATTATATAAGCTCTTATGAATCCAAAAAAGAATCCAAAAACTGTATCTAGGCTTCCAATCCCTGTATACCTAATTGCTTTACTGATACCTTTGTTGACCATTAAAATGAGAAAAATTACAATAACAAATATTGATACACCCAGACCTATATCCAAAACATATTCATTATCAATTATATCTTTTAAATATGGTTTAACTTTAGGAAAAATTATTAGTGTAATTATATAAGCAATAAACCATTTAGACATGGATAAAATACTTAGAACAAATCCTTTTTTATAGCATTTTACTAAAGATAAAATTGTTAAAATTATATAAATGATATCGATAGCAGATAATGAATCATAAATATTCAAAAAAATATCTAACATAAACTATTTTCCAAAAGGCTTTATCAATAACAGCATAGAAGGCAAAAGAGTTAATACAGATACCATGGCCAGCAACATTGCAAGTCCAGTAAATATTCCAAAGTAAATAGTTGGTATAAATTTAGATAATACTAATATCGAAAATCCAAATACAATTGTTATGGAGGTATTCAATATTGCCACGCCTACAGTAGAATGACAAGTTTTTAAGGTTTCTCTATAATCTTTAATGCTTTTAAACTCTTCTTTAAATCGATAAATATAATGAATACTATTATCTACCGCTATACCTATGGTAATAGCTGCAATTGTAATTGTCATCATATCAAGTGGAATACCAAGCATCCCAATTATTCCTAATATAAAAAAGGCTGCTATAAAGTTAGGAATAACTCCAATCAGAGATAATTTTATGTTTCTAAATAATATAAAAAACATAAAGAAGATCCCAACCATCACAAGTCCTAAAGTTAGTATTTGAGACTTAAATAAACTCTGTAAAAGATTGTTAAATAGAATTAATACTCCTGCCAATTTATATCTATCTCTTTCTAACTCTAATTTGTTTTCAAGATCAAATTTAATCTTATTTATTAATTCATTTCTTCTTAAGTTTTCTTGAGAATCTATTATTCTCAAGCTAATTCTCGCTTCATTGTCTTGAATAGAAATGTATGGATCTATAATTTCACTCTTAATGGTCTCAGGAATTTTTGTATACAAAACTCCCATTTCCAATGTACCTAAAGGTTTGTTATTATTTAATTTTGTTGCAACATCAATAATAGATGAAAAAGATAATACTTTTCCAATTTGTGGAAGTTCATCTAAATATTCGTGTACTTTTGTAATTGTATCAATTTTGTCTTTGGTAAACCAATACTTTTCATTATCCTTATCACTATCCTCACCCCAGCCGCTAAATTCATCATCTTCTTCTGAGCTTTCTTGATTTGAGTCTGGAAATTTTAAAATTACTTCAAGAGGAGTTGTTCCGCCAAGCTTTTCATCAATAAGTTTCATTCCTTTATAAATTTCTGTTTTTTTACTGAAGTAATTTATAAAACTATTTTCAACTTCCAGTTTACTAATTCCAAAAATACTAAGACTAACTATGATAATTGTACAAATAAAAATTGGTAATTGATAATTTAGGGATAAGTGACCTAAAAAATTTGTAATTTTCGAATTCTTCTTTTTTTCCTCTGTAATGTTATTTGAAGGAGTAAAATTCAATAAGGTTGGTAGTAAAGTAAAAGTGATAATAAAAGAAGTAATTAACCCAAGTGTCATCATCCAACCAAAATCAATAATTGGTTTAATCTCGCTAAAAATTAATGACAAAAATGCTATTATAGTTGTCAAGACAGTATATAGAATTGGCCAAAACATTTTTCTAGTAGTTAAAACCAAAATTTCTAAAACAGTTTTAGATGAATGAATTTTTTTTAATTGTAAAAACCTCGTACTCATATGAATGTTCATTGCCATTGTTAGAATTAACATTAATGCAATGAAGTTTGATGAAATCACAGTAACTTTCCAACCAAGTAAACCCAGTAAACCCATCATAATTATAACTGAGAAAAAACAACTACTTAAAGGAACTATTATCCAAATAATTTTTCTGAATACAAACCAAAGAGTTGCCATTATGAATAATAGCACTCCCAAACCAAAAACTATTATATCACTTTTTATGAAAGTCATCATGTCATCAGCAATCATTGGAATACCACCTAAATAGATTTTGCCTATATCTTTATAACTTTCAATTACATTTCTTATTTCCAAAATATTTTCATGATTTTGTTTTTTTAGATTATCTCTGTACTTATCAATTTCCTTCCTCGATTTGTTTTCAATATCTTCCAAAGGTTTATTTTGTTTAATATTGACAATAATTCCACTTGTTTTCCCATCTTCACTGATAACAAAGTTTCTAAATACAGGACTGTTTAAAATTTCTCTAAATCCTCTCTCTCTATCAACGTCTTCATCTTTAAGAGTTTTATAACTTTTTAACCTTT
>MDTE01125629.1_pt1 | contig 15503 bp, 8 predicted proteins | sample 811231 | NCBI WGS metagenome assembly MDTE01 (sample SAMN05326651, study PRJNA326480) | marine metagenome | isolation source: seawater | place: Indian Ocean: Red Sea | collected 2010 | reverse complement strand
GGTCCCTCGCACATCGACCTCTTCGATCACAAGCCACAACTGGCCCGGCACCACGGCAAGGAACTGCCCGACTCGATCCGCAAGGGCCAGCGGTTGACCGAGATGACCCACAAGCAGAGCAAGTTCCCCTGTGTCAGCAGCTCGTTGACCTTCAAGCCGTACGGGGAATGCGGGCGGCATCTCAGCGAGGTGTTGCCGCACATCGGTTCGATTGCCGATGAGATCTGCGTCGTCAAGTCGATGCACACCGAGGCGATCAACCACGACCCGGCGATCACGATGATGAACACCGGCACCCAGCAGCTGGGCAAGCCGAGCATGGGGAGCTGGCTGAGTTACGGGCTGGGCAGCGAGAGTCGCGAGTTGCCGTCCTACGTGGTCCTGATTTCCCAGGGAACCGGGCGACCGGGTGGTCAGCCGTTGTTCTCTCGATTGTGGAGCAGCGGGTTCCTGCCGTCGGATCACCAGGGTGTGCGGTTCCGCAGAGGCCGGGACCCGGTGCTGTTTTTGGCCGATCCCCCGGGGATCGACCGGTCCGGTCGACGCGCGATGCTGGATGGGCTGGCCAGGTTGAACCGCCTGAAGCAGCGCCAGGTGGGGGATCCCGAGATCGAGACACGAATCACCCAGTACGAGATGGCCTTTCGCATGCAGGCCTCGGTTCCCGATCTGGTCGACGTGTCCGACGAGACGGAGTCGACGTTGGACGGGTACGGATCGGCGGTCAGGACTCCGGGGACGTTTGCCGCCAACTGCCTGCTGGCCCGGCGGCTGGCCGAGCGGGGGGTGCGGTTCATCCAGTTGTTTCACCGTGGCTGGGACCAGCACGGCGGCTTGCCCAAGGCGTTGCGGGGACAGGGCCGGGACACCGATCAGCCGGCGGCGGCCCTGGTCAAGGATCTCAAACGCCGCGGGATGCTTGAAGACACGCTGGTGATCTGGGGCGGCGAGTTTGGCCGGACCGTTTACGCCCAGGGCAAGGTCTCACCGGGCAACTACGGTCGCGACCACCACGGGCGATGTTACAGCCTGTGGATGGCCGGCGGTGGAATCCGCGGTGGGATCGAATACGGCCGTACGGATGACTTCTGTTACAACGTGGTCGAGAATCCGGTTCACGTGAACGACCTCAACGCCACGATCCTGCACTGCCTGGGGTTGGATCACACGCGGCTGACCTACCCGTTCCAGGGACTGGATCAGCGGCTGACCGGCGTCGACGAGGCACACGTGATCGACGCGTTGCTCGCCTAGCCCCTTCGCCCTACAACAGCCCCGGAATCGGCTGGTAGTTTTCCATGGCGCGGGCGATGTCACGGGGAACGCCCTGGTTGAGACGCAGCTCGCCGATATCGAAGAGCGTGTTGAAGACGGTGCCCACGAGGTTGTTGATGCGGTAGGGGGTGGTGAGAGGTTCGCCGACGTTACGGGTCGACTGGCCGATCACCTGTCCCATTTCGAGTCCGCCGCCGGAGAGCAGCAACGGGGCGATGTTGCCCCAGTGGTCTCGGCCGCCCTTCTTGTTGATCCTCGGGGTGCGGCCCATCTCGCCGCAACAGACCAGCAGGACCTTGTCTTCCAGGCCACGATCGCGGATGTCTTCGATGAATGCTGAGACCGCGCGGTCGAACGGGCGGCCCATGTAGTTCATGCCGGTGATCATGTCGGCGTTGTTCACGTCCGCGTGCATGTCCCACACGAAGTTGGTTGTCACGGTGATGAACCCGCAGCCGCGCTCGACCAGCCTCCGGGACAGCAGCATCAGCTTGCCCAGCGTGTTGCCGTTGTCGCGGTAATTCTTGCGGTTGTTCCATCTCGGGTCGGTGGCGGCTTCGGGGGACACCGCACTGGTGTCGTACCGGGCGATGGTCCTGGGGTCTTCCTTGGACAGGTCAAACGCGTCAGCGACTCCGCCGAGAATCGTACTGAAGGCCTGTTCACGGATTCTGTCGAGGCCCTCGCGACGACCGTTGTCGTCGAAGGATCTCTTGAGCCTGTCGAGCCGGGTCAGAAGTCCGCGACGGTCGGTCAGGCGGTTCATCGGCAGCGTCAGCTTCATGTCCGCTTTGAGGTCACCTCCACCGCTGGGCGTGAAGGGCTGGAAAGCCGAGCCGATGGTGCCGGTCGAGTCGAACTTGCCGAACGAGGTCACGCCCGGCATGGCCTTGTCGTCGACCGCCCTGGGCAGCAGCAGCACGTTGGTCGGCATGCCGTTGTCGGAACGATTCTGGCCGACGATCCGCGAGTAGATCGAGCCGAGGTTGCCGCCGAAAGTGCTCTTGCCGACGATCGGCTTGATGTCGTGACGGCCGTCGCCGGTGACGAACGATCGGACGATGCTGGTCTGGTCGGCCAATGCCGCCAGTTTCTCGAAAGTGGACCCGTAGGTCACTCCGGGAATCGCTGTCTTGATCTCTCCGGTGGCACTGCGGATGCCCGAAGGCGCCGTCATCTTGGGGTCGAATGTTTCGACCTGCGAGGGCCCACCGTGCATGAACAGGAAGACGACAGCCTTGTCGCGAACAGCCTTCCCACTGGCAGCCGTGGCTTCACGACCGGCGATCAAGTCGGCCAGCGTCAGGCCACCCAGGCCCAGGCTACCGATCTTCAGGAAGTCGCGGCGACCGTAACGGCGATGTCCGTCGTAGACGTTCAGCATCGGCGTCTCACATCAAAACTGTCGTGGAAACCATTCCTATCCTATCAGGATTTATCGATCCGAGACAGCGCCGGGTTTGAAGGGAAAAGCTCGCAGATCGCTTACTCTCCGATTCCGTAGAGGTGTGTCTTGGTCCGAAGGATCAAAAGTCCGTTGGTAACGGCCGGCGACGCCATACAGCCGGCATCCAGGGTGTTTGTGGCCAGTTCGCGGTATTTTTTGGGGTCAGCGGCAAAAACGTGCGACTTGCCCATTTCTCGCTGGAAACAGTAGATGCGGTCACCGACCAGGACGGGCGAAGCGGTGAACTTGCCGGCGATCCGCTTGGTCCAGCGGGGTTTTCCGGTGGCGGTGTCGATGCAGGAAGCGACGCCACTGTTGTCGACCATGAACATCGAGTCTCCGACGAGCAGTTGTGACGGTCTTGCCGGCACACCCGTTCTCGCGGTCCACTCGACATGGGTCTTGGTGACATCACCGATGCCGTCGGGTCGGACGGCCAGCAGCTTGGATGGGGAGCTGGTGGTGATAAAGAGTTTCCCGTCGCTGAACAGCGGAGGGATGCAGGCGTTCATTCCACCGTGGATCACCCGCCACAGTTCCTTACCGCTGTTGGGTTCGTAGGCCATCGTCGCCATCGCGCCCGGCACGATCACCTGGGTGCGGCCCTTGAAGGTGATCACCCTTGCCGTCCCGTAGGCCTTCTTGATGTCGCCGTTGTCCGACTTGTAATCGACATTGCGATCCTTGCGCCAGACGGTCTTCCCGTTCCGCTTGTCGAAGGCCATCACGAACTGGTGGTCGTGGCCGTCGAAGGGCAGGTACAGCAGATTGCCGTAGATCGAGACGCTCGAGCCGGGGCCTCTCCAGTGGTTGCACTCCAGGTCCTCGCGTTTCCAGATCACCCTCAAGGTTTCGGAGTCCAGGCAGGCGGTGCCCAGAGCGCCGAAGGTGATGTACAGCCGTCCGTCCTCGATCCACGGGGTGGGTGAAGCGTAACTGTTGAACGGGTGGCAGTACTGGGGCTTCTCGTGCTCGAAGATCGTCTTGTCGTGGAGGATCTTGCCGGTCTTGCGGTCCAGGCACATCACCGCCAGGCGGTGCCCGTCCTCGGTGGCTGTCGTCAGCCAGATGCGATCTTTCCAGGTCACCGGTGATGACCAGCCCTTGCCCCAGATCTCGGTCTTCCACCGGACGTTCTTTGTTTCGCTCCAGGTGGTCGGGATCCCCTCCGCCTTCGACGTACCGTCACCGCGGCCTCCGCGGAACTGGTTCCATTCGGGCTCGGCGGCAAACAGGCTGGTGGTGACGAAAGACAACAGCAGCAGCGAACGAAGTGTCATGGGAAGACCCGGTAAGTCAGTGGTTTGAACGGGACAGGGAAAATTGGAGGTCAGGATTATACCCGACCGACGCTCAGCGGGCCGCATTCCTGGCCGCACTGGCCCGGCACGAGGTCTGCCAGGTGTGGATTTTGGCAGAGAGTTCTTTGACCAAACGGGGATGATCTGCCGCCACGTTGGTGGTCTCGTGGGGATCGGCCAGCAGGTCGAACAACTCGGTCGTGGCCTTTCCGGCGGTCTTGTTCTTCTTGCCGCCGCCCGAGCGGTGGACCAGCTTGAAGCGGTTGTCGATCGCCGCGGTCTGGCCGGCCGATTCGAAGAGAATCGGTTGCGGTCGCTTTCGGTTCCTCTGGCCCCTGAGCACCGGGAGCAGGCTGATGCCGTCGGGAGTGAACTTCCGGGGTGGCAGGACGCCGAGGACATCGAGAATGGTCGGCAGGTAATCGGAGGTCACTCCGGGGCTGTCGGTTGTCTGGCCGGCCTGGACCACTGCCGGCCAGGTCACGATTCCCGGCACGCGGATGCCACCCTCGTAGAGGCTGCGCTTGCGACCGCGGAGTCCCCTGGTTCTTCCGGGAGCCTTGTCGTTGCCTTCCGGCCCGTTGTCGGCGCTGTACCACAGCATCGTGTTCCTGGCGATGCCGAGCCTTTGCAGGGTGGCCCGCAGTCGGCCGACCTGTTCATCCAGGGCCGTGATACAGCCGTAGTAGTGTCGGTGGTAATCCGGGTGGTCGGCGTACAGGGCCGTGTATTTCGGACCGGCCACGACCGGAAGATGCGGGGCATGGAACCAGATCACCGCCAGGAAAGGGGACTTGTTGCGGGCGGCGTCTTCAATGAAGGGCACCGCCCGGTCCATGATCACCCGCGAATCGTCTCCGCGAGTGTTCTCGGTGATCGACTGGCCCAGTTGGTTCCAGTACCGCGTTCCGTATGGCACCGCGTCGCTGGGATCCCTGGCCGGGTTCCACCAGCGTCGGCCCCGTGCCGTCTTGGGTTTCAGCAGGGGGTCCCATGTCGGCACTTTTGCCTCGGTCGAAAAACAGACCTGGAATCCGTTTTTCCAGGGAGGCGAGAAGTGCCGCTTGCCTCGGGGACCACCGCGGTTGGAGTCCTGGATCTCGGTCGTCAACGTGCCGACATGCCATTTGCCGAAGTGTCCGGTGCGGTACCCCCGATTGCTCAACAACTCGGCCAGCGTCCGTTCACGTTGGGGCAGGTGCCCACGGTTGGCAGTCACGATCCCGTAGCGGTAAGGGTGCCGGCCCGTCAGGCAGCTGCCCCGGGTGGGGCTGCAGACCGGTGCCCCGGCGTACCAGCGACGGAACACCAGCCCGTCGGCTGCCATCCGGTCCAGGTGCGGTGTCTTCAGGTGCGGATGGCCGTTGTATCCGGTGTCACCCCAGCCCTGATCGTCGGCCATCACCAGGATCACGTTCGGCCGGGGGGGATCAGCCGCAGGAGCAGCGAGGACGGGACCGGTGACCACGAGCAGGCAGGACAGGCGTGACAGCCGGCCAACGGTCGGAGTTCTCACGGCAGTTTCAGGTCCGGGCATCGACCGTCCCTCGTCAGATGGCTTGGTTCCGTGGTCTTCTCGGACGTCTCGCTTGAGGAACCCGCTGTTTCCCAGCCACAATGTTCGGCCCGGCTTCTGCGGCCGTCAACCTGTTCGAGGCACTTCGTGATGTGGACGCTCAAGTTCCTTTCCTTCGGCCTGCTTTTCGTGGCAGTTCCGGTGTCGAATCTCCAGGCCCAGGGAACGCGGGCGGACTACCGGCGGTCAGCCGAACTGCGGAAGCGGTTCTCGGGAAAAGTGTTCCGGGATCGGGTCCGGTTGAAGTGGTTCGCCGACGACCAGGGCGGATGGTACCGCGTTGACCTGGCTGACGGGAAACGCGAATTCGTCCTCGTGGATGTCGGCCGCCGAAAGCGACGAGCGGCTTTCGATCACGAGGATCTGGCCGACGCGCTCACCGAGGCGACGGGAAAGGCGTTCGATCCCGCGAGGTTGCCTCTGGAAGGCCTGAGATTTTCGGCGGATCGGAATCAATGCTGGTTCCGTGCTGCGGGGAAGGGCTGGCTGTGTGAACGGGACGACAGCAAGTTGCAGGAAGCCGAAGAACCGAAGAACTTCGATGCCGGTTCGGACAGGCAGCCGGCCGACTGGAAGCGTCCCGGGTTCGAATCTCCAAGAAATCGGCGGTCCCCCGACGGTGTGTGGGAAGTCTTCGTCAAGGAACACGATCTTCACCTGCGGAATCGGAGAACGGGATCCGAACTGCGACTTTCCGGCGGTGGTGACCAGGAGCAGTCCTGGTCGGACAACGTGTTCTGGTCGCCGGATTCGAAGCGGCTGGTGGCTTACAGGACCCGGCGCGGGGCGAAGCATACGGTGCACATGGTCGAATCCTCACCCCAGAAACAGCTGCAGCCGAAACTGCACTCGCACCAGTATCTCAAGCCCGGTGACGAGATCCCGCTGACGCGTCCCCATCTCTTCGATGTCTCTTCGGGTCGCGAGATTCCCGTTTCGAACAAGTTGTTCTCCAACCCGTGGCGGGTCCGCGAGTTGCGGTGGAACAAGGCCGGTGATCGATTCACCTTTCGTTACAACCAGCGGGGTCACCAGGTGCTGCGGTTGATCGAGGTGAATGCCCGTAGCGGAGTTGCTCGCGCGGTGATCGAGGAAACCAGTAAGACGTTCCTCGACTACGCTTACAAGCAGTTCCTGTTTTATCTCGATGACACCAACGAACTGCTGTGGATGTCCGAGCGGGACGGGTGGAATCATCTCTACCTTTACGATTCTCGCACCGGTCGGGTGAAGAACCAGGTCACGCGAGGCCATTGGGTCGTTCGCGGAATCGAGAAGATCGACGTGAAGGCCCGGCAGCTGTGGTTCCGGGCCAGTGGACTGGTCGAGGGAGAGGATCCCTACCACATCCACTTCTGCCGCATCGACTTTGACGGCAGCAACCTGGTCCGATTGACCAGCGGCGATGGTACGCACCAGGTCCGTTACTCGCCGGGTGGCGATTACCTGGTGGACACCTGGTCTCGAGTGGACCGGCCACCGGTCACCGAACTCCGTAGTGCGACTTCAGGTCGACGGGTTTGTCGCCTGGAGCAAGCCGACATCTCGGCGTTGAAAGAAGCCGGTTGGCAGCAGCCCGAGCGGTTCCAGGCGCCCGGCCGTGACGGACGGACGGGGATCTGGGGTGTGATCTATCGCCCGACCAACTTCGATGAAGACGTGGAGTACCCGGTGATCGAGAAGATCTACGCCGGGCCGCACGGGTCGTTTGTTCCCAAGTCGTTCCGGAGCTCATTCGACACACAGGTGCTGGCCGAACTGGGTTTCATCGTGGTCCAGATCGATGGGATGGGGACTTCGAATCGCTCGAAGGCTTTCCACGATGTCTGCCACAAGAACCTGGGTGACTCGGGATTTCCTGACCGGATTCTCTGGATGAGGGCGGCTGCGAAGACGCGTCCCTGGATGGATCTGTCGCGGGTGGGCATTTACGGAGGATCGGCCGGTGGCCAGAGTTCGCTGCGCGGCATGCTCGTACACGGGGATTTCTACAAGGTGGCCGTGTCGGTCTGCGGCTGCCACGACAACCGGATGGACAAGATCTGGTGGAATGAACTGTGGATGGGGTGGCCGATCGGTCCACATTACGCCGAACAATCCAACGTCACCCAGGCCCATCGGCTCACCGGCCAGTTGCTGCTGATCGTCGGAGAACTCGACCGCAACGTCGATCCGGCCTCGACGATGCAGGTGGTCAATGCCCTGATCAAGGCAGACAAGGACTTTGATTTTCTGGTGATTCCCGGAGGTGGCCACGGGATCGGAGGCTCCTACGGGGTCCGTCGCCGACAGGATTATTTCGTACGTCATCTGTGGGGCGTGCCGCCACGACGCGGAGATTCAGAATGAGCACGCTGCTACGGTCCGGCTGCCTGTTGCTGGTAATCCTGGGACTTCCGGGGGTCGTGGCCGCCGAGGATCGCGCTGCTGCGTTGTTCCGGAAATGGGATCGGAACAACGACGGCAAGCTCACGCGTCAGGAGCTGCCCACGGCGGCGCGGCGGAATTTCTCGCGAGTCGACCGGGACCGCAACGGGTTCATCTCTCTGAAGGAACACACGGCATTTTTGCGCGGAGGCTCGCCGAAGTTGCCTGCCGGTGTCCGCCTGGTGGCCGACCAGGATTACGTGGGTGACCGCAATCCTCGTCACCGCCTGGACCTGCTGCTTCCGGAGAAACCGGTTGGCCACAAGCCGTTGCCGGTGGTCGCCTATGTTCACGGAGGTGGCTGGCGCGGAGGTGACAAGTCAAGCGGTCTGCCGCGTGTCGCCGGACTGGTAGCCAGCGGGCGTTATGTCGGTGTCTCGATTGGTTACCGCCTGACAGGAGAAGCCAGCTGGCCGGCGCAGATCCATGACTGCAAGGCGGCCATCCGCTGGCTGAAGGCGCACGCGAAAAACTACCGTTTCGATCCGGATCGCATCGCCGTTTTTGGGTCCTCGGCAGGCGGTCACCTGGTTTCAATGCTGGGGGTCAGCGGCGGCGTCGAGGATCTGCGGGGCCGCCTGGGACCACACGGGAAATTCGACAGTCGCGTCGCGGCCGTCGTGGATTTCTTCGGCCCGACCGACTTCCTGAAGATGAATGACCAACCCGGGAAAATCGATCACAATGCGGCCAGGTCCCCGGAAAGCCTGTTGGTGGGAGGGGCTATCCAGGAGCACGTCGACCGTTGTCGTCACGCGTCGCCGTTGACGTATGTCGATTCCCGGGATGCTCCGTTCCTGATTGTCCACGGGGACCGCGACGATGTCGTCATTTTTCCGCAATCGCAGCTGTTGCAGGCGGCACTGAAGAAGGCCGCCGTGCCGGTAGCGCTGGTGACGGTCAAGGGGGGTGGTCACGGAGTCCGGGGGCGGGCCGTCGAGGCTCGGGTCCGCGAGTTTCTGGAGTTCCATCTCTACGGTCGGGGTTCGCTGCCGAGCGACCAGGTCCTCACCAGAACGTCCCGTCGCCGTCAGCCACGGTAAGCCGTCGCCGAGGTCACTCGCCGGGCAGCGGGTTGTCACGACAGTACGCCTCGTATTCGGCGTCAGTCGATTCGTCGGCCGGGTAGGTGCCCGACAGCGGGGCACCACCCTGGATTTTCGAGAGGATGAAGTCCTCCTTGTGCTCCTGCCGGGCGGCGGCCAGCGCCACCTCGTCGGCCAGGTGACGTGGAATCACGACCACGCCCTCGTCGTCGCCGACCAGGATGTCGCCGGGGAACACCGCGACGCCTCCGCAGGCCACCGGCAACTGGCAATCGACCGGATGGTGGATCGTCTTGTTGGTGGCCGCGTGGGGCGAACCGGCGTAGGCGGGGATGTCCATTTCGGCGATTGCCGGTGAGTCACGGTAACAGCCGTCTGTGACGATTCCCGCTGCTCCGCGTGCCACCATTCGCGTGGCCAGGATGTTGCCCATCGTCCCGGCACGCTGGTCACCCCGGGCATCAATCACCAGCACGTCGCGGGGTCCGACCGATTCGATCGCCAGCCGCTGGGGGTCCTTCGAGTTGTCGAAGACCAGGTTGTGGTCCAGGTCTTCGCGGGCTGGCAGGTACCGCAGGGTGTAGGCCTGCCCGACCATCCGGCGGCCCGGTGACAGCGGTCGCGAACCGGTGACAAAGACATTCCACAGACCGTGTTTGGCCAGCACCGTGGCCAGGGTGGCCGTGCTGGGTTGTTCGAGCAGTCCCCAGGTGAGTTCTGCCACTTCAGCCAGCGGCTCGGCCGATGCATCGTTCATGATTCGCCTCGTGCGTTCGTCGTACAGTTCGTTCGTTGTACAAAGGAACCGTAGAATAATCGCCGGGCCGCGGAAGACAACACAGCCGGCTACCGGCAGGTCGGACTCACTTCCGTCGGATCACGATCCCCAGAGGACATCAGGCAAATGCACAACGTGTTCGGTGGAGGGCTGGCTGCGTGGCTGGTGGCGTGCGTGGTGGGAGCCCAGGCGGCCGAGCCTGCCAAGCCGCAGGTGGACCTGAGGCTCGAGTCGTCCAGGATGTTGCCGCCGGGTTCGGTGTTCCGACGTCCGAGCCTCGCGACGATGATCGGACCCGACGGCCGGATTCACGGGGTCGATGCCAACACACCGCGGTTTCAGCGAAAGACCGATGCCGGCGGCATGTCGCTGGTGGGTTACCTCTCCGAAAGTGGCGCAACGAACCTCCTGTCGCATTCGTCATTCGAGGCTTCTGGGAAGGCTCTCGCGTCGAGTTGGTCGAGTCTCGGGAATCTGAAGGTGACGTCGCGGGCCGGCGGGATTCACGGAAAGTCTTGTCTGGAGCTCAGCGGAGAGGGCCAGTGGCTGCACTCGCCGATCAAGCTGCCCAGCTATTCGGCCCCCGATTTCCGTGGCCACTTTCTGACCCTCTATGTCCGTCTGCCCGATGGCAAGCCGCCCGGGGACGGCACGGTCCGGGTTTTTGCCGCCCGCAAGCGGGGCGAGAAGAACGAGATCCCGTCGCGGGTGCAGTTTCAGGACCCTGTCCGCGTGGGCCCGTGGTGGAGAATCGGTGGGCACGTGACCCCGCAATTCGAGAACCAGGAGTGGTCATGCGGAGTCCAGGTCAACGGCACGGTGCTGGTCGATGCGATCCAGCTCGAGCGTCGGCCACTGAACGGCTGCGAGGCCCCCAGCAGTTACATTCCCACCACCATCGGCCCGGCCGGTCGGGCGTCGGAACTGCTGACACTTGCTCCGGAAACCCTGAAGTGGCCAAAGAAGGAGGGGACGCTGGTGGTCTGGCTGAGGACTGGCAGCCCCGTCCACAACGGGTCCACGATCGTTCTCAGGCAGGACTACAAGCTGGGCGATCAGTCGCAGAGCCTGACCATTATGCACAACGGCGGTGGACTGGACGTGTTTGGTCCGATCGGAGGCAACCGCACGCCACGGTTGGTCCGGCCCGATCACTGGACCCAGGCCGTGCTGACATGGAAGGACGGGCGAGGATGGACGTTTATCGACGGCGTGCAGAACGACCGGGGCGGTCCGGGTGGATACCAGGTTCGTCCCGATTTCGGGGCACCGGCCAACCGGCTGGCGGTCGGCGCCCAGTTGCTCAACTACGCCCACCTGGCCGGGTACGTTGCCCGGGTGCAATTGTTCGATGCCGCCTGGGATCACGACACGGTGTGGGATCGGTACGAGACCGACGTGGCGGCTGCCGGTGGAGACGTGATGGCTCTGGTGAAACCCGCCAGGCCGACACCGCCCACTTCCCGGCCGATGATCCCCCGAAAGTTCTGGGTCAAGACGGTCGTCGACCTGTCCACAACGGCCCCGACCAGTGCTGTCGTCTACGACTCCACGGGACGGCTGGTTCGCACGTTGTGGGAGGCGAAGCCGATGAAAGCCGGGAAGGCCGAAATCACCTGGGACACCGGAAACGATGCGGGAAAACGGGTGTCGCCGGGTCGGTACCAGTTGCGGATGCTCCAGGCTCCCGGGGTCAATGCCCGATACGTCGCGACTCCCGGCAACGGTCGAGTGCCCCAGCGGCCGGCTCCCCATGAAGTCGCCGGCGTTCATGGCCTGGCTCCCCGTGGTGTCAGTGTCGACAGGCGGGGTGACGTGTACCTGCTGGGGCGCGGCCACGGAGTCGGGGTCCAGAAATATTCCGCCACCGGTCAGTTGCTCTGGACTCACATTCCACTGGATTCCAGCGACGCTCCCACGGCCTGTGCGATCGATGGGGAGACGCTGTTTGTGGCCGGTCAGCACCTGTATCGCATCGATGCGCGGACCGGTCAGACAATCCACCGGCCGGACGGCGGGTGGCGGGCGTTCCTGGGCGAGAATCCCAGTGCGGTCGTGCCGGACCGGCCCCGCGCGGAACTGGCCGGAGTTCGTGAAGCGATGATCGACGGAACCGTGCTCGGCGGGACGATGACCCGGGGAGTGGCTGTGCGGGGAGACGAGGTGTTCGTGTCGTGCTGGGCACAGGACCAGGTCCGGGTGCTGCATCGTGTGAGCCTGGAACAACTGTCCACTCTGCCGTTGCCCCGTCCGGCCGGCCTGGCGGTCGACGGCAGCGGTCGGTTGCTGGCGATCAGCGGCAGGGACCTGGTGGTTCGCGTGGGAATGGCGTGGCGGGTTCTGATTCCCAGGGTGGCCCGTCGACCGTTTTCGCTGGCCGTGGCTGCCGATGGCCACCTGCTGGTCTCCGACATGGGGGAACCCTGCCGGGTGCTCGAGTACACCCCGGCGGGTCGGCTGGTGAGATCGTACGGGCAACCGGGAGAGTTGCCCGGCAAGATTCGCACCGATCGGCTTTATGCTCCGACCGGCGTGGCTGCCGCCACCGATGGTTCGGTCTACGTGTCGGAATTCCTGTTGAACCGGTTGCTGAAACTCGACCGGTCACACGCCGTGGCCTGGGCTCTGTATGGCGGAGCCTACATCGAGAACGCGTCGTTGTTGAGCGACGATCCGACGGTGGTCCACGCGATGGACGGATACGGCATCGGCGCGTTGTACGAGTACAAGCTGGATCTCGACACCGGCCGATGGTCGCCCCGGAAGTGGTGGTGGCTGGGGCACAGTCATCCGACCCGCGAGGTGCGAGGTTTTATGATCCACGGTCAGCAGACTCACACCCTGGGTGGCCACCGGTACCTGTTCTCCTGCCACAAGACGATACGGATCTACCGTTTTGATGGTGACCGGCTGGTTCCCGTTGCCCGGGTGGGCAGCCGGCTGCGGTTCTATGACGGGAAGGGAAAACTGGCTCGTTCCAAGACGGCTTTTCCGGTGTGGGTCGATCGCAATGGCGACGGGCTGGCCACCGAGGAGGAGGTCGAAGAGGTCCCGCTTGGAGAGGTGGGCCAGGGCCGGCGGTTTCCGATCGAGCCGCACATCGGGTTCAGCCACGACGCCGAGGTGGATCGTCGTGGAACGGTCTACTGGGGCAACTTTGCCCTGCCGCTGGAAAAGATCGACCAACGGGGAGTGCCGCACTACACCTGGAAGACCGCCAGCGTGGTCGGCCCCGATTTCAAGCCGCTGGCCAACAAGATGCTCGAGGGAGTGGCGGCCGACGAGCAGGGGCGGCGTTATTTCGACATGTTCTACAAGGACGATTCCTTGCGCCAGCCGGGAATCGGGCACTGGCCTCGTCGGGTGATCCGCTGTGACGTGAGCTGTTACGACAAGACCGGGCGGAAGATCTGGTCAGTCGGCCACAAGGCGAAGGGGCTGCCCGAGCCGGGGGGCATTCACCAGCCAAGCTGTATCCGTTACGAGGGCGACTGGGTGTTCGTGGGTGACGAGGCGGGGATGGTCCACATCTGGAGCCGGGACGGGCTCTACGTGGCCTCGCTGTTGAACAACATCTACGTCGGCAATCGACGCGCGCAGGCCCGCCAGAGGGGCTACCTGCTGCCGATGGAAGTGACGATCGGAGAGTTCTGGTCGCTGGATGTCGTCAGGCAGCCGCGAACCGGGCGGTATTTCCTGGCCGGACAGAGCCACGAGTTCGGCGAACACGTGCGGGTGTACGAGATCCGGGGACTCGGCGACGTGAAGCGGGTCCGGGCAGACGTCACGGTGAAGTGACTTCTGCGGCGGCGGCCTAGCCGTACAACGCCGACATTGGCTGTCCGCGATAGATCTCGTGCGGACGACCGTCGAAGTCGACCCAGTGCGAGTCGCGGGGGATGCCCAGGGCCTCGTAGATCGTTGCCGAGAAGTTCTCGGGCATGTATCGCTGGCTGGTCGCGTAGGCTCCCAGGTCGTCGGAGGACCCGATCACCTGGCCACCCTGCACTCCGCCTCCGGCGAACAATGCCGTGAAGACCGGTCCCCAGTGGTCCCGGCCCGAGTTCTTGTTGATGTTCGGCGTGCGACCGAACTCTCCGCTGATGATGAACAGCGTGTCGTCGATCAGCCCGCTGTCGTTGAGGTCGTCCAGCAGGGCGCTCATCGACAGGTCCAGTGGTGGCAGGAGGTTCCGCTTGAGGTTCACGAAGTTGCGGGCGTGGGTGTCCCAGGACGAGTTCTTGCCGAGGTTGATCTGGACGAAATCGACACCGGCATCAAGCAGCCGGTAACCCATCAGAGCCGAGAGCCCGAACTTGTTCTTGCCGTATCGAGCCAGTGTCTTGGGATCGGCGTTTTCGACATCGAACGCCTTGCTGGTCTTGGGGTCGGCCAGCACGGTGAGTGCCTGGAGACGATTCTGGTCGAGCTTGCGGGTCGAGCTGCGTTCCTTGAGGAACTCTCGCTGCTGTTCCACGGTGCCCAGCAGTCCGATGCGGTCCTGCAGCCGCCGCCGACCACCCTTGGGAAGCGTGAGCACCGGGGTGTTGAAGATGTTCGGGGCCGCGTGGTCGAACTCGTCCTTGTTGAACCGGAAGCAGTCGGGGCAGGCACCATTGCCCAGAGGGCATTGTGCGGCGACGTTGACGTGCCAGGCCTCGTAGGACCCTCCGAGTCGTCCGGCGTACTGGCCGGGCCGAACCCTGGCCGCTTCGTTCACACTTGGCTCGGGCAGCACCGCTGCCGGCGGCAGGTTGCGAGCTTCGTTGCGTTTGGCATAGGTCACAACCGAGAGCATCGACGGCCATTCGTTGGCACTGGGGACCTTGGCGGTGCTGAAGCCGACAGGAAAGTCGAGCCGGCCGGTCAGCATCATGTGGCAGGCCTGCTCGTGGCCGTTGCTGCCGGTGCCCATCGAGCGGACCACCGCGTAGTGTTTCATCCGTTGCGTGAACAACGGGAGGTGTTCGGAAATCTGGAGTCCAGCGACATCGGTCGACACCGGGTCGAAGCTGCCACGAACCTTGGCCGGAGCGTGCGGCTTCATGTCGAAGGTGTCGTGGTGCGAGATTCCTCCGGTCAGGAAGACGAAAATCACCCGCTTGGCCTTGGTCAGGTTAGCCGCCTGGGCCGTCGGCATGGCCAGTTGCGATGCGCCCAGGCCAACCATTCCGGCCGAGCCGGCCTGGAGCAGGCTGCGTCGCGAGAGACGGTGGCTTGAGCATCCGCACGCGTGATCGTGTGACGACATAACCGTGATCCCTGTGGGGTCGAATTCCACTGAGGTTGAAGGATCGGCCGAGGCCGGGGCCACCGCGATCCAAAACGCCTCCATCTATTCTATCGTCTTTTCGGGCGGGTGTCGTTGCGGTTTGGTTGACCACTTCAGGCCGGCTCGGCCACCTCGTCGCTGAGCAAAAGTCCCAGCCAGCGGGTGTCCTCGGAGGCCGTCAGCACGATCTTGGCAATCATCGTCAACGGGACTGACAGCAACATGCCGACCGGACCCAGTACGAATCCCCAGAAGACCAGCGAGAGAAAGACGACCAGGGTCGAGAGCCCCAGTCCCCTGCCCATGATCCGTGGCTCGATCATGTTCCCGATCAGCAGGTTGACGGCCAGGTAGATCGCGATGACCCAGACCAGGGTCGAG